>Ga0114999_10009504_pt1 | contig 10642 bp, 9 predicted proteins | sample ArcticOcean_MG_C_3_FD_89820 | JGI IMG/M metagenome (GOLD analysis project Ga0114999, IMG submission 89820) | Marine microbial communities from western Arctic Ocean - ArcticOcean_MG_CB8_126 | ecosystem: Environmental > Aquatic > Marine > Oceanic | place: Arctic Ocean: Canada Basin | collected... | reverse complement strand
ACGGGTCCTGAAACACGGCCTGAACGTGGCGCCGAAAATTCATTCGTTCAGGCCGATCCATGGTCGCCGTGTCGGTCCCGTTGAATGTTATTTTGCCTGCGGTGAGCGGTGCCAATCCCAATATCACTTTTGCCAATGTGCTCTTACCGCAGCCGGACTCGCCCACTAACGCCGAGGTCTCACCCTCCCGCAAATCAATACAAACCCCGTCGAGCGCTTTAACAACGCCTGCCGGAGTTTTGTAATACGACTTCACGTCGCTCGCAGCCAACAAAGTCATTTCACTAGAGATTCCAACAAGCGACTTCACGGCCTTCGCGGGCAATCAATGGAGGGCGTTCGGTACGGCATACCTCGGTTGCGCGCTCGCAGCGCGGATGAAATGAACATCCTTGAAGTTCGTTCAACGCGTGCGGTGGCGTTCCCGGTATCGAATAAAGACGATGCTTGCGCTTGGACCCCAACCGAGGAACCGAATTCAACAGGCCTTGTGTGTAGGGGTGCAAGGGTTCTGCATAAATGTCGGTCGCCGGTGCGATCTCGACAATACGCGCAGCGTACATCACTGCTATGTTCTGACAAAGGCTCGCTGCCACACCAAGATCGTGAGTAATAAAGAGCAACCCAACGCCGGTGTCGGCTTGCAACTCGCTAATCAGATCCATGAATTGCACCTGAATGGTCACGTCCAGTGCACTCGTCGGCTCGTCGGCGATAAGCAATTTGGGTTTGCACCCAATCGCCATGGCAGCGACGGTACGCTGTCGCATGCCGCCACTAAATTGATGTGGGTAGTCATGACTACGCAGGCGAGCCGACGGCACCCGCACCCGTTCTAACTCTCGCACGGCAAGATCAATCGCACTCTCGTCACCGCGGTCATAACCATGCTTGTGAATCGGTGCGGCAATCTGACTGCCTACAGTAAAGACCGGATTTAGCGACGTCATCGGATCTTGTGAGATCATCGCGATTTCCTTGCCACGGATTTCTCGCGCCAACGTCTCTTGTGACAATCCGACCAACTCCCGCCATCGAGTTTGATTGACCCACCCGCAATACGCCCCACTGGCTGCGGCAATAGACCGAGCAATGACAACCCAGTCATGGTCTTGCCGCTGCCTGACTCACCGATCAAACCGAGCGCTTCGCCCGCCCTGATCGTAAAGCCTACACCGCTAACCGCACGTACGATGCCACGCTTTAAATGCAGCTCGGTTTGCAGATTCTCGACCTCTAGCAGTGTCACGATTGGCGCAACTTCGGATCAAACGTGTCGCGTAGCCAGTCACCTAAGAGGTTTGATGCAAGGCATGCAGCCATGATGGCTAGTCCCGGCATGGTGATCAGCCACCACGCCACTTCGATGAAATTGCGGCCGTCTGACAACATGCCGCCCCACGAGATCTGTGGTGGCTGGATGCCCAATCCCAAGAAGCTCAATCCCGCCTCGAAGACAATCACGCTGCCAAACTGCAAGGTCGCCAAAACGAAAAGTGTATTGAGAATGTTAGGAAAGAGATGCCGCGCAAAAATAACTGGCGTTCTTACGCCTGCGACCTTAGCGAGCGCAATATAGTCGCGTTCACGCAAACTCAACACTTCACCGCGCAGAATACGCGCATACCAAGACCAATAGGTCAGCACGATGATAAAAATCACCATGCCTTTGCCGGGCGCGAGCACTGCTGCAAACAACATTGCCATCGGAATGGACGGCACAGCCATTTGAATGTCGATTAAGCGAGAAATTACCGCATCGACCCATCCGCCAAAGTAGCCTGCTGTCATCCCCAACATCGCGCCAATCGCACCAGACAAAATGATCGCATAGGCCGCGATCTCTACCGATACCTGCGCGCCAACAATAATGCGCGACAAAATGTCACGTCCGAGGTTGTCGGTCCCTAACACATAGGTAGAGTCGCCACCTTCCATCCACATAGGCGGTGTCAGCGAATTCTCCAACGAAATTCCGCCCGCGTTGTGGGGCGCAAGCCATGTGCTGAACAAGGCGGATACCAAAACCGCCGCTAATACTGACGCCGCGATCCATGGAAAACCTTTACCGATGCCCAGCTTGCGCAACCCGCGAGTGAGCAAGCCCGGCCCTCGAGACAACGGTTCTAGTGCAAAACTATCGGCCATGACGAATCCTTGGATCAATTACGCCATAACTAAGATCAACTAACAAATTTACGACAACAAACACTACTGCCGACAATACCACCCCAGCTTGCACGACGGGGAAGTCCCTGGCGAACACTGCTTCGACGACAGCTCGGCCCACGCCCGGCCACGCAAAGACAACCTCAACCACGAAAGCGCCGCCAAGCATGCCCGCGAAGTACACCCCTAACATAGTAACCAACGGGACAGCCGCATTGCGCAGAGCATATTTCCATATGATCGAGCGTTGACCTAAACCGACTGCACGCGCCATCCGTATGTAGTCGCTCTGCATGATTTCCAACATCGCCGAACGCAAGGTTCTAGTCATCGCCGCCACTGGATACCACCCCAATGCAATTGCGGGAAGAACGAGATGCATGATCGTCCCGCGACCGAATGCCGGAAACCATTGCAAGTAGACTGCAAAGAACAAGATGAGCAAAAGTCCTATCCAAAAATTTGGCACGGCTTGGCCTAACATTGCGAACACTTTAGCTACCCGATCAATCCAACTGTCCTGGTAGACCGCGGACAACACACCGAGCGGCACTGCCAACGCGGCTGCAAAGACTAGGCCGGCAAACGCCAGCTCAAGGGTGGCCGGGAGCCGATCCAGGATGAGGTCCATGGCCGGTTCATTCCACATATACGAGTGACCAAAGTCTCCGACTACCGCGGCTTGCAGGAACCGCCAAAACTGCACGACCATCGGCTGGTCCAAGCCAAGCTTGGCACGCATAGCCACGAAATCTGCTTCGGTTGCATCCATCGGTAATAGCAACGCCACGGGGTCTCCGGACAAGCGTTGGGCAATGAATACAATGGCCAATGCACCAATGATCGCGATGAGGCCCTGCCAAGACCTGTTGAATATGTATCTACCCAAAGCCTACTCCGAGCTACAGCGCCTTGATGGGCAAGGCGCGATGTCGCGCATGGATCGCCAAAATGCACCCGGTTGCGGCTTGAAATCGATGGTGTCGCGCCAAGCAAACGTCAACATGGGCCGATACGTTGGAACACCCCCGGTCATTCGAGCATGTTTGATCCGGGCAATCTTTTTGATCAATACAGCGCGCACATCGTCGTCCATCAGACGACGCAACTGCTCGATCATCGCATCTAGTTCGGGATCGCTTGCATAAGAATAGGTACCCCATCCGTCGCCGTTCGTGTGCAGATGCCCTCCCCATGCAGTGGTTGGATCACCAGGCAGCCCTTGACCCCACATTGTGCTATTGACCCCATCCATCCTTGGTCGGGTCTTGTGCCGACCAACCGTGATCCAAGCGCCATACTCCAATTGCACAATGCGACAACGAATGCCTACTTCGGCAAGGTACGCGTAGATAGTCTCGCCCACTTCCTTGATATAAGGCTCGCGCGGCGTCGTGAGGTTGTAGCACGGCACGGCGAGGCCAGCAGGGTAACCAGCTTCCTTCAGCAGCGCTCGCGCTTTGTCTGGATCATACGGGTACGGCTTAAGGTCGGGATCGTACCCCAACCCGCCCGGGGCAATCTGCGCGGTCCGAATGCCCTGCCCAAACAGGATGTATTTGATGATCGCGTCGTAATCAACGCCATACGCGACCGCTTGGCGCACGCGATAATCTCGAAACGGGCTCGACGCATCAACTTCATTGAGACTCAGGAACAAATTATTGGGTGCGGGCAGCGTTGTCACATGAGTGTTCGGGATTTCACGAAACGCCTCAACCTGAGCCGGGGGAACGGCGTCAATCCAGTCAACCGCGCCCGTCTTATAGGCCGCGACCCGTGTGGTGTCCTCCGGGATGATCTTAATGACCAAACGCTTGAACCCCGGCAAGGCATCTTGATTCCAATAGTCATCAAACCGTTCAACGACCAATTCATTGCGCGGCTTGCGCGACACGAACTTCCACGGCCCGGTGCCAATCGGATGCGCCTGAACGCCCGCCTCGCCCACTTCGTCGTAATGGCTTTTGGGTATTGCCCACAGTTCTAGGTTTTGCGTTATAAGCGAGCCGTCGGGCTGCGATAGGTGCATCGTCAAGTGATAGTCGTCGTGCACCTCGACACTCGAGACGTATCGCACCTGGCTCGATATGCCCGAAGCAGGATCGCTCTGTCGCGTGTACGCAAAGCGAATGTCATCGGCTGTTAGCTCCACGCCGTTGTGGAACTTGACGCCTTGCCTCAGCGTCACGTCGATTGCTGTCGCAACGTCTACCCCATTTTCGCCACCGTCGCTCGTTTCCACCACCGTCCATGACTCGGCCAACCAATTGATACGCTGCAAGTCTGAATCAAGCGACAGCAAGCGTTCAAAAAAGAGATCCATGAAGTAGGCGTCAACACCCGCCATCGTACGCGTTGGATCGACTTGAGTTGCTTCGGCAGCAAACGCAATAGTGACAGTGTCGTCAGCCTCCTGGCCTAGGGCCGAGAAACAAGCAAAGCTTGCGACTAACGCAATTAGATGGCGCACGGGTCGCGTTCCTGGCGCAATCGCGGCGTGCGATCCAACAGTGCCGGTTCAATGCACTGCATCGGCAACATCCTTAAAGTCACTCGATGTTAGGTTCAACTCTATACGCAACCCAGGCGCTACATCGACCTTGCGATCGTGGCGGCGACTGTCGTGCAGGGTATAGATGCCGGTGGACGCATGCGGGTACTGATCGCTCACGTGGTGAATCTGCAACGTATGGGGCCCGGGTACTGGGCCGCGCGCCTCTTCAATCTCGAATACACCCTCGCCTACCCGATTGATACGCACTCTAGCTGTCGGATGATCTGGATGGTCGGGTATGAGCGCAATCCACACCATGCCCATTGCGCTCCCATCAAGCGTTATTGACCCCGTCACAGCAGTGCGGGCACGATCTGTCAAGAACCCCCGGCGCCGCAGCCAGCGTTGCAATAAGCCCGTCCAATGCGCCACGTCCGGATCGCCCGCCATGAGCCCGAGACCGTGTTCGCCATCGTTGAATATGTGCAATTCGGTGCCAACGCTAGCTTTAAGCAATGCATCATACAACAGCGTCGCTTGCGTGGCCGGCACGATGGTGTCTTCATGCGTGTGAACGATAAACGTCGGTGGTGTTTCGACGGTAACGGCCTCGTCAACGGGCGTGTATTCATCAGCTTTGCGCCCCCGTTTAGCCCCGTTGGTTACGGCATAGACCGGCACCAGGAAGTCTGGCCGGCTACTTTCGCACTCGACTGGATCTGCGGCGTGCTCATCGCCTAAATCCCAACCTGTCCCGACCGCCACAGTCAGATGGCCACCGGCAGAGAAGCCGAGCATGCCAACGCGATCGCGAGCAATCCCGTAGATATCCGAGTATGCACGCACGTGCCGCACCGCGCGCAATCCATCGAGCAATGAAACGCTAGAGTGGTAGGTTGGCGCAACGCGGTAACGCAATACAAAAGCTGCGATACCCATTCGATTCAGCCATTGGGCGACCTGCAACCCCTCGTGGTCAGACGCGAGCGTGCGATAACCCCCACCGGGATTTACTATCACGGCTGCGCTGTTGGCCCCCGACGCATCGGGCAGGTGTAAGGTCAATATCGGTTGGTGGAGGACGCCCGAATCCTTCGCTTGCGGCGCATCACCCGGCCACAGCGCTATCGCCTGCTGCTCCACAGCTCCATCTTCGTCGAGCAACGCAGGCTGTGACCTGACGAGGCTCGCCACGCCGTTCACGTCATTCATGTTCCACCCCTGAGTCTTCCCCTAACAAGCCCGCACCCCGGCGCCGGACCAATCGCGGACCTAAGCTTATGCTGCGCGAAAGTTACCTAAGCGCTCAACGATGATCACATCGGCCTCCGCCATGATCCGGTCGATGAGTTCTTTAACCGTAGGCACATCGTAAACCAAACCCGCGACCATGCCGCATGACCACGCACCCGCCTGCATGTCGCCATCGATCATGACCCGAGGGTACACGCCCGCGACCTCCGAGACGATATCTTCAAACTTGAGCTCGGCACCTAGCTCGCGTTCTTTTTCTACGAGTCGTTCGACCGCCGTGTTGGTCAACACACGTTCGGTATTGCGCAAGCTGCGCATGATCAGACGGGTATCCAGTTCTGAAGCGGCCACCAAGCCTTGCTTGACGTTGTCATGCACCGGAGCTTCCTGTGTTGCAATAAAGCGTGTACCCATATTCATGCCATCGGCGCCCATTGCCAACGAGGCGACGAGTGAGCGCGCATCGGCCATACCGCCTGATGCGACGAATGGAATGTCCAATTCATCCGCAGCTCGAGGCAACAAGATGAAGTTGGGAATATCGTCCTCGCCTGGATGGCCACCGCATTCGAACCCGTCAACGGATATCGCATCGCATCCGATCGACTGGGCCTTCAAGGAATGGCGCACAGAAGTGCATTTGTGAATGACCTTAATGTCGGCTTCTTTTAGCTGTGGCAACCATTTTTGCGGGTTGTTGCCAGCCGTCTCTACTACTTTGACGCCACTGTCGATGATGGTTTGTACCAAACTCGGGTAGTCCGGAGGCGTCACTGCGGGCAAGAACGTTAGATTCACGCCAAACGGCTTATCAGTCAGGCCACGGCATTTGGTAATTTCGTTCGCGAGTTTTTCCGGGGTACCCTGAGTCAGCCCCGTAATAATGCCCAAGCCGCCAGCATTTGAAACCGCGGCCGCCATTTCCGCTAGTCCCACATAATGCATGCCACCTTGAATAATCGGGTGCTCAATGCCAAAGAGCTCGGTAATACGTGTCTTCATTTCCCCACCGACTGTTATTTACGCGTGGAGACTACTGGAGGAGTCAGCGCTAAGGCAAGAACGACCCACGCCGAAGCGACCGTGCAGCCCAGCCAGCGAGACTACATGCCAGCTGCGGCACTCGGATTCGTCGCGGTTGCGCGCCGCCTGTTTGCGGGTGAGGGCAAAACTGGTGCGGCTTAGCGCTACTGCACATTCAATCAATTGCCGAGTTCGGGCTATCCAGCAGATCGATCCTCGTAGATCGACTTCTCCTGTTTACTCTCCTCGGTGACCTTGCGGCCCAGGGCTTCGTACTCGGGAATATCGGCATCCGCTAGCGGCGCCATAAACTGTTTACGAGCCATCGCAGCCTCGATGTAAGGCGCGAGTTCGGCTTGCTTCTTCCGCTCGCGCTCCGCTTCATCCTGCTTGAACTCGGGCATGACTTCACGCGCGAAAAGCTCCAACGAGTGGCAGATGTCTTCATGCTTGTTGTTGCCCGCCTGTTGAATGAAGGTCACTTGATCTACCCCCACTGCCGCAAATTTGCGCAAATGGGCACGCATGTCGTCAGGCGTGCCAATCCCACCCACGCTACCGGAAAGGGCGTTGTTGTAGTCAGTGACTTCCTGCTCACGTTTAGCCGCTTGGGCTTTCTTGAAATTTTCCCACAGGTTGGTTCGTCCTGGTTTGTGGACACCAAAGCCGTACAGGCTTCCCAGCGCATAACCAAAGAATTCGAAACCGTCCAGACCATTTTTGATCGCAAGCTCGCGATCTTCGTGACAGGAAAAGCTCGACACCATGCAGATGTTCGCATTGACCGCATGCCCAATAGGTACGCATTCATCGCTCTTGATAATGCTGTAATACTCGTCCACCCACTCCTGTGCCTCCAGCGGGTCAACGAATGCAAAGGTCAACGCACCGATGCCCAAGCGTGCCGCCATCTTTATGGTTTCGCGCTGTGAACAAGCGACCCAAATCGGCGGATGCGGCTTCTGGACCGGCTTGGGTACTAGATTGCGGCAAGGCATGGAGAAATGTTTACCCTCGTAGCCAGGGTACGGATCCATTGCCAGGATGTTGGCAATCTGCTCCGTGGCTTCCAGATAAATCTCGCGTTTCTTGTCGACCGGGATCTTGAAACCACCCAATTCGAGTTCCGCCGAAGACTCGCCAGTGCCAAACTCAACACGACCATTCGAGACGAGATCGAGTGTTGCGATCACCTCGGCCGTGCGCGCAGGGTGGTTGTATTGCGGGATAACCTGGCGGATCCCATGGCCGAGACGTATGTTTTTCGTTCGTTGCGAGCATGCCGCAAGAAAGACTTCGGGGGCCGACGAGTGCGAATACTCCTCGAGAAAGTGATGCTCGACCTCCCACGCGAAATCGATACCGAGTTCGTCCGCAAGTTGGACTTGGTCAAGCGCTTCGTTGAACAAGCGCTGCTCGGTTCCCTCGACCCATGGCCTGGGTAGTTGGTGCTCGTAGAATATGCCGAACTTCATTGCGCTGCTCCCCTGGAATGATTGAAACATCTTAGAGTCATTGACGTTAAGCCTCAATTGCAACATCGGGCGAGGCAGTCGTGGCCCGATCTGCTGTTCAGCGATTCCGCGGAATCGCAGCGGCTGACGCGGCGGGTTTGAAATCCGTCTCGAATCACCGTCATATAGACACCCAATGGTCGTAGTGACGACGCCGCGGGCCATGAAGTGAGCGAAAACAAACGCTCTTCATTAATCGGGGGAATGCCGTGGCTCAGGAAACTCACCAGAAAATGAAAGCAGACAATTCAACAAGGTTGAGAATAATTGTGACTGCCTTGGCAGTGATCTACATGCTGACTTTTGTGAGTGGTTTTCTGCAAGGCACACCATACAATTTTGTTAACTACATCTTCTTTTGCCTTCTATGCATAGGCGGGATTGGTTTGATTCGTGGGACGGTCAACTCAACGCAAACTAGAACGGCAACGGGATTCTTGTTTCTCACGGGCATCTCCACAACACTGCTGCTCATATTCTTCATCGGCTACGAATGGTTCCGGCTTAACGGTGATCACGATCTGGAAGCTTCCATAGAAGCTTTCCTCTATTTGCTAACTTTGTTTTTTTGGATTGGAGCAATCGCAAGCATAGCCTTGATTCGGAGACGTAATTCGTCATAGACCGGGGAATTCATCAATGATTTTGACATCGAAATCAACGCCCTTCTCGGCAAGGAGAACGAGGACCTTTCGCACGAAGGGTGAGAACGGGGTGCCGTGTATCGTTAGCATAGGCCAAAATCTGCCATCAGCATCCCTGCCAGGCCAATAGTGAGCACGCCGTGCCTTTCCGATCTATCGGAAAATCCAATAGACACACCAACGCAAGAGAATCAGCAGCTATCCGTAGCAACGGAGCTTGGTCGCTCACCGAGAGCATCGCAATGCGGCCACCGATCTGAATCACTCTAGACACCTCATGAAGTGCTTCTACGACAGCAGGAGCAGTGCTCGAATGATACGGCGGCTCGGTAGCGATCGACCCTCTCACCGAACGGAAGGTCTCTAGCGTCCGCGACGCAGTGCTCAGAACCCAGCCTTCTCAGGCCGAATCACAGCGCTGGGTCAACGAGTGCCTCCGATTATCTACCGCGCAGCAGGATTCGCGAACGTCTGTTATGGGCACACTTTCGCGACGGCCACCTTGAGTATCGGCAAAGGTCTGCTTTCTTGATAGCTATTGCACTTGACCCGAATGAAGGCTTAAGCGACCCTCAGCACCGCCTAGATTAACCGTCACACTGGAACGCTCAACTCATGAAAACCAGCCCGAACGCACGTCATCGCTCCACATGGGCTTCACTTTGGGTGCTCCTGCTGGCGGGCCTGGCCGTGCAGCCTGTGCACGCGCAGGACGACTGGCCGGCATGGGGACGCGATCTCGGCAACCAGCGCCACTCCCCGTTGACACAGATCGACACGGGCAACGTCTCGACTTTAGTACCCGCTTGGCGGTACAGCATGACAAAGAGGGGCGTCCCATCACGGCCGGCCCAGTCGACTCCACTCATGGTCGATGGCGTCCTGTATCTGTCGTTTCCCTACTATCGTGTGGTGGCACTCAAGCCAGAGACTGGTGACATGGTCTGGGAGTACACGGCGCCCGGCGACTGGAACTCCCCGGAACACCAAACGCACTGGACGGGTGGTTCGATGCGGGGGCTGGCCTATTGGGAAGGCGACGACAAGACGCCTCCGCAAATCGTGTTGGGCACCGAAGAAGGTGAGTTGATCTCACTCGACGCGCGGACTGGTGTCCCCAACGATCGGTTCGGCAAGGACGGGACCGTCAACCTGAAAACACCGGATGTGATGAACGGTTTCTCGGACATGCACTATGGGATCGGATCGGGAGTTGCCATCTACAAGCACCTGGTGTTCACGCCTGTCCACAACGCCGACGAGGCGGGATCGAAGGGACCGGCGGGTGACGTGCGCGCTTGGGATTTGCGGACGGGCGAGCTCGTCTGGACCTTTCACACCGTGCCCCACGATGGCGAAGTCGGCAACGAGACCTGGCTCAACGACTCCTGGCGCAACACGAGCGGCGCCAACACCTGGAGCTTCTTCACCGTCGACGAGGAGCGAGGAATTCTCTACATGCCGCTCGGGTCCGCCCTTAACGACTTCTATGGCATCGACCGGCCCGGCGATAACCTCTTCTCGGACTCGATCGTGGCGGT
>Ga0114999_10009502_pt1 | contig 10643 bp, 11 predicted proteins | sample ArcticOcean_MG_C_3_FD_89820 | JGI IMG/M metagenome (GOLD analysis project Ga0114999, IMG submission 89820) | Marine microbial communities from western Arctic Ocean - ArcticOcean_MG_CB8_126 | ecosystem: Environmental > Aquatic > Marine > Oceanic | place: Arctic Ocean: Canada Basin | collected... | reverse complement strand
TCGGGATTTTTTGCTTCTTGCAAAAATCGATCAGCGCCTGATGGACGTCCTTCTCAGCTATGTGAATACAGGCTTCCTTGCCATCCGAGGCGTTGAAGAATTTTATCGAATAGTGGAATTAGCCTTCTACGGTTGTAGCTCCGACTTCGCTAACCGAACCTTCCGGAAGCTTATTGGGATGTTTATTGACACAGTTGTTGAGAATTTAGGGCACTTCGTCGAAGGAAAATGTGAGCCTCCTGAATTCTTTCTTCATAGTTGCTTCCCTCTAGCTTTATGAACCAACTACGTTAATAGCAAACTGTATTACTGGCAAAGGCAAAGAGGGGATGCAACTCACGGATCTCGCCGCTCAGCGGGCCTTTTTCGCCAGGGTCCTGGCCCACGGCTCACAGACAGCGCCAGCGCCCGGGTAGAAACGATTACCACAACGGCATATACCAGACTTCTTGCCTCATGCCACCTTGGTCTTCGTGCTAAAAGAGGCCTCAAGCGCACGCCTTAGCTTGCAAGCGTCTGTGCTCTCGTCGACGTCAACATCGTCCCAGGTAACGGGTTGCCCTTCGGACACGGAATTCTTAAGGCGCACATTATTTGCTAGGCCCAAAGGAAGATAGCCCTTAGCCACTGAAATTTCGGCGGGCCGCAGCCCACCGGAAACCGTATACCCACCTTCCCCATCCAGAACCTCACCCGTGGAAAGATCCCTCTTGGCAATGGCCGCAACATCCGCGCGAAACGAGGTGGCAGCGCCGGTCGCCTCTTTGCGCAACCCGACAGATGCTACGGATACGGCCAATTCAAGACCGATCATGTGCCAACGTTTGTAAAGGGACATGTACCGGCCGGAGGGGTCCGTCACCACTTTGTATTCTTCAAAGCAATTGCGCAGGTATTCCGTGTCGCCTTCAAAGCAAACCCAAACGCCCTTACGGATATCGTATGGTATTTGTTTGCCGTCATGGGTTAGGCAGGAGATGACCTCGACCATGCCTTTGCGTTCAAGCTGACCGCCCTCGGACTTCGGTCTCATCAGTGTCGGGATGTCGTCAACGGAACCCGGCGGAAAGGCCAATCCATCAGTCGGCGCATCCAGGCCGGTTGCATTGGCAATCGCCGCCGATTCAATGGCCGGTTTGGAGCCATCGAGAAAGGCCGTGAACATTTTCGGGTTGAGCCGGCCGCGCGTGGCCTGCTCCGCCGTCAAACCCCAATGATCCCAAACGGTATCAGGGGTGGCCGTTCGATAATGCGGCAGCCATTTGTGCCCGCGTCCGGCGGCCACGACAGGGAAACCGCAGGTTCGTGCCCAATCGACTAGGTCACAGGCAAGCGCCGGTTGATCGCCGTAGGCCATGCTGTAAATCACACCGGCTTCATGCGCGTTCAATGAAAGTCCGGGGCCGCAAAAAGCATCCGCCTCGACCGTAACGTTAATGACGTGTTTTCCCTGGGCGAAGGCTTCAAGACAATGCGTCACCGCGGCGATGGGATTTCCGGTGCATTCGATCACTATTTCTATTTCGGGATGCCGTACCAAAGCATGCCAGTCATCACTTACATGGGTTGTGCCGTTTATGGCTGCGTCAAGGCCGGTGGCGGAAAACCGTTCTTCGGGCCATCCGACGTTTGTAAGGTTGGATTTCGCGGTATCTGGCGAAAGATCGACGATGCCAACAATGTGAATTCCGGGCAGGCGCAAGGCTTGTGCAAAAACATGGATCCAAACTTGCCGGCACCGATGACCCCGATGCGGATCGGATTGTTGTCTTCGGCTCGTTTTTGAAGTTTAGAGAACAGATATAGAAATTGGCAACGCGTTGAGAAAGATCGGGTTTGCCTTCTACCGGGCACTACTGGAGGTGATTAATCAACTGACCATGTTACATGCGGCCAGCTCAGCGCGCCTTTAGTGCCATCGCCTCAATCCGCTTGCGGACTTCCTCGGCCTTTGCGGCCTCCCCCAGCACCTCATAGGCTTTCGCCAACCGTTGCCACCCAGCCAAATCGTCGGGGTTTTCGGCCAGGCGGTCGGCGAGGCGTTGCACCATGGAACGGATCATCTTCTGGCGGTCGTCCGCCGACATCTGTTCCGCCGCCTTGACGTCTTCGGGGCTTGGCCCACGGCTCAGCGCCAGCACCTTGGGCGAAGGCTTTATGATGGCCGGGTCGATGCCCAGTTCTCCTGATATGCCCTTGATTTGCTGATTGACGGTTTCCATCCACGGCGCGCCGGGCGGCGACAGCATACCGAGATCAATCCAGTCCTGTAGGGCGCCCCTCAGGTCACCGGACTGGGCCTTCGCCAGACCCAAATAATATCGTGCCTTATGATCGAAGGGATAAGAAGCAAGGGTATCGGCAAACAACTTCATGGCCGGGGCCGAGACCGTGCCCTTTCCGGCCATGACCATGGCCTCGGCGTATTCGGTGGCAATGTCCGGGCGGCCTCCAGACAGGCTTAACGCGCGGCGCAAGGCATCCAGCGCGCTGTCAAAATCTTCAATGGTCATGTAGGTGCGGCCCAACAGCATCCATCCTTTGAGATCGTCAGGTCGCTTTTTCAGGTTTTCAATCAGCCGCGATGTCAGTTGCAGAACCTCCCCGCGTTCCAAACGGCCTTTGCGTGCTGCAATCTCGGCGCCGATGTCGCGTTTGGCGTAAGGCCGGTTGGGCATGTCCGGCGACCCCTGGAGCGCATACAATCCGAAGGCTCCGGCGCCGACGCAAAGGGCAAGCGCCCAGGCAACGGCCGGGTTTCGGGACGGCGTGGATTTCCCGTCGCCGGTGGGGGCGGCGTCGGCGGCTTTCAGCATGCGGCGCTGGATTTCAATTTTGGCTGCGTCTGCCTCGGCTTCGCCCAAAATCCCGCGTTCGATATCGCGGTCGATCTCGGCCAGTTGGTCTTTGTAGACGGTGATATCGTAATCGGCCCGCTGGTCTTTGCGGCCTGACGATTTTCTGAACAACGGCAAGCCTATCGCCAACACGGTGACGGCGGTCATCAGGGCGGCCGCCAGCCAGAAAGCGGTCATGTCCCGTCGTCTCCCAGAATTTTATCCAGGCGGCGTTTTTCGTCGTCGCTTAAAGGGTCTGGCCGCTGGGGCGCGGTGGTAATTTTCGCGCGGCGGCGGAAGAACATAACCACCGCCATCAGGCCGCCCAAGATGATCGCCAAAGGACCCAGCCACAAGGCGATGGTCGATATCTTGAACGGCGGTTTCAACAAAACAAATTCGCCGTAGCGTGAGACGACGAATTCGATCACGCTTGCGTCGCTGTCGCCGGCGCTGAGGCGTTCGCGCACCAGCACGCGCAGGTCCTTGGCCAGATCGGCGTCGGAATCGTCGATCGACTGGTTCTGGCAGACCAGACAACGCAGCCCCTTGGAAATTTCCCGGGCACGAGACTCCAGCGCCGGGTCGGCCAGCACCTCGTCCGGGTTGACGGCGAGGCTTGGAAAAGTCCATGCCGAGCTTAAAATCAACAAGGCGAGGGCGATAAGAAAGCTTTTGCTCATTGGCTAACCTTCTTGATGATGGGCACGATCACGGTGTTGAGAATTTCCGGCGTGATCGGCCCGACGTGCTTGTAGCGGATGGTGCCGGTGTTATCGATGATGAAGGTTTCCGGGATGCCGTAGACGCCGAAATCGATGGCGACGCGGCCTTTGGGGTCGACGCCGATGGCGGCGTAAGGGTTGCCCAGCTCAGCCAACCATCTCAGGGCGTCTTGCGGCCTGTCCTTGTAATTGAGGCCGTAGACCTTGGCCACGTTCATCTTTGCCAGCCGGGTGATGAGCACATGTTCGGTGCGGCACGGCAGGCACCACGACGCGAATACGTTAATGATGGAAACGCCGCCACCACGGAGGTCGGCGGTGGAAAACCTTTGGCCCGGCCCGCCTTCAATGGGGGAAAGGGTAAAGTCCGGCGCCGGTTTGTCGACCAGCGCCGAGGGCAGGACACCCGGGTCTCTGCTCAGGCCGATGGCGAAATACAACGCCAGGACCAGAAACACGGCCAGCGGCAACAGGTAAAAAAGGCGTTTTTGCACGGCTTCGCTTCCTTCGCTCACGCCCTGGCGAGCTCAGCGGCACGGCGGCCGGCAGGGGCGCCGATGCGGTGGCGGCGATCGGTCAGGCTGAGGCAACCGCCGAAGACCATGATCAAAACCCCGCCCCACATCCACGCCACCAGCGGATTGAAATAGAGCCGCGTGATATAGGCCCCGGTGGCATCGTCTTTATCGCCGACCACCGCGTAGAGGTCGCCTATGAACATGGAATGGATGCCGGCCTCGGTGGTTGGGCGCTTGGATACGTTGTAAACACGCTTTTCCGGGTGCAGTGTCACCACCGGCTTGCCGTCGCTTGCGATACGGAAGATTCCCCGGAGATAAGAATAATTGGGGCCCTGGCCGGGCTCGGCGCCGTCGAAGGTGAAGTCGTATCCGGCGACGCTGACGGTGTCGCCCGGTTTCATGGTCTGTATGCTTTCCGTCCGCCAGGATCCGGCCCCGGTCATTCCGGCGATAGTGATGGCGAGTCCGAGATGGCCCAGCGTCATGCCCCACGTCGCCCGGGGTGAGCGCGTCAGGCGGCGCAGACTTTCCACAAACGGGACTTGCAACAGGCGGATGCGGCCGGCCAGCTCGCTCAGCGTTCCGGCGAACAGCCATGCCGCCAGACCGATGCCGATAACGCCCATGAACGGTCCATCCGCGACCAAGGCCCAGGTCGCCAGCATGACGAGACCGGCAAACCCCATGGCCGCCCACAGGCGGGTCAATGCCGGTTTCAGGTCAGCCCTCTTCCACGACAGCATGGGGCCGACAGCCATGGCGGCGATCATCGGCATCATCAAGGGGATAAAGACGGAATTGAAGAACGGCGGGCCGACGGAAATTTTGTCGCCGCCGACAGCGTCGAGCAGCAACGGATACACCGTGCCGAGCAGAACCGCCGCCGTCGCCGTCGCCATAATCAGGTTATTCAGCAACAACGCCCCTTCGCGCGAAATGGGCTGAAAGACACCGGTGCTGACCAGGGACGGCGCGCGCCAGGCATACAACGTCAGCGAGCCGCCGATAACGACGACCAACAAAGCCAGAATAAAGATACCGCGCGCCGGGTCGGATGCGAAGGTGTGCACCGAGGTCAACACGCCCGAGCGCACCAGGAAGGTGCCCAGAAGGCTCAGGGAAAAGGCGATGATGGCCAAGAGGATGGTCCAGCCCTTCAGGGTGTCGCGTTTTTCGACCACGGTGGAGGAATGCAGCAACGCCGTGCCCGCCAGCCACGGCATGAAGGACGCGTTTTCCACCGGATCCCAGAACCACCAGCCGCCCCAACCCAGTTCGTAATAGGCCCACCACGAGCCGAGCGCTATTCCGGCGGACAGGAAACACCATGCCGCCAGCGTCCACGGCCGGACCCAGCGCGCCCAGGCGGCATCGACCCGGCCTTCGATAAGGGCGGCGATGGCGAAGGAAAAGGCCATGGAAAACCCGACGTAGCCGAGATACAGCATCGGCGGATGTATCGCCAGGCCGGGGTCCTGCAGCAAGGGGTTAAGGTCCTGGCCGTTTATGGGCGGTATCTCGACCCGCTCGAAGGGGTTGGACGTCAGCAGCATGAACAGATAAAAACCGACGGCGATCATCGCTTGGACGCTCAGCACGCGGGCCTTCAAGGCGGGAGGCAGGTTGTTGCCGAAGGCGGCCACGGCGGACCCGTACAGGGTCAGGATCAGCACCCACAACAGCAAAGAGCCTTCGTGGTTGGCCCACACGCCGGCGATCTTGTAGATCAGCGGCTTGGCGGTGTGGGAGTTTTGCACCACGTTGAGCACGGAAAAATCCGACGACAGGTACAACTGGGTCAGGCAGCCGAAGGAAATCAATACCATGACCAGCTGCATCAACGCCGCCGGTCTGGCGACGGCCATCCATTCCGCGTTGTCCCGGTGCGCGCCGACCAAGGGCAGGGTGGCCTGCACGGCGGCGACCATCAGCGCCAGGATCAGGGCAAAATGTCCGACTTCTGCGGTCATTTTGCTTTGCCTCCGGTATTCCACTGCCCGGATTTTTTCAAAGCCTCGGCGACTTCGGGCGGCATGTAGTTTTCGTCGTGCTTGGCCAGCACGTCAGACGCCATGAATACGCCGTCCTGCAACTTACCTTCGGCGACGACGCCCTGGCCCTCGCGGAACAAGTCCGGAAGCAATCCTTTGTAGCTGACGGCGATAGTGGTGGTCAGGTCGGTGACCCGGAACAGGGTAATAGCGCCCTCGGCCTTTTTAACGCTGCTTTCCTCGACCAGCCCGCCGATGCGCACGTGGCGGCCGTCGGCGACCTTCTTTTCCGTCAAATCGGTGGGGCTGTAGAAAAACACGATGGAGTCCTCAAAGGCGCTGAGCACCAACGCCGTGGCGACAGCCAGCAAAAGCATGGCGATGAAGGCGAAGGTCAGGCGTTTGTGTTTGCGTTTCATGCCTTAGACCCTTCTTCGCCGTCTTTGGTAGGCGCCATGGCGGCCAGTGCGGCTTCGGCTGATTTCAGCGAGCGCCGGCTTTCGATCATCAGGACGATCAGCACCACGGCAACGACGCCATAGGCCGGCCACACGAAATGGCCATACCCGCCCATATCCAAGAAGACAGAAAGGCTCTCCATGTTTATTGCCCTCTTCTCGAGGCCTGGCGCATTTGCAGGGCGTGGACCTTGTTGGCGGTGACTTCCCGGCGGATGCGGATTAATAGCACCCACAGGTAATACGTAGTGAAGGCAACGCTCATAACCAACAAGGGCGCCAAGATCGATGCGTGTATGGCCGGGCCGCCCATTTTGACGACGCTGGCCGGCTGGTGCAGGGTGTTCCACCAGTCGACGGAAAACTTGATGATCGGCACGTTGACGAAGCCGACGAGGGCCAGGATCGACGAGGACTTTGCGCCGCGGCCCGGATCGTCGAAGGCGTTGTTGAGCGCCATGTATCCCAGATACAGGAAAAACAGCACCAGCATCGACGTCAGCCGTGCATCCCACACCCACCAGGTGCTCCACATGGGCTTGCCCCACAACGACCCCGTAACCAGGGCCAGAAAGGTAAAGCTTGCACCGATGGGTGCCGTCGCCTTGGCCGCCAGATCGGCCAGCGGGTGCTTCCAGATCAGCGCCACGGCGCAGGCGATGGCGAGCCCTGAGTAGCAGAACAACGCCATCCAGGCGGACGGCACATGGACATACATCATGCGCACGGTTTCGCCCTGTTGGTAGTCCGCCGGCGAGGCCAGCAGGCCGAGATACAGTCCTACGGCAAATAAAATCACCGTGATCCAGGCAATCCACGGCTGCACGACGGCAGCGAAGCGCAGGAAACGGGTTGGGTTGGCGAAACGGTGAAACATAGTCTTCCTATTCCAGTCCCTGGCGCACGGCTGCCGCACCGGCCCAGGGGCACAGCGCCAGCGCCGCCACCAGAATTCCCGATAGAATCAGCAATTGCGGTTTGTCCGAAAATCCGCCGATCACGGCATCGACGGCGCTGACCCCGAAAATCAGCACCGGAATATAGAGGGGCAGGACCAGCAGCGAAAGCAGTATTCCGCCCCGCCTGGAGCCCAAAATCAACGCCGCCCCGATGGCCCCGATCAGGCTCAGCGTCGGGGTGCCCAGCAACAGGGCGATCAACAACACCCGAAAGCCGTCTTCGGGCAGGTTCATCAGTACCGCCAACAGTGGCGCCGCGATGATCAGCGGCAGGCCGGTGGTCAGCCAGTGAACGCAAACCTTGGCCATCACCGTGATTTCCAGCGCCACCGGTTGCAACGCCAGCAATTCCAGCGACCCGTCCTCAAAATCGGCCTGGAATAATCGTTCCAGCGACAGCATGGACGACAGTAGCGCCGCCACCCAGATGACGCCGGGCGCGATGCGGGCGAGAATATTGGGCTCGGGCCCGACGCCGAACGGGAACAGCACCACGGCGATGACGAAGAACGCCACCACCATCAGGCTGTCCATGCCCTGGCGCATGGCCAGATGCAGGTCGCGCCGGATGATGGACATAAACCGGCTCATGGCGCGTCCGCCTGGAATTGGCCGATATCGATTTCCCGGGCGTCGGCCAGGGACTCTTCCGCATGGGACGAGACCACCACCATGCCGCCGCTGGCCCGGTGTCCGGCGATGGCGTCGTTGAGACTTTTCCCGGCCGCCCGGTCGAGCGCCGTCGAGGGCTCATCCAACAGCCACAAAGGCGCCGGGGAGGCCAGGATACGGGCCAGATTGACGCGGCGTTTCTGTCCCGCCGCGAGAAACCGTCCCGGCACATCGGCGAGATAGCCGATACCCAGTTTTTCCAGCGCCAGGGGCAGGCTGTCGCCATCGCTTGAACCTGTTCGCAAAGAAGACCAAAAGCGGATGTTCTCAGTCACCGTCAACACCGGCTTTACCGGGTCGGCGTGACCGATGTAATGAAGCCGGGCGTTGTGAGCTTCCGGGTCCTTGGAAACGGGCCCGGATTGCCAGTCGATGGTTCCTCCCAGGGGCCGGCTCAGCCCCGCCATCAGCCTGAGCAGGCTGGATTTTCCCGACCCGTTGGGACCGCGCAGGACCAGCGCCTCGCCCGCGCTCAAGGCGAAGTCGAGCCCGGCGAAAACAATGCGCCCGGCTCGAAAACAGACCAGATCGGTGCCGGTGAAAAGGGGCAAGGGAACTCCCGGAAAATTCCTGCGAGACAAGGAGGGCGAAAGGTATATCAATTCGGCGGAAAAAAGAAGAACAGCAGCGGTTGTTTGCAATGGCTTTCACTGCGTCCATATTAAAAATCAAGGATTACAGGAGGGATGACCCATGGACCCGAAGTTGAAACCCGCCGTCGAACTGCTCGAGGCCTATGACGGCCTGCGCGGACGAAATCTGAGCATCGACATGACGCGCGGCAAACCGTCGCCCGAACAACTGGACCTCAGTGAAGGATTATTGGAGGCAATGTCCGCCGACGATTGCCGGGGCGAGGACGGCGCCGATTACCGGAATTATGGATTTCTCGATGGCATCCCCGAGGCTAAGCGTTTTTTTGGGGACTACATGGACGTGAGCCCGGACGAAATCATCGTCGGCGGCAGCGGCAGCCTGCCGTTGATGTACGAGGCCCTGGCCGGGGCCGTCCTGTTCGGCATGCCGGGCGGTGAAGCGCCGTGGAAAGATCAGGCGCCGGTCAAATTTTTGTGTCCGGTGCCCGGCTATGACCGCCATTTTGCCATCTGTGAACAACTTGGCATTGAGATGATCAATATCCCCATGAATGACGAGGGCCCTGATATGGATGCCGTCGAGGCGGCGGTCAAGGACGACCCATCGGTCAAGGGCATGTGGTGCGTGCCTAAATATTCCAATCCCACGGGCGTGACCTATTCGGACGCCGTGGTCGGGCGTCTCGCCGCCATGCCGGTGGCGGCGGGCGACTTCCGGGTGATCTGGGACAACGCCTATGCGGCCCATCACCTCGGCAATGGTCCGGCAAAAGTAAAAAACCTGCTCCAGACGTGCAAGGATGCCGGCAACCCGGACCGGGTGTTGATGTTCGGATCGTCCTCCAAGATATCGTTGGCCGGTGCGGGGGTCGCCATGCTGGCGGGCTCGATTGCCAACATCGACGACGTTAAGGGCAAGATGTTCTTCTCCACCATCGGGCCGGACAAGATCAACCAGCTCCGTCATATCCGGTTCTTCGGCGATCTGAAAGGTCTTGCCGCCCACATGGACAAGCACGCTGCTATTATCGGGCCCAAGTTCGATGCCGTTGAGGAGGTTCTGCAACGCCGCCTCGCGGGCAAGGATATCGCCACCTGGACCAAGCCCGACGGTGGCTATTTCGTCAGTGTCGATGTTTTGGACGGCTGCGCCGCCGAAGTGGTGCGCCTGGCAAGCGAGGCCGGGGTGAAACTGACCTCGGCGGGGGCCACGTTCCCTTATGGCAAGGACCCCAATGATCGCAACATCCGCCTGGCCCCGACCATGCCGTCGGTCGATGATATCCGGAGCGCCATGGAAATTTTTTGCGCCTGCGTTGAATTGGTGGCAGCCAAAAAGCTTCAAGAAAGCTGACAGAAAAACGGCCGGGTCCGAAAAAGGCCCGACCGTTTCAAAGTTCGGCATACAGGAATGCCGATGAGGGGGCCAGGGAAAGGGGGTATCCCTGGTTCATAGACTAGGAGGTCTATGATTAATATTTAAGCCGGTAAATGTGGCGAGATTATGCTGCAATTTGGGAAATTTCAGGGCGGTGTCTTATTTTGACAGGTTTAGTAATTTCCTGTTTAGTCTTTAATCAACCACCCATTATTGGGGAAAAAACTTCAATGCGCCTTTTGACCACGGCCATCACCCCGGCGGCGATGGTAATAAGTGCAGCACCCTCATTCGCCAGGTCGAGGACAGGGCGCCGGAGTTTGAAACGATTCTTGGAAAACATAATCGCATTCAAAACGACCTCACCAATGCCAGGAAATTGCAGAAAGACGGCAAAAAGAATAGGGGCTGTCCCAGTTAATTAGCCCATGTTTTGCCTAACCCATTGCCTTAATTGTGATAATTGGTTTAACGGGTCACTGTTGTTAAAACGCCACTCACATTCT
>Ga0114999_10009501_pt1 | contig 10644 bp, 11 predicted proteins | sample ArcticOcean_MG_C_3_FD_89820 | JGI IMG/M metagenome (GOLD analysis project Ga0114999, IMG submission 89820) | Marine microbial communities from western Arctic Ocean - ArcticOcean_MG_CB8_126 | ecosystem: Environmental > Aquatic > Marine > Oceanic | place: Arctic Ocean: Canada Basin | collected... | reverse complement strand
GACGCAAAAGTGCTAATGGAGCGCTGGTGGCATATCTACAACAGAATCAGTCCGCACAACTCACTGTGCTACATGCCTCCAGCAACCTGAAACGAAAGAACCATGGCCTCCGGGCTGCGCTCCGCTTCGACCGTCGACCATGGTTCCAGAACTCTCGTAACTAGTGGTACTACTGTTGGGGGGAGGTCATGTGCCGATTAGCCAGGACAATCCCTAACAATTTACTTGCAGGGATAAGGCCAAATTCGTTTCGTCTTCGTCGGTACGAAGGAGCCGTCGGTTTTCATGTACGGCACCGGAACTTTCTTTTGATCTTCCGGTAATGCTTTCAGGGATTGAGAGTCATATGGGCCATCAAGCCTGTAAAACGCATTGGGATCCATCCAAAAGCTCTCTTTGGGAATGACGATCCTTCCATCGTTGGACCATTTGGGGCTTTCGGTATATAGGATCGAAAAATGCAGGGCATCACGGCGAATGCGCTTGCCCATTACGCCCGTATTGCTGGTCTTGCCAACTTCCTGGCCCATTTCTACGGCTTCGCCGATGGCCAGCGGTGACATCTCCCACATGTGGGTGTACTGGGAATAGGTCCAGTATTTCAGGCCGGTTTGTTCGGGCGTGTGCCTGAGCACCACCTCGGTGCCCTTGCGGTTGTTATCATTCAGGAATTTCCCGACCACCGTACCAGCGGCAACGGCCCGGATAGGCGTACTGGCAGGTTGCGGAATGTCAACTCCTTTATGGATGGCCGCCGTAGGGCGCTTGTGTGAATAGTCGATGGCCCATTGCTCACTATCGATTTCAGGACATTCAGCAGCGCCGATGAATTTCGCTTCAAGCCCCGTCTCAGTAGCGCCCCGGGCTTTCTGAATGGCCACCGCCTTATTTTTATCGGCTCTGCCTCTGGCCTTGCCCACCATCTGGCGGATTTCGTCAGAAATCTCGCTTGGCGGCAAGAAACCTTCAAGCCCATCGCAATCCGAACACTTACGCTCTCCCCGCGGTGCCAGGCTCATTGCCGATTCTTGAAGGTCCCCAAAAGCACTGGCCCCGGACGTTCCGTTTGACGCCTGTGATGATTTGTTACTGATATGGGCAACTGCGGGCTTGCCGACGGTAGCCACGCAAGCCACGCCAACGGTTAGGCAGATGGTGGCGGTCAGGTTTCTCATAAGAAACTTATTAACCAGAACAAGTTTTCGGAATCGGGAAAGGTTCATCATTTAACCCTCTTTGAAAAAGGATGCGGAAATACTGGGAACAGAATGTACCGAAATAATGCGGGGATGACCTCCCCCCTATAGTTGTGCCACCCCTAGATTTCCAATCACCCCTTTTTTGTTTGCTATAAATTCCTCTGAGGCCAGCAAGAGTCCTGGTAGGGGTACCCCCCTCCGGATTTTTTCCACGGCAAGGAGGTGAATCGCTGATGTCCCCCTTTCAATGCAAAAAATAACTTCATCTCGCTCCGCTAGTGAGTGGGCCGAGAAAGGCAACGGGGCTACGGCCAAGTCTATTGCAGCGGGAGTGTTTTGGGAGTATCACAGCGGCTGCTCCACATCACTACGTGCCTTTTCTAGACGAAGCTAAAATTCTCTTTCATCTAATAAATCAAGGCTGGAAAATCAGATGGGGAAGCAATTGGAAAACGTCTAAGAGAAATTCGTCTTTTCAACAAACTAGAGCAAACTGAGCTCGCGAATCGAGCAGGCCTTTCTCAGGCGATAATCAGCCAGCATGAAAAAAGGCTCCCAGAAGTCAGCCTCTCTTTCATTAAATATCTCGCCGACAACTTCGGTGTTTCAGGCGACTGGTTTATTTTTGGCACCGGCCAATCTCCTCACAAAACTCCCAAAAAGAGATCGAAGTACGCCTCCCCAAAAGTCTCGGAGACATCTCGCCGAAAGGAAAGGGCAAATCGGGATCCTTTGGAATTCCTATCGTAGACCCGAAATCGGCCGCGAGACCCGGCAAAGTACAGACAGTTCGAATCAATGACTGGGAGATTGTCCGTCTCCAGGAAGCCACAGGCCGAAACAACTTTGTGGCCCTTGAGATAAAAGCCGACTGGGTTAAAATATGTCACCGCCGTTCCAGGCGGGTGGTCGTATCGTTATTGATCGGGACGACAAAAAAATTCGACCAAACGTCTATTATGCTCTTAATACGGAGCTAAAGAAATAATCTCCCAGCAAGGCAAGCGCAAATGCAATCCGGCGCTTCAAGATGAACAGCTCACGGCTCTGGCTCCTTGAAGATGAGGCTGGCGAAGATTTCGAATTCATGGACTTAAAAGCAAGCGACCGAATTGAAAACATCATCATTGGAAGGATTATCTGGGTCTGGCAAAAATTACCTTAGACACTAAATACTTGAGCTTCACCACTCTTCGATTCGAAAAATAACCGGCCCCTTGTGGGAAGACCGGTTATTTTTTTTAGCCACGCCCTAATGACATCTACCCTACCCTGCTCCGAACCATCCGAGCCGCCAGAACCAAGGCATCCACCATACTAGAAGAGTCCGCCATGCCTTTTCCGGCTATTTCGAATCCCGTCCCATGTTCAACAGAGGTGCGGACCAAAGGCAGTCCCAAAGTTACGTTCACACCACGTACCGTGCCCTGGCCATTCCTGCCAAATCGAAACGCCGCCATTTTTCCTGCGATGTGCCCCTGATCATGATACATCGCCACGACGCCACTAAATTGCCCCCCACGAAGTTTGGCGAAAACCGTATCAGGCGGCTCGGGTCCCACGACATTGATTCCTTCGGCGCGAAGCTCCGCGACAGCCGGCGCAATTTCCTTGATCTCCTCGTCGCCGAACATCCCGCCTTCGCCCGCATGCGGATTCAGCCCGGCAATGGCAATTTTGGGCGGGCGGCCATCGAGCGCCCCGAGCGTTTCGGCCAAAAGGCGGCCTACGTATACGATGCGCCGGCGTTTCACTATTCGGATAGCCTCTTTAAGCGCGCAATGAGTCGAAAGGTGCGCTATTCGAATTTTGCCATGAGCCAGCATCATCACCGGTCGCCCTTTTCCCAACAAATTGGCCAGCAATTCAGTATGCCCAGGAAAAGGGCAGCCGCCCGCCCGAAGAGCTTCCTTTTGTATCGGCCCGGTCGCCACAGCATCGATCAAGCCATCTTGAATCAGAAGAACAGCCTTCTCTATATACTCCACAGCAGCCCTTCCGAGACCCGCGCGAACCTTACCGAATACTCTGTCACGCGCCAAAACATTAGCAAGGTCAAGCACAGGTATCGCCTTCCCGCGCATTTCAGCCAACCTCTCGAATTCTCCCTCCTTAACAGAAATCATCCGAGCAGGAAGTCGCATCTTCCTTGCGTGTCGTCTTAAAACACACAAATCACCAACGATGATCGGAACACAAGCCCTAGAAACACGATTTGTCAGCGCTGCCTTGAGGCACACCTCGGGTCCCACTCCGGCAGGGTCTCCCATTGTAATAGCCACCACAGGTTTCTTTTTCATTTCTTCCCTTTTAGAAATCACCTACAACCAAATTCAACAAGAATTTGAATTATGAATATTTCTCGATATTGACATTGTTATACCTCAGGTGACACAGTAGGTGGGCCATAATCACTACATCAAGGAGGCTCCATTGTCTGAACAAAAAGGCGCCAGCACCTCAAAAACGTTGAGCGCGATAAAATCCCTCGGATTCACACACGTCCTGGCTGTCCCCGACTCGGAGTGTGCACGACTCTTTAAAGCAATCGGCGACGACCCGGACATAGAGCTAATTTTACCCACCCGCGAGGGCGAGTCGATCGCCATCGCGGCGGGTCTCTGGACCGGAGGGCAAAAACCCCTCGTCATGATTCAAAACACCGGCTTCATGGAAGCGGGCGACGCGCTCCGGGGTTGCGGCCTCGGGCCCAAGGTTCCCCTCCGCCTCATGGTCGGCTGGCGCGGATACGGGGGCGCCATGGCGGGGAAGAAACCAACCGATTCTGCCTACACCTATACCGAGCCGCTTTTGAACGCATGGGGAATCCCCTTCTGGCACCTCATGAACGATGACGATCTGCCCGCGCTTGAGCAGATGGACCGGACGGCCGAGGAAACCTCCATGCCCGCCGCCGTCCTCACCGGCTACGCCTTCACCGAGTAAGGGACCCCACATGATCGAGAGAATGGACCTTTTCCGGGCTGTCCACGCCCGGCGCACAAACGAGATCGCCGTCCTCACCATGGCGGCCACCACACAATTCCCCGTTGTTTCGGATCACGAACTCGATTTCGACTTTCTCGCCTTCGGCATGGGACACGCCGGTGATTTCGCAATGGGCCTCGCCCTCGCCAGGCCGGAGAGGAAGGTTATCGTCTTCAAAGGGGACGGCGGCCAATTGATGAGCCTGGGCTCGCTCGTGACACTAGGATGCTACGCGCCCGGCAACTTGCTGGTGCTCATGCTTGAGAACCGCGTCTACGATCAGACGGGAGGCCAACCGTTCTCGGAGCGCGTGGATTTCGACACCCTCACTCGTGGAGCGGGTATCGAGGGGGGAGGCGCCACCGGCAAGGGGAAGATCGAGCGCATTGAGACCATAGAGGCCCTTGAGGAAGCACTTCCCCGGCTTCTCACCGAGGAGGGCCCTCACTTCGTCATCTGCCCGGTCGAGAACCACGAGCACGTCCCGCCGGTTAACCACTCCGACCATGCCGGAAGGATTCAAAAACTAAGAAAGGGATTGGGAGTTACAAACTGATTCCCGAAAATATTTTTCTAAACAGAACGCTTGCTGAGTAATCGGCAGGCGTTCTGTTTTAAGTAATTAAAATTCCACGGGATCAGAGCATTACACCACCAACACTACTTTCCCTAGAAACTTTCCACTCAGGACGAGCCGGTGCGCCTCATCAGCCTGAGCGAGAGGAAACTCCTTGCCGACATGAGGCCTAATGTCACCCCGGGCGAGAATGGGCCCGAGCCGCTGAAGTATAGTGGGCACCTGTGGGGCGAGATTCCCTGAAGACAAGCCCATGATGTGCCCGTCGGCCCCCATGATGGGCCGGACAGAAATCGTCACGTCGCCCTCCTTACCCGTACCCGGTCCGACGATAACGATGCGGCCGTTTAAGGCGATGAGCCCAAGATCGCCCGGCAAGTTGTCGCTCGCCGAGTTCTCGACCACAACGTCCACCCCCCGACCGCCCGTCGTCTGCTTTACCCGCTCGACAACGTCCTCCTCGCGATAGTTGATCACCACCTCGGCACCCGCCGCCCGGCAAAAATCCCCCTTTTCGGTCGAACTCACTGTTGTGAACACGTGACACCCCATCTGCCGGGCAAGCTGAATTGCAAGATGACCGACGCCACCTGCCCCGCCCTGGACGAGAACGGTTTCGCCGGGCTGGGCCTTGGTCTTGATGACGAGCGCGTTCCATGCCGTGAGCATCGGAATTGGAAGACAGGCCCCCTCCCCAAAGCTCATTCGGTCGGGCAAACGGCCAGTCGAGCCGGCGGCAAGAACACCTTTTTCGGCATAGCCGCCCGTGGTGGAGCGGCCCCACACCCTGTCTCCAGGCTGAAAGCCCTCAACTCCCTCGCCCACAGCCTCTACCTCACCCGCCACGTCGGTTCCACAGATCATCGGCAGTTTCATCTGCCGGGCGCGTGGATTGTCTCCGGCACGGATGGATATCTCGAGGGGATTGACACCCGCCGCGTGAACGCGCACCAACACCTGGGTAGGTCCCGCTACGGGGTCTGGTAAATCTCCCACGACGAGAGGGTGTTCCATACCCAATTGATGAACGCTGACCGCTTTCATGGCGTGAGCACCACCTTTCCAAGAAACTTCCCGCTCAGGACGAGTTCATGCGCCTTGTTGGCCGATTCCATCGGAAACGACTGATCGATGTGCACCTTGAGCCCCCCTTCTCGCAGAATCGGTATGAAGCGGCGGATCAACTCGGGCATCTTTGGAAACAGATTGACAACGGCGAGCCCCAGGACACGGGCGTCCTTCGTCATAACCGAGGGAACCCGGAATTCGGCCGTCGGGCCCTTTCCTGTTCCCGTTCCGATGACGATGACACGTCCATCTATACATATAGCATCCAGGTCCTTGTCGAAATTATCGCAAGCGGCGAGTTCTACGACGACATCCACCCCGCGTCCACCTGTAAACGCCATGCAGCGCTCTGCGAAATCTTCCTCCCGGTAGTTGATTGTCTCATCGGCACCAAGGCTCTTGCAAAAGTCGGCCTTCTCTTTCGAGCTAACGGTGGTGATGACTCGGCAACCCATCCGCTTGGCTATCTGGATCGCGGCGCTGCCGACACCGCCAGCCCCTCCTTGAACAAGAACAGCCTCGCCCGCGCTTGCCTCTGCTTTGATAACCAGCGCGTTCCAAGCCGTATAGAAGGGCACTGTGATGCCAGCGCCCTCCTCGAAGCTATAAGCATCGGGAAGCTCAGCTGTTGTGTTGGCAGGAAGCCGGACGAGTTCCGCGTATGCGCCACCCACGGCACGGCCGTAAACCCGCTGTCCAACACTGAATCCCTCAACTCCCTCGCCAAGAGCCACAACCTCGCCCGAGGCTTCCGCGCCGGGGATATAAGGGGGCGTCACCATCTTTGCATAAGGATGCTTGGCGGCCCGGATGGCGACGTCCACCGGGTTAATCCCCATCGCACCTGCTTTGATCAAAAGCTCACCTGGCTCTGGCGCAAAATCATCTACTTCTTCTTCCTGCATGGGAACGGAAAGATCGAATTTGTGAACGCGAATGGCTTTCATGGCCTTCCTTTCTATTAAAGAGGTTATGAATTATCTGAACACTCCCTCCAGAGCGCCGGGGATGTGTTTACCTGGATTTTCGAGGAGCTGGATATCTATCAACCATATCTTCTTCGTTATCGATAAGTTTCACAAGTTCCACCGCCGCACGGCGCACTCGGCGCATGAGAGAAGAGCCCATATCCGGCTTAGCCTTAACCGCAAGAGCGCCCCGTCTGGCCGCCTCCGTGTTGCCAAGCCGCCAGTCACACCTGACCACCCGCCACTCGGCGAAATATCGAAACAGGGTCTCGAAGCGACTCCTGGCGTTTTTGAAGCGCCCGTGTATTTCCTGAAATTGGGGCCGCGCTCGCTTGAAGTCCTTCTGAATAAAATAACTCTCAGCATGGGCAAATCGGTAGTGGGGCTGATCGGGATACTCCGTGATGAGCCCTACGGCCAAGCGTCGTCCCTCGTCGAATTTTTTCTCGGTGTACAAGGTGTAAACTAGTTCGATCCGGGCCAAGTCCTTGAGCCACCTCCCACTCCAGGCAGCCCTTTTCAAATAGCGTAGGCCCTTCTCCCCCGTATCGCCTATCAGAGGAGCCAGACGGTGCAGCCACTTCGCCCTTGCCCGCCAGAAATAATAAACGCCTAACCCATAATAGGCGTCCCCGAGGTCTGGATTTAGGGCGATGGCACGCTCAAGATACTTTATCGTCTTTCGGCTTCTTAAATAGGCGCGGCCATAGCTTTGGCGGCGAGCGGCGTCCATGCCGAGCATTCCCATCGTAAGCCCGGCAAGAAGAAAAGCGTCGGCATCATTCAGATCCACCTTGATACGGGCCTCCGAAATGGCAAGCGCTTTTGAGGCATTATTATCGAAGCCATCCCGGTAAGTCAGGTCATCAAAATATCCGGATAAAATATTGTAAACCGAGGCAAGAAAAAAATAGCCTTTCGGATCATCAGGCGTTTTCTTCACTACACCGTTGAATGTCTTCAGCGCCTTATCGTAACGGCCAGCGGCAGTGTCCGTTATTCCTTTTTGAATAACCGAATCTAGAGCGATATCATGAGAACCAGAAGAGACTGCCCCTGGAATGATGAGCACGAGAACAGCAAAAGTCATTGAAAAATATCGACAGCGCAACGAATTTCTCCTTGAGGTGTCAAGCTAGCAGAGCGCCAGGCCCCTCATCAAGTAAGAACCTGAGCGACCTGCCAGATCCGTAGGCCCTCGATGGATTTCTCTGTTTCCGCTATCGTCCCGGTGTGTGAGAAACATTTTATCCTATTCACGCCCTTGGGCAGGAGAACCGTCCCATGCCGGAGATTACTCCCCCGAAGGGGGCCCTCCACATTATCAACAAACTGAGTAATAGTGGCCATCGCGCGCTTTTCGCCGGAGGGTGCGTGCGCGACTACCTCCTAGGCCAGACGCCAACCGACTGGGATATCACCACTGATGCCAGGCCGGATGAAGTTTCAGGCCTTTTCGAACGGACGCTCGCCATAGGCATCAAATTCGGCGTGATCAGTGTCATACTCGACGACGGCAACTATGAAGTCGCCCAGTTTCGCACCGAGGGGTCCTACATTGACGGGCGGCATCCCAGTTCGGTGGAACCCGCGAATGAGAAACAAGACGCCCAGCGTCGAGACATCACCATTAACGGCATGTTTTTCGACCCAATCAAAAATCAACTTCTCGATTATGTGGGCGGTCAAGAAGACATCCGACAGGAACTCATCCGCGCCATTGGCGAGCCCGCCAAGCGCTTCGAGGAAGATCACCTACGCATGCTTCGCGCTTTGAGGTTTGCCGCGCGTTTTCAATACGGCATCGAGCCTGAAACCTATTCTGCTATCCAGCGGCTCGCCCCACTCATTGAGCGGACCAGCGCGGAGCGAAAGCGCGATGAACTCACAACGATGCTTACCAGCGACAGAGCGAATATAGCTTTCGAGCTGATGCGGGAAACCGGGCTTCTTGCCGAAGTGCTGCCCGAGGTAGCCCGTATGACTGGCGTGGCCCAGCCTCCCGAGTACCATCCTGAGGGCGATGTGTGGATCCATACGATGAAAGCGCTAGGCATGCTAGAATCGCCAAGTGCTGTCTTTGGCTGGGCCGTACTACTACATGATGTGGGAAAATCGCAAACCTTTAGGCAAACTGATCGTATCCGGTTCAAAGATCACGACACTGTGGGGGCGAGAATTTCAGAAGAAATCTGCGAAAGACTCAATATGCCCGGCGATGAAAAACGCAGGATATTGGACATCGTAAAGAATCACATGAAATTTCGCGAAGTAAAAAAAATGCGCGAGAGTACCTTGAAACGCCTTTTGAGAGAGCCTTTTTTCCCCGAGCTGATTGAACTGCACCGCATTGATCGACTGGCAGGTCAGGGAGATTTGGAAACCTATGAATTTTGCCTGGAACAGTTGGCTCTCACCGGAGACGATGGCCTTCACCCGAAGCGATCTATTGACGGCAACGCTCTCACTGAGATGGGTTTTGAGCCTGGCCCCGTGTTTCAGGAAATCCTAACGTTTATTGAAAATGAACAACTTGAGGGACGCGCCCTGACGCGTTCGGAAGCCGAAGTGTTTATCATCGAGCAATTCGGCAACCTCCGCACCAGAGAAACCAAGCGCCCCAAAGATGATTAGAGGCTTTCCCTATCGACGTTTTCAGGGCAATCTGTATCCTTTGAATTTTTGCTTGGGCTTTCTTCCCTCGCTTGTTATAAGGGGCAATCCATCACCAGCTCCGAGATAAACAGAAACCATCTATTGATGAATGAGCGTGACCTCGATCTCGCCCTACGACGAATGGCCTCCGAGATCATCGAAAAATGCGCAGGAGACCCCCATCTGGCCGTAATCGGAGTCCTCACTCGCGGTGGGCCCCTGGCCCGGCGCTTGGCGGCGATGCTCGCCGAGATGGAACAGATTGCCCCACCCGTGGGCTCCCTCGACAACGGGGTGCACCGGGACGATGTCAATAACCTTGGCGATCAAAAATTTATCGGTCCTACCAATATTCCATTCGACCTTGGAGAGCGACAAATTATCTTGGTAGATGACGTATTCTACACGGGACGCACAGTTCGGGCCGCACTAGATGCGCTTACCGAACTCGGTCGGCCTCGCCGGGTATGGCTCGCGGTGTTAATCGACAGGGGGCACAGAGAACTGCCTTTTCGACCCGATTTTGTCGTAAAAAATGTACCCACCGCTCCTGCGGAGCGAGTAAATGTCCGCCTCCGGGAGGTGGATGGAGAAGATGGCGTTTGGCTGGTAAAATCTGACTGACTATTCATCGAATTTCAACGTACGGAGAAACTCATGTTCAACAAAGTGCATCACATCGGAATCGCAGTGAAAGATATGGACGCCACTATCGCCCTTTACGGGAGTATGGGGGCGAAACTCCTCGGACGTGAACCTTCAAAAGACGGCAACGTCGATCTCGCCATGCTCGACCTCGGAGGCGACCTGATAGAACCCATCTCGCCAATCAGGGGAGAATCCAATGTATCGAAATTCATCACTGAGCGAGGTGAAGGCCTTCACCATGTTGCCTACGAGGTGGACGATATCAAAGCCGAAATGGCGCGTCTGAAGTCCGAGGGATTTGAACTTATCGATGAGGAACCGCGCCCCGGCTTCATGGGACACATCATCGCTTTCATCAAGCCCAGTAGCACGATGGGCACGCTCTCTGAGTTGGTGGAGAAAGAGTAAGTTCAACGACACTTCGGCTGAGGGGGGAGGCTATCGGGCATCTTCAGTATGCGAACAATATGATCCCCCGTAACTGACCGGCCGCCTTGGTTGCGCCTGATTCCCCAACCTTTGAGACGAAATGTTCGACCGG
>Ga0114999_10009500_pt1 | contig 10644 bp, 8 predicted proteins | sample ArcticOcean_MG_C_3_FD_89820 | JGI IMG/M metagenome (GOLD analysis project Ga0114999, IMG submission 89820) | Marine microbial communities from western Arctic Ocean - ArcticOcean_MG_CB8_126 | ecosystem: Environmental > Aquatic > Marine > Oceanic | place: Arctic Ocean: Canada Basin | collected... | reverse complement strand
CACCACGTCCTCGTTTACCCTTACGCATCCCACCGAAGTAACTCTCATCAGCTTCCACTTCTCCAGACAGTTCATAGCTCGGTAGTGTACTGGCTATAAGCTTGCGTAAAGGCATGAAAAAACTCGCCGCTGTATTGCGGTGTACTCCTACCGCTTCAGCAGCGGCTCGGGCTGTAGCTCCTACGACAACCATCTTCAATAGTTCTCCTTGCTGATAACTTGCTAAACGACTACGTCTTTCATACATGGATTTATCCTAGATTGATCTCTTAGCTAGGACAGCCCCAAATTAATTGCTTCTCCAGGAGATTTTAACTCATCCGGAAGTGCCTATGGTTATGATATCTCTGTATTGAATAATCAGCCACCTACATTTGATTCCGTGGCATTTCAATCAGCCGCGGAATTAGAGCAATTTAGTATTCAATTAGTTGCTAACGACCCAGATCAACAGGCAAGCGATTTGGAATTTAGCATTATTGGACCCGACTTTGGAGCTATTATCGATTCTGGAACTGGGGAATTTACATGGACTCCAAGTGAAATCCATGGAGCTTCCATTTTTTATTTTGTAGTTCAAGTTAGCGATGGTTTTGCGGGGACAGCCATGACGATTCTGGTTCAAGTGGATGCGGTATTTGAAAATTTTGAGGCGTGGCAGATGGATTATTTTCCAGCTGGGTTGTCCAAGGAACATTTAACCATGGAAGCCGATATCGACTATGATGGCTATTCGAGCCTGATGGAATTTGCTACGGGCATGGATCCGTTTACTGCCAATCCTGTGCATCCCTTGGAAATCTTTTGGAATCCCATCAATGAAGCTGCTGAATTTGAAACAGGATTACGTTCAGGAATTTCAGGATTAACCACAGGGATTGATCTGACAGAAAATTTTCAGGATTGGACGACAGTCGATTTGACCTTTGATGCGAATTCGCAGACTTGGAGCTCCAGCAGTAGTGAGGTCGTTTTAGAATCTGCGGTCGGCCTGGGTGATAGAGTTTGGAGTTTACATCTACGTGATGCGAGTGGTCTAAAAACGATTTTTGGGAGAATCAGTATCGATTATGACGATACGCCTTAATCTTTAGAGTAGCGAAGGTGGGTTGCAGCTGCTGATAGGGATTCAGGCCCTTGGTCAATCGCAGATTGTAGAGGGATATCCCTTGACGAGATTTCTATTATATCGAGTTTGTCGTTGGCAGTGAAGTTCTCTGCAATGACCTCAATTCGGCCAGCCATGATGGTGACGCGCTTGCCTTGGGATAGTGCGGCTTGAGCGAGAGTTCCGGGGCCTTTGCCTTGAAGGGAGCTGGCATCGAATTTGCCTTCGCCGGTGATGAGCCAATCGCAGGCTGCGATTTTCTCGGGGAGGTTGAGCCATTGGGAGACTAGGTCAAAGCCGGGGAGGAGTTCAACATTGCAAGCGGTGCTGAGACCGAAGGTGATGCCACCAGCTGCGCCACAGCCCGGGACTTCGGTCAGGGCCCAAGGTTGTTTGAGGTGGTCACAGAGAAGTCGTGCGATGCGTTTCCCTTGTGCTTCTATTCTTGGATGGTCTTCTGGTCTTAGCCCTTTTTGTGGGCCGAAAATGGCTGCGGCACCGTTGGGACCGAAAAGTGGGTTTTCTACATCGCAGGCGATTTTGAAGGGTGGTAGGTTTTCCGGTAGCGAACCACCTATGTGGTCCACCTGTTCCCATAATTCGGGACGAATGTTTTGTATGAGATGATTCTCCTGATTGTAGAAGCGAAGGCCTAGTGATTCCAAGACGCCGAGTCCCAGGTCGTTGGTGGAACTGCCTCCGACGCCGAGAAGAATGGTTTCAGCACCCGATTCGGTTGCGATACGAATGAGTTCACCCGTGCCCAAGGAAGTGGTCTTCCAACAGTCTCTTTTGTTGATGGCCAGTTCCTGAAGTCCTGTTGCTTGCGCCATTTCAATAATAGCGATCTTGCTGTAGTCGGATAGACCCCAATCAGATCTGGTGCGCTTGTCCAGGTCCTTACCGGTTACCCAACCAAGTTTAGCTGGGATGGGTTTTGTAAGTGAGCCTGGGACAGTATGGATTTGAAACTCGCCCTTTTGAGAGCCGGTGAGAATCTCGCAGAATCCTTCTCCTCCATCGGCCAGGGCGACGATATCAATCTTCCAATCGGGATATGTTTCAGAAAGAACATTTTCTACTATTTCACCCGCTTCATTGGCTTCCATGGAGTCCTTGAATTTATCGAAACAGATGAGGACTTTCATGGTTTTTGGATTAGTGGATCAGGCGTGTGCCATCAGTCTTTCGTAGATCTCGTCTATAGAACTGGCTTGGAGCTCTTTGGCGGCGACGCGATTTTGTGGAGGCTCAGGAAGATGCGTCAGCGACTCATTCAACTGAAGTTGTCGATTGGCCGTAACTTCATCTACCCGATCGATGGGCGTGAATAGGGGAGCTTTTTCTAATAGTTGTGGAGCTTCGTGAATGATTTTTCGGATAGCCAACACGGCTTCCGTAAATCGGTCGAGTTCCGCCTTCGAATAACTTTCGGTGGGCTCAAACATAAGCCCATAGACTTCGGGAAAGGCTACGGTGGGAGCGTGAAATCCAAAGTCCAAAAAGAGTTTTCCAATACGGGGAATGGCAACGGCCTTTGGGATGCCCGCGGCTTCCAGCGCTTCAAAGTCGGCATCTTCCAAGGTAAGAATAAATTCATGCATCCGCGGGACGTCCGTGGCTTCTTTGGGTAGGCATGGGAAATGTGCGCCCAGCGTTTTGAAAAGATATTGCGATGATAGTACGGCGACTGCCGACATTTGCCTGATTCCAGGTCCACCTAAACGGAGCAGGTAGGTGAAGCAGCGAATCTTATGAGCAAAGTTTCCCCAATGACGATGGAAAGAACCGATGGACTTTAGTGATTTCACTGGGACGTATTGATCCTCTTGTTTTTCAATTTGGAATCCCGGAAGGAAATCGACGAGTTTCTTACTCACTGCGACTATGGCGTCCCCGGGGCCTCCGCCTCCGTGTGGAATCGTCCAAGTCTTATGCAAATTGTTGTGGACGGCATCTACTCCCAATCCACCAAGGTCAACCCAACCCGCGATTGCGTTCATGTTGGCGCCGTCCATATAGACGAGGCCGCCCGCTTCGTGGATTAGGTCAGCCATTTCTTTAAACTGACTTTCGAAGATGCCACCGGTGTTTGGATTGGTCACCATTATGCCTGCGACGTGTTTGCCTTGAGTTGCCAGGATATCTCGCAGGCTATCCATTTCGATTTGTCCGGTTGCGTCTGCCTCCAAATAAACAATGCCGGTTTTGCGACCTTCCACGGTTTTATTTTGATAACCAGCCATGGTGGCGGTTGCGAAATTGGTGCCATGTGCGCTTCGGGGGATCACGATTACATCCCGTTCGGTATCGCCTCGATTGGTATGATAGGCTTGAAAAAGTTTAATGCCGACAAGTTCTCCTTGAGCACCTGCTACGGGTTGGGTTGTAACACCTGCAAGTCCAGTAATCTTCTTAAACCATTCTTGAGTTTCATAGAGGAGCCGAAGGTTTCCCTGAACATCTTTGATTGGAGCTTGTGGATGTGAATCAGCAAAGCCCGGGAGGCCAGCCGCCCAATCGTTGATGTATGGGTTGTACTTCATGGTACAGGATCCCAAGGGGTAACAAGTGTCATCTGGACTAATGTTTAATTCTCCCAAACGGTCGTAATAAGACTTTAACTCGTCTAAAGAGACTTCGGGAAGCGTAAGGTGTGATGTGCGGGTTTGTGTTGCATCAAGTTCAGGTGCCGAAGTCGACTCGATTGTTTCATTCCCAAGCTCCAATGCGAAAAAAGCCTCTAGCTTCGAGATATCTTCGGCTGATTGTCTGTCATTAAAAGAGAGCTTTAAGAAGTGTCCTTTTACAGATGGAAAGCGATCAGTCACGTCGACGCCAATGTGCAACCCAGCCGCGCTACCTTTGCAAATAAGTTCAGCTGAGGCTGTCGGGATTTCGACGACAAACTCATTGAAAAAAGTCTGTCCTGCAAAGGGGAATGATAGCGCCTTCAGTTTGGATAATGTTTGAAACGCCTGAACAGCATTAGAACGAGCCTTTGAACAGGAATTAGTCATCCCTGCGTCCCCACGTTGAAGAATCGCTGAACCAACGATGGTAGCAACGTATGCCTGGTTTGAACAAATGTTCGACGTAGCTTTTTCTTTGCGGATGTGCTGCTCACGCGTTGATAGCACCATGACCCGGCATTCTTTACCTTGGTTATCTACCGCCTTGCCAACGTAGCGTCCTGGGGATTGACGGATATCATTTTTAACAGAATCATTTAGGCGAACACCGAAGAGGCCCAATCCTGGTCCTCCGAAGTTTGCTCCTAAGCCGAGGTGTTGACCTTCACCAACGATCATATCCGTCCCGTGTTCACCAAAATCTACGGGGCGCTTTAGACCACCGAATGCCAATAGCATGGGATCGATTACGGCGATACTCTTAACGCCCAGAGCTCGCGTAGCGTTGGTGAGCGTGTCGACATCTTCCACGAGCCCATGATGATTCACGTGTGGGAAAACCACACCCGCCAAACGGTTTCCCAGCTCTTCGGCTATTGATTGGATTTTGTGCAAAGGCGTCTTACCGGTATCTGATTCTAAAGGAACCCACCTAACCTGTATCTTGGTGTTCTGGATTAAGGTTTCGATAACCTCTTTGTCACCGGGGTATATCCCATCTGAAACAATAACGGTATCCGATTGCCGCGTCATACGAAGTGATGCACATATCGCTTCGAAAATAGCGGTCGAACGTTCGTATAAGGACGAATTCACTGCTTCGAACCCTGTTAGTTCACTCATGCAGCATTGGTAAATCCAGTGGGTTAACAGGGTGCCTTGGCTGCGTTCAGGTTGGTAAGGGGTGTAGGAGGTTGTCAGGTTACGAATGTTGCAGACGTAAGGAACAACCTCCGGGACTTCGAATTGCGGGAGCCCGTCGCCGAGAAAAGAAGTATGCAGGTTATTTCCCAAAGACCAATCAAACAGAGTGTCTTGTAGCTCTTCGTAGGATAACGGGTTTGGTAGGTCGAGACGGTTAGCAAATTTTACATCTTCTGAGATATGGCTGAATAGCGCTTCAATTGAGTGGATTCCAACCGACTTCATCATTGCTTCGATATCTTCAGTTGAAGCTGATATGTAGTGTTCTTTCAATTCCCTTGGTAGGTTCGAAGGATCGTAAGATAGGGGAGGGCGGGAACTAGATATCGGAGCCATTGATTGCTAGAGAAATAACCTTTGGTGAAAAAGCAAAAGAGAAATAAACTTGTTTAGTCGCTGGTGATGAAAATGGTTACTCGGAGGAATCCGTTATGATCAAAAAGGAACGCGCAGAATATATTAGAGACTATTTGGACAATAAGTATCCAGAGACTCCAATTCCTTTAGATCACAAGGATCCTTACACATTACTCGTTGCTGTTTTATTATCGGCTCAATGCACGGATGTTCGAGTCAATAAGATCACCCCGGCCTTGTTCAAGCTCGCAGATAATCCTTTCGACATGGCAAAGAAGAAAGTCGAAAGGATCCAGACGATCATTCGGCCTTGTGGATTATCTCCTCGAAAGTCCCAGGCCATCTCCGGCTTGTCCAATATTCTGGTGAATCAATACGACGGAATCGTGCCACAAGATATAGAGGCACTGGAGACCTTACCTGGTGTAGGGCATAAAACGGCTTCAGTTGTTATGTCACAGGCCTTCGGTGTTCCCGCTTTTCCGGTTGATACCCATATTCATCGATTGGCCCAACGATGGAAATTAACATCGGGAAAGAATGTGGTCCAGACTGAGCGAGACTTGAAGCGTCTTTTTCCTGAGAGCTCATGGAACCGAGTACACCTTCAGATTATATTTTACGGACGCGAATATTGCTCCGCCCATGATTGCGACGGAACTAAGTGCCCACTCTGTCGAGAATTGTTTCCCAATCGGAAATCTCCAGTCAAAACAAAGAAAGCATAGTTTGGTGGTTCATTATTTTCCGATTTTACCTTTGCGAGAAGTATCCCTTGGGGTCGTTAGCCATGGCGGGGTGGGATCTGCCAGGGACCACAGGCCTCGCTTCTCAGCGACGGCCGATTCATGCATTTCTCGATAATAGGGATTATTGGGTGCGTCTGGTTCGTAATACCAGGCCCAGCCGGCCTTCATAAGTTCCTCATTTAAACTTGCGTTATCGCTGTTGTAGACTTCGCCGATGATATCCCCGGCTTGATTCCGCCGAAACTCAAGGACCCGTACTGGATCGTCTCCTACTATTTGTGTGGCGAGTGCCAATGCGTCGCTGCCACCTGCTAATAAGGGTTTGGGCGTATCCAGAGCGTTGAGACGGACCGTCATTGTTCCCTCTGGTAATTCCACTGTAAATGTATCAGCTTCCAACCAATCTTTGATGGCCCCTATTTCACCCGCTGAGTTGACCCAGCGCCGAAGGAGGCTGGCCTCCCCAGACCGGACTTTGCGAATGTGGAGAAAGAACATCACAGCAAAACAGCTTACCATAAAGGCGGTGCCGAAAATAATAAATCGTTCTTTCATAGGCAAATGTGCAAAACTGCAGGCAAGAATACATTTCAAGTGTTGTGTTTTCAGTAAAGGAACTTTTTTAATAAGAATGTTCTCCAACTATGTATGGGCACTCCTTTTATTCCTTCTCTAAAACAAGTTTCTGAGGCTTCCAGCAAATTACCAATTCCAGATTTGTGGCCTGAGGATAGCTATGTAATCCCAGTTGCAAACAGTCACGTGACACAGGACTTGAAATTTCGAAAATGGGCATTCAAAAACTTAGAAAGTGAACTTTGCTACCATTGGGTTTTCGAAGGCAAAATAACCGTCGAAACCCAAATCGTTTCTTAACAAACCTAATGACTCAGACGAAATTATTCAGTGTATTTATTGCCGCGGCAGCTCTCTTTTACTCGGGATGTGCAACGACTGAAACAGAAAATGTAGTTGCCCCACCACCTGCTCCTCCGGTCGTTTCGACCCCTGAATCGGAAGTAGCGCCTGAACCTGAGATTATCAAAGTTGTGGAAGAAACTCCTGAACCTGAGATTAAGGTGGAAGTTGCTTTGCCTGAAGTTGAGGTCGAGATTCCAGTAGAGCCGAAATCTCTCACTATACTAGGATTTATAAAATATATTGAGCTTGAGGGAGGATTTTTCGGAATTATGACCGAGGACGGCAGCAAGTATTTCCCTGATTACCTGGATTCGGATTTTAAAGTTGATGGCTTAAGTGTTCGGGTGCAGGCAACTCCCCAAGAACAGATTCTGGGTATCCAGATGTGGGGGACTCCAATTGAGATTATTAAGATAGAATCTAATTAACAGAGACATAAAGACGCATTAACTGGGGGGGTGCGATTCCCCGTTTTATAGATGGGCCATAGTGGCTCTTTATGAATGATTCTCATAGCGTTTGTCTCAGAGATTTCTATGTAATTGGTGATGTATAAATACTTCAAGTCATTGATTAACAACAATTAATTTTGTAATCACTCTGTGATCCAGCTAGATGATTCTGCGGTACGATTTTTGCAATATCCGAATGCATGAATACTCAAAAATTTACCGAAATGTCCTCTCGAGCTGTTCAGGTTGCCCAACAACTCGCTCATTCTTCTGGTAATCCAGAAGTTGAAACGCTCCATTTATTACAAGCCCTTGTGGAACAGGAGCATGGTATAGTTCCTGAACTCCTGACGCAGCTATCATTGTCTCCGAATGCTCTGTCATTAGCTCTGAAGAGAGAGCTTGAAAATCTACCGAAAATCTCAGGCAGTATTGACGTTTCTCGTATCTACATAACTCAAGCGCTAAATCGGGCTTTGGCCGAAGCCGAAAAGGAAGCTAATTGGCTCAATGACGAATTTGTTAGCGTAGAGCATTTGTTTTTGGGGTTATTGGTCGTGGGCGAACCCGAGGCACTTGCTCGTCTGTTTAACAGTTTCAACATTGAAAAGAAGACCGTACTCAAGGCGCTGAAAGAACTAAGAGGAAGTCAACGAGTGACGAATCAAAATCCGGAAAACACATACAAGGTATTAGAAAAATATGGTGTTGATTTGGTTGAGCTTGCCAGGGCAAATAAAATCGATCCCGTGATTGGCAGGGACGATGAGATTCGGCGTGTTATTCGGATTCTCTCTCGAAAAACCAAAAATAATCCTGTTCTAATCGGTGAACCTGGTGTTGGGAAAACAGCTATTATTGAAGGCCTTGCTCAAAGAATTGTTTGTGGTGATGTACCAGAAGGTATCAAAGATCGGGTAGTATTTTCTTTAGATTTAGGATCTTTGGTTGCCGGGGCTAAGTACCGCGGGGAGTTCGAGGAGAGACTCAAGGCCGTTTTAAAGGAAGTGAAAGATAGCGACGGTCAGATCATTCTTTTCATCGACGAATTGCACATGGTTGTCGGAGCTGGAAAAGTTGAAGGTGCGATGGACGCTGGGAACCTGCTAAAGCCTATGTTGGCTCGAGGTGAATTACATTGTATTGGAGCCACCACCTTAGACGAATACCGAAAGCACATCGAAAAAGATGCCGCTTTGGAAAGGCGTTTTCAAACAATTCAAGTCGACCAGCCAAGCGTGGAAGAATCTATATCGATTCTTCGTGGATTGAAGGAACGGTTCGAAGTTCACCATGGTGTTCGTATCCAGGATAATGCGTTGGTCAATGCAGTGCTTCTTTCACATCGATACATCGCCGATCGATTTTTGCCAGATAAGGCTATCGACTTAATTGATGAGGCTTGTGCTACGATTCGTACTGAGATGGATAGCATGCCCGCGGAATTGGACTCTCTCCAACGGAAGGTGATGCAATTGGAAATTGAAGATGCAGCTCTTAGGCAAGAAAAGGACGAAGCGAGTAAGCGGCGACTTTCCGATCTCAAAAAAGAGTTGATTGATTTAAAGGAGAATTACGAAACCCTTCTACGCCAGTGGCAGCAAGAGAAGGATCAGTTTTCTCATGTGCAGAAGTTACGTGAAAAACTTGAATCGACTAAACAAGAGATGGTGATTGCCGAGCGTTCCTATGATCTTAACCGAGTTGCTGTGCTTAAACACGGGCAAATTCCCCAAATGGAAGAGGAATTGGCTGAGTTGGAGAATACAGCATCTGAGAACTCCAAATTGATTAAAGAAGAGGTATCTTCTGAAGAGATCGCCGATATCGTATCTCGTTGGTCTGGGGTTCCGGTAACCCGCTTACTTGAAGGTGAAAAGCAAAAGTTGCTCCATCTCGACGAGTCACTTCTTGAGCGTGTTATCGGGCAAGCTGAAGCTGTAACGGCCGTTAGTGAATCGATTTTACGTGCACGCTCTGGGATCAAAGATCCTAGTAGACCAATAGGTTCGTTCCTCTTTCTGGGTCCGACGGGTGTTGGTAAAACGGAATTGGCTAAAACCTTGGCTGAAACTTTGTTCGATAGCGAAGACAACATCGTTCGCCTCGATATGTCCGAATACATGGAGAAACATTCGGTATCGCGAATGATTGGAGCACCCCCGGGTTATGTGGGTTTTGAAGATGGAGGCCAACTTACCGAAGCTGTACGACGAAAACCGTATTCAATGGTTCTTTTTGATGAGATTGAGAAAGCTCACTCCGATGTATTCAACGTGTTGCTACAGATATTGGACGATGGAAGGATAACCGACTCCCACGGTAGAACCGTGGATTTCAAAAATACGGTTATCATTATGACTTCCAATCTTGGAAGTCAGCGCCTCACCGAATCTATGGAAGACGGTTTTGTTTCGGATTCGGTTAAAGAATCCATCCTTACTGATGTTCGTAGTCTTTTCCGGCCAGAATTTCTTAACCGAATTGACGATACATTGATTTTAAAACCTCTCCAATTGGAAGAAATTGAGATGATTGTTCACCTCATGATAAAGGAGCTTTCTGAACGATTGAAGGATCGAGATATCGAACTGAAAATTGCAGATTCAGTAGTTACCTGGATTGCCGAAAAAGGATTTGATCCTGTTTATGGAGCACGCCCATTAAAGCGTTTTCTACAGAAGCACTTGGAAACCGCTCTAGCTCGGCAGCTTATCTCCGGAGAGATCAGTGCTGGCAGTGTTGTGGAGGTGGAGCTTGGTGAATCTGGATTGACGTTTCATACCTCTATGCTCGCTGCCTAACTACACTCTAAAAATAGTACCTAATCTTTTGCCAAGAATCAGGCTAGCGCCCGTGATACAGATGGCCAAAAAGACCATCGCCCAGACTCCTAGGGCGGTGGCCACAAACCGTCCGTCTCCGAGCAGCTGAAAGAGTTCGTAGATTGCTTTAGTTATTGGATAAAACGCCTGTTTTTGTGCAAGAATGAGGGAGTCCGAAACTTCAAGCATGGCAAAAGAGAAGCAAAGAAGAGCTCCCGCAAGTAGGTTTGCCATTATTAAAGGGAGGGTAATTTTTATAATGGTTTTCGTTGGATGACACCCGAGATTCTGTGCGGCTTCCTCGTAGGCCTCGCTTGATTGTTCAAACCCTGCAACTGCACTTCTGACAATATAAGGGAGCCTTCGAATTGCGTAGGCTATGATGAGGAGAAGGGT
>Ga0114999_10009497_pt1 | contig 10646 bp, 11 predicted proteins | sample ArcticOcean_MG_C_3_FD_89820 | JGI IMG/M metagenome (GOLD analysis project Ga0114999, IMG submission 89820) | Marine microbial communities from western Arctic Ocean - ArcticOcean_MG_CB8_126 | ecosystem: Environmental > Aquatic > Marine > Oceanic | place: Arctic Ocean: Canada Basin | collected... | reverse complement strand
TGGTATTCACACGAGGGTTTCTGTCGTCGCATCGATTCGGCCCGTGAAGAGAAGGAGGGCTGGGAGCGGATCGACATTGGCACGGCGCGCGATGATGTGGACAAGGCCGACTCTGGGCACGGCGGTACCGACATCTGGACGGCGATCACCTTCACGAATGCTCTGCTGGCGGGACGACGTGTTCCCATTGATGTCTATCGCATGGCCGATTACACCCTGCCTGGCATCCTGGCGAATCGCTCAGCCATGAATGGTGGCGGGGTTATTCACGTGCCCGACATCCGGCGCGAGCCCTTTGAACACACCGAATTCTGGGATCATGTCGGCCTACCCGAGGATGAACCAAAGGGGCAGGCTTACGATTCAGGGCAGGGGATCACATTCTAACAGGAATCTTGCGTCGGGCCTTCAAGCAAACTCGCTCAACTGCGTGCGCAGGAAGAACAACCCGGGTCCGTCAGTCAAGTCAGGTGACAGGTCGTAGAAGAGTGTGCCCAATGTATCTGCGTCGATTTGCACTGTGCGCGGCCAACCACGGCCACCGATCCGTCTTTCTGGACTGTGAATCTTCAGGGCCTTGTCTGTCTCCCAGGTGACGCCGTCATCTTTGGAAAGAAATAGTTCGTAGGCGAATTCGCCGTCGACGCCGACACCGTAGACGATGGCGGTGAAGACGATCCAGTCGTTGTCGAGGAGGGTCAGATCGTAGCCAGCGACACCAAAGTGGGGGAAGGCGTGCAGGGGCTGCCACGTTGCCCCGCCATCGGTGGAACGAAGTCCACCCACCATATTCCCTGGGCGACCTGTTGGTACGGGAGCCTCGGCTTGTGGTGCGCCGGAAATGAGTGTACCTGTCGTGGTTCGCACGATGGGCACCATGCCATGATTGCGGCTGTCTTCTAAGGGGGCGAGTGTGTCCGCCGCCGCGTCATAGAGGACGGTCCGGTCGTAGAAGGGACACAGCCACTGGGTCTTCGACCATTCAACCACCGGATGTCGAATGCAGGCATAGTTCGTGCGATCCGTGATCGGATAGGCGTGGGGTGGCGACCAACTGTGGCCGCCGTCTTCGCTGAAGCTGAAGAAGGGTTCGCGCCAGGCCGCGTCCGTTCCCCCTTCGCGGTAACAACACCAATTGAGCAAGAGGCGGCCATCCGCAAGTGTCGACAACGATCCAGGATAAATGGAGCAGTCACAGATCTCGCTGATCGCTGCGGGGGCAGACCATGTCAGACCTCCATCGGCAGAGCGACACAACAGCAGTTCTTTGCCGCCACCTCCTTCGATGTTGTAGACGGCCAGCAGTTCGCCATCGGCGGTCCTGGCAAGGGCGGGATGGACATGTCCAGAAATGACATCTGCAATGCGAATGGGTGTTGAGGTCACGAGGTTTCTCCGTGTCGACTTCATTTTCGGCTTGTGCAATCAACCCTATACTAAGTGGATCAGCGCCGATCGACGAGACCGGAGCTGCCCCAGGGAGCATCACCGTGTCATCGACACGAAGTTGACAAACAACATCGAGATCTTAGCCGGCCAGATACGCAGTGCTTGACGCCTCGATTCTGCCCGAGCTGATTCTCATCGCGGCGGCCTTCCTGACGTCCATGACGTCAGCGATCGGTGGCATCGCTGGTGGTGTGATGCTGATTGCCATCATGCCCTCCTTTCTACCCGCTGCGGCAGTGATTCCTCTTCATGGGGTCGTGCAGATCACGAGCAATGTGAGCCGTGCCCTGTTCGGCATTCGGCACGTGGAGTGGCGTATTGTTCGCGATTACAGTGTCGGCTGCGCTATCGGGGCGCTGCTCGGATCGAGGTTGATGCTGTTGTTTTCCTGGGACAATTTGCCCCTCATTCTGGGTGTCTTCATCCTGCTGTTCACTTGGATGCCGAAACCGACAGGGGAGGCAAAGTGGCCTTTCAAGTTTGGTCTGCTTGGCGTGGTGCAGGCGGCATTGTCTCTGTTCGTCGGTGTTGCAGGACCGCTCAACATGCCTTTTCTGCTGCGCGAGGGACTCGGAAGAGATCGGACCGTCATCACGCACTCTGTACAGATGACGTTCATGCATGCCATGAAAGTCGTCACCTTCGGTTTGCTCGGATTCGCCATTGCGCCCTATCTGCAACTCATCATCGGCATGACGGTGGGTTCGATTCTTGGATCCTGGGCCGGAACGCGCGTACGTGCGTATGTATCTGAAGCACTCTTTCGCCACGGTGTGCGGATCCTGATCACCCTCCTTGCACTGCGGATGTTATTGCAGGGCCTCGGCATACTGGACTAATTGCGGCATCTGCGGCGCGCAACATTCCGCTCGCCTCCACGTCATCCATCTTCATTCCATAAGAGAGGAACCCATGATCCACGTGATCGCAATGATCGAGCTTCAAGAGGGCACGCGCGGGAGTTTCCTTGAGCAATTCCACGGAATCATGGCGCAAGTGCACAAGGAAGAGGGCTGTATTGAGTATGGCCCCACGACGGAAGTCGACACGGGCAACGAGAAATTTGAGACACCTCGTGCGAATGTCGTGACCATTATCGAGAAGTGGGAGAGTCTCGATACCTTGTCTGCACATCTTGTTGCACCACACATGTTGGCCTATCGCGAGCGCGTCAAGGACATCGTTGTGGGCTCGACGCTATACGTGACTGAACCGGCGTAAGCATGAGGGGGTCACGGGGTCGCTCTCCCGCCCATATCTTCTACTGCCATGAAATTCAATCTGAGTTGCCGGCTTGAATACGTTGTTCAACAGCCGAGCACCTTTCTTTTTCATGTAGGGATTGATTCAACCGAGCGCGTCTGTGCGTTGCAGGAAAAGCTGCACTTCGAACCAGCGCTCGATGTCGAGTCATTGCAGACGCTTCGGGGGCGAGTGCACCGGGTTAGCGCGCCCATCGGCGATCTGACAGTGAGTTATACCGCTGCAGGTGAACATGAGCCGATCATCGAGGCAACTGCTGGGATCGACGAAGTCGAAGCGACCCAATGGCCCGCCCACGTGCTGGAGTATGTCTACCCGAGTCGCTACTGCGAGTCGGATCTGTTCGGCGAGACAGCAAATGAGATTTTCGGCCAAATGGATCGTGGCTATGGTCGCGTCCTGAAGATCTGTCGATGGATACATGATCGCTTGACCTACAAATCCGGCAGCAGCGGTTCGACGACCACAGCGTGGCAGACGCTACAGGAAGGACGGGGTGTCTGTCGTGATTACGCACATGTGGGCATCGCCATGTGTCGAGCGTTGAATATCCCGGCTCGTTTCGTTTCCGCCTACGCACCCGGTCTGACGCCACCCGACTTCCACGCTTGTTTTGAGGCCTATCTCGGACATCGTTGGTGGCTCTTCGATCCCACCTTCATGGTTCCTCGACGCGGTATTATGCGTATCGGCACAGGTCGTGATGCGGCGGATGTCTCTTTCGCGACGATCCTTGGCTGGGTAAAGTTCGGCGAGATGGCCATCGCGTTCGACGCGACAGATCTTGGGGAAGACGGTGGGGTAGACGAGGAAGCATTGACGATCGCCGCCGACGCTGCCTCGCAAATTGAGGAATGATGAATTTTTCTGACTATGACCCGGGCCGCTTTTACGACGAGCTGATCGCATCAAGTGGTCTGCCTCGAGAGGGTGCGGCGTTGTTGGTCGATCAGATTGGCGGCCTTCCTGATGGCGACCTGCGACGCCGACAGGAAGCGGCGGAGCTGGTCCTGCTCAACATGGGGATCACCTTCAATGTCTACGGTGACGACGCGGGTGCCGAAAAAATCATGCCCTTCGACATCATCCCCCGCCTCGTGGAGGCCCACGATTGGGCCCGCATCGAACGCGGCTTGAAACAGCGAATTCAGGCGTTGAATCTTTTCATCGATGATGTCTACCACGACAAGCGCATCATCAAAGACGGGGTGATTCCCGCCTTCGTCGTCGCGTCGGCCAGTGGTTATCGTGAAGCCTGCGTCGGTCTGCGCCCACCCTCCGGAATCTGGTGTCACGTGACCGGTACTGACCTGGTGCGCGATGAGAGTGGGCAGTTTTACGTGCTTGAGGACAACCTGCGTTGTCCGTCCGGCGTGTCCTACGTTTTGGAGAATCGTCAGGTTCTGAAACGCACATTCCCGCAGGTCTTTGGTGCATCCCATGTGCGTGCCATCGATGACTATCCTGATCGGCTTCTGCAGTCTCTGCGATTTCTGGCACCTGAACACATTCCGTCGCCGACGGTTGTCGTGTTGACGCCAGGCATCTACAACTCGGCGTATTTCGAACATGCCTTCCTGGCACAGCAGATGGGTGTGGAGTTGGTCGAAGGGCGGGACCTCGTCGTCGTCGACAATCTGGTCATGATGCGCACAACGCAGGGGTTGCAACGTGTCGATGTGATCTATCGCCGCATCGATGATGACTTCCTCGATCCAGGTGTCTTTCGCGCCGATTCTGCTCTCGGCGTGCCGGGTCTGATGGATGTCTACCGTGCCGGCAATGTGGGATTGGCCAATGCGCCCGGCACAGGTGTCGCTGACGACAAAGTGATTTATGCCTACGTGCCGAAGATGATCGAATTCTATCTGCAGGAAGAAGTGATTCTGCCGAATGTGCAGACCTACCTGTGCTGGGATGACGACGATCGGCGCTACGTACTGGAGCATCTGGACGAGTTAGTGGTGAAGACGGCAAATGAATCGGGTGGGTATGGGATGTTGATTGGACCGCACTCGACGGCGGCAGAACAGGCAGACTTCGCCCAGCGCATCAAGGCGGATCCTCGCAACTACATCGCGCAGCCGACGCTCGCCCTGTCACGTTCCCCGGTGATTGTCGATGACCACTTCGAGGGGCGACACGTCGATCTGCGGCCCTTCATCCTCTACGGCGAGGATGTGTATGTGATGCCCGGAGGTCTGACACGTGTCGCCATGCGCAAGGGATCTCTCGTCGTGAATTCATCGCAGGGGGGGGGCAGCAAGGATACGTGGGTGCTGGCGACGACGGCGCAGGAGTCGGATCATGCTTAGTCGTGCCGCAGATGCTATCTACTGGATGAATCGCTATGTCGAGCGTGCCGAGAATATTGCGCGCTTCATCCAGGTGAATCTGCATCTGAGCCTCGACCAACCGATGCAGATGCGGACGGACCAGTGGGCGCCGCTGGTGAAGGTGACGGGTGACTACGAGCGCTTTGTTGCAGGCAATGGCGAGGCGACACAAGAGAGTGTCATCGACTTTCTGACATTCAACAGAGACTATCCCAACTCGATTATCTCCTGCCTCGATCGGGCGCGCGAGAATGCACGCTCTGTGCGCCAGATCATCTCATCCGAGATGTGGCAGCAGATCAACACATTCTATCTGATGGTCGCCGGTGTACACAAAGGCATCGCCCTTGAAGTGCCCGACGATTTCTTCGCACGCGTGCAGATGGCGTGTCACACCTTCACCGGGATCATGTCGGCGACGATGTCGCACGGTGAAGCGTGGCACTTTGGCCGCATTGGTGCCATGCTGGAGCGAGCGGACAAGACATCGCGAATCCTCGACGTGAAGTATTTCATCCTGCTGCCACAAGTGCAGGATGTAGGGACACCCTATGACAACATTCAATGGTCGGCCTTGCTCAAGTCGGCGAGTGCCTTCGAGATGTATCGCAAGCGCTATGGGCGGATCGAACCCCGCGATGTGGCGGCCTTTCTCATCCTCGATCCGGAGTTTCCTCGTTCTATCCACTACTGTCTGCTCGAAGTGGAACGCTCACTGCATCTGATCACGGGAACACCGTCCAACACCTTTGGCAATGAGGCCGAACGCAGCATTGGTCGTCTGCGCTCCGGTCTCGTCTACACAGACATTGGTGAAATCATCGATCAGGGGCTGCATCAGTTCCTCGATGGTTTGCAGGCACAGCTGAATGCCGTCAATGGTGCCGTGTCGCAATCGTTCTTTCCTATCAACCCCACCGTTTCCAACTGAACTGATCTGGAGCGCCATTGACCTTCTGCTTAGGGATCAAAACCGCACAAGGCCTGGTTGGTATTGCCGACACGCGTATCACAACTGGTACCGAGCGCCTCACGGCACGCAAAGTGTCGATTCACGAATATGGCGCGCGTCCGATGTTTGTGATGACGTCGGGACTGCGTTCGGTGCGTGACAAAGCGCTGACCTACTTCGACGAGGTGATCGACGAGAGCGAACACAGCTTCGACCGGCTGTACAAGGCGGTGAATGCGCTGGCCAAGCAGATCGGACGTGTCGCCAAAGAAGATGAGAAGGCGCTGAAGAAGGCAGGTCTGCGATTCAACCTGCATACGCTGGTGGGTGGGCAGCTGGAGAATGACGACGAGCACCGTCTCTACATGCTGTATCCCCAGGGCAATTGGGTCGAGGTGAGTCAGGCGAGCCCCTACTACATCATTGGTGAATCGGGCTACGGCAAGTCCTTGCTCGACCGGGTGCTGCGTTATGACACGCCGTTGGAGACGGCGCTGAAGGCAGGATATCTGGCCTTTGATGCGACACGAAACAGCACGATCGATGTCGCGTTCCCGCTGGATGTAGTGCTGTATCGGCAGGGCACGTCAAAGATGGTGGAACGGCGTTTCGAAGAGGACCAAATGCAGGAGTTGTCCAGCTGGTGGCAGCAGAGCATTACCGAGCAACTCGACAGAGCACCGACGGCGTGGATGAAGGAGGTCTTCGGTGAGCTCGAAGAACAGCCGATCTTCAACCCGGCACAGTCCGAGTAGCTCATGCGCTTCGAGATCAGGCACGAAACACAGTACCAATACAGCCGCCCCGTTTTCCTCGAACCACATCTTCTGCGGATTCGACCGCGCAGTGATGCGAGCCAACGTCTGGTCGAATTCGATCTGGAAATCTCACCGGAGCCAGCGGGCTGTGCGCATCTGGTAGACCTCGATGGCAATGCGACGATGCGACCGTGGTTCTCGGGTTATCACGACCATCTTCGATTCGTCACTCATTCCATCGTGGAAACACTGCTTGATCAGCCCTTCGCGTATTTACTCGATGCGGCGGTTGACATATTGCCTGTCCGGTATGGCCAGATCCAACTGCAACTCGCGTCCTATCTCAAACACGACGCCGAACCTGCTGTCGCTGATCTCGCTGCCCAGATCTTGTCCGCCTCAGAGGCGAAGCCGGCTGCTTTCGCAAGATTGCTGAATCAGCGGATCCACGATCTGTGTCCTACGGAAACGCGCCTGGAAGGAGATCCGCTCACACCGGCCCAGACCCTGGCACGTGGTCGTGGTGCTTGTCGTGATGTGTCCGTCCTGTTCATGGAAGTTTGCCGCGTTGCAGGACTGGCGGCTCGATTTACATCGGGCTACGTCGCAGGCTCTCCCGACCAAGAGCGCTTTCTCCATGCCTGGGCAGAGGTCTATCTGCCGGGCGCCGGCTGGCGTGGTTATGATCCGAGTCAGGGCCTGGTGGTGGCAGATCGTCACGTGGCTCTGGCGTCGGGGCCAGGCTCGATCGATGCGCGTCCCTTCGTCGGGCGATTTCGTGGCAGCAAGGTAGAGACACAGATGACTGTGCAGCTGCAGATCACTGCGGACCAAGTCACCTGATGAGCAATAGACCTCCGATTGCCTCACGAACCTGAACCGAAGAGGGGACAAACTATGACGACACTCGTTGAGGATCAGCTCGATTTCTTCCAACAGAACGGTTATCTCATTCTGGAGAATCTGTTCAGCCCGGAAGAGGTCGCAGGGCTGCAGAAAGAAGCTGACTACCTTCTCGAACTCATGCTCAATTCTTCGCTGATGCACGACCGACTCAGTGGTCGCCTCGATTGGCGTCGGACGTCACAGGGCGTGCAGATGGTGCGCAAAATTCAGCCCATCAACGATCTGTCTCTGGCCTTTACGCGGGCGATCGAAGACGAACGTATTGTGCAGCCCTTGCGGCAGATCATGGGAGACGAACCCGTGCTCATCGAAGAGAAACTCAATGGCAAACAACCGCTGTCAGAGGAGGTCGAGGGGCTCCCTATTCGTCCGTTGGATGATGCCTTCCCTGTGCACAATGACTGGGCCTACTATGCGGCGCAGGACTATCCACAGACGGTTATCTCTTCGGCACTGCTCCTCGATGACTGCACGATGGAGAATGGGCCGTTGCGGGTCTGGCCTGGATCCCACAAGCAACATCTGGAGCACGAACGGATGGACAATGGTCTGCAGGTGCTGCCGCATCTGATCGACCACGACGCCGGTGTCGACATGCTCGCGCCAGCAGGGTCCTTCATGATTTTTCACGTGCTCGCCGTGCATAATTCTCGAGCCAATGTCTCAGGTCGGCCGCGACGTCTGATGATCTACAGCCATTGTCCCGAGTCTGCCGGAATGCCTCTTGATATTCGCAATGGTCCGGCAAGACTGCGTGAGGCGCCTTACGAGCGCGAGTATATGCGTGCCGTCCAACGCGGTGACTTTCAGGATGTGTTTACGGCTCCGACCTACCTCCTAGACGGTAAGGATGAGGACCGCTGCAACGATCAGGCCCTGGGGGCTGGTAGGGATTACTTGCCTGACGCTTGACCCACTAGTAGGTAGGTTGCGGGTGCAGAGAAGAACAGCTCAATTTCGGTGACTGCAGGGCTCAAGTGACGACAGCAACATCCCCAGGGACCGTCGATCGCAAGTCACGTCGGAACTTTCTTGCGCGGCTGGATGAACAGTTTGATGACCCATGGGAACGCTTCGTTGCCTTTCTACGGGGCGGCGGCAATCTGGCCGATTCCAGTTCCAAACTCTGCCCCATGGGTGTCTGAGAGTCGAGCACAATGTCAGCGGCGACAGTATCAAGGATGAGTTGCATGAGTTTTGCCAACTCGGACACGGTTGGTTGGCTCGATTGTTGGAAGAAGGCCGAACAAAGGGTCAGATGATCAGGCCATGTTGATTCATGCAGCACTTCAAGGAGCTCTGCAGAACGCACGCGCTGAGGGGCCGAATCAGTTTCATGTCGTACTGAATTAATTGACGGCATCGATGAAGCCGACGACACAAACTGCCTAAAGTTTATGTACGAACACCCCGGTGACTGCGAGGCCGCCTTCATTTTTCGCTAACGACACTACCAACGAGTAGATCAATGTTTCCTTTGGAGCATTCACCAGGAAATGATCATGATCACGGTCAGTCCCACAGGATCCATTGCCCTTATGACAGGCGCCCATCGTGGTATCGGTCGAGCCTTCGTCCAGACGCTGCTTGATCGCGGCGCAGCATAGATCTACGCAGGAGCGCGCAGCGCTTATTCTTTCGACGAGCTGCGCGCCCTCGACCCTGAACGAGTCATTCTCGTGCAGATCGATGTGACCGCCGCGAGCCAGGTCGCTGCCGTCGCCGCCCTCATCGATGATGATCTGGCCGCAGCCCGAGCCGACATGGAGGTCAACTACTTTGGCACCCTGCGACGCGCTGGCAGCAGGGACAGAAGATGTCTACCCGGGTGAAATGTCGAGTAGTTTTGAGCAGGCTCTGCGACAGGATCCGAAGCAGTTAGAGCGCGACGTGACCGAAATGGCGCGGCAGGTGCTGAACGCAGCTGCAGCGAACTAGCACCATCTCGCGGTAACGCCAGATACAACAGGCCCTGTCCGGTATCTCCGGGCGGGGCCTGTGCGTTTGTGATACCCTAAGGGCCTGACTGCACCCCCATACGGAGTGTCAACAACTTGCGCACGCTGACCGACACGGATATCGAATTCTTTACCAACAATGGGTATTTGCTTCGTGACGATCTGGTGACGCCGGAGCAGCTGGCTCACTTCGTCGATCTCTTCGACACAGACCGCGAGCAACGGCGATATCGCTGGCACGCCTATGGCCACCATCAGACGGCAAATTACGATGCCCTCGTCACAACGCCCGCCTTCGATGAGGTTGTGCGCCATGGGCGAATTTATGATGCCCTTCTCGAGTTGATGGGAGGTCCCGTCTGTTTCGGTGAAATCGGCGCGCGTCACATGGGCCCCTACGATGGGGAGGTGCACCATGGATGGCACCGTGATCGTGGCCACTGGTTGGAGCATCCCCTGCGCATGGACTACATACAATTGATGCTATATCTGACGGATGTCGACGATAGTACCCACTGTTTTTCGTTGTCACCAGAAGGCACACAAGATCCGATTCTGGCGGACAACGATGAGCAGCTGGCGCGGGGGGGCTGCGTCGACATTCACGGCAAGGCCGGAACGGTTTGTTTGTTCAACGTCGCCGTTTTGCACTCGGCCACGACGCGGCCGACGACGGCAGATCGCAAGACGCTGCAGATCTACTATGGCCATCGGGATCATGCACCGCTGGCGAATGATTCGGTGATCCCGCCCCTGCTCTGGCAACATGGCGACGAAGAGACGCAGGCTTTCTATAGCAATCTGAATGACGTGAGCCGTCTGTATGCGCAGTCCTTCGGAATCGAACCACCCCTATGATCCAAATTATCGACAGGAGCGACGTAGCGTGGGGATGAAAAGTCATACCTGCATCGGCAAGTCTTCGGGGAAGCCGCTGTCAGAATACGATTCGCAGCGAGAGGCGCAGGAAGGGGCCGATCATGCCAGATCAGCCTATGGCCGCAAGATGTCACCCTACCAATGT
>Ga0114999_10009492_pt1 | contig 10649 bp, 11 predicted proteins | sample ArcticOcean_MG_C_3_FD_89820 | JGI IMG/M metagenome (GOLD analysis project Ga0114999, IMG submission 89820) | Marine microbial communities from western Arctic Ocean - ArcticOcean_MG_CB8_126 | ecosystem: Environmental > Aquatic > Marine > Oceanic | place: Arctic Ocean: Canada Basin | collected... | reverse complement strand
TTTACTTTGGTGGTTTTTTTACTGCTTTTATTTGAAGATATCTTTCTTGTATCAAGCATCATGGGTGCCATGATAATGCTTGCTTCTGTCTTATATGTTATTGGTTCTTTGATGGTCTACCTGTTGTCTTTTTTCCAATCCTCATCGGGCATTGGTTGGAAACTGGGGCTTAAAAACATTGTTCACCGCCGCAGCGAAAGCGTCCTACAAATTGTCGTGTTTGGCCTTTCTTTGATGTTCTTAATGGTATTGGCTGAAACAAGAACTGGCCTTATTGACTCTTGGAAAGAAACGCTCAGTGAAGACACGCCCAACTATTTCTTTTTTAACATTCAAGACTATGAGTTGCCTGAAATCAAAGCGTATTTAGATCAAGAGCTGGATACAGCTACTGTCTTTACTCCGCTAATTAGAGGTAGGTTGTTATCAGTTCAACCCAAAGAAGGGGTTTTGATGAAGTCAGGTGAGATGATTGATCGTGAGTCAAACCTTACTTGGTATGATGATATACCAGACAACAATCAAGTGGTTGAGGGCTCTTGGTGGACGGATGATGCTGGGAACCAGATGGGGGTATCTATTGACTCTGGAATTGCAGCTTCGATGGGCCTATCAATTGGAGATCAATTGAATTTTGCTGCTGGTGGGACTAACTTTACAGCTATTGTGGGTAACTTCAGAGAAGTGGCCTGGGAGAGTTTTGCGCCGAACTTCTTTTTTGTGTTATCGCCAGAACTTGGTAGAGACCTGCCACAATCCTTTATCACCAGTGTTAAAATACCAACCGATAGCAATCAAGTCAGCAAAGGTTTTGTGGAGCGATTTCCAACAGTAACAAGCGTTGACCTGAATGCTGCTCTACAACAAGTAAGATCAATTATTGGTAGCGCCTCATTAGCGGTTCAATATATTTTTATCCTAGCTTTGATCGCCGGAATACTAACATTGATTGCTTCAGTTTTTTCTAGTGCTGATCAGCGCAAAAAAGAAAGCGCTATACTTCATACTCTAGGTGCCAAACGATCTAAAATCTTTCAGTCAGCCGCTGCAGAGTTTTTGGTTTTGGGGCTACTATCAGGTTTTACAGCCGTATTTGCTGCAACGCTTTTCTCGGGGTTTCTCTCAACCCAAGTGTTTGATCTCAACTACAACCCCAATATATTTGTTTTGGGTCTTGGGTTTACTGTGGGTGTTTTGTCTATCTCTATAGCTGGCACCCTTGCGATCCGAAAAACGATTTATACTTCGCCGGTCGTTACACTAAGGAACTCATAACGGTTTTGGTGATCTGGTAACATTAAGGGTGCTTCTTTATTTTTTAAGATCTTTTTTGTAGACTTTATAGGTATGGCTAAAGTGCACGATTTTAAATCTGGAATTTATTTAACAAATGAAGACTTTCATGAGATCAAAGAAATATTCCACACCCCTCTAACGGGATCTTACAACTGGGATTACACTGCAGCTGATGACAAAATCAATAGGCTTTATCAGCTGGCTAAAAAAAGACAATGGGATGTTGAGATAGATCTTGATTGGTCTCAAAAATGGGATAAGGATAAAGCGAGACTCGAAGATTATGGCTTAGCTCATCAATCTTACTTGGGCTATGAACCTTACCTTTCTCTCTCTGATGAGGAAAAACTTAATGTTCAGCATAAATTAGCGGCTTGGTCATTAAGCCAATTCCTTCATGGTGAACAGGGTGCATTATTAGTCGCTAGTCAGTTATGTTCATGTGCTCCTACGTACAATGCAAAATTATATGCAGCCACTCAAACCTATGATGAAGCACGACATGTTGAGGCATTTAATAAATATATTCAAACACGCCATAAAGAGATGTATCCGATCACACCTGATTTAAAGATGTTGTTGGATAAAATCTTGACCGATGAGCGATGGGATTTAAAGTTTATTGGTATGCAATTAATTATAGAGGGGCTTGCTCTTGGGGCGTTTAAGGCCTTTCCCCAAACCCATCCAGATAAATTACTTCATCAGCTAATTGAAAAAATTATTCAAGATGAATCAAGACATGTGACGTTTGGAATTCACTACCTAGAGCAGCATATTAAAAGATTGTCTGAGGATGAAGTTGAACAAAGAGCTGAATTTGCTTACCAGGCTTGTTTGATTATGCGTCATCGTTTTCATCCTAATGAGGTGTTTGATGATTTTGGTTGGGATCTTGAGGAAACAATAAAATATAATGACGGGATCAAAGCGAGACGAGATTTTCAGACCTTCATATTTCAAAGAGTAATTCCAAGCCTAAAAAGAGTCGGTTTATTAACCGAAACAGTTAGGCCAAAATTTGAGCAGCTTGGTGTAATTCAGTGGGAAGATTTTGATGATGAAGATGTCAACTGGAAGGAAGCACAATCAGCTTAGGGGTTTTATTCCATTAAAAAGAGCTACTACTCTGCATATATTCCTGTATACCAATATTTAACTATTTTCTCAGCTGGCTTGCCCCTAATGGACTGAGATAAATTGGGAAAACCGCTGTCGTCTGGAACTAATGTGTCTGCAAGCCAATATCCAGTATGAACATCCACCGCTTCGATTTGAAAGTATGGTTGCTGAACAATTGCCTGGAGCATGCCATCCATTCCTATTGCTTGAACAGAAAAATCAGTGGTATAAAAGTTCTGAATGCAATCAACGGTTGATCCATCACTTAAGGTGCCTTCTGTGCAAAACCCATCTTCAGACCAACCAGTTACAAAGTAATCCTCTTTGCTTTGAGCGCTGTAATTAACCATTACAGGCAAGACTATTTTTGAACTCCCGCTCCAACAGGGCTGCCCATCTAAGCAATACATTTTTTCATATTCGTATTTAAAATAACCAAGAGACAAGTCTTTTATTAGTTCTGTTGATAGTGTTAAGTTTTCTTCAGCAGAAATTATAGTTTTAAAATTGCCTGTTATTGATAGATAAAGCATGTCTATTTTTGAAAAAATTCTTTCGTCGTTGAAGATGTTAAACGTCTGTCCCACTAAAATCTGGCCGCCAAACTCGTTTCTAATCTTAGATATAATTATTGATAAGCGCTCTATATAGTATTCCTTCAGCAGCTCTTTATTACCACCGCAAAAACAAATGTTCATTGCATTCCAGTCAGCTGCTAACCCCTTAATACCAATACTTTCAGCAAAAATAGCCTGCTTTATGATATTGGTTTCATGTGCATCCATTATTTTTTTTAGTATTGGCAAGCTAGGGGTCGTATTCATTTCATAAAAGCTTTCGCCACTAATGTCGCTTGTGGTAAATTGCCAAGCAAAATATATTTCTATGCCCATACCCTCTGCTTGTTTTACTAACCAATTCATAATCTCATCTGTAATTTGATAGTTTTCAATGCTCACTTCTAGCAAGTCAGGCTCAACATCAACCCATGGTGCGTAATTATAAACCCAGGCAAATGTTGCACCAGAATCTCTCATTCTTTCGAGGCTCAAAAGGTAAATCATTTTCGTAAACTCTTCTTGTGTGCAGCCTGACCAAACTGGTTCGCCATTTGAGTTTCTTTCGCCTGTAATTTTGAACGATGTGCCTCCAAAATAGTCTTTAAAAGAAATTCCGCGCTTTGCAATGCTGGGGTCTAATTCTCCCAATGGTATAGGTATTTGAAACTTGCCCATATAGTCGTTTGGATAGTTGTTGTTATAAGGATTAGAACAAACTAATAATGAGGGTGTGTTAGCCAATGGCAGGCTTGTTTCTACTCTGCTCTTGCTCCCTCCACAAGAAACAAGGTGTATGGCTAAAATTGTTATTGCAATGGTTTTATACATATTTCTTCATTTTAAAACGATTTATACTTCGCCAGTAATTACATTAAGGAACTCATAAAGTTATTTTTGCTATGCTATTAATCATCTAAATTAAAGAGATAAAAGTTTGAAGTTTTTACTACTACTCGTTACCGCACTTATCGGATTATTTTTTTCTTACTATCTTTATTTTACAAACTCTTACATTAAAAACCTAAATAGTAATTCAAAAGTTGTTGAAACTAGTCTTGGCCCAATAGAATATACGCTTGAAGGAGAAAGAGGCCCAGTTTTACTTTTCATTCATGGAACTCCTGGTGGATATGATCAGACTACTTATCCTACTAACACTATTAGGGTGTTGACTCCATCGAGGCCCGGTTACTTAAGAACCCCTCTTTCTGTAGGAAAAACACCTCTTCAACAAGCTGAAAGCTATAAAGCTCTAATAAATAAACTAGGTATTAATAAAGTAGTAATTATGGGGGTCTCTGGTGGAGGACCTTCGTCGATGGAGTTTGCTGCAAGATTTCCAGAAAAAACAATGGGCCTTATAGCGTTTGAAGCGGTAAGTTACTCTCAAGACTTCAGAGAAGAAGACGCTGATATCATTCAAGCTTCAGACCTGGGCCTTTGGATACAGCTATCTTTAATGTCCTTTCTAGGAAATAAAAGGTTGGCCGCCTCAATGCTTCCCAATCCAAACAATAGAGAACGGCTTCTTTCAAACCCTCAAAACATAAAAGAATTAAAAGCTCTAGTTTGGTCAATTTGGCCTTTAAGCTTAAGAAAAAAGGGGTTTGATAACGATTATAAACAATTCATAAACCTTACGCTTTCTTTAGAAGAGATAACGGTTCCTACACTAGTGATCCATGGAGATGAGGACATTAATGTAGGCTTAAACCATGCAAAAGAATCAACTAGAAGAATTAAAGGTGCCAAGTTGCATATTATTAAAGAAGGGGATCATATGATGAGCTTCACACATTCAAAAGAAATAGATGGTTTGATAGAAGAGTTTGTAACTAACGCTTCTAAAGACTGGCGCACCCAATAGGTCTCAAACCTATAGCCTTCAACATATAACGTTGAGGGTCTATATTGAATGCTAAACCTCTGTATCCCTTTTATATATTGGTTATTTACTCTTCAGCCAACCCTGTATATTGGATATTATATATATTAGATATATACAAGATATTTTATATATATATAATATTTATATGTCGATAAGAAGAGAAAGGTTTAAGCGCTTATGGCCTAAAAGGCTCGAAAAAGCTCTATGGCACATACAATCTATAGGCAAGCTGTCTGAAAAGACAAATTATATATATGAGTCTGATGAGGTTGAGGCCATAAGGTCGCAATTAAATAAAACACTAGCAGAGGCAATATCTAAATTTGATGTTGGGGAGTTCAACAATATAAATGAACAGTCGCCTGGTGTTTCTGTCAAAGAGTTTAAAACCTTATTACAAAGGGTTATTAAAACAGAGAAGGAAAACAAACTTCTTAATGGCCAAATTAACAATGTTATTAGAGTAAATGACAGCCTATACAAGGAAATAGAATCTTTGAAAAATTTACTTAGCATCACATCCGATAGGCTTTCGAGAGAGATTAGTCATGTTAAGAGCAGTGGACGGCTTGCTATACCTAAAGCCTAAAACAATAAAATATAGGCTTTAACCCCCATCTCCACCACCGCCTCCACCATCGCCGCCCACAAAGGAGGAGCCTCCTTCAGATTGGGCGGCCATAAGAGAAAGTATTACTGTGGATATCTGGTCTCTTCCCACACCAGAAGCAACGGTAATTTTACTAGTGGTGAATTTGCTCAACTGATTTACCTCGCTGGTGGCTCCATTAGCCTGGTTAACCAATAATGTTTTTTTCTTGGAGGTTAAGTAAACCTTGCTGTCCGTAAGAAAAAGTATGAAAGAGCTCCTAGCAAAAACGCCAGCAAATTTTTCCTCAAAAATGACTTTGCCGGTTTTAAGCTCAAGTTTGCAAATCTGTCCACTTGTGTTGGTATAAAACATGTCATCCTCTAAGTAATGAGGGAGAATATATGATTTTATCAGGTCGCTCCTCCAGAGAATCTCGCCTGATATAGCATCAATCATGTAATGTATGTATTTTGTTGCCCACTTATTAAGACATTGTGCAAAGAGGTAGTTATTATAGGTTGTCATAATGCCTGGCGTTTCTTCAATCTCTAGGTTCCAAGTGGGTTTTTGTTGATCTAGATCATAGCGGGCTATAGATTTTTTTTGCCCTAAAAAGACTTCATTTTTTTCCATTCTTATTCCTTTGTTTATTATTGTAGTGGTTTATTTTTTTGCTCAAAAGCATAGGCCATCTCTATTACTTCTTTATCGCGCCACGCGCTAGAAATAAATGACAGTCCAACCGGCAAACCTTTTACAAAACCTAAAGGTATGGTGATATGTGGATACCCAGCCATAGCTGCATAGCCGCCCATTCCCCAAGAAAGTTGTTTTTGAGATGCAGTTTCATCGCCTCCCTCATAATCAATCTCCCATGCCGGGCCACGAGTTAGGCCAACAATGGCGCTTAGCTCTTCTTTCTTTAGCAAGTTATCAATATGCTCTGTTGAAACGCTTTTAGTTTTTTTTAGTGCTGTTAAGTATTTTTCTTTTTGTCCAAAGGTCTCTTCACTAAAAAGAAAAATGTTCTGATCAAAGTAAGTGAGCACAGTGTTTTTATTTTTAAGATTAAAGTCAATAAGCTCTTTTAGGTTTTTTGGTTGATCAAAGCCTTGTGAGAGATATTTATTTATCCCCTCTCTAAACTCATATAAAAGAACAAAGAACTCTTCTTCTCCTGGGTAATTTGTTTTATCAGCTAGCATAATTACCTTTGCGCCAGCAGCAATCAAAACTTTTTTTGCCTTAGCTATCAGCCTTTTTTCTTCTGGCTCGCTTGTGGATGCAGACATCAACCCCACTGTCTTGCCTTGTAGGCCTTCTTTGCTAAGGTTTGAAAAAAAGTCTAGCTCCATATCTTGTGGTATTTTTAAGGTCTTTGGATCTTCGGGGTCAGTGCCGGCCATATAACTCAAAAGCCTTGATGCTTCTTTCACGCTACCCCCTATTGATCCCGCTGTATCTTGGGAGTGAGAAATTGGAATAATTCCAGTTCGGCTCACAAGACCAACTGTTGGCTTTATTCCAACCACACCATTAATGGATGCGGGGCATGAAATGGAGCCATTCGTTTCTGTGCCAATTGCAACACTAATTAAACCCACAGCTACAGCAACAGCTGAGCCTGAGCTTGAACCACATGGGTTTCGGTTCACTCCATATGGGTTCACCGTTTGCCCGCCTAAGCTAGACCATCCGCTCACTGAATGAGTTGATCTAAAGTTTGCCCACTCAGAAAGATTTGTTTTTCCAACAATGTAATATCCCCCGCTTTGTAGCCGCTTCACAAGGTGTGCATTTTTTTTAGGTCTGTTGTTTTGTAATGCTATTGATCCCGCCGTATTTGGGAGCCCCTCAACATCAATATTATCTTTAATTCCTAGCGCTATAGGTATTAAGGACAAAGCCTCAATTCTTTTTATTTCTTTGTTTATATCTTCCTTGGCAAAGACAGAAATAAAAGCATTGTACTGATCCTTGTCTTCTGCTGCTACCCATATACTGTTGCTTAAGAAAAGGGTAAAAAAAGCCATTAAGAGAACTTGTTTGTTCATTCGTACCTATCTTTTAGCAGCGCGTACTCAGAAATTTTTGTCCACTGCTCGACAGTGTTTTTATAATCTGAATATGACCTATATATTTTTGCAAAGCGCTCGTCTCGCCCTACAATCTCATTGATAATTTCTTCAGTAGATTTTTTAAATGCCTTCATTACATCTTTTGGAAAAGGAGAGATTTTAATATCATCCATGGCCTTGATTTGTTGCAGGGCAAAGGCATTTCTTGCCATAAATTCAGCGAGCATTGTGTCGTTAGTCGCGCTCGTTGCTAAATCTACTATTGCTTTTAGGTCATCAGGCAGCTCGCTATATGCGTCTTTATTTACAATGCATTCTAGTGTTGGTCCGCCCTCATGCCAGCCTGGATAGTAATAGTTTTTAGCTGCTTTATGCATACCAAAAGTTAGGTCATTATAAGGGCCTATCCACTCTGCCGCATCAATGGTTCCTGTTTGAAGGGCTGTAAATATTTCACCTCCCGGCATTGCTACAGGAGTGCCCCCATTGCGTCTCAATACTTCGCCACCAAACCCAGGTATTCTCATCTTTAGCCCCTTAAGGTCAGCAACTGAATTAATTTCTTTTTTAAACCAGCCTCCCATTTGGCAGCCTGAGTTTCCACATGGAAATGGTCTGAGGTTAAAGGTATCGTAGAGTTCTCTGTAGAGCTCAAGGCCACCGCCATAGTAAAGCCATCCATTCATTTCCATGGCATTCAAACCAAAAGGAAGCGCTGTAAAAATTTGAGTGGCTTCAGTTTTGCCTCGCCAATAATAGGCTGCGCCATGTCCCATTTCAGCCCCACCGATTGAGACATAATCAAATACCTCAAATGCTGGCACCAGCTCGCCAGCTCCAAATATTTTAATCTTAATCCTTCCGGCTGATGCCTTTTCAATGCTTTTGGCCATCCTGATTGCTCCGGTGCCAAGACCAGGGAAGTTTGGTGGCCATGTTGTGACCATTTTCCATTTAAATGTTTTTTTTGTTTGTGCCTTTAATTTGCTCGTTGCCGCTATTCCTGCTGCTCCAGCTCCAAGTATTAAATCTCTTCTTTTCATTTTTTTTCCTTGTTGTTTTTCTAGCAAAACATTTAAGTTGTTTGTAAATAATACCGCTGTAAAGTTAAGGTATAAAGGAGATTATCATGATTGCTTTAATACAGAGAGTAACAGAAGCGTCGGTTGTAATTGACGGTTCTGTTTTTTCATCCATTAACAAAGGCTTGTTAGTCTTGATTGGGATAGAGTTGAGTGACTCTGAGCCAAGTGTGCTTCAGCTTTCAAAAAAAATATTGAATTTAAGGGTTTTTGATGACGATAAAGGGCTCATGAACCTTAGTGTTTCTGACATAGGCGGTGAGGTTCTGGTGGTGCCAAACTTTACTCTTGCCGCAGACACCTCAAGAGGCAATAGGCCTGGCTTTTCAACAGCACTAAAACCAGATTTAGCTAAACCTTTGTTTGATAGTCTTTATAACAGCATCAAGGCACAATTGGCCTCAACAAGGCAAGGAAGGTTTGGTGCTGATATGCAGGTCAGTTTGGTCAACGATGGGCCTATAACAATTTCATTGAAAACAAATAATCCATGATATGATTATGTTCAATCCAACAAACAAGATTAAGAGGTAAGTTATGGGAGCAAGTGGAATAAGTATATGGCAACTTCTGATTGTCCTTTTAATTGTGGTTTTAATTTTTGGCACTAAAAAAATCAAAGACATGGGTGGCGACCTTGGTGGAGCTATTAAAAGCTTCAAAAAAGGCATGAATGAGGTCAAAGAGGTTGAAAATGATTTATCAGACCTTGGCGAAGAACTGACCAACTCCATGGAAGAGTCTTCAGACTCTGACGATTCAGAAAAAACCTAAACTGCTATGTTTGATGTTGGCTTTTGGGAGATGCTGCTTTTATGTGCTCTTGGCTTGATTGTGCTTGGGCCAGACAAACTTCCAAAAATTGCACTAAGCATAGGTAATTATGTCGGTCGTGCAAGATCCATGGTTGCTGCCTTTACCAGACAAATGCGGCAAGAAATTGAACTGACTCCCAACAGGCCTATGTCGCCCACAGAAAATAAAGATGCCCCTAGCAACACAATCCAACCGGAAGAAGAACCTAAAGAAGAAGCTAAAGAAGAAAAAACAGACCCGGAACAAAGCGAGCTATGGAACCAGAAGAACTAAAAGAAGAGACCTTATTGTCTCACCTGGTTGAGCTTCGCTCTAGGTTGCTTAAGGCTGGTAGTTGTATTTTGCTATTATTTCTTTGTATGGCTCCGTTCTCTGATTTTATTTTTAGCAGTGTGGCATTACCACTAATGCGACAACTTCCAGAAGGTTCTAGCATGATAGCAACACAGGTTGCCTCTCCATTCTTAACCCCTTTTAAGACGACCATGTTTGCAGCTTTGTTTTTAAGCATGCCAGTGGTTCTCTATCAAATTTGGTCTTTTGCTGCTCCTGGGCTTTACTATAAAGAAAAGCGTTTTGCAGTGCCTTTGTTGGTCTCTAGTATTGCGCTCTTTTACTTGGGAACGATTTTTGCCTATGTGGTGGTCTTTCCAATTGTCTTTGCTTTTTTTACTTCTGCTGCTCCAACAGGGGTGGCAGTAATGACCGACATCACCAGCTATCTGGATTTTGTTTTGGTTTTGTTTTTTGCTTTTGGTGTCGCTTTTGAGGTCCCAATAGCCACTGTAATTTTAGTGTGGTCTGGATTAACGACTGTTGAGACGCTTGCAAAAAATAGAGCTTACGTCTTTCTTGGTGCTTTTGTAATTGGGATGTTGATTACGCCCCCAGATATTATTTCACAAACCTTATTGGCAGTTCCTGTTTACTTGCTCTATGAGTGTGGCATTCTATTGGCTAGAGTTTTATCTAAACCAAAAGAGCCTTCAACAGAAAATGAATAACGAGCAAGACGCCAATAGAGAAGTTAGCCATGGTTTTTTAGGCCACCCAATTGGCCTTAAAACCCTTTTTTTAACAGAGATGTGGGAACGCATGTCCTACTATGGAATGAGGGCTTTGCTTGTTCTTTATATGACTGGAGCGCTCACGGGCTTTAACCCAGGTTTGGGCTGGAGCCAGCTAGAGGCGCAAGCCATTTATGGAATTTATACT
>Ga0114999_10009487_pt1 | contig 10654 bp, 11 predicted proteins | sample ArcticOcean_MG_C_3_FD_89820 | JGI IMG/M metagenome (GOLD analysis project Ga0114999, IMG submission 89820) | Marine microbial communities from western Arctic Ocean - ArcticOcean_MG_CB8_126 | ecosystem: Environmental > Aquatic > Marine > Oceanic | place: Arctic Ocean: Canada Basin | collected... | reverse complement strand
TCAGAGAGAATATAAAATTTTGGCTCGAACTTTTCGCCTTTGGGCGCTGTCGGATACGCATGTTGGAACCGAGATAAAATTTGGGCGTCGTTCGCTTGAAGAAGTGATCCAGCACGCTGAAGCTTGGCCGAACACCGACGGAGAATCTGGCGGCTTCGATATCGCAGTAAACCTCGGCGACTTCTCAGGGTCGCAGCTCCCTCCAGATGACGAAGAGGGCGAACTGGTCGTTTCGCAGTACGCATCGGCGAAGCAGCACGGTCGTGAGCATTTTTACGACGTGATCGGAAATCACGATGCTTCGGGTGCCGACGAACCGACACAGTGGTGGTTCCAAAAATGGATCGACCCGACTGGTGATAGCACAGAACACTCCGGAATCGATAATTCGGCACGACCTTACCAGACCACGGGTACATGGGAGAACTACTCATTTGAGGTAGGTAACGTAGTATTTCTGATGATGGCTGATCGAAACGATGGTGGAGCGCCTATTGGTCGAGGCGAGTTTGGCGGGTATCCAGCAGGGGCAATTTCGGAGGAGACCTTCCAGTGGTGGACCCAGAGGGTTGCCGAAAACAAAGACAAGATCGTTATTTCAGCCCATCACCACATGATTAAAGAGACGACGGTAGCCTCAGGGTTAAACGAGGGTTGCGACGAGGGCTATCACGGTCGAATGCCAGACGGCGGCGCACCCGGGTCTTCGTTTATTTACTGGGTGGGTGGTCAAAAAGATTCGGGTCGTATCGAGAATTTCTTAGACGAAAATCAGCCTGCAATTGATTTGTGGTTGGGCGCTCATACTCACACCCATCCCGACGATACAACCGGTGGTCGATCGCACGTGGAACAGAAATGGGGAGCGAACTTTGTGAACGTTTCTGCGGTTACTCGCTACCACGGCCAGCGGAACTCGATTCCGATGAGCCGGTTGTTCACATTCACCGAGGGATCAGACGAAGTTCGGGTGCAGTGCTATCTACATTCCGACCAATACGCCGATGAGGGCTGGTACGAGCCATCCGAACGAACGATAAAATTACGCCACAATTTCGAAGCCCCAATTCAATGACTAAATCAATTCAACAACTCTTCGATCTCACAGGCCGTACTGCCATAGTCACTGGCGGCGGCACGCATCTTGGAACGGCCTTTACTGAAGCCCTGTGTGATCTTGGTGCGAATGTCTACATCGCTTCTCGTCGTGCTGAGCTTTGCGAAGAAGTGGCTGAGCGACTTCGTGGACGGGGAATGGACGTCACCGCGGTTGGTTGTGACGTGACTGACGAATCTCAGGTCGATGCTCTGGTCGACCGAGTCATGAACGAAAACGATCGACTTGATATAGCCATTTGCAACGCAGGTGGTTCGTTCACGACGAGCTATCCGCCAAATGGTGACATCGATGAATTCAGGCGAACACTTGATGTGAACCTGACTGGCACGTATATCACTGCGCAGTCGGCTGGCAGAGCGATGATTCCCGCTATGCGTGGATCGATCATTACTTTGGGGTCAATCGCGTCGACTTTGGCGATGGATAGCCGTATTTACAATTCGGAGTTCAAACGCTCGGGACCACCGTACATCGCTGCCAAGGGTGGCGTATTGGGCCTGACCCTCGCGATGGCTGCTGAGTTCGGTGAGCACGGAGTTACTGTGAACTGCATTAGCCCGGGTCAGATTCCACGCACCGGCACCAACGCCGATCAGGTCGAGACGTTCCGTAAGATGATCCCGCTCCAGCGAACGGGTCTTTCACAAGACATAAAAGGAACGGCAGCTTTACTGGCATCAGATGCCGGAGCCTGGATTACAGGTCAAGAATTCCGCGTAGATGGCGGCTGGTCGATCTGGTGACGCAAGGCGTCTTTTTCTGTTTGACGACGATTCGGCTGGGATTGGGGAGATGTCACTAGTCTCATTTCAAATCACTGTCATGCTGAATTCATTTCAGTATCTTTCACAAGTCGCTGCGAAACCCTAGATAAGCCCCCCACTCTTCATTGCAACTCGAATGATCTCGCGGTCGGCGTCTGTGACTGACGGGTTCGGTAGGCGAGGTGCGCCACCTTCATAGCTGAGAATATCCATGGCTGCTTTTATTCCGGCAGCTCCACGATCGAGGATTTGTTGGTCGGCTTCGATGATTCGACTCTGCACTTCCTGAGCCTTAGCGAGGTCGCCGTTCATCACGCTGGAGATGATCTGGAGGCACTCCGCAGGTGCGACGTTTCCCAGCATAAGGCACGCTCCATTCGCGCCAATTGCAGTCATGGCAAGCAGCAGAAGGCCGTTTCCAAGCCAGAACGGCTTGTCGGCCGTCACGAAGTTGCGAACCCGAGCCTCAAATCGAACGTTGCCCGAAGCGATGTAGCCCCAGACGTTATCGATATCTACAAGTTCGCCGATTACTTCAGGCTCGGCGCCAACTGGGGCTGCTCCGCCGGCAAACGTCCCGGGAGCCATCTGATGAATGATCACGACGGGAGCTGGAACTCGTGGCACAACCTGCTCGAAGTAGCCCGTGACATTCTTCGTTAGTCGTGGGATTCGGATGCGAATCATCTCCGCTCCGGCTTCAACCAAATCTTCCGCCAAACGAATTGAGTCGGTGACAGATGAACTATCGACTCCGCCAACAATGAACTTTTCGCCGTCTCGAGCGTTATTCACGGTGCGAACAATTTCGAGTCGTTCGGCCTCTGACAAAAACTGCTCTTCACCGTTTTCAGAGTTCAAAACAAATCCCGATAGCGGAGTTTTGATCCACTTCTCTACATTTCTTTCGATGGCTGCGTAGTCGACCGAGTCGTCATCCTTGAACGGCGTAGGGCTTGGAGCGACAACGATAGGATTTTGAGTTGGAATTGGCATGAAGTTAGATTTTTCAGAGGGTTGGTAGGAGACAGATTTCAAGTATGCCGGAAGTCGAAGTCGACTGCCGAACGATCTCTCATTGGCTAATAAGACCGACTGACCCGACGAAAGTCCGAATAGCGGTGAACCAATCTAGCTTTGTCAGATTGATTTCACGAAGACAAAGAAACTTTGGTTTATTGATCGATAACGCTTCCATCGGCGTGAAGTCGGGTAATTACTTCTCTCGGCTTTTCTGGACACATTTCAACTGCATTCGGTTTCAGTTCGAGTCCGATTCCCGGGGCATCTGAAATTGTCAGATAGCCGTTGCCGTCGTGCTCTGCCATCCCCGTGACCATGTTTATTTTCGGTGCAACATCTTCACCGATCGGGTATTCCTGCAAGGCGAAATTCGGTGCGGTTGCAGCTATTTGCAGACAAGCGGCTGTCGATACTGGCGATAGCGGATTGTGCGGTACAACTCCTACGTGGCGTGCCTCGGCTAGAGCGGCGATCTTTCGAGCGCCAGAGATTCCGCCTACTAGGCATACGTCAGGGCGAATGTACTGTACGGCGTTTCGTGAGAGTGCCATCTCGAATTCCCAAATCGACGTGAATCTCTCGCCGGTTGCGATTGGAATGTTGATCTTGTCGGCAACATACGCCATCTCGTCGAAGTTGTCTGGGGTTACCGGGTCCTCGAAGAAGTAGGGGTGGAACTCTTCGATACCCAATCCAAGCTGAACTGCTTCGGTCGGGGTCATTCGACGATGGATTTCGATACAGAGATCGACACCAGTGCCTACGGCTTCTCGGTAGCCGCGAACTGTTTCGATGGCGTCGCCAATTTTATCGGCATGGGTTTTGAAATAAGGAACGTTGCGGTCTTCATCCAAGAAGGGTGTCAGGTGACCAACTGCAGTGAAACCTTGTTCTTTGGCATCGACGATTCCGTCGGTCAGAACCTCGGTAGTGTCCCCGAATACGTGGTAGTAAACGCGCGCCTTGTCACGAACCTTACCACCCAGCAACTGGTGAACGGGGGTGTCGAAGTGCTTGCCCATGATGTCCCAAAGCGCAATATCGATTGCACTCAGCGCACCCATGATGGACGCCCCACGAAAGTGAGAGAAGCGGTACATGTACTGCCAGTGATGTTCGATACGGAGTGGGTCTTCTCCAACTAGGTATCGACCGAATTTCTCTATAGCCGACTGTGACGCCTCTAGGAAACCCCATGCTCCCGATTCGCCGAGACCAGTAATTCCGGCGTCAGTTTCGACTTGTACCAGAAGGTATCGGTCGAGCATCAGTGGGGTGACTTTAGTTATTTTCATGGATACGAGCTTCGTTTTCTGTAAGCGGCAATTGCTTCCCACGATCGTGAAAGAGTTGTTCGTCTGTCTGATAGGGGCGATGGTATGCCCGATACAGCGTTTTCGCCACAGGAGCTTGCTTCTGGTCGGCGGTTTCTGTTTGTTGACTAAAACCATATGTGGAAACCATCGAAGCTGTACTATCACGGATTTCCACGATCGATGATGAAAATTTGGTTCGAGGTGTTTGCTGAATCAGAGCCTGATTCTGGTCTTACCAAGCTGGATGTCAATGAAATCTGAGTTCCTGACGAATCTCTCACCACAGTGCTTGGTACCGCCCATTACGCGGATATACGACGTAAAGCGATTGAAGCGCACAGAACTCAGTATTCGCCGCTCGATCGTATGCCAACACCTGAACTCGAAGCTGGTTTGTTGAACCAAGATTTCTTTATACTGGTCGCCCCCCCGGTTCCTGAGGGTCAAACAGGAATTGTCGAAACTGATCTCTTCGAAGGTGTTAAAGAATAGTTGTGTGGCGATTCACTCTCCCTGATTACACGACTGCTCATCTCGATCCTGATTTCGCAAAGCTCCACGCATAGACATGACCGATTACAGACCAAAAGTTGAGCGTCTTCGTAACAACCCGATTATCCGCCCGAATATGGACGACCGTATGGGCGACAACATCAATGGACCATCGCTTATTCAAGTTCCTGATTGGGTAAGAGATCGACTCGGTAAGTACTACTTGTACTTCGGTCATCACGATGGCCGATACATCCGACTCGCCTATGCAGACGACCTAGAAGGACCGTGGAGAATCCACAGCGAGGGAGTTCTTTCGCTTGAGGAATCACATTTCGAGGGGCATATTGCGTCACCTGATGTTCATGTCGATCACAAGAGCGGCCAGATCAGAATGTACTTTCATGGCTCGAACACCGTCACTGGAGGAGGAACAGGCAAAGGCGGGGCGCAATTCACTCGGGCTTCGATTTCGATAGACGGACTGAATTTCAATGCAGAATCGGAGCTGCTGTCTAACCCATATTTGCGCGCATTCCAATGGAATGGCAACCACTACGCAATAGCAATGCCTGGGGTGTTCTATCGATCCGAAAACGGAATGAGCAATTTCGAGGACGGTCCTACCCTATTCACAGAAAACATGCGGCATTCAGCGGTGATAGTTGATGAGAACGTTCTTCAGATATTTTTTACTATGGTTGGAGATTCACCCGAGAGGATCAAACTTTCCACCGTTGACCTTTCGGACGATTGGATGAACTGGACTGCATCAGATCCGATCGACGTACTGTCACCTGAATTGCCGTGGGAGGGCTCAGAAATGCCACAAGAGCCCTCGAAACGTGGACTTATAGATGGCCAAGTCAATCAGCTGCGAGATCCCGCTATCTACCAGGAAGATGGACGTAAATACCTTCTCTACTCGATAGCCGGTGAGAGCGGGATTGCGATCGCCGAACTCACGTTCTGATTTTCAATTCGTTTAACCAAATAAACCGTCGTCCATTGGAACGACGGTCTATTAAGAAGATTCACGCTAGCGATTGTCGTCAGTGAGGGGACGTTTGGTGACTCTTCCGGCGAACTCTTCGGTTATGTAGAGAAATGAGTCGGTTGTGAGAAGGCTGGTTGGTGAAACAACATTATCGGCAAATACCGTTGTCTCGCTCCCATTCCATTTGAGGACTCGTCCAGGTATGGATTTGGCATTTTCACTAAAATCTCCGCCATCGAGAACTTTCTCCGTATCTGATGAGAATTCAGCGATGTAAAGAGTGCCGTCGGGTCCAAATGTAATGTCGGTGACAGTGGTGAGTCCGGTGACAAACGGCTCAGATTCCCCCTGATCCAACGCATCTCCATCACCATTTAGGTCTTCCACTCGCCAGACAGCAGCCTCTCCGTCAGGATATGGATAGCCTGTCAACGTACCAACGTAGATAGCACCATCAGGACCACGTGCTATCCCCGTTGGGACCATCTCAACTGCCACTTCCTGATCCGGAATGGCAAAGTTATAGAACACCACGTAGTCACGGATATTGCCGGCAAGGTCGACTGCTCGCAGCGAGTTTCCTCCGGGGTCCGAAACTATCCACCCATCGACTTCAGGTGCGTTGACCATGTCGTAAGGGTTGGAGAATCGGTTATCGAGTGGAGCCCAGCCATCGGTTATTGGCGTCACAGGCTCATATCCGGCATCAGCTGTTATGCGGTACATACGCGCTGACTGTTCGCCGATGTACTCACCCACAATGAAAAACAAATCACCGTTGAGAAGGGTGATCGCTGATGGACCGGCTTGGTATGCCCCTTCGGGACCTGTTTTTAGCGAGAATGGCAAGCCCTTGGCGATAGGGCTGACCTCGCCGTCACCTGTGACTTTTAGCAAACGGCCGCGACCAGATTCTGCGATCAGTAGGTTTCCGTCCAGATCAAAAGCAAGTCCGCGTGGCGAAGAAAGTCCTTCAGCCACAATATCGTCGTTGTCGGCTGATACGCCTCCGCATGCCACCGAAGCAGCGATTATGAGGAGAGAAGCGATGATCGTTATTCGGCCTGCTGATAGATGAAGGTTACGTGCGACTAACTTTAGATATGGATTCATGGTTACTAAGAGCCTTCTAATAAGCGGTGTTGAGTGTGATCCTCTAACCCGTTTTCCGCAGCGTTCATCGTATCTTTGATACAGCGATCTAGCCGCCCCACGTCGCCTGATTGATGGGGTTATTCATGTCGCTTGTTTCATTCAGAATGATAGTTAATATACTGGTCTTTACGACCCGTTGGATCAGAGGATTGAGTGACCTTTCAGGCCAAGTAAATTCTTCCGATCGAGGCTCAGTAGTTTTGTGGTTTTCTTCTATTTAGGAATTATTCTGTTTGTGTTCGAAGCAGCAATTGGGTTGCCCCACTACGCTCGGCGTAGATCTTTCGAAAGTAGAAGTGAGACTGCCGCCACAGGTGTTCCGAAAAGTGCGCTTATTACGAGCGCCTCCTCGTTGACGTAGCACGCATGAATATGCCGAGGTCGAACGTCTCTTGGCTAATGACGAGGACACGAAACTGGGCGTCGGAGAGTACATCTGCCGCTTTTGGTCGAAATCTCATTTACTTGATAGCCTCGACGAGGTTTTCGAGCACGATGGCAACACCGTGATCGTCGTTGGAGGCGGTTTCGTATTTTGCTAACAATTTGATCTCTGAAATAGCGTTTGCTACCGCTACCGACCATCCGCAGTCACGTATGAGATCGATATCGACAAAGTCATCTCCGAATGAAAGCACGTCGACCAGCGGAATGTTCGCCGATTCCAGTAGATCAGCGACCGCACCGGATTTACTTGCCTGCATAGGAACAATATTGAGGAATTGCATTCTTGCTGCTCGGATCACACCCGTTTCAGCTGAGAGTTCGTTTTCCAATATGATCGCAAGGTTTTCTAGGTTTTGATTCAGACCGTTTATAGAAATCTTCACTGGTCGCAGTCGTAATGCTTCTTCGAACGATACGACCATGGTGGGCGTTGCCATGTTGAATGCCCATAGCTCGTTTATGTCATCGTCGTGATTGACAGCGAACTGGTCACCGTCTATTTCTAACGTCATTCGTGCCCACGGAGCATGTTCATTCGCGAGCCGCCAGCAGATACAAGCATCTTCTAAACTCATCTCGTGTTTCAAGGATCCGGTTAGTCCTGCCTTGCCATGTGCAATCGTTCCGTTCATCTGGACTATTGAAGTTATTTCGAGAATGTCATCACCAACCAGCGTCGGTAGCACTCGTTCGGGGCGCGATGTGGCGATAATCATGGGTATGCCAATGGCGTGAACTGCGTGGAGGACTGTGCTTGTACGTTCGTCGAGTCTCACGTTCGAGTTGAGAGTTGTTTCATCCAAGTCCATAGCGATGGCCTTTGGAGTTGCGGTCGAAAAGTCGGGAAGATTCATTGTTCGATATTGTCTAGGTTCTGCTCGTTCGATGTTTGAAATAGGGCTTGCCACTTGAACGCTGCGAACAATGTCGCCACCAGACCCACACCACCTAAGACCCCGATCATTACATCCGATCCCGCTAACTCAGATATCCAACCACCTAGCAGTAAACCAAGTGGTAGTCCGTAGATCCCAAGCGACCGAATACCCATTACCCGCCCGCGCTTTTCTGTGGGTGCCGCACGCAGTAAGCCCACGACCATGGCCACAAAAGTAGCGCCTCCACTGATTCCCCATAGGACGAGCACTAAAGCAAACAACCAGAGCGGTGGCGTTGTGGCAAGAACAAGCATCAGCAAGTGCCATACGATCGATCCGATAATCACTATTCGACCGGGGTTCGACACACCGCGACGCAGACCTACAACTAACGAGCCGACGAGTGCACCAATCGATGCCGTCGCCGCTAGCAGTCCGATTCCGGTGCCGTTGAGATCGTACAGCTCGTCACCTATCACGGTCATAAGACCGTTCACGATTGGGAACGCGGAAAACTCTATCAAGAACGAAAAGAAAATCAGGCCTGGCAACATTCTGCTTTGTTTTACAAAACGAAACCCTTCGCTTATGCCCGATCTGATACCGATCGAACTGGCCTGCGCCACGACTACTCTTGAGTCAATCTTTAGTGAAGCTAGAGTCGCTAGCAAGTAGAGAACTGAGATTACGATGTAGGCCCAATCGAGTCCAAGCAGCTCGAAAATCGTACCTCCAACGATTGAACCGATTACTCGTGCTCCGTCCAACGTCGATCTCGAAAGACCGACCGCACCATGAAGTGAGTGAGCAGGAACAGCGTCGGCAGTGAGAGCTTGTACTAGAACCACATCGAGCGTTCGAACCAAGCTGCCAGCAGTAACGATCACGTAGGCGTGCCACAATACAAGCGTGTCGGTGATTACCAATACCGTGAGTATTACGGCAAGCAGCGCACCGAACGACCGCACGAATACTTGCAATCGTTTTCTATCGAACCGATCGACCATTAGTCCGTACAGTGGTCCGAGCAGCGTTCCTGCGAATTTCAGAGCGCCTACTAATCCAACGAGTAGGGGTGAGCCGGTATCGCGTAATACGAACATCGCAAGTACGATGATTTCCATCTCGATCGCCCACAGATTGAGAGCGTCTGACGACCACACGAACTTGTAGTCGCCATACCGAAGTACGCGAAACGGATTCAAACTAACTTGGGCTTTGTGTTGCGTGTCGTTAGGGGCCTCAGATTCGAGCATATGTGCGATTCTGTCACGACAGTCGTTTAGCAGTCACCTACTAGTAAGGCTGCATGGCCGATGAAATTCAACACGGAGCAACTTGTTCCCCCGTTATCGAGCCTTACGCAAGGCGGGTGTCATAAGGAGTGCTGTTCCAGAAACAATCACGCTGCCTGTGATTCCAATGAACAACGTCGTTTGAATTCCGAAAGCCTCGATGCCAGCACCACCAATAAGCCAACCAAGTTGATGGGTGAGAACGGTCATGAAGTACAAACTCATCACCCTCCCACGCATATCCTCCGATGCTGTTGTCTGAAGAAGCACCGGCACCGAAATCATCCATGATGCGAAAGCTAAACCTTGAAGTGTCATTGCGACACCAGACATGACTACGTTTGGCGCTACGGCGAACAACGCTGTTGAAGCGTTCATAACCAGCATCGCAAAAATTAGTAAATAGCCTTTTCTAATTTTGTTGCTGAACACGAATAACGTAAAAGCGCCAACGAGTGCACCAACTCCGCTGAGCCCAAGCATCACTCCATAGCCAATCTCGCTCAGGCCGAGTTCATCTTTGACCTTGACAGGAATGGCTGGCTGCATTATCCCCATAAAAATGGCGCTAGAGCCAAGAATTAGCAGAGCGCGAATGATCGGCGTGCGGTAGGCGTAGCCAACACCCTGTCGAATATCCGAAAACATGTTCCGTCCGCTCGGAACGGGGTGATGTCGGGTTCGTACTCGGAAAATCATCAAAGCTGAAAATGCGTAAAGTCCTGCGAGTACATAAAACGCGGTATCGAACCCTAGGAGCAGCAATGCTCCACCAACGCTGGGACCAGCGATAGTCGCTGTCATCGAGATGCCTGTGTTCAGGCTTGAGGCTGAAACCAATCGCTCTCGACCCACAACATCGACAGCGAAAGCCTGACTTGTTGGGTTGTGCAGTGCGAACATCGAACCCGTCATCAGTGATATCGGTATCAGATGCCACCATTCGAGTACGTCCGTCGTTAGTAACACGGCCGTTAGCAGCGCCATCGACGCAATGACGACCTTCGTTCGCCAAAGTAGTTGCCAACGCTCAGTACGATCGGCAAGTGCACCACCGATCAGTGAGATCGAGATGATGGCGATACCGGGCATGGCGTTTACCAGTCCCATCAGCGTCGCTGAATCCGTTCGGTCAAGAACGATCCACGCCTGAGCCATATTCCGTAT
>Ga0114999_10009486_pt1 | contig 10654 bp, 9 predicted proteins | sample ArcticOcean_MG_C_3_FD_89820 | JGI IMG/M metagenome (GOLD analysis project Ga0114999, IMG submission 89820) | Marine microbial communities from western Arctic Ocean - ArcticOcean_MG_CB8_126 | ecosystem: Environmental > Aquatic > Marine > Oceanic | place: Arctic Ocean: Canada Basin | collected... | reverse complement strand
GTACACCTTGGTGTTGCCGAACCCGGAGTACATCAGCACGTTCACCGTGTCCGACACGAGCTGCAACTCGTCCCGGTCGCCGGTCACGATCAGCGTGTCCATATCGGCCTCGGTGGCGAGCCGACTCATAGTTCCAATCAGGTCGTCCGCCTCCCAGCCGTCTTTCTCAAAGTAGGGGATCTTGAACGAATCAAGGATCTGCTTGACCAGCGGGAACTGCTGGCGCAACTCGTCCGGCATCGGCGGACGCCCGGCCTTGTACTCCGGGTAACGATCATCCCTGAACGTCGGCGCGCTGGTGTCGAAACATACGGCGGCGTGGGTCGGGTGGTGGTCACGTACTACCTTCAGGAAGGTAGTCAGGAAACCGTATGCGCCCCGGGTGTCCTGTCCCGTCGACGTGCTGAGTCGCTCCGGGATCGAGAAAAACGCCCGGTAGACCATGGCGTGTCCGTCGATGACCAGGAGAAGTGGGCGGTCGTTGTCTGAAAAAGCGGGCTGATTCATTGTGCAGTCCTTGGGCGTTACGAAGAGGTTCCACGGCAGGCGGCGGCCGGGTAGCCGCGACCGATCAAGTGGGAACAGGGAGTGCCGGGATTATAGCCGTGCGAGCCAAACGAACCTGCTCGGACGGTGATCGGTTCGTTTCCTTGTACTTGACAGGTAGGTATATATAGGCATTTTATATATAGCGATCTGATACATAAGGAGCCTTGGTATGGCGACCGCGCCTGAAACACCTGAAATACTTGGAAAGACCGGAACCGGCAGCGATCTGACTGGCGAGAAGTACTGGGACATGCTGAACCGCAAGAGCGTTTCACGGTTCTTCCTGCTCGCCTCGCTGAGTGAGCGGCCGCAGCACGGCTACGAGCTACGTCGCTCGATAGGCGAATGCTGCCCGGGTGCCGAGCCGACGGACGCCATGATCTACCCGACGCTGAAGATCCTTCTCGAAGGCGGATACATCTCCTGCGACATCGATTCAAGCGGGACGCACGATCGCAAGGTGTGCAGCCTGACGCCAAAAGGGGAGGCCGCTTATGCCGCCGCCGCCCGGGCGTGGGCAAGGATGTTGCCGTGGCTCCAACAGTGTGTATCGAACGCAAAGGTTCTTGAGCTTGAGCTCATGAACGACGAGCAACTGACCAGTCGGCCTGCGATGCAGGCCCGGACTTAAGGAAAATAAGATGGCTGAAAACAACAGCAATACGAAAACCAGTCCAGAAATGCCGGAGCTCCTCTCCGACAACCCGGTCAACCTCAGGAGTCTGATCCAGGAGCGCTACACGCTGGTCGCCGAGCGCGGCTTGCAGGCGATCCCGGACGATGGCGGCGGCGCATCATATTGCGGGCCGGCTGACGAGGTCTGCTGCTCGCCTAACGCAGAACGCCTGTATTCGGCCGACGAGATCGACTCGGTGACAGACGCCGCTGCGGCCGCGGCTGCAGGATGTGGAAATCCGACAGCCATCGGCGAGCTAAACGCCGGCGAGACCGTGCTCGACATGGGTTCAGGTGGCGGCATTGATTGCTTTCTTGCCGCAAAACAGGTCGGCCCCACCGGCCACGTCATCGGCATAGACATGACCCCGGCGATGATCGATCTTGCGCAGAAGAACGCAGCCACGCTGAAGACCGATAACGTCGTGTTCAAACTCTCGCAGATCGAAAGCCTGCCGGAGCCGGACAACACCGTTGACGCCATCATCTCCAACTGCGTTATCAACCTTGCGGCCGACAAAAACGCCGTGTTCGCAGAGGCATACCGCGTGTTACGAGAAGGCGGACGGCTCTACGTGTCCGACATTGTCGTGACGGAAGAGCTACCGCTGGACGTTCAGGTGGACGTCAGCAACTGGACCGGCTGCATCGCCGGGGCACAGCTTCAGGACGTGTACCTGGGTCAGATGGCAGCTGCCGGGTTTACCGACATCGAGGTAGTCACAAGCGTCCCGACGTCCTCTGACGGCGCGGAGGTCTGGGCGGATTCGGTAAGAAGCATCTCAGTGCGGGCGGTTAAATAGACCGTCCCAAGTCTGGGAACCCGGGGATTTGGAAACCTGACAAATAATTTAGATGAGGCGGCCTAACTGGCTGCCTCATCTTGATTTTCAGCTCCGGGTATTTGCTGAGGCAGATCATCCATGCGGGACCATGGGATGACGCGGGCCATCAATTGTTCTTGAGTCTGGGTGTCTATGCTGCCGGTGCGAGCTCCGGGGATGTAGAAACTGATCGTCGTTCCGCCCTCAGGAGTTGAGCTGGCCTTGATCTTGCCTTCGTGAAGGTCAACGATAGTTTTGACAATGTACAGTCCGATCCTGGTACCGGGATCGGCACGCGTTTCCTCGTTATCGGCACGGAAGAACAGGCTGAACAAAGAGTCCTGATCCTCTTGTGATATTCCTATCCCATGATCGGTAACTGAGTAGTAGATCCGATCCTTCCACCGTCGTGCCGTTACCTCGATTTGTTCCCCCTTAGCGGAGTACTTTGAGGCGTTGCTGAGCAGATTAGTCATTACCTGTGCCAGCCTGTCACGGTCGGCACGAATAATGGCGGGTTGGGCCGGTGTGGCAGTGATCAATGCCTGAGATTTGGCATCCGATATCGGTTTGAAACCGTCCACAATTTCGGAGAGAAAATCACCCACATCGAACTCGAACATGGTCAGCGACAGTCCGTCCTAGTCGATCTGGCTCAGGTCCAGAAGGTCATCGATCAGGTTTTTCAGGCGTCGATTATTTCGCTGGATCACCACCAGTTGAGAAAGTTCCTTTTCGCCCATATTCCCGCGATGGTTCTTGTGCAAGATGTTTGTGAACGCCGTGATGCTTGTTAGAGGCGTTTTGAGTTCGTGCGTCACCGTGGTCAAGAACTGACTCTTGGCTTCGCTCAGGCGCTGCAACTCTCGGTTTTCATGGTTCAGGATGAGGCTTCTTTCGCGTTCCTCAGCCAAGTTCTTCTCACGTCTATGTTCAAGCGCGTTCTGTACGGCGGGGGTGAGATACGTAGCAACGCGCTCCAGCATGTCTATCTGCGTTCGTCGTACGCGTCCGCTGTGTGACTGCGCAGTCGTATGTATCCGAGGAGGCGCGGGTGGCTTCCAAGTGGGGCTTGAACCATGGCGCGCAGGCGGCCATCCGGACGAGAGCCCAGTCCCAGGCCGCTCTCCCATGTCCAGGAGTTGCCGTCAAACGGGTCGCCCTCCGCTGGTTCAACGATATCTCCCATGCGGAACCCATCAAGGCGCTGTCCACGCGTGAACGCAACGCGTAGAGAGTCGTCATCCGGGTCAAGCAGAGTGATGGACATCCGTTCGTAGTCCACGACGTCCTTCAAAGAGTCAGCGGCGCGGGCGAACACACCTTCCAGTTCAAGGTTTTGCGTTGCCGCCAGTGCGATTGCTGCCAGCGCTCGGCGTTCATCGGCCACGCTTTTTAGGTCTTCATACAGACGGGCGTTTGCTATCGTCCCGGCGATCTGGTCGGCGACCCGTTCCGCAAGGTCGATGTAGTGCGGCGTGTACGCACCTGTCTCGGAGTGCTTGAAGTTCAGACAGCCGATAAGTTTTCCGTTCGACCAGAGCGGCACCATCAATTGACATTTCAAACCTGAATCGGCGAGTAACTGGAGCGAGATCGGCCGGTCTTGTAGGTCCTGGGAGATGTCCGGTACGTACTGGACCTGGCGGGTCAGGAGTAATTTCTCGAACGGCGTGCCTGCGATGTCGTGAATGGTTCCTTCTTTCCACCCATTGACTGCTACGCCGTAAACGTATGCATCGGTAGACGTACCCGCGTCTGAACCGATCAACGACACGACGAGTCGGCTGAGGGGCAGGATCTCTCCAACCAACTGGCCAAACCGTTCGAAGATGGGACTGACGTCTGTAGCGGACGTGATGATGCGGCCCAACTCGGCGAGTGCGGCGTTTTCGGCGGCGGTCTGTTGTTCGGCTTCCCGCAGCAAAGAGCTGGCGATTGCTCCAGCGATCTGACTAGCTATCGATTCCGCAAGTTCAATATGACGCTGGGTGTAGTCACCTTCTTCAACGGAGAAGGCTTGAAGTGTCCCAACAATCCGGTCTCCCACGAACAACGGAATTGACAGGAACGACCGCAGGCCTGCTTCGTATACAGAAGTGAGGTTCGAGAACTCGCGGCTAACCTGCGTTGCGTCGGTGGGGCGGAATATGGCTGGTTTGCGGGTCTTCATAACGAGTGGTATCAACGAGCCCGCAGACTGAATCCTCTGTCCCTGGGCGCGATCCGTTGCGGTAATTCCAGAGCGATGCAGAATCAGGAATTTCTCGCTGGACTCCTCAAGTATCGTGACCACCAGTCGGTCGGCGGGCAGGATCTGCTGAACGAGCCGGGTGAACCGGCTATAGACCTTGTTCACGTCAGGCGACGAACTTATGACCTGGCCGATCTCGGCGATGATCTTTCGTTCGTGTGCTTCTCGCTCCAGGTTTTGATAGAGGCGAGATTGTTCAAGTGCAGGTGCGAGCAGCGAGCCGATCCGTTCGATTACGTTGACGGATCCTCTGTCATATGTTCCCGTGGATTTTGAGCGCAAGCTGATCGTACCAACGACACGGTCATCCGCGATCATTGGCACGGTGATCAGTGAACGTATCCCGGCCTTCTGGTTGGCTTCAATGCCCGGGATGTCGATTGGAATTGTTGTTGATTCGATGTCGTCGATCACGAGGCTCTTGCGACTCTTCACCACATAACTGTTCAGCGTCTCTTTGATCAGAAGCTTGTTGCCTTCTTCTCGGCCTTCCACTTCTATGCCACGGACGAACTTGAGCGTGAACGTCTCATCGTCAGGATCAAACAGGGCGATCCCAATTCGGTTGAATGGCACCAACCGCTTCGCAACATTGGCGACCCGGGTAAAAACTTCATTGCCGGGCCTCTGGCTGGCGATGATGGCGCTGATCTCTGCCAGGGCTGAGGTCTGAGCTTGCTCGACTTTGGAAGCCAGCTGTGCGCGCTTTTCGGCGTCTATGTTTGTGAAGAGCGTGAGGACCGCGGGTTTCTCAGAGTAGGTCACCCAGCGACTTGAGGTGTCGAACCACATCTCAGTGCCGTTGCGCACCGTACCGGTGATCTGCCTGCCGTTGACCACGTCCTCATCTAAGAGCCGTGTGATGAACTCAAGGTGTTCTTCCGAGTCGGAGTAGAAATCAAGAATCTGGCGTCCGACGCACGAATCGTCGGCACCGACCATCGACTCAAACAGAGGGTTCGCGTGCCGAATGGTTCCATCGTCGCGGTCGTAGATCAACGCCGCAACGGGGAGCATGTCTATGGCGACCGCAATGCCGCGATCTGCCGTTGACGGTGCTTCACCCCTGGATTGCGCGACAAGATTAGAAACGGTGCGTTTGTCTTTATCGTCGAAGCGACCGCTCAAGGCCAAAATCAACTCGCTTTTCTGGTACCCGGAGTCATATCGACACGAAGAAACTACTCCGGTATTACCAGAAAGCGTATGTGAAGCCGGTCAGGTGCGTCATCCGGGACAGCCCGAGCGGGCAACCAGTGGTACTACGTTGACGGGCCTGAAACGCGAAGTACCCGGGCCGCAATTGACCCGGGTACTTATTACGATCTTTAACCGTCGGTTTTTGGCCGACAAGCGCTGCACTAGTGGACTGCGGTGGTCTCCGACGGAGTCGTGGACTCAAGAAGGTCCAGCCCGGCGCGCACCTTACCTAGAACGCCTGAAACGTGCTCTTCCAGGTTGAACAGCACCTCACTGGCGTACTTGTCTGCACCATCGCGCCTGCTACCGGCGTCCGCTTCCGCGTCGTTCATCATCATGCCGATCCGGCTCTCAGACTCTTCAGTCCTCTGATCTGCGATCGCCTCGGCGTTCTCGATGATCCCGGCGGCACGCTCTTCGGCTTCCGTACTGATCTGAGTAGCCATCCGGGCTGCTGCCGCTGTGACTTCCGTCTGCTGAACCATCCGGGAGGCCTTTTCGGATGCGGTGTCCAGCGCCATAGTCGCCTTCTCTTCCGCAGTCTGCCGAATGTTGGTGGCCTCTTCGTCTGCGTAAGCGCGGATTCGTCGGGCCTCGATCTCGGCCGTCTTGATCACGCTTTCCTTCTGGCGAATGATCGCCTGCGCCTCATAAATCTCGTCGGGCAACTCGGAGCGAAGCTGCTCGATAGCCTTGTTGAACTTGTCGAGATTAATCAAAGTCCGAGAGGTGGCCGGTACGCGGCCACCTGCGACTAGTGATTCAAGTGCTTCCAGGTGTTGTTCCAAAGACATAAGTGCCCCCTGTTTTGCCCTGCCGGTGGCGCATGGGTGCGCTGCCGGTTCCTGCGGCCGTGGTCCGGCCCTGCTTTGTTAGTTCCTACTGTTTGCCTATGCGGGCGGCCACCGCCGCCGACACATGGGCGGGAACGAAGGAATCTATCTCCGCTCCTAGTTTTGCGATTTCTTTAATTCGACTGGAGCTGATGAACTGTTGCTCAAGGCTGCTCATTAAGCAGACCGTTTCAACATTTGGCTGCATCGCCCGGTTCATCAGCGCCATTTCACGTTCGTATTCGTAGTCGGCGCCAATTCGGAGACCTCTTACGAGGACATGGGCGCCTATCTCGTCCGCGTATCGCACCGTCAGGCCTGAGTACGCAGTGATCACTACTTGAGGAACGTCTTCCAGTGCACGTCGGAACATGTCTACTCGTTCCGACGTGTTGAACATCAACGACTTTTGCGGCAGGTCATAGACCCCCACAATTACTTCGTCAAATAACTCAACGGTCCGCCGGACTATGTCCAGATGGCCGCCTGTAACCGGATCAAATGTTCCGGCGTAGAGCGCTTTAACCCGGTTGTTCGCTATGTTCCTGATTCCTTTGTTTTCTGGTATTTCCTGGCGTTTACGAGTGTTTGCTCGTGTGATCAGGTCGCTTGATCGCGACCGTTACAGTTTCTCTAACAGTCGGTACGTTGAAATCGCTGTATCTCCGTATCGTCGGCTGTCGGTTTTCTCGAGTCGGCCGTAGCTGTCCTCAAGTTCCGTTTTGGTTGAGTGTTCCGCAAAGATGGTGGCTCTCAGGTTGAGGACATCTGCCTCATCCAGGTTGCACATCACCTCTGCAAACGGATCAATCGCATACGGTGGGTCGATGAACACGATGTCGAACTTGCCGGTCAGCGTTGTGCTAACCCGTTCACATCGGCCTCTTCTCACCGTTGATTGCTCAGAAAAACCAAGCTCAACCGCGGCCTCAGATATGTCTCTACAGCGCCTTTCGTTCAGTTCCACGAACATCGCCGAGTCTGCGCCCCTGCTGAGCGCCTCCAAACCCATCGCACCCGTTCCGGCATAAAGATCAAGCACATTTAACCCGCTCAGGCCCCCCGGTCCAAGCATCGAAAAGATCGCCAGCCGCACACGTGACGAGGTCGGACGGAGTCCGGTCTCACCACGGCGTTGCCCACGCCCTCTAACCCTTCGCCCGCCAGCGTTTCCACCGCCGATCCTCATTGGAACCTCCGGCAGCTTCGCTTACTGATGGGTAGACAAAGGAAATGCACCCGTCTCAAATGACGGAATCCCGATTATGGAAATATGACGGCCTCAACTGCTACGCAAGCGTGATGCGCGTTTGGCCGGATTTGTTCGCGGATACGTGTGGATGCGTTTGGGAAGACCGATTTCCTGGATCCGCGCTGCTTATCCCAGGCCACAATATCTTGTCATCCTGAGCCGGAAGCGAAGGATCTCCCGGGTAATCTCAAGTGAACGCTCTTTCTCCAGAATCAGCGCAGTCTGTTCGATTATTACGCGGTCTCAGAGAGAACGGGCATGCGAGCGTGGTTAATGCGGGGTAACGACCAGACGCACGGAAACCTAGGAGTTCCTTCGCTTCCGGCTCAGGATGACAAAAATTCCCTACAGCGCAGAGTGAGCGCGTCCTCTCGCAGGAGGCGCACTGCCCACAAGATGTTGGTCGAGTTAAGACACCTGTGCTGGCCGCAACCCTGACAGGCTGTCCAAGAGCCATCCTCCGCAAACATTGACCAGACCATGCTCACCACGCACTCGGTAAATCGGCATACGGCCATGTGATAATGGTCCGATTCCTAACCAGCGAGGGGGCTTCTGCCTCTGTACGCACAAGCGCGGCGCCTGAGCGCGTCGCTGAGGCCCGCTCATTCATGCCCGGTGCAGAAGAAACTCCCGATCAGCCCGTTTCAGAAGCGCGTCTCATACAGGCGCGCCTGTACAAACTTAAACGACTCCGCGAACGGGGAATCGACCCGTATCCGGCGCGATTCAAGCCGACCTCTGACAGTGCAGCCGCAAGGACCACTCTGGACGCCGTCGAGGCTGAACAGGGTGAAGGCGCTAAATCTGAACCGCTGATCCTTGCTGGTCGCATGATGGCGCGCCGTGGGATGGGAAAAGCCGCATTTATCGATCTCAGGGACGCCGCCGGAACGATTCAGCTTCATCTCCGCAAAGACGTGCTGGGCGACGAGTACGCCCTGCTAGACGATCTCGATCTGGGCGACATCATCGGCGCTGAAGGCCCGGTCTTCCGGACCCGTCGTGGTGAGCCAAGCATCGAGGTCAAATCCCTCACGATTCTGACAAAAGCCATCCGTCCCCTCCCGGACAAATGGGCCGGACTGACCGATATCGAGAAACGTTTCAGGCAACGCTATCTGGACCTGATATCTAATGATCGGTCCATGGAAATCGCAAGGATGCGGGCCGACATGGTGGCATCCATGCGCCGCTTCATGCACGACCGTGGCTTCGTAGAGGTCGAGACGCCGATGCTGGTCACCGTTCCTGCGGGCGCGTCAGCGCGACCGTTCGGAACGCACCACAACGCCCTTGACCGTGACCTGTATCTCCGTATCGCCACCGAACTGCATCTCAAGAAGCTGATCGTTGGGGGCTTCGAGAAGGTCTGTGAGATCGGTCGGATCTTCCGGAACGAGGGGTTTGACCTGGACCACAACCCGGAGTTCACGACCATCGAAAGTTACGAGGCGTACGCTGACTACAACGACGTGATGGAGATGGTCGAGCAGTTGGTGTCGTCTATCGCGCAGGACGTCACCGGATCGATGATCGTGCCGCCGGCCGAAGAGGACGGAGACCCGATAGACCTGACGCCGCCCTGGCCGCGTCTTGATCTGCGTGAAGAGGTCAAAAAGCGTTCCGGCATCGACTTCGTTGAGGTCAATGACGTGGAGTCGCTTACCGCCGCAATGCGTGAGCGCTATATCCACGTAGAGCCGGGCGCCAACTGGGGCCGACTGTTGGACAAGGTGATCTCGGACCACGTCGAACCGCACCTCATGCAGCCGGCCTTTCTGGTCGATTACCCGGTCGAGATGTCTCCGCTCGCCAAGCGCAAGCCCGGGATGGACGGCATCGTCGAGCGATTCGAGGGTTTCGTCGGCGGACACGAACTGTGTAACGCCTTCACGGAGCTAAACGACCCGATAGACCAGCGACAGCGATTTGAGGACCAGGAGCGTCTGCGGCGAGAGCATGACGACGATGAAATGGACCGGCTGGATGAAGACTTCCTCGTCGCCGTTGAGCACGGCATGCCGCCCACCGGAGGACTTGGGCTGGGAATCGACCGGCTCGCCATGCTGATAACGGGCGAGAGGTCTATCAGGGAGGTCATCCTCTACCCCCAACTCAGGGACTAGAGATGACCTCCGGAATCCGCTTTTCAAACGCGATCTCGGCAGCCTGATATCAAGAGATTCAAATGCTTTCAATCGAACAGATAATCAACGACCCGGAGTTCGTCCGGCAGAAGCTCCTCGATCGTGGCGAGGACCCGCCGATCGAGGAGATGATCGAGCTGGCCGGACAGCGACGTGCGCTTGTCCATGAGGGCGACGAGCTACGCGCGAAGCGCAACGACGTAAGCAAGAGCATCGGCCAGTCCGGCGGCAAGCCATCGCCGGAGCTGATCGCTGAGATGCGTTCTGTCGGCGATCAGATCAAGGCCATCGAGGTGGATCAAGAAGCGATCCAGCAGGAGTTGCATGACCTACTGATCGTTCTTCCGAATCTTCCCAAGGACGCCGTCCCTGTTGGTGCAGATGAGGATGCCAACATCGTCGTGCGAGAAGGCCCGGCTCCCGAGAAGCGTGACTTTGAAGTGGAGCCAAACTGGGATTTCGCAGATCGCACCGGGATCTTTGATCTCGCGGCCGGGGCCAACATGGCGGGCGCACGCTTTTACGTCTTGAAGGGCAAGGGCGCGGCGCTTCAACGCGCTCTGGCCGACTGGATGCTGGATGTGCACACGCGGGAGCACGAGTACACAGAGATCGCACCGCCGTTCATGATCCGATCAGAGGCGATGACGGCTTCCGGTAATTTGCCGAAGTTCGCCGACACGATGTTTCACGATGAAGAGGATGATCTCTGGCTGATCCCCACAGCGGAGGTGACGCTGAACTATCTGCACGCCGGTGAGATCATCGATGGGGCACAGTTGCCTCTCAAGTACGTGGCTCACACGCCCTGTTTCCGAAGAGAACGGTCTTCGGCCGGACGAGACACGCGTGGGATCAAGCGCGTACGCCAGTTTGAAAAAGTTGAGATGTTCCAGTTCGTGGACCCCGCGCACTCG
>Ga0114999_10009484_pt1 | contig 10655 bp, 8 predicted proteins | sample ArcticOcean_MG_C_3_FD_89820 | JGI IMG/M metagenome (GOLD analysis project Ga0114999, IMG submission 89820) | Marine microbial communities from western Arctic Ocean - ArcticOcean_MG_CB8_126 | ecosystem: Environmental > Aquatic > Marine > Oceanic | place: Arctic Ocean: Canada Basin | collected... | reverse complement strand
TCACTCGCGTCGTACGATTCATAACCATTTCTCCGCTTTAAAGACTTATTCTAAGTTTTTAAAGCGGAGAAAACTTATAAAAAAAAATCCCTTTACCGGGATCGTGCTACCCAAATTCGACAAACCCTTGCCCAAGTTTTTAACCGAAAAGCAAATGAGTCTGTTACTGGAAGGCCCTATGAAGTTGTTGGAGAATGAGAGTATCGAACCATTCTTTGCCTTGCGTGACAGCCTCGTACTCGAACTGCTGTATGGTGCCGGCCTGCGAGTGAGTGAATTAGCTGGTCTCAATTATGGAGCGATTGATTTTCAAGGGGGAGTTGCCCGCGTCATGGGCAAGGGGAATAAGGAGCGACTATGTCCACTTGGGAAAATTGCTATGAGCGTTCTACAGGAATTTAAGCAAGAGTTTACAACGAATACGGGATATAGTGAACCCGTTGTGTTAGGAAATAAGAAACTCCGAATACGGGTTCGCCAGGTTCAGTTACTAATCAAAAAATATCTGGCTTTGGCTGATTTGCCAATGGACCTGACACCACATAAGATTCGTCACTCGTTCGCCACTCATCTGCTGAATAATGATGCGGATCTAAGGCTTGTTCAGGATCTATTGGGCCACTCAAGTCTTTCAACTACGCAGATTTATACACACGTAAGCGTGGGGCGGTTAAAGGCTGCACACAGTAAAGCGCATCCACGGGCTTGATTGGTTTTACAATACGTGAAGCGAGTCACCGAGGTTGATGATTCCGCCCTGGATGACCCGACAATAAATACCGCGCAAGTTTAACTCCCTGTGTTGAGGGAGGTTGATCCATTTTAAAACGTCGTTTCCGAACTCGCCGGCAAATTTGGCGCAGGCGTCATTATACACATCGGTAACTTCAAGAATGACATGCCCAATCTGAAAACGACTTCCTTCGAAAAATTCTTTAGCGCCTAAGTCATGGTCGACCATGATATTGTCCCCCGGGTGATACGGGTTTTCTTTCTCAGTCTGGAGTAACTCCAAAATACGCGAATTACAGACTGCAACTTGAACACGAGGATCAGAATCTCCATTTTCAAGGTACTTCCACGTTTTCCAAATCCAGCGGTCTCCAATGGCACCTTTTTCTACATCCATGTTTATTGACTCAGGGTATTCTCGAACACCGTCGTCCTTGCGGAGGCATAGGGAGATTACCTCGCCGTTGTAGGGATTTTCAACGAGAGCTGCTTGAAGTTTAATTAAACGAAGATCGTTGTTCATGACTAGTGTTGTGCGTGGTCGAATACCCAGTCCCGGTTACTTCGGTTGAACCGGTGATAATCTTTTTTTGGAAACGTATTCAGGAATTGAATGCCATACTGTTTGTTAAACACCCTTGAGTCGAGGAGAGTTATGAAACCCTTGTCATCCTTTTTCCGGATAAGGCGGCCAATTCCTTGACGAAATTTAATAAGTGCGTCGGGTAGGGTCAGTTCCATAAATGGACTCTTCCCTTGTTCTTTCATCCAGTCGCTTTTTGCCTCTGCAACCGGATGAGATGGGTTTTCAAATGGTAGCTTTGTGATTATGACCTGAGAAAGAGCCGGACCGGGAACATCTACACCTGCCCAAAAACTCTCAGTACCGAGTAATACGCCATTTCCGGATTTGGCAAATTCTCGGGTCAACTCGGAGCGCGAAAAATCTCTTCCTTGTAGAAATAGTGGGCGGCCCAGATTTTCGAGTTCGGTTTCGATACGTCGAGCAATTTGGTTAAGATCGTAGTAATTGGTGAACAGGACCAGACTTCCTCCTGCAACTTGCTCAACGCAGAAGAGGATCATCTCTTCTAAATAGTCGAGGTCATGTCGACCATCCTTCCTGTTTGGTGCAGGTGCGTCCTCAGCCACAAACACTTGAACGTTGTTATCGTAATCAAACGGAGAAGTCACCTGGTAGGATAACTCCTTTTCTGCCCCAATCTGTTTTTGGAAATTCTCCATATTCGGACCGGCTGCCAAGGTAGCACTGGTCAGAATAATTCCAGTTTTACGCATGAAAAGACTTTGTTTCAGATACTCCGAAATATCGATGGGGGCACTGCGCAGGTAAACGATCTTTCCTCCCCGTCCCCCTCGCTCAACCCAGTAGACTTGTTCCTCTAACGATTGGCTGATGAATAGACGAATGCTGTTGTACAGGTCTGTGAGTCGGTCGCGTTGGTCTTCTACAATGGATTTTTCAGGTCCATCGTCCAGGTGAATGGCGATTTCCTTTATGCGGATGATCAGACCCCGAATTTGTGGCAGAAGGACTGGATCCAACCATTCGGGTTTGTAGATGCGGGCAATGTCGCGTTTCTCGAGAAACATCTGCCTTACCAGGCTAAAAAATACATCGGCTTCATTTTGCACTCGAACTACTAATTTGCAATCACCGGTAGTTCCATGGCGACGTAGGAGACCTTTCTTGCGCATTGGATTGTATAGAAAAGATAAGGTTCGATTGACTCCATAAGAGCTGATGCCAAGGCCGTAATGGTCCGTAGCGACTCTCGGAACTGTGTGCGCTTCATCAAGGATTACAAAATCCTCGGGATACAAAATTCCACGGCCCTGTGGCACAGGCATACCTGAGCCGAGTAAAGAAAATAACAAACTGTGGTTTAAGATGAGGATGTGTGCATCGCGAATTTTTGTGCGCGCCTTCTGGTAGTGGCACACTTTGGGGTCGCAGTGTTTTTTATTACAGGCCGATGAGTCGGCGCTTACCCAATCCCAAACCTCAAACGAGGGTGGTGGAACCAATTCTTGTCGAATGCCTACTTTAGTATCGAGCGACCATTGGACAATACGCTCAAGTTCAGTTTGTTCATCCGTTGGGATGAGCTCCGTTTTTTGGGCAATTGCTTGATCCAGCCGCGTGGTACAAAGGTAGTTACCCTTACCCACAAGAATTGCTACTTTGAAATCGAGATAGGTTTGGAGTTCGGGAACTTTGGAAAAAAGCGTTCTACAAATTTTGAGATCGTTGTCCTTGATTTGTTCCTGAAGTGAAATCGTGTTGGTGGCTACGATTCCTTGGCGTTTATTGCGCATGGCAATGAGAATTGCCGGAATTAAATAAGCCAGGCTTTTTCCTACGCCTGTACCTGCTTCGAAAAGGAGAGGTTGATCATTGCTAAATGCACCCACCACTTCCCGAGCCATTGTTTCCTGTTGAGGGCGGTATTCCATTCCCAGGGTTGATTGCAGCCATCCTCCATCGCTGAATATTTTCGTTACTAAATCGAAGAGAATGTCTGGTGCCGAATCTGCCTCGATTTCATTTTGAAAACCAATCATGCGGAGGATCAAAGTTTCACCTAGGAAAGAGTCGATCCAAAACAATATGCTTATCCTTTTTGGAATGATTCTAAATTGAATTGCAACCATCATTTTGTCCCACAGCATCTACAAATAATGGCGAAGATGGGCAAAGATGAGAAATCCTCCTGGGTGATAGATCTCAGGAAATTCCTTAGGGATCAGAAGGATATTCAGGCGATTAAAATAAGTCCTGAAACACACACCGTATCCGTGGCTACCTTTGCTAAGGATCAGAACACTGCCTTGGAAGATTCGTTGCAGACTTTGCTCAATTCGTTAGAAAAAGAACTAAAGGCCAATCCTGCAAAGGGTACGCATTTATCGATGGATGGTCTTTGGGTACATTCTAGAAACGACGAGACTCTTGTTGAAAAAACTCAATGTCCTGCGGTTCGTTCGTTGTGGACCTGGAGAGAATACGAGTGGCCCTCGGAAGAAAATACTGTCGAAGACTCTGAGGAAGAGTGGAAGTTCATGGCCCTTATGGCCGGAATATGCGGGGTTGCTCTATTGGCGGGTGCGCTGACTGGGTTGTATATCGCTGCTCCGAAATGGCTCGTTTACCTTCTCTATTCTATCGCCTTAATCAGCGGAGGATGGGATGCTGCCGGTGACGCGTTTCAGAAAATAAAGCGTGGGCAATTAGATATCCATTTTTTGATGTTATCAGTGGCTCTGGGTGCTGTTGCCATTGGTTCATGGGCGGAAGGCGCGCTATTGTTATTTCTCTTCTCGTTGTCGGGTGCCCTTGAGCATTATGCAGAGCATCGGACCCATCGTGAAATCGATTCTCTTACCCGCGCTGCCCCCAAGACGGCCACGCTCGTAGATGAAGATGGTACTGTGGTCGTCCTTCCCGTAGATTCCGTCCTTTCCGGTCAAATACTCAGGGTAAAGCCAGATGAATTATTCCCGGTGGATGGTGAGGTTATTTCTGGAAAAACTGCATCAGACGAATCAAACCTGACTGGTGAAGCAGTTCCTGTTGAGAAAATGGTCGGTGACCCTGTATACAGTGGCACGCTCAACCTTTGGGGTGTTTGTGATATTCGTGTTGTTCGTCTAGCAGCGGAAAGTTCACTTCAAAGAATTATTCGACTCATCCAAAACGCTCAGCATCTCCGAGCGCCAAGTCAGAGGTTTACTGATAAATTTGGGACGAAATACACCTATATGATTTTAGGGATCACGGCTGGGTATTTCTTGTTTTCCTGGTTGGTGTTAGGTCTATCAGCTTTCGAGAAAGAGGCGGGCGAATTTTCTGCGTTTTATCGGTCGATGACATTTTTAGTTGTGGCGAGTCCTTGTGCGCTGGTGCTTTCCATTCCCTCTGCCATTTTAGCTGCAATCGCCTGGGGTGCGAGAAAGGGAATTCTTTTCCGAGGAGGGGCTGCGATTGAAAAACTGTCTGAGGTTGATGTGGTGGCCATGGACAAGACTGGGACGCTTACCCAAGGCGACTTGTCTGTTACCGGTGTAGAGAGTTTTCCGGAAGGTAGGAGTGATGAAGTGCTGCAATTGGCTTTCAGTTTGGAGACTTATTCCAACCACCCGTTGGCCAGAGCTATTGTCAACTATGGTAAAAAAGAAGGCCTGGTGCCTGAGGAAGTAGATGATTTTCAGTCATTCAGCGGGAAGGGATTGCGTGGTCAGGTACGAGATGAATCGATTTTTTTAGGCCGGAGAGAATTGATGGAATCAGGTCCCCTATCTGATTGGATAAAGAAAGTAGATGAACCTCCACCATCTGTTACCGAAGTGTGGGTGTTTCAAAAAGATCTTATTGGAAGGATTCTGCTAGAAGATAAAATCCGAGATCATTCGAAAGCGACCTTAGCCCGCTTGCGAGAAGTTGGGATCAAAACTATGATGCTGACTGGTGATCGCCGTAGTGCAGCAGATGGGGTAGGTGAGGCAATCGGGATTCAGGAAGTTCGAAGTGGTTTATTGCCTGAAGATAAGGTGCAAATTATCAAAGAGCTTACTGAGGCTGGTCATAAAGTGGCTATGGTTGGTGACGGTGTAAATGATGCTCCTAGCTTGGCCGCTGCCTACGTTGCCGTTTCAATGGGAGCACGTGGCAGCGATGCGGCTCTCGAACAAAGTGAAGTTGTTCTCATGAACGACAAGATTGAAAAATTTCTGACCGCGTTTGAACTCAGTCGAAAAGCAAAATCGATAATTCGCCAGAATCTCGTGATTTCACTTGGAACGGTCTTGATCATGGCGGGTGCGGCCTTGTTTGGCCTCATTCCGCTGACCGTAGGTGTATTTGCTCATGAAGGTAGTACAGTTGTTGTTGTACTCAATAGCTTACGTCTTTTGATGGGGCGGGAGTAAGGTTTTACACACTTCACAGACTAAAGAATTTAGTTGTAACATGGCTTTTGAGTCCTTTTATGAGTAAGTTACCTAAAAAACCTAAGATAAGTAATGAACATGTCTGGCATTGTAGAAAAACCAAAGATTCTCACTGAAGTCGTTCCAATCAGTGAGAAGCTCGAAAATGCCAGCGCACTCGAACGGATAGGTTGGGGAGTAGAGATTTTTGGCGAAGGCTTGGTTATGAGTTCTAGCTTTGGGGCTCAATCTGCCGTTATGTTGCACATGGTGTCTACCCTAGCACCAGCCGTCCCGATTATTTTGGTAGATACAGGGTACCTATTTCCCGAGACTTACCAATTTATTGAAAATTTGCAAAGACGCCTCGATTTAAATCTTCGCATTTTCCTCCCAGGGATCACCGCTGCCCGTCAGGAAGTTCTTTATGGAAAGCTCTGGGAGCAGGGAAAAACAGGTATCGAGAAATACAATCTAATAAACAAAGTAGAACCAATGAACCGCGCCTTGAAGGAACTTGGGGCTAAAGGGTGGTTAGCTGGACTCAGAAGGGACCAATCGTCTACAAGGAAGCATTTAGAGGTGGTCATGAAGCAGGGAAATATCACCAAAATTCATCCCATCATTGATTGGACAGATCGTGAGATCTACCAGTACCTGACCAATAACAATCTTCCTTACCATCCATTGTGGGAACAAGGTTACGTTTCTATTGGCGACAAGCATAGCACCAGTCCATTACAGGAAGATATGTCTCTAGAAGAGACCCGGTTTAATGGTGAGAAGCGCGAGTGTGGCTTGCATGAAATATCAGGCCAACCGGATTTCATGATTTAGTTCGAATTGTAATCGCAGCTGTATTTCAACAATAGGGTGGATGGACCTATTTCAGATGATTCTTTTAGAATCAATGCGACTTTCGGCATTGATTGGAGCAATGAGATCCCCGAGCCGAATAACAAGGGTTCTATCGTTATCCAAAATTCTTTGATCAATCCAGCGTTGAGGAAAGCGCTGTAAATAAAACTTCCGCCCAGTATTGCCACTTTTGGATGAATGATGCCGGATTCTTGAATTACTGTTGCGATTTCTAAAGGTGTTTTTGAGGTAAACTCTAGGCGATTGCTTACTTCTAGGTGCTTATATACCTTAGGCTGGTTAGTCATAACGATTCGTTTGTCTCTGGAATCGTTCGTGGTCAAGGGGAGTAGATATTCCTTCGAAACGTCGAAAGTCCGCCGTCCCATGATTTTGAAATCGAATGGTTTAATTGTTTTTGAAAACCATGTTTTATCTGCTTCTGAGGTAAAGGCGGTACCTGGATTATCACTCCGGGTGATATATCCATCCAGGGAAGTAGCCGCGATCGCAATTATTTCCATGGGGGAAAATGTGGTGATGAAACTGAGGCATGCAAGTTAAAGAAATGGTGTTCATGCTTGCAAAAGTTGAGTAGTTTTTTTCTTTCTGATTCCTATGATTACACCAGAGACCCGTTCTAAAATAGAAGATATCAAAAAACGCGGTGGTTACCTTTGGAGGTATCTTTGACGTCGAGAACAAACAGACGCAGATAGTTACCATGGAAGCGACCATGGCAGAGCAAGATTTCTGGAATGATCAGACATCTGCTCAAAAGACGGTTACCGAATTGAGTTACCTTAGACGGTCGGTAAAATTGATGACCGACTTTCAAGGAAAATTAGACGATCTGAATGCTTTGCTAGAGTTAGTAGACGAGGAGGAAGATGAACTGGAAGGCGAGTTTTCAATAGAGCTGAAAACCACCGCTGATAGCCTGTTTGTTGAATTAGATGAGCTTGAGATTAGTTCCTTCCTTAGTGGGCCACACGATAGTGCCAATGCCTTTCTAACGATTCATTCTGGTGCCGGTGGGACCGAATCTTGTGATTGGGCTGAAATGCTTTACCGCATGTATTCTCGTTGGGCAGAGCGCAACGGCTACACGGTGGAAGTTCAGGATATGCAACAAGGTGAAGAGGCTGGTTTGAGCCGTGTTACGATGTTGATTAGCGGGATCAACGCTTATGGATATGCCAAAGCCGAACGGGGTGTACATCGGCTGGTCCGGATCTCGCCTTTTGATTCAAACAAACGGCGGCACACTTCTTTTTGCTCGGTCGACGTTATTGCCGAGATTGTAGATGAGGTAGACATCGAGATTAATGATGAAGACCTTCGGGTTGATACGTTCCGTTCAAGTGGAGCTGGCGGGCAGCATGTAAATAAAACCGAATCGGCGATTCGTCTGACACACATTCCCACAGGAATTGTTGTCGCCTGTCAGAATCAACGGTCTCAGCATAAAAATCGAGCAACCGCCATGAGCATCCTCAAATCTCGTCTCTTTGAAAAGATGGAGGACGAGAAGCGCGCTGAGATGGATCAATTTTACGGAGAAAAGGGAGAAATCGGCTGGGGAAACCAGATTCGGAGTTACGTTTTTCAACCCTATCAAATGGTAAAGGATCTTCGCACAGGAACTGATACATCCGATATTCAGGGCGTGATGGATGGTGATATCAATCGCTTTGTTTACAGTTGGCTACGTGCCGGATGTCCAACCTCGAGAAACAAAAATATAAACATGGAAGACTGATTATGAGTAGCCCATTTGATCTGCCAGGTCATTCCTACCAACATTTAAAGGAAACATTTCAAGCCACCTCTCTTTTCGAGGATAAAACTTGGAAATTGTCTCCTCATGCCTGGCCCATTACGCCCAAGGAACTAGAAGAGATAAAGACCCTTGGGCAAGCATGCCTTGATTTTCATAAGGCACTCGAAACGCTTTATATCCGTTCGTCAGAAGGTAAAAAACTTCTCAGGAATAAAGACCTCATTGCTCCCTGGGTTGCCGATTATCTTGATCGGGGAAAACCTCACCATTTAGTCAAACATGGGCGATGCAAAGTGACACGGGGACAACTACCCGTGGTCATTCGCCCAGATCTTTTGATAACGGATGATGGGTTTGCTCTAACTGAAATTGATTCTGTGCCCGGGGGAATCGGGCTCACCGCATTTTTGAATCGATTGTATTCAAGTGTTAATGATCAGGTGATTGGAAATGCGGATTTGATGTTGGAGTATTTCTACAAAGCTCTTACTGCAAAGACACCTGACAAGTACGCGCCGATGATTGTCATCGTCGTCAGCGATGAGGCAGCGACCTATCGTCCGGAGATGATCTGGGTCTGTGAAGAACTACAGAAACTCGGCAAGCGAGTCTTTTGTTTCCACCCGGATGAAGTTTATCCTTTGGGCGATAGTATGCATGTGTCCATTGATGGAAATCCTGAGAAGGTGGATATTATCTATCGCTTCTTCGAATTGTTCGATTTACCCAATTTAAAGACCATTCCCTTTTTCTTCGAAGCTTTGGAAAATGAAGAGGTGGAGCTAACCCCACCTATGCGAGCATTCCAAGAGGAGAAGTTGAGTCTTGGATTATTTCACCATGGCATGCTTGCTCAATTTTGGAGTGAGAACTTACCGAAGCGATCGTTTAAAGCGCTGTCTAAGGCAATTCCCAAAAGTTGGGTCATGGACCACACCCCTTTGCCTCCCACGGCGGTATTGGATGGACCTCTCGTTGGTGGAAAACCAATTCGTGAGTGGTCTGATCTTTCGAACGCTTCTCAGAAGGAACGCAATTTGATCATCAAAATCAGTGGTTTCCATGAAACGGCCTGGGGTGCTCGCAGCGTAACACTTGGTAGCGATTCATCTAAGGAAGTTTGGCAAGAGGGGATTCAGCAGGCAGTTGAAATGAGTGAGAATAATCTGCATATATTGCAGGAGTATCAAAAGCCCAAACGATTGACTCATCCTGTCTATGCGGATCGTGAGAATGTTTTTGGTATGCAAGGACGAATACGCCTTTGTCCGTATTTCTTTGTGGATGGAGAAACCGCCGAGTTAGCTGGTATTCTTGCTACTTTTTGTCCTGCAGATAAAAAAATTATTCACGGTATGCGGGACGCTGCGATGTTGCCTTGTCAATTGGTTGATTAATTAAACGTAGGCCGAATCTCCCAGCAATTGGTATTCACCGTTAAAAGTGGTATCGGACAATCAATGTATGAGGATTGAATGAATGAGCGATTCCTTTTCTGCAGTTAAAAACTGATCCAATCCGTTTTTTGTTTTTTTGAGTCCTTGAGTTCTCGATTCATTCCACCGCTCGGTGTTGATCACATCGTTGCTCTTGGAAAGAATTGGATGATTCAAGTGATAAAGAATACATTGCTGATGAAGGAATTTTTCAGTGAGACCTGAGATCTTAAGTCGGTCTAGTAATTCCATATCTTCATGGCCCCAGCCAATGAACCCACTATCAAATCCATTTACCTCGACGATATCTTTTTTCAAAAAGACATGTTGGCACCCAAAGGAGATTTATTTGAGTCCCAATTCACAAAGGGTATTCTGAACGCAACTTTCTTTGGATACAGTTTTCCTTTTAGTGAATGGGATAGGCGGGAAAAGAATGTAGGTTCAAAGCTATCAACAATTTCCTCTTTTACGTAGGATCTTGCCCCGAGGAGATAATGATTGGGCTCTGCGAAGCTAGCATGGTCTTTAACGAAGTTCTTATGTGGAATACAATCCGAGTCTGATAGAATGAGGTAGTCACCTTCGCTCACAGCAATGGCTTTATTTAAAATTAACGATCTTCGGTATCCTGAATCTGGTTGTGTGACATGAACAAACTTCTGGTTTCGTTTGTACTTTGCTGGAACAATTTCTTTTAGAGTTAAGCCTTCTGCATCTTCGGCGATTATTATTTCATCCGGTTGCAAATTTTGATGAAGGTACCCTGTCAAAACGCGCTTCAAAATTTGAGGGGCTCTATAAGCCGTAATAATCACCGATGTTTTCATACTCAGGTTTTATGCCATTAAATTTGCGCAAATGACGCTTAGCCTGGTTCCAAAAGTTCTCGATTC
>Ga0114999_10009482_pt1 | contig 10658 bp, 14 predicted proteins | sample ArcticOcean_MG_C_3_FD_89820 | JGI IMG/M metagenome (GOLD analysis project Ga0114999, IMG submission 89820) | Marine microbial communities from western Arctic Ocean - ArcticOcean_MG_CB8_126 | ecosystem: Environmental > Aquatic > Marine > Oceanic | place: Arctic Ocean: Canada Basin | collected... | reverse complement strand
TGCCCTCTTAGATGGGTCAGCAACCAGCCTAGATGACTTAATGAGCAACGATAAATTTGCCGAAATACTCAAGAACTTGGGGGTAACGCCACCTACAAAGATAAGCAAAACAACAGGTAAAAAAGCCCATGCGTTTGCCAAGACAGATGAAAGTTTTAAAGCCCTACTCGACCATGAAGACGAACGAGTACAAGCTGTAATGAACGCTAGGCTTGGCGTGAAAAGTACTTTAGCTGAAACAAGAGCAAACAGCTTATTAGAAATCGGACAACGTGGTGACTTACCTGTACCCCTTAAATATTATGGGGCGCACACAGGCAGATGGTCTGGGTTTGATAAAATTAATTTACAGAACTTACCTAGTCGTGGGGAAGATAGCACTACACTAAAGTCTTCCATTGAAGCACCGAAGGGAAGTATATTAATTGATGCGGATTCATCACAAATTGAAGCGCGGACTCTTGCATGGATAGCGGGGCAAACAGATTTAGTAAAAGCCTTTGCTAACGGTGAAGACGTATACGTGAAGATGGCGAGTAGTATCTATAATAAAACTGAGGATTTAGTTACTGATGACGAAAGATTTGTAGGTAAAGCAACCATACTAGGTGCAGGGTACGGTATGGGGGCAGCTAGGTTTAAAGAGCAACTAAAAGTGTTTGGGCGTGATATTAATTTAGAGGAAGCCCAGTATATTATAGACGTGTATAGGGAAACTTACCCCAAGATACCCAAATTTTGGAGAGAGTGTGACAAAACAATATTGAGTATGTACAATGGTGAGTCGGGTTACGTAGGACATAAGGTACGTCCTATAACTTTTTCTGGTAGAGAGGGGTTATTGTTGCCGTCTGGTTTGTATATACCCTACCCAGAACTAAAGAATACTGTAGAAAACAACAGGAATAAGTTTAGTTATGTGTCTAAAAGAAAACAAAAGAATTTATGGGGTGGGGTCATAACTGAAAACGTATGCCAAGCACTCTCACGAATAATCATTGCCCACCAAATGCTCTTAATTGCCAAGAAATACAGGGTGTTACTTACAGTGCACGATAGCATAATAACAGTAGTTAACCGGAATGATGTGTTTGAAGCGGTGGACTACATAAAGAAGTGTATGCGTGACACACCTACATGGGCTGAAGGACTACCCTTAGATTGCGAAGTTAAAATAGGATTCAACTATGGCAAAACTAAAAAAGTCTAAAAAATACAGCACTACTCCGTGGTCATTTTCGTCCATGAAGTTGCTGTTCCAATGCCCTAAGAAATTCTTTCATGTCAGGATTATGAAGGACTACAAAGAAAGTGAAAACGCGGCTATGCTATATGGTAGTGCGTTTCATGAAGCTGCCGAGTTATATGTAGCTGATGCCAGTTATACCCTACCCAAGAAATTTAAGTTCGCTAAAAGTACTTTAGACGCTATAAAAGCAAAAGAAGATGATGGCTACGTAGTTACTCCAGAATATAAAATGGGTATTACTAAGGGGTTAGCACCGTGTTCTTTCGATAGTGAGGACGCATTTGCCCGTGGTATAGGTGACATAATACTGATGAAAGACTCTAAGGGGTTATGTGGTGACTATAAAACAGGCGCAAGTGCGAAGTACGCTGACATGGATCAGTTAGAACTAATGGCTATTATGATGTTCGTGCATTTCCCCGAAATAGAAGAAGTAAAGACCTCGCTATTATTTGTTGTTATTAATCAAATCATATCTGAAACTTACTATAGGAAAGATATGCAAGCTATGTGGAATAAGTGGAAACGTAAACATGAAATACTTGAAAAATTTATAGTTAACGATACTTGGAATCCAATACAAAGTGGTTTATGTAAGAGACATTGTGTTGTACTTGAATGTCCACATAACGGACTAAACAGATAGGAGTAGTAGTATGCCATACACGAAAACCAAAAGACCTTATAAGCATGAGTATGAGAAACAGAAAGAACGTAAAGAAGCACCCGATAGAGCAGAGCGCCAACGTGCTAGACGTAAAAAGAAATGTCCAGAAGGACAGGACACTAGCCACAAGAAAGCGTTAAGTAAAGGTGGTTCTAACAAAGATGGTGTAACTTGTGAACCACCTAGTAAAAACAGAGCGCGTAACTACAAAAAGAAAAAAGGGGGTAAGAAATAGCATATGAAAAAACAAACTACCTATACAGATTCGGGAGAATTACCCGCAGAATTAAAAACCAGCGAAGAAATAAGTATATCGACAGGGGTATCAGATGGACTATAAAACGAAGTATAGCGAGAAACTAAAAAATCCTAAGTGGCAGAAGAAAAGATTGGAGATATTAAACCGTGATGACTGGGCATGTCGTCATTGCAAAGCCACCGAGAAAACTCTGCATGTACACCATCTTAATTACAAATACGGCAACGATCCGTGGGATTACCATGACGGTTGGCTTTTGACATTATGTGTTGACTGCCATGAGCATGAATCCAAGCACAGTAAACCAGCACTTAAACTTTTAGAATGCTTTGTAAAATTGCGATTAAATGTATCCCAGATAACCGAACTAACCCTAGTCCTTTCTGACGATAGTATGTTTAAAAATAGTCTTTTACCCTTACTAAAAAGAGCGATGCAGGGAGAGTTAAAGGATACTGGCACAGAAGATCGTAGACTAAGGCGTGAATGATGAGAGAGTCTAAGTTTAGGGCGTGGAGTGAGTCACAAAAGACGATAGAAAAATCTTTAGTTATACAAAAAGGAGAAAAATAAAGATGAGTAAAACTGTAGATATAACAGTGGTTTGTAAAAATTGTGAAAGGGAAAATGAGATAACTATGACTATAGAAAATACTGATGCCCTAGTGAAGGTATCAAACGGTGTGGTTAATTCTAATGAGTGGACACAGCTAAACTTATTTGAGGAGGATAAATAAATGGTTAACGTAGTAAGAACGCTACCTAAAACATTAATGTTAGATATAGAAATGAGTCGTGAGAGGTTAGTAAGAGATACAGATATCTACAAACGAGTAAAATATGGTGGGTTAGTACCGATAGCTAAACAAATTTTAAAGACTGAGGAAGATTACAATCGGGCATTGCGCACACTGCACAATCTGAACCAACCCCTAACCAAAGAGTATGTAGACGAAATATCTTCACGTATTAAGGAAAGAGAAAAGAAAATAGAAGATGGAAGTTTTAAAGCCCTACTCGACCATGAACTAACTTTTTATGCCAAATGATATACGGGTTATAGATAATCGGGCGTTATTAATTAGTAACCATAACATAGACCCCAATACTCTTGGGGTTAAGACTAAATTAGTTTCTGGGGACAGGTTATTGGTTAAATGGGATATACCGTCAACCCTTGCACTTAGTAAGCTGTCTATTGAAGTACCCTCCCCTATAGAGCAAAACTACGCATGGCGTGGTATGCACAAGCCGTTTGCCCACCAAAAGGTAATGTCCTCGTTTCTTACGAAACACAAAAAAGCATTTTGTTTTAGTGAAATGGGTACAGGTAAAACAGCTAGTGCAATATGGGCGTCTGACTATTTAATTAGTAAGGGTTATATAAATAGAGTTTTAGTTATATGCCCTTTGTCAGTTATGGATTCAGTATGGAGAGGCGACCTATTCAAGTTCGCAATGCACCGCAAAGTGGATATAGCTTTCGGTTCAAAAGAAAAACGTAAAAAAATAATAGCGTCCAAGGCTGAGTATGTGATTATAAATTATGATGGGATTGATGTTGTTTTCGATGCTGTTAAAAATGGGGGGTTTGATTTAATAATAATTGATGAGGCTAACGCATATAAAAACACCAGTACAAAAAGATGGAAATTAATCAACAAACTAATAACACCCACAAAGTGGTTATGGATGATGACAGGTTCTCCCGCAGCCCAGAGTCCCGTAGATGCCTATGGACTAGCTAAGTTGGTTAACCCTAACAATGTACCTAGATATGCTGGTACGTTTAAAGAAGGCGTTATGTATAGGCTAAGTCAGTTTAGGTGGATGCCAAAGCCAAATGCTAAACAGGTAGTTTTTAGAGCATTACAACCAGCTATAAGATTCACCAAAAAAGAATGTTTAGATTTACCTGAGATAATGACAGTTCGTAGGACAATCCCACTAACTCGCCAACAGGAGAAATACTACAAGATACTGAAAGAGAACATGCTTATGAGGGTAGGTGGTGAGGCGGTGACAGCAGTAAATGCAGCGGTTAGTGTAAACAAGTTACTACAAGTGTCCCAAGGTGCTGTATATACAGATGAGCATAATATATTAGAATTTGATATGTCTAATAGGTATCAAGCACTACATGATATATTAGAGGAGTCCACCAAAAAGGTTATTGTTTTTGTGCCGTTTAAACACGTCATAAAGATACTTATGCAAAAACTTAAAAAAGATAATATAGCGGTAGATTTCATTGATGGGTCAGTGCCAGTAAGTAAGAGGACTTCAATCTTCTCTTCTTTTCAGAACAGCGACACACCAGAACTTCTTTTACTACAACCAGCTACTGCGGCTCACGGCATAACTTTAACAGCCGCTAATACAGTCGTGTGGTGGGGCGTGGTAAGTAGTTTAGAGACATATAGTCAAGCAAATGCCCGCATACATCGAGCAGGTCAAGATGAACCATGTACAATCGTACAGTTAGCAGGGTCACGAGTTGAGCGAAACATATATGATATGTTGGACAAGCGGATTGACGTGCATAAGCAGATGATTTCACTATACGAAAATATTTCAGAAGTTGCTTGACATACAAGATTAGGGCTAGTATTGTTCACTATAGCTCAGTTTAGTAGTGTTTGCATAATAAATAGGAGGAAAACAGCATGGCTGTATCAGTGGACAAGCTAGTAAAAATCTATGTGAAGATAAGGGATAAGAGGGATATTTTGCGTAAGGCTTACCAAAACGAGGATGGGGAATTAATAGAGCATATGGACAAAATTAAGGACGCTCTACATGACCATCTAAAAAAGACCAAGACTGAAACTGCGCGTACTCTAGAAGGTACATTTTACCGCACCAAGAAAACAAGATATTGGACTAGTGACTGGGTTTCCATGTGGGCATTTATGCGAGAGCATGATGTACCAGAATTTTGTGAGAAGAAACTATCTCAAAAAGCAGTTGCACAATTCCTTGAAGAAAATCCTGAGGATACACCACCGGGACTAAACGCAAACACAGAGTACACAATTTCTGTACGAGCACCTAAGAAAAACACGGAGGAAGAAAATGATTGATGGGGCTATTAATGAAAATTTAGTAACTGCTGACGTGTTAGGTAAATTCTTTTCTGTAAAACCTTCCACTATTAGATATTGGACAACCACAGGAGTTATACCAACCGAAGCCGTAGTAAAGATTACGCCTAAAGTTGTTAGGTATGATTTTAATAAAGTGAAAGCTGCTCTGTATAAACCAGAGAAAAGACCTATACATAAGTTAAATGAATTAATACATGGAACAGAGGAAAAGGAAACAGAGGAAAAGGAAACAGAGGAAAAGGAAATAGAGGAAAAGGAAACAGAGGTAGAGAAGCCTAAAAAAACGCTTGTGGGTGATATACAAACCCAAATAGATTATTTAAAACAATTAAATGAGGAGAAATAGTAATGGGTGATAAAAATTTAGCTAGTATTGATTTAAGTGGGTTAGGTTCTGACATACTAGATCAGTTAAATAAGGCTACCCAGAGAATAGCAGGGGGTGGAACTAAGAACCGTAGGATTTCTCTACGTGGTAGTAAGTTTAGGTTACTTGTTAATGGAGAACAAATCTCCGTCAGTAAAGACGATAGCCTAAACATGATTATTGTAAGTGCTGGCTCTATATCAAGAACCTATTATGAGGGTGTGTACGATGCTAACGTGGCAGTTCGCCCTTCCTGTTGGTCTACTGATACGGCTAGTAACAAACCCGCTTCTGATGTCCCAAAGGATTCAGTACAGGCAAAGTCTTGCCTAGATTGCCCAAACAATATAAAGGGGTCTGGACAAGGTAACAGCCGAGCATGTAGGTATGACCAACGGCTAGCAGTTCTTTTAGAGAATGATGCTGACAATATCTATCAACTTAAGCTACCAGCTACGAGTATTTTTGGGGATGCTAGTGGTTCAGATATGCCCTTAATGGCGTATACAAGATTCCTGCAAGCACAAAATATTCCTATAATGGCAGTTCTTACCAAAGTTTCTTTTGACGAGGACTCTGATGTACCTAAACTTTTATTCCATCCAGAACGAGGCTTGACTCCTGCGGAGATTAATAATGTAGTTACCAAGATGGATAGCCCAGAAGCAGAGAAAGCTATTAGCATGACAGTAGCCTTGGCGGAAGGTAGCATTAAAAAGTTAGAAGCACCGGAAGATGAAGATGAAGATGAAGATGAGGAAGTTGTAGAAGTTGTTAAACCCACTAAGAAAAAGAAAACTAAAAAGAAAGCTAAAGTAGTGGTTGAAGAAGAAGAAGAAGATGAAGACGAAGAAGTTGAAGAACCTAGTAAGTTTAAGGGTAAAGGTAGTCCCAGTGATGACGAGGATGACGAGGACGATGATTTAGATGCTTTAGCTAGTAAGTTCTTGGGTTGATTAAGAACTAAGAACTACTAAGTCGTACATTTCGTAGGGGGGGTTTTAACTCCCCCTTTTTGTCTCTGACTCTACGGGAATTAAAAATGAATCAAAAACTATTCCTCAATAGTGTATTACCGGAGGAAGGAAAATATTGTCTGTTTACTGCCCATAAAAGTGCAGTGCCAAAACTAATACAGAAGTTCTATGATACAAAGGAAGAACTTATAGTAGCCTCTGAGTTTTTAGACGAACACGGATATGACGTATATTTTGCGCTTGCTACGTTTAATGATGAGTCCTCCAGAAAAGCAAAAAACATACATAAGCTAAAATCTTTTTACCTTGATTTAGATTGTGGGAAAGGCAAACCATATAAGAATCAAAAGGAAGCACTAATACAGCTACTTTCTTTTTCTAAGGAATTTAAGTTTCCTAAACCTACTTTGGTTAACTCTGGATTTGGTATACACGTATACTGGTCGTTGGAAGAAGCAATAGATTACACAACTTGGTTGCCTATAGCTGACCAACTAAAGAAGTTCTGTATCAAAAATAGCCTAGCTATAGACCCGTCCGTTACTTCTGATGGGGCTAGGATATTAAGGATGCCTGATACACACAACTACAAGAAGGACACACCAAAAGAAGTTACTGTGATACAAGACTACGTAGGGGCCGGGACTCCACTAAACTCATTACAAAAAATATTCTATAGTAAGAAAGAAACCGAGATACCGATACCAGTTTCCAGCATTCTTGATAAACACAGAGAGAAGATGGATGCTGCAACCAAAAAACTACTAGGTAATAATGAGTACTCGTTTGCTCGTATACTCAACAAATGCTTAAAGGGTAAAGGGTGTGCGCAAATTGAATACGCAATGCGCAACCAGAACGAAGTAAGTGAGCCTTTGTGGAAGTGTACTTTATCCATAGCTAAACACTGTACTGATAAAGACGAAGCTATACATATAATATCTCGTAACCATGAGGGTTACACACCAGAAGCCACAATAGAAAAAATAGAGCATATAAAATATGTGCATACTTGTGAGACCTTCAACAACGAGAACCCCGGTCTGTGTGAGACTTGCCCACACTTTAATAAAATAAAAACACCAATAGTACTCGGTAAGAAAATAGCTAGGAGTCCAGTCAATACAGAACCTAAGCTATTTAATGGGAATGAAGAATCTGAAATAGTTGTAAAGATACCAAAACTACCGTTCCCATATTTTCGTGGTAAATCGGGTGGTATATATGTGCAAATGAAAGATGCAGATGGGACAGTAGATGAGAAAATGATTTATCACAATGACCTTTTCGCCACAGAGAGACGTATTGACCCAGATGATGGGGAGTGTGTGGTTATGAGGTTAGTATTACCAAAGGACGGGGTACGAGAGTTTACTGTACCCTTATCAGCAATTACTTCTAAAGAAGAACTACGTAAAACACTATCTAAAGAAGGCGTAGCAGTTATAAACACAGGAGATATTATGACATATGTAACTAAGTGGGTTAATGAATTACAAGACACAACAGCAGCTAGTTTAGCGCGAACACAATTTGGGTGGACAGAAGACTTCAAATCGTTTGTGCTTGGTGACAGGGAGATATATGCAGATAAGGTAGTATCTAACCCACCATCTAGTAAAACAAAAGACTATATACACATGTTCAAGAAGAAAGGCACTTTGGAAGGCTGGAAACAAACAGCTAACTTTCTAAACAGACCGGGATTTGAGCAACAACAACTTCTAGTGGGTGCATCTTTTGGGTCAGTGTTACTGGGGTTGGTAGGTTCAGAAATACGGTGTGGGGCTTTTCATTACTTCTCCCAAGGTGGGGGTTATGGCAAAACAGCTACCCTGCTAACTTCTAGTTCAGTATGGGCTGAACCAATAGAATACACTATGACAAGTGATGACACCCTAGCCTCGAAAATGAATCGTGGTGAAGTGCTAAAGAACCTACCGTTGAATGTAGATGAAGTAACCAACGACACACCCATGCAATTAAGTACGTTTTTATACCGCTTAACTAGTGGTCAGCAACGGGGGAGGATGCAATCTAGTTCAAATCAAGAAAGACATAGAGGACTGCCGTGGAATTTCATAGCTACAACTACTGGAAACGCAACTATAGTAGATAAAATATCCACTGAAAAAGCAGTGCCAGAAGCAGAGGCGTTAAGGATCTTTGAAATGAGAGCACAGGGGAAGAAGTTTACAGATAAAAATGAAACTGATGTCTTCAGTAGGCAGTTATTAAACCACTACGGTCATGCTGGAGAAATCTTCATAAAACATGTTCTTAATAATATGGAAGAAGTTAAGGCTTTAGCAATCACTGTACAGAAAGAAATTGATACCAAGGCGGGGTTAACTGCCCAACACAGGTTTTGGAGTGCCTCTCATTCTTGTACAGTAGCTGCTTTAATAGTTTGTAAGGAGCTTGAATTGTTAACGTACGACCCAGAGGCAGTTACCGATTACTGTGTTAAAGAATTGAAAGCACAGAAAGCACAGGTATATAGTATGTCTTCTAGTCTTCCTGAGTTACTTGGACAATTTTTCAATGAGAACTACAACTCGTTTATTAAGTTACGAAGTGGTGAGGAGAAGATATTTGCAGAGTTTAATAAGGATGAAAATGAAGTTGTTACCCCTGAGTCTCAACCTAGGAGTAATATGGTTGGTAGGTATGAAACTGATACCAATATTATGATGATAACCCAGACAGACTTGAAGAAGTGGTGTGTTGATAAGCAACTAGATTTTGGTGGTCTATGCATTGATATTATTAATGCTGGTGGGACTAAGTCTAAGAAACGTTTGGGTAAAGGCACTAACTACATTGCCCCTGCGGTCTGGTGTTTGAGTTTAAAGATAGAAGTTAGTGAAGATGAGTAAGAAAGATTTTGAAATTAGCATTAGGGTTAAAAATGCCCGTCTTGTAAATAAAATTAAAGAGACTGGTGCTACGTCAGTTAAACAGTTTGCGGAAAGATACGACATAGGATACCAAAGCGTGTCTCAGTGTTTAGCTTTAAAAATAACCGTATATGATAAAAAGTTTAATCTTAGGATTATGCCCAAAAAACTAGGTGATATTTTTAATTGCCCACCAACAGAATTGTTTCCTGAGAGCGTTTGGTACGAAGCAATGAAAGTTACTACTGCGTCAGTAGAGATGGATGAGGAAGAAATAAAACGAGCACTGCCTTATTTATCAAGAGGTGAAATACCCGCTTTAGAGAACCAAATATTTGCAGAGCAGATTAAAAAAATTGGTGAGGCTGTTTTAACCGAAAGGGAAAAATACATAGTAGATTTACGAATGACCGACACCCTTTGTGATATTGCTGAAGAACTTGGTTTACCAAGCGAAAGGATTAGACAGATAGAGGGAAAGGCTCTTAGAAAAATGAGGACGCATATTAGCACAAAAAATACAGATGGGCGCAAGGATTAATCCTGATGGAGTTGATGTACGGATACCTTGGGGTGACATGGAAGTCAACCATTCTGTTTTTGTACCCTGCATTAATATACGGCTTGGTAAAAGCCAAATTGGGCGAGCAGCTAAGGAAAGAAGTTTTGGTGTGGTGATACAACGTAGTATTTCCGACGGAGTGTTGGGCTTACGAGTTTGGAGAACTAAGTAACCCCTTTGAATGTGTTACCTCATCTAGCCAGAATACACCTTACTTTTTACCCGTACCTTTTACTTTTGTCTTGGCTTTTGTGGACAAGTCTTTCATATGGAACAATTTTACACTTGTTTTAGTGTGGGATTTATTGGTATGCAAAGTACCATCTGACATTTTGTGGCTAGAACCTTTATGTTCTGTACCGTCTTTTTTATAATGTTTAACGCCTTTCATCTACAACTACCACTTTACCTTATCAGCCCAATAAGCTGCGGACATCTTGCCCTTGGCTATATTTTTACCATGCCTAGCCTTAAACGACTTACGTTTGGCTTTCATCTTATCGGACTCCCCTGATTTGGGCTTGCCCGCAGTACTCGCACCTTGTTCCCCAAAGCGTATTGTTTTAATTT
>Ga0114999_10009481_pt1 | contig 10659 bp, 12 predicted proteins | sample ArcticOcean_MG_C_3_FD_89820 | JGI IMG/M metagenome (GOLD analysis project Ga0114999, IMG submission 89820) | Marine microbial communities from western Arctic Ocean - ArcticOcean_MG_CB8_126 | ecosystem: Environmental > Aquatic > Marine > Oceanic | place: Arctic Ocean: Canada Basin | collected... | reverse complement strand
GGTCATGCGGTCCTCGAAGGCGGCTTCGCCCTCGCCTGCCATCAGGTGGTCGAGCCACATCGCGGTGCCGACGATCCCCGGGCACAGCGCGTTGACGCGGATGCCGGCCGGGGCTAGCTCCATCGCGAGCGACTGCGTGATCCCGACCACCGCGAACTTGGATCCGCAGTAGGCGCTCATTTGAGGTGACCCACGTTTCCCCGCGATCGAGGCCGTGTTCACGATCGCGGCGTCCGAGGACTTGCGCAGCACTGGCAGCGCCGCACGGGTCATCAGGAAGATGCCCTTCACGTTCACGTCGAAGATCCGGTCCCAGTCGGCCTCCTCGAAGTCGTCGATCGGGCCGCTGTCTACGACACCCGCGTTGTTGGCCAGCACGTCGAGACGCCCGAACCGGGCGACGGTGGCCGCGACGGCGTCGCGGCAGGACTGGTCGTCAGTCACGTCGACCGTGACGTAGTCGATTTCACCGAGGGCACCGAGTTCCTCGACTGCCTCCTGTAGCGTTGATTCCGACGCGAGGTCATAGTTCCACGACTCGCGCGCTCCGAGGTCAGCGACCATCACGCTGTGCCCCGCCTCGAGAAAAGCCGTGGCGATGCCGCGTCCGATGCCTCGGGCGCCTCCGGTTACCAATACTGTGCGTGCGGATTCGTCGGTCATCGGCTATTTCTATCTCGCATCCATCTAGACGGTGGCCATTGCCAGCCGCTCAGAGCTTATAGTTTCCGACCGGAAGCCGTCCGAGAGCCTCGAACTGAGGAGAGCCGTAGCCGGTGATCTCGACTGCTTGCGGCCCATCCCAGCGGACGCAGGCTGTGACAGTAGGGCTGGCTGTCGGAAATGGGGACGCCCATCTACCGAGCTGCAGCCGCTCCGGTGAGCCATCGCCCGCCGAAGATGAACGCGACCCGCCATGCCGCGAGTAGAGCGAACGCCAGGAGGAACGCGACGAGGTAGAACGTCCATGGACTAAACCGACTAAGAACCAGCGCCCGCAGCAGGACCACCACGGGGAACGCGATCACCCAACCAGGTACGGTCTGACGCAGCGTCGTGCCGACGGAGGTGACGCCCTCGAGGCGCGCCGTACGCACCAGGATGACCGCCGCGATCCATCCGAGGACGAACGGCAGCGCGGTCTCGGAGACTGCGCCGACGGCGGCTAGTCCCGTCGCTTCGTCGTGGTTGCGACGGCCCGCTATCGCGAAGAGCCCGAGCGTGACGAGGTCGCCTGCGAGTAGCAGCCTGGTGCGGACATCGAGGAAGGACACTGGCATTCGAGCTCGGCCTTCCCGATCCGCGGGGCTGCTGACGTGTGGCGCTGCGGCAACTTCCGTTGAAGTGATCGTAGCTCCCGCGCCGCATGCTGCCGAGGGCGGATAACTGTTGGGCCTGGGTAGGCTAGTCATCACCGCGCCGGACCCTGCCTGGTTGCGACTCGATCGAAGAGACATGCCGTCCCCTATCACCTACGAAACCGCGACATACGCGGTACGTGACCGCACGGCGATCATCACGCTGAACCGGCCCGCCCGCCTGAATGCGATCGTCCCCACAATTGCGATTGGACGTCGTCAGGGCGTTCCGCGAGGCGGATAGCGATGACGACGTCCAATCGCAATCGCCCTCGCGGGCGCTCGACGCGGATTCTGCTCCGGACGCGACCTCAAGGCGCCCGAGAACTCTGCGGCCGGGGCAGATCCTGACGCCGGGGGCGACCCAAGGGACGATCAACGACGCCGACGGCGGCCACCATGTGTTCGAGGACATGTTCAATTTTGCGCAGATCGTGCAGGGCCCAGGACTGCAGCAGGACGTAGCGAACCTGGTGCTTTTCCTGTCGAGCGACGACTCCCGCTTCATCAGCGGCGAGATCATCAACGTCGACGGCGGCGTCGCCGCGAAGATCTAGCGAGGCGGTCGGGGCTTAACCGCTACGGCGGGTGTTCGTCCCGCGCTGGGTCTTGGCGAAGCCCTGCAGGCCTCGACCACGGAAGTTGCCGCCTCCCTGACCCTGACGCTGCGGAGCTGGGTCGCCCGGCTTATCGCCGCGCTTCTTGCGCTTCGCCTCAAGGCGGCGCTCGGCGCGGTTCATGGGGGGCGCGTCTTCGGCCTCGTCGGTGGACTCAGCGTCGGGGGCAGCTGGTTCGGCCTCGACGGCGCTCTCGTCCTCGGACGATTTCGGTTCGCCTGACTCGTCGGTGTTCGTTGCCATTCGGTCCGTCCTCGGTGGGTCTGTGCTGCGTTAAGCGTAGCAGTGCAGTCGTCTGTTTTCGGTGGGGAGCGTCCTCGGTGGTGGGCTGGGTGCGGTGGGAGATAGCGGCGGGCGGGCGAGCCGTCTACGCTGCGCAGGTTGATCCAACAGGCGAGGGAGATGCGACCGATGACCATGAAGACACGAGCAGCGATCAAGGCGAAGTTCGGAGAGCCGCTGCTGGTCGAAGAGATCGAGCTAGCGGACCCGGGCGACGAGGAAGTGCTGGTCAAGCTGTTTGCGACCGGGATCTGCCACTCGCAGCTCCATCAGATTCACAACCCGGACGGCCCGACACCGACACTGCTCGGTCACGAAGGCACCGGCATCGTCCTCAAGGCCGGTTCGAAGGTCACCCACGTCACGGAAGGCGAGCGGGTGATGATCCAGTTCGTCCCGCGCGACCTGCCCGAGGGCATGACCACGGCCAACCGCACGAAGTACACGTGGAACGGCGAGGAGCACGAGGCCGGTGTCTACACCTGGGCCGAGCACGCGCTGCTCAACGAGCAGATGGTCGTGCCGTTGCCGGATGACGTGCCGACCGACATCACCGCGATCATCGGCTGCGCGGTGATTACCGGCGCCGGTGCCGCGCTTTACACCGCCGAGCTGAAGCCTGGCGACTCCGTCGCCGTCTACGGTGTCGGTGGAGTCGGCGCGAACGTGGTCGCGGGTGCGAAGATCGCCGGCGCGGACCCGATCATCGTTGTTGACCTTGACGAGGGGAAGCTCGGCTACGCGAAGGAACTGGGTGCCACTCACACGATCAACGGCGGCGACGTCCACGCGCCCGACGCCGTCAAGGAGCTGACCGGCGGTGGTGTGGACTACGCCTTCGACGCGATCGGCGTCGAAGCGGCGTTCCTGCAGTCAGTGGAGAGCGTCCGGTCGGGCATCCTCGGAGTACAGCGCGGCGGTACCGCCGTGATCGTCGGCATTGGGCAGGGTGACCTGCCGATGCCGCGCATGTTCCCGATCGGTGAACGGTCGATTATCGGCTCCATGGGCGGCACTGCGCGCCCGGCCGATGTAATGCCGAATTATGTCGAATGGTTCAAGGAGGGCAAGCTCCCCCTCGAGAAGCTGGTGTCGAAAAAGTACGACAACCTCGACCAGATCAATGAGGGCGTGCGCGCCCTAGAGCAGGGCGAGATCGAGGGTCGTTCGATCATCGTCTACGACACGCCATAGGACCTGCGGGGCAGTCCCGCCTGACCTCGAGCAGCGCCGGGCCACACTCGTGGCCCGGCGTTTGTCGTTAAGAGGTACCGAAGGAGAGCAGGTTCTCGAGCGGCTCGTAGAGCTCCTCGAGGTAGGTCACGTCCTCCTCGGAGAGTTCGATGTCCGTCGCCTCGACGAGCTGGTCGAGCTGCGAGATCTTCGACACGCCGACGACCGGCGCGGTGATCTCGGGCTTGTTCGTCAGCCACGCGAGTGCAATTTGGGCCGAGGTCTTCTCGTATTTTTGGGCAACCTCGGCGACGCGATCGGCGATCTTGAAGGTGTTCGCGCCGTGGTAGAGGCCCTCGGTACGAACGCGGTCCCGCCCCTGGGAGCGATCGGTCTCCCCGGCTTCGAAGCCGCCCTTGTAGGAGCCGGTCAGGATGCCTCGGGCGAGCGGTGACCACGGTGTCAGCGCCACGCCGCTCTTCTCGACGTAGGGGTTCATCTCGCGCTCTTCCTCGCGATAGACGAGGTTGTAGTGGTTCTGCATCGAGACGAACTTCGTCCAGCCGTTCATCTGGGCCGTGAGCTGCAGCTCGGTGAACTGCCAGGCGAACATCGAGGACGCACCGAGGTAGAGCACTTTTCCGGCCTTGACGACGTCGTTCAGCGCCTCCATCGACTCCTCGATCGGCGTCTGAATTTTGCCGCGACCGTGCGGGTGTCGGTGGATTACGAGGTGGTCGATGTAGTCTAGGCCGAGCCGCTCAAGGCTGGCGTCGACCGCCTCCATCACGTGCTTCCGCGACAGGCCGATCTGATTCGGACCGGGCCCCATCGCGCCCGAAATTTTCGTAGCGATGACGTACTGATCGCGCGGAGCGAGTTCGCGCAGCAGTTCGCCGACCACGCGCTCGCAGGAGCCGAGGCCGTAGACGTCGGCGCAGTCGAAGTAGAAGAGCCCATGGTCCAGCGCAGCCTTGAAGATCGGGCGCGCCTGATCGATGTCGAGCGTCCAGTCGCCCTGGTGGCCACGTCCCGGCTCGCCGAAATTCATCGTGCCGAGACAGAGTTCCGAGACAGCGAGGCCGCTGTTCTGGCCGAGTTGGACGGATTCGAGCATGGGGACGGCGCTCCGATCGGTGGGCGATAGTTGTTGCGGCATTGAATGTGCCTGATCGCCGGGAAATGCGCAGCGGCGGCGGCACCGCTGGATGGTTGCGCAGCGGTTGCGGAGGCGGATCACGACTGGTGTAAACTCCGCGCGAATGCCGCGCATCGAGGGCGATCGTCGATGACGGGTGGGCTCCGCCCTCGGAGCAGGTTGGGCTGACCGGCGCGATCGTGACGCCAGACCTCTACATCGCGGTCGGAATCTCGGGCGCGAGTCAGCATATGGCCGGCTGCTCGAATGCGCGGGTGCTCGTAGCGATCAACACCGACGCGGACGCGCCGTTTGTCCGGTACGCCCACTTTGGGATCGTCGACGACGCACTCGAGGTGTTGCCCGAGTTGATCCGCCTCCGCCGAGAACGTTCGTCGACCTAGGTGGCGCGAACTCGACGCTCGAGGTTGCTGCACCCCTCGGAACTGGCCGACCCCGCCTCGGTTCGTCCGAGTGGCGGCTCGGTGTTCGATCTGCATGCGCATAGCTCCGATCACTCGCGTGACAGCGGCGTGCGCGTCGCGAAGCTGGCCGAACGAGCGGCTGCGCGCGGCCTCGACGGCGTCGTGCTCACCGAGCACAACGCCGTCGAGGCCGACCGACGAACTGCGCGTGCTTAGCGAACGTCACGAGGTACTGCTACTGCCCGGGATGGAGATCGGCACGGACGTCGGCCACGTGCTGGTCTACGGCCTCGATCGGTTTCGCCCGGAGTTGCTGGAGATCGACACACTGCGCCGGATCGTGATCGCCGAGGGTGCAGCGATGGCCCTCGCGCATCCGATGCGGCCATTCCATGGTGGTCAGCACGCCGCACGCGAGAACTACGAGCAGTGGTTTGACGCCGTCGAGACGATCAACGGCGACCACGCGGACACCGAGGGCGGACCGTTCGAACAACTCACCTCGAAGCTCGGCATCAGCGCGATCGGTGGCAGCGACGTGCACAGCGCGCAGGCGGTGGGACGCGCTGTGACCACGTTCGAGGCGACAGTCGACAGCATCGAGGAGCTCGTGGACCAGCTGCGCGCTGCTACGACACGGCCACGGGACCTGCGGCCGCGTAACCCGATCGAATAGCCCTCGGGCGACAGCCTAGCTATCGGTGAAGCGCGGCTGACGCTTCTCCGAAAAGGCAGTCGGCCCCTCGACCGAGTCGTCCATCCCCACGAGGTTCTGCTCGAGCGCGCGGCCATAGGCGTCGGCCTGCAGCGGCTCCATGTAGTAGCCGCGGTAGAGCGCTTCTTTGTTGTTGCGAACGGCCTGCGGAGCCATCACCAGCGCGCGGCGGGCGTAGTCCATTGCCGTGTCCATCAACTCTTCGGGCGGTACGACGCGCTGCGCCCAGCCGATCTGGTAGCAGCGCTCCGCGGTGTACTGCGTGTCGCCCCAGAGAATCAGCTCCATCGCCGATCCGAGGCCGATCTGCCTCGTGAGTGGGATCATCCAGCCCGCACCACCCATGTTCCAGCGCACCTCGGCGATTCCGACGCGCGCGTGCTCGGCCATGATGCGAATGTCACACTGCATCGCGTACATGAAGCCGCCAGCGACCGCGAAGCCGTTGACGGCGGCGATGGTGGGCTTCTAGAGGTTCATCCCCTCGGACAGCGGGACGATGTTCTTGTTCGTGCGCGGGGCGCGGTACCCGTCGGAGGGATCGCCGTCGGTCTTGCGGCTCTCCGAGGTGTTGATCAGGTCGGCGCCTGCGCAGAAGGCGCGCTCACCAGCGCCAGTCAGGATCGCGACCCTCGCGGTGTGGTCGTCGCGGAACTCGGCGAAGGCGTCGTAGAGCGCCTCCCCGAGCCCATCGCCGATCGAGTTGAGGCGGTGCGGTCGGTTCATCGTGATGACATGGATTTGGCCATCCTCGACCTTGTTGACCATCACCACCGGTCCAAATGTCGACTGCGGTGTCGCGCGGTCGTGCTTCGTCGGGTCGTATGCCTCGGTGGTCATGCCAGCTCCTCGCGGTTTCTCGGAGCGCAAATCACGCGCCGAGAGTTCGGCCGCAATGTACACAAGCAGTCGAGTGGGCGATCCGAGCGATGGCTAGCTGGCGCCTGCTCCGAGGTAGGTCGCGTACTCGACCGCGAACCACAGGGCCATCGAACCGGCGCGGTCATCGTGCCCGTCGATCGGGGTGCAGTTGATGTAGTCCTCGAGGGTGGGCAGCGGGCCGGTGCCAGGGCAGGAGTCGCGGACCATGCCTTCACCGTCGATGCGAGCGGAGGTCGCCTCCCAGGCGCTTGCCGCCACCGGTGCCATCGCGTCTGGCAACCAGCCGAGGCGCATCCCTCGGACGATCGCGTAGCCGATGATCGAGGTCGCCGTGAGCTCAAGGTAGCTGTCGGGGCGGCTGATGACCTGGTACCACGCGCCCGACACGTGTTGGTAGGCGATTAGCGCTTCGAGGTGGGCGTGGTGCTTCGCGACGAGCTCAGCGCGTCGCGGGTCGTCGGCTGGGAGGTACGTCAGCGCCTCGATGAATCCGAGCACGGCGAAGGCGTTGCCACGTCCCCAGTCGAACGGCGACGCCCCACAGTGGAGCCAGAGACCGCTGTCGTCCTGCGCGTGGACACGGCCGAGGAAGCTGGTGAGCGCCTCGGCGTAGCGGGCGTCGCCAGAGCTCGCGAAGGCACGCCCGAGGATGGCACCCGCGAAGAAGATGTCCTCGACGCGGAAGTCTCGGTCGACTGCGGCCGGTAGTCCGTCATCGCGTGTATCGAGGTATTGGTCCGCGAGCCGCTGGAGGACTGTGGCGTAGCTGGTATCGCCGGTCGCCTCGGAGAGTTCGTTCGCCCAGACGTAGCCCGAGAGCACGGAACCGTCGGCGCCGGTCAGGCTCTCGATCGCCTCGTCAGTCACGTGGGGAGCGACGGCGTCGACCAGCGAGGGCGCGGGGTCGTCGCCGCCCGCGAGGACGTGGAGGCGGAGGCGGCCACTCATCGCCACACCTCGAACGTAGTTCACCGGCTCGAGGTCATAGCCGTACTCGGCGGCGAGGACTCGGGCGACCTCGAGCGGCTGATTCGCTACCATCTCGCGCTCCTCCATGGGTCCGGGCTAGCCGCGGCCGATGTACGGCATCTTCGTGGCCATCAGCGTCATGAACTGGACGTTGGCGTCGAGTGGCAGGTCGGCCATGTAGACGACCGCATCGGCGACGTGTTGCACGTTCATCGTGGGCTCGGCAGCCAGCTCGCCGCTCGCCTGCGGGACGCCGCCGCTCATCCGCGCCGTCATTGGAGTGGCCGCGTTGCCGATGTCGATTTGGCCGCAGGCGATGTCGTACTTCCGACCATCGAGCGAGGTGGACTTGGTCAGCCCAGTAATCGCGTGCTTCGTCGCCGTGTAAGGCGAGGAGTTCGGCCGCGGACGGTCTGCCGAGATAGAGCCGTTGTTGATGATCCGACCGCCCATCGGGGACTGGGTCTTCATGATTCGGAACGCCTCCTGCGTGCAAAGGAACGACCCGGTGAGGTTCACGTCCACCACGGCACGCCATTGCTCGATGGTGAGGTCTTCGAGGAGCACGGGCGGAGCGCCGCTCCCTGCGTTGTTGAACAGGACGTCGAGGCGTCCGAACTCATCCTCGACCGCGCCAAACAGCCCGGAGGTCGAGGCAGGGTCGGTCACGTCGGTGACGATCGCACGAGCGTTCGCTCCGTTTGCGCCAGCGAGCTGGGCCGTCTCCTCGAGGGCTTCGCCGCGGCGACCTGCGATCGCGACGGCGAAGCCGGCCTCCAACAGCGCGAGCGCCGAGGCACGGCCCACGCCGGAGCCACCGCCGGTCACGATTGCGACACGCTGCTCGTTGTTCGTCGTCATGTGTCAGTCCTCACGCGCTCGCGGTCGTGCCGATTCCGTATTGCTTCGCCCATCCGAGGCCGTCTGTACCACCGGATGGTGCGTACTCGCAGCCGATCCAGCCGCCGTAGCCGAGTTCGTCGATCAACTCGAAGAGGTAGGGGTAGTTGATCTCTTGGCGGGCGTCGGGCTCATGGCGGCCGGGCACGCCGCCGACCTGGATGTGACGAATCACCTCGAGGTGCCGTCGCAGCGACTCGGTGAGCGAGCCTTCCATGATCTGGACGTGGTACGCGTCGAACTGCATGCCGACGTGCTCCGGGCCGACCTCGTCGATGATGCGACGCGCTTGCTCAGTGCCGGTCAGGAAGTAGCCGGGGTTGTCGGTCGTGTTCAGCGGCTCCAGGAGGAGTCGCACGTCTTGCGCCGCCGCTTGCTCCGAGGCCCAACGCAGGTTCGCGATGAAGGTCGCCTCCGCCTGCGGGTCGTCGGTGCGTCCTGCGAGGAAGTGGAGCTGCGGACAGTGCATCGTCTCGGCGTAGTCGAAGGCACGTTCGAGGGCCGTCCGGAACTCCGATTCGCTCCCCGGCACCGCGGCGAGTGCCGGTTGGACGTTGAGCAGTACCACCTCGAGGTTATGTCGCCTTAGCTCTGTGGCAAGCGCCGACGCAGGCTCCTCGTAGGGCGACTGGACCTCGACCGCTCGAAAGCCCGCGGCCGCAGCACGCTCGAACCGCTCGAGGAGCGGGACATCCTGAAAGAGCCACGAGACGCTGGCGGCGAAGTTCGGCATGGTCGTCATCCTAGCGACGAACGCGCGGATGCACGCGGCCGCCCGGCTATCATCCGCGACGGAGGAATCATGACCGACCAAATCCTGCTCGATGTCGCCGACCGGATCGCGACGGTGACGATCAACAACCCTGAACGTCGCAATGCGATCACCTTCGAGATGTGGCACGAGATTCGGCGGGTGCTGATCGACCTGAAGCACGATCCCGAGGTGCGCGTGATCGTCTTCCGCGGTGCGGGCGACGTGGCGTTCTCCGCTGGGGCCGACATCAGCGAGTTCGAGGCCCGGCGCAAGAACGCCGCCCAGGCAACGGTCTACAACGCCGCCTTCGATGCCGCGATGGACGAGGCGGAGGCGGTTGGTAAGCCGACGATCAGCATGATCAAAGGTGCCTGCGTTGGAGGCGGCTGCGAGTTCTCGAGCGCCCTCGACCTGCGTGTCACCGCCGACAATGGGCGCTTCGGCGTGCCGATTGCGCGCCTCGGGCTCCCGATTGGGCATCGCGAGATGCGCCGTATGACGCGGCTGATCGGTCGCGCCAACACGATGGAGCTGCTGCTGACGGCGGACCTGATCGACGCAGAACGTGCGCTTCAGATCGGCTTGGTGAACCACGTGCGGCCACTCGATGAGATCGAGGAGTTCACCTACGCGCTCGCCGGCAAGATCGCCGCTTTAGCCCCCGTCGTGCATCGCGTCCACAAGGAGATCGCGACGCGAGTGTCCGAGGATCCGAGCCTCGAGAGTTTGACCGCCGAAGATGCCGCGCTTGCCGTGTCGCCTTACGAGACCGAGGACTTCCAGGAAGGTTGGCGATCCTTCCTGGAGAAGCGGACGCCTGAGTTCCACGGCCGGTAGCGCGACGACACGGAGAGCTAGCGATGTCGACAATCGAGTTGAGTGACCTGACGACCGACCGGGGCTGGTGATCATCCGCCTCAACCGGCCGGCACGACTCAATGCGATCAGCAACGACATGCACCAAGACCTGCAGGACATCTGCCACGAGCTACAGACGAACGGTGACGCGCGAGTGGTGATCCTCACTGGCAACGGACGGGTGGCTTCAGCGGGCTGTGCCGACTTTCGCCAGGCGGGCTAGCCCCTTGTCTCGGCACGTTCCGATTCTCGTAGCTCTGTGCCCGCCTCCTCTCATCTCGTGGTCATGGCTTGTGGGTATAGGCTGGCCGCATATCGCGCCAGTTCTTCGTCGTACCGGTTGAGCTCAAGCCCGCGGCAGCGCTCCGAGAAGGGGCTCGCGAGATGAACCCTGGCGTCCGAACCCGAGCTCTCTGCTACTTCGTGTGTACCTCGAGGGTCAGAACTGCGGTCCTCGACGATCTCGAGTGCGTGCAAGGCTCGGGGATCGTCAGTCCTGTGGTCATGTGACTTAGGTCCTAGGACCATCAACGAGGCGACAAACGTTGGCTATCTCGCCTGATCGAACAGCGCGATCGCCTGTCCGTC
>Ga0114999_10009479_pt1 | contig 10659 bp, 11 predicted proteins | sample ArcticOcean_MG_C_3_FD_89820 | JGI IMG/M metagenome (GOLD analysis project Ga0114999, IMG submission 89820) | Marine microbial communities from western Arctic Ocean - ArcticOcean_MG_CB8_126 | ecosystem: Environmental > Aquatic > Marine > Oceanic | place: Arctic Ocean: Canada Basin | collected... | reverse complement strand
TGTGCGCCTCGATTCGTCCTGCGTACAACACGATCGGCTCGTTTCCGAGCCCCAGCCACTTGCGCGCCGCCGCCCGATCACCGGGGCTGAATACGAGGTGGTTGACTCCGGGGGGCGAAACGTGCAGTTTCGGTGCGCTGGCCCCGTATTGGGTGACCAGATCGTGGACCTCATGCGGGGTCGACGCCACAACCGCGTCGGATCTCGCCAGCACCTCGTCCTCCGTCAGTTCTCGGATCGGCGCTGCGATCGGTTCCCCGGGACGCCGCGTCTTGTTCTTGACCCGTCCCAGCGTGTGGAAGGAATTGATGAGTGGCAGACCCGTCGCCTCTTTCACGAGCACGCCGCTCCAGCCGGACAGCCAATAGTGACTATGAACAACGTCGAACGCGTCGGCCCGGCGGGTCATCGCAGCGACGACACCGGCCGCGAATTCGGCAACGTGGCCTGGCAGCGACTCGACGCCCAGCTCTTCGGCGGGTCCTGCCTGGACATGGACGATGCTGTAGCCGGGCCGATGCGATACGACGTCCGGTTGGTCGGGGCTGGTGCGCCGCGTGAATACGACGACGTTGACCTGGCGATCGGCCATCGTTTCCGACAATTCATGGACGTAGACGTTCATCCCACCTGCGTAGCCGGTGCCCGGCTGAGCAAGCGGCGAGGTGTGCATAGACAGGTAGGCGACCGATCGAATCATCGGCCACGCTCAAGGCTTGTTTCGATCGCATAGAGCGGCCGCGGGCTCGCCCCGAGCTTGAACTTGTACATCTCGTCGCCTTTGAGGAAGTCGAATATACGTTTGCCCGATCGTATCGCCTGTCTTACCAGTGCCTGCACGAGGATGATTCCGGGCGACAATTCCGCGGCGTCGGGATCGTACGCCGAGTTATAAAAGTAGTACGCGTTCTGATCCTCGAACCCGAAGGCAGCGGCCACCGGGCCTTCGGCTCCGTCGAGGAAATCGATCACCGCTTCGGCCCTTGCCTCGAGTGCTGTGAAGAACTCGCCCATTCCGGGATTCATGAACGCCCCCTTGGCGCCGTGCGCCAGGCGATGCATGGCGATGAACGCTGCGGTGGCTTCCTTTCCGTGCTCGCGGCGCAGCGAAATCGTTCCGGCGGCTGCCTCGAATCGCCGCGCCTTGCGGCGCACTTCGTGGCGTTGCTTGCGCTCGAGGCCCGCCAGCCACTCGGCCTCGTCGCTCGGTAGCTCGAGTATGGCGGCGATCTCGTGCTGGACGGGTTCGGCCTCTAGGCCTATGAGCGCGAGCCCGCTGCCGATGGCCGCCGCGGCGTCGGAAGGCAAGCTGTCGAATCGGATCGTGGTGCCGGGTGGCAGCTGCTCCAGGTAGCTGGCGACAAGTGCAGGGATCTCCGACCCGAGAGGACTTCGGTAGTCGATCAGATCCTTCTCTCCGATGAACTGAAGGGTCGCGTCAGTGGCATAAAAGGCAAGCAGGCCAGAGCCGTTTTCGACCAACCGCACGGCGGCGGGGTCACCGCGGACTTCGGTCCATACGCGGAGCATCTCCCGGCGTACGAACGGGCCGGTGTTCGGCGAGGTCGGGTCGAGTTCGAACGCAGGCGTCGCCCAGTCGTCGTGCACTCGCATTGCCGGAGACCTCAGCTTGCCAGCACGGGGGCACTATGGCTCGAGCAGGCCATGGCCATCTGCTGGGTTATAAGCCCGGCACCGATGCGGTTCGAAACCGTAGCCTGGAACGCCTTGACCGCTGAACGGTCGAGGACCCGTTCGTGGGGTCCACCCCATTGTGCGATAACGCTGCGGTCAGCATCGACCGCGATAGCCCACCTGTCATGCTGCGATTCGACGATGCCCGATCTCATTGTGCGCGCAAGCTCGACGGTCGTCGCCCGAAGCGTTCAGCCGTGCTGAAGGAGTTCGTCGACGGCTTCGCGTGCGGGCTGGTCACCGTCGGCAAGTATCTCCGGCAACGCTTCGATGAGCGAGCGCGTTTCCTCACCGCTGCGACGCCGCAACTCGAAGTTGAGAAGGTTGAGGCGTCCGTGCAGGAGCCGCCGATAGTACGAAAGCTCACCTTCGAGGTCGTCGCACATTCGACGCCTGCTGCGTCAGAGCAAAAATTCATCATGTAAAAACGGCGACGACCGACCAGAACAGACCCGCTGCGACGATCGGTCCGTCGAGCATGGTGAGCAGGCCTGGCGCTCGCACGGTATGCACAACGGCGTCGGTCCGGGCCATCGAACCCAAAGTTCTGCCTGCGATGAAGCCGGCGCCCGTGCCTATCGAGGCCAGAATGCTGACAGTCAGCGTCAATGTGTCGAACGCCGCTCCGGCTGCTATTCCGACGGCAGCGGCCGCAATCAGGCCTGCGACGTTGGGGTCCAGTGCGGATGAGCTAGAGGCGAATCGCTGTGCGGCCCATGCCCCGAGCGCAGCGGCCGCAGCCATCGCGAGGAATAGCACCGCCTCTGCGTCCGAACGCAGATGAATAAGAACGAGGCTCCCGGCGCCTACCCCGGCCACGAGGCCAAGCATCGCACTGTGGGCCAGGGTCGCAGCGCTACGGATCCTGGGGTCGAGCACGGCCCAGATCAACATGATGATCAGCCCGACTCCGAGGCCTGCGGCAAGTCCCTCGCCCCCCCAGCCGTAAGCACCGTTGGCGCCGGCAGCCGCATAGGCCATAACGGGTATGACTTCGAACGGTGTGCCGCGCAACCGCGCAACGTCCCTTAGATCCCACAACCATGCCAAGGAGACGCCCACGACGACGAAAACGAAGAGCTCCGTCGAGGTTTCGTTGGCGACCACCAGCGAGAGGAGCAGCGACGCCACCAGTGCGCCTCGGGCGACATCGGTTTGTGTTGTGGTCGCGGTCTCTCCTCCCGATACCGGTGGAATGAGCGCAATCTCGTCGCCCGGTTTCACGGCCGTTTCGTTTCCGGCCGGGTTTCCATTGACCCAGATCTTGGCTGTTGCGAGGCTTCGGCCGAAGTCGTCGCCGTAGGCGGCTACAGCCGCGGCAACGACGGCCTCGACGGTTTCGCCATCGAAGACTGCCGACCTGGTACCTGCGATTTCTCGAAGGTTGGCGAAGAGGCGCATCGTGACCACGGCGGAAGCGTACTCGCGGCCCGATCGACTGCTCGACCGACGGCAGCACGGTTCCGCGGCACTCGCCGAAGCCGATCCTGAACCCGCCGGAGGCGCTTCCACACCATCCGCGAAGAGTCACCGTGTCTCCGTCGAGAAGGAAGGTCCGCCGGGTCCCTCCGGACAGGGCGATGGGCTCGGCGCCGTTCAACGACATCTCGAGCAGCGATCCAAGCGACTGGCTGGTGGGTCCCGAGACGGTGCCTGATGCATAGAGGTCACCGGCCCTGATGCTGGTGCCGTTCACGGTCGTGTGGGCGAGCTGTTGGGCCATCGTCCAGTACATGTGGCGAAAATTGGTTTCCGAGATGATGGTGTCGTTGAGCTCGATCTCGAGGTTGAGGTCGACACCCAGGTTGGGCTCGGAGGTCAGGTACGGCAGAGGCGCAGGGTCCTGGGCCGGAGACGGCACCCGGTGTCCAGCGAGCGCCTCGAGCTGCACGATCCACGGGGACATAGATGTGGCGAAGGACTTGCTGAGAAACGGGCCGAGCGGTCGGTACTCCCAGGCTTGGATGTCCCGAGCGGACCAGTCGTTGACGAGGCACAGTCCGAAGATGGAATTCTCTGCGGCCGCGGCCGTGATAGGGCTGCCCTGTACATTGCCGCCCCGGTTACAAAGCCGATCTCCAACTCGAAATCGAGCCGAGTGCTCGGTCCGAATGCAACGTCGCCACCGGGCGGGCGCCGTTGGCCCCGGGGTCGGTGGATGGGAGTACCGCCGACGACGACCGACGAAGCGCGACCGTGGTAGCCGATCGGAAGGTGCCGCCAATTCGGAGGCAGCGACGGCTCACCCGGGCGAAACAGTTTGCCGACGTTGGTGGCGTGCTCCACCGACGAGTAGAAGTCGACATAGTCCCCGACGGCGATTGGCAACAGCAGGTCGACCTCGTCCATGCGCACGACGAAGTCGCCGGGTGTGAGCTCCTCCGGTGGTGCAGGCGAGGCCAACAGGTGGGATAACGCACTCCGCACACCGGCCCACGACCGCTTCCCGAGCTCCAAGTAGTCGTTGAGGACCGGCATCGAAAACACTTTGGGGGGGGTACTTCGGCGTCGCTGAGCGCACCCGAGCCTGCGAGAACGGCCATGTCGATGACGTGGTCACCGATGGCCACGCCAACGCGGGGCGAAGTCCCTCTGGTGCGGAAGACACCGAACGGAAGGTTCTGGACAGGGAAATCCGATCCTTCTGGCACATCGATCCAGCTGCGCATCGCCGGATCGAGCGTCGGGTCGATCACGCTTCCGTGCCGGCGATTAGGCCTAGACCCGAAAGGTCGGCGATCGACTCGTCGAAGCTACAGCTTCCGTAGGAGGTCAATCGGCTGGCGCGCATCAGGGCAATCTGCGGGGCGCCGGCATGGTGGCCGCGCCACGTCACGCCTGCGGCTCCGACGCGCAGCGCCGCTGGGTCCTGTTCGGCCACGATCGCTTCGAGGGTCGCGATATCGGCCCCCGTCTCGGCCACCGCTGCGGCGACAAGAAGGTTCAGGAAACCGTGTCGAGTGGCTCCGACATCAGGATCGAATTGGCGTATGGGGTGATGAAGGCCCGCCGTTGCCTTATAGGGCAGCGACTGGTCGCGGCACGCGGCCAAGAAGGCTGCGACGAGCGCAGGCGCAGGAAAGGCCTCCAGCACGACACCGCCACACCGCAACTTCGCGCCAGCGTTTCGATTTCTGGAGTCGCGCAGTCCCGCCACGGCTTGCACGAGTTTGGCAGCTTCCCTGCCGTCAAGACCCGCCGGGATTTCCAGAAAAGGCATGGCGACGGGTGACACAGACGCAGCGGCAGCGAACATGGGCAGTGCAGCTGCCATTGCCGTTGTGGCGTCTCGAACGTCGGCTACCTCACGCGGCAGCCGACCCTCGACCATGACGATGGTGGCCGCGGGGGACATCTCAGCTTCGAATGCTGCCGCCGAAGACGCGGACGATCCGACGTCACCGTCGAGGATCACGCTGATATCCCACGGTGCCTCGCCGCGCCACATCGACCCCACCAGCGTCGCCGCCAAGTCTTCGAGCAGCGATGCGTTGATCACGAATGCGCCGAGCATCCAACGGTGGTCTCCGCTACGTGCCCTGCGGTACTCGGCGACGGCGTCCTCCAGACCGAGCGACGCCGGAGGGTATAGGCCCTCGTAGTCGATGAGCGACGCCAAAAGATCCCGCCGAGAGTCCACGAAGACGGGCCGGCTCATCGTCCTCCCAACCAGGTCCAGGCGTCGTCGTTGACAAGGAGGAGGTGCCGGCCCGAAACAGGGTCACCGCCCGGCTTGAGGCTGTGCGTACGGAAGTGCCGCGGCCGCAGCGGGTGGTTCGGCTCGATCTGCTGAGTTTCGCTCTCCACGGCCTCGATAGTGCTCAGGGCGGTCGGGAGGAAACGGTGATAGAGAAGAGAGGAATCGAACGAGAAGCCTTCCTCTCCCATCAGCTCTTCCGCGTAGAGGCTCCCGTCAGGCTGGCGGAATCGGGTGTGCCGCTTCGGCGGTATCTCCCCGACCCGGCGGTAATGCGGCATCGATCCTCCAGAGTTGTCCGGTGGGATTATCGCCTGTTTGACCGCAGCCGATTTAGCGGTCGTCGCCGCGCACCCACGCTCAGCCCGTGAACACCGCTCCGCGAGTAGCCTCGTTGGTGTGCCAGAGCCCATCTCCTTCCTGTCCGATTTCGGCCATAACGACGAATTCGTAGGCGTCGTTCACGGGGTGATTGCACGGATAGATCCCGACATCCGCGTGCTCGATATCGTCCACGAGATTCCGCCAGGAGACGTGCGGGCCGGAGCGCTCGCCCTGCTGCGGGCCATCCAATATCTACCGAACGGCGTCGCATTGGGTGTTGTTGATCCCGGCGTCGGCACCGGCCGCAAAGCAATGGCAGCCGCAACCGAATGGGGATATTTTGTAGGACCGGACAACGGCCTGCTTGCCCCGGCAGTTGCCATGGTCGGGGGCGCCGACCTGATCGTCTCGATCGAGGACCCGCAGTTCCGCATTCCGTCCGAAGGTACGACGTTTGATGGGCGGGACGTGTTTGCGCCTGCCGCAGCCGTTCTCGCCGCCGGTCAGGCAGATATCACCGATCTGGGGCCGCAAATTGCACACGACAAGGTGATCCCGTTGATGCTTCCGCTGGTAGAGCCCGCGTCCGGCACGGCCGTCGGCGAGATCCTGTGGGTCGATCACTTCGGCAATGCCCAGACCAATATCACGCCAGCCGATCTCGCCGCTATCGGCGGCGAAGAGGGGGGCGAACTGACTCTCGGCGTTGGGGCCTCCCGCCATCAACTGCCGTGGGTGACACCCCACGGCGACGTCGCGGATGGGGTCGGGCTGGTTCATGTCGACTCATATGGCCAGATGGCGATCGGAGTCCGGGGCGGAAGAGCCGACGATCTTTTCGCCATTCAAGCGGGTGTCGCCGTATCGCTCAGTGCCGAACGGCGGGTACCCGTCGAACTTCAGAGCGCGCCACCGACGTAGACCTGGACGAAAAACGCTCCCACGATGAGAACGAGGAGGCCTGCGATGACGATGGCGGTGACGGGACGCATCGGTCCCCAACGATAGCGGCGCGATGAGGAGACACCGAAAGTCCGTTCAATTCGTCACTCGGCGGGGCTGCACGATCTGTGAAGCGGCCCTCGAGCGCTTGCAGGGTGCGGCGCGCGTGTTGGGCGTCGCAGTCGCCACGGTGGACGTCGATGCCGATCCCGCGCTCAGCGAACGGTTCGGCGGTCGGGTTCCCGTCGTCCTCCATGGCGACGGGGTGGTTATCTCGGAGGGCCCACTGACAAGGTCGGACGCTTGGCGTGCGGCGCTCAAAGCACGGCGTTAGACCAACTTGCGGGCTCCGCGACACTTTGACCCACTCCGGCCGCACAGCGCCTCATCTTTTGTGGGCGCCGGTTATGGGCTTTATCCTCGTCGACGTGAAGAGCTCGATTCCTGCTGCGACAGTGGCGAGGCTTCCGGTTTACCTACGTTGTCTCGGCGACCTCACCCCGATGCAGTCGACATGCTCGTCCGAGGAGTTGGCGGCCATCGCCGGAGTCAACTCGTCCCAGGTGCGCAAAGATCTCTCGTATGTCGGCTCTAAAGGGGTTCGCGGCGTCGGCTACGGCGTGGACGACCTCGGACTCGAGTTGCGAAGTGCCCTCGGCCTGACCAAAGGGTACGCCGTTGTGATCGCCGGCGTAGGCAACCTTGGGCGCGCCTTGAGCAACTATGACGGCTTCGCGGGCTGGGGTTTCGACGTTGTTGCCCTGTTCGACTCTGACCCGGCCAAAGTCGGCACGGAAGTCGGCGGGCTCACGATCGATGCGATGGATGATCTGGAGCGCATCGTGAAGGAGCGCGAGGTAGGCATCGGCATCGTCGCGACTCCGGCCGGCAGCGCCCAAGAGGTGGCAGATCGCTTTACCGCGGCGGGGCTTCGTTCGATTCTGAATTTTACTCCAACAGTGCTCCAGGTACCCGACGCCGTAGCAGTTCGCCGTGTCGACCTGTCGACTGAACTCCAGATCCTGACGTTCTACCTGCAGAACTCGTCGGGCAGCGCGGCGCACGACCCTAAAACCGCCTCGGACTAGGCCTCTGCGGTTTCTCTCTCGTATTTGTCGAGCGCCACGATGAACATGAGGAACAGGACGACGGAGCCGAGCGTCATCGCAATGGCAGGTACCCGGATCTGGAACGCATTGAGCCCCTCGAATGTACGGGGCCTGAGGCCACGGGGCGCGTAGATGATGAAGAGCGCGCCGCCGATCACCAACCAGCCGAACGTAGCCGCTCCGGCGACGAGAAAGGCCAGGCGCCGGCCCAGGTTCGTATACAGCAACAGCAACCCGGACCCGAGGAATGCGACTACGGAGAGCACGGCGATCATCACTCCCCGAGCGGCGATCGAGAACGAGGTTATCTCGCCGGTCTGCTCGTCGACCTGTTTGAAAACGTCGTCGTAGAAGTCGCCCAATAAGCCGCGGGCTGCCGGTATAAAGGCCAGCACAGAGATCACTATCCCGGCGAGCCCGAGCTTCTCCAGGGTGCTCAAACCGTGCTCGCTGCGCATCACAAGGACCTCTCGAACAGGGCGATCAGCCTGATGTCTTCAGCAGATAGGACCTGGCCGAAGCCCGGCATCCAACCGCGGCCGAGGCCGTTCGCTCCATAGTTCTCACCGGACTCCGAACCGCGAATTATGAATGCGAGATGATCCTCGAGTTCGGGGAACTGAAGCGCCGCCCGCCCGTTCGTGAGCGCGGGACCCCAAGCTCCTGAGCCAGCCCCTTGCTCATAGGCGACCCCGGCGCTGTAGCCCGACGAGTGACAGCGGGCGCAGTACGCGTTGAACAAACCGACCGCTCGCTGCGCCTCTTCCACGTCGACCTGGCCAGCCTCGGCGCCCGCAGCCGCGGCCCAGGCGACATTCATGTTGCGGGCTATGGCATCGAAATCGGGCTGCCATTCTTGGGCTTCAGCCGACGCGATGAGGAAATCCAGTCCAGTGGTCGCCGCTGTGAGGAACCGCTCCAACCGTCCCTCGATAACGGACAGCCTGAGGTGAGCGGTGGCGAGGTCTCGCACGAACGCATCGACGGCATCGATGTCGGCTATCGGATGTCCTGAAGCGTCCGCCATGGTGAAGCCGTTGGCCTGATCGAGTTCGAGCCCGTAGAGACTTGGAAAAGTGCCTCGGTCCTGCGTCAGATCCACGGTGAGCGAGCCGTCGCGGTCTACGACCGAACGGATGAGGATTGTCTCGTCGACGGTGGGCGCTATCAGCGCGGTGAGTTCGCGCTCGGCCGCATCGGAGATGCCGTCGCGATCGGTGTCCCGGCCGGGGAATGGGCAGCTTGTTCCGACGAGCTCGGCTGATTTGCTCGTGCATGTCGTGTCGCCACCGAGCAAGGCCTCGACCCGCGCCGGGAATCGATCGATCACGGCGAGCTGTGCGCCAGCGTCGTTCAGGTCGTCCACGATGGCTTGTTGCTCGATGACCGCTCGCGCCACCGTCCCGGCTCCGTTCTCGATACGGGACAGCGCCTGGGTTACGGCGCCCTCGACCTTCTTGAAAGCCTCGGCTTGGGGCAGCGTGATCTCGTGCAGGTACGCGAGGATCTGATCCACCTCCTGGACGGTCATGGCGCCTTTGCCGCTCACGAGACCCTGGGCCGGCATCGGCGTCCCAGGCCTGCCGAACTCGACCCAGAACCTGACCTCTTCCTCCGTGTACCGAAAGAGGACGTCGTTGATCGACGGCACCGTCCACTGCACGGTCAAACCGCTGCGGGCCTCAACGAATGGTGCGGCACCGCCGCCGCCGGCCGGGCCGTGGCACGAGGAGCACTCGAACTTCGTGAACCATCTCTCGCCTTCTTCAACGTAGAGGTGGGCGAAGTCCTCGCTCGCATCCGCCTGGCGGCCCGACTCGTTGACGTAGTAGACCGGGAGCACGACAGCGAGCACGGCTGCCGCTATGACCGCATGGCTGAGCACTCGGGTGAGGCGGTTGTTCTCCAACTCGTCGTCGGTCAGCCACGGCTGGAGGTTCCGCGGGGTCTCCTCCGCCCGGCGTCGGCGGGTACTCGTCGTGACCAGGTAGGCGACCCAGATGAGAACGCCGGCAATCGCAACCGTCATGACGACGGTGCCGACGTCGATGCGCGACGGACCAGTCGATCCCGTCTCAGTGACGGCCAGGACCCCGGCGAAGAGAGCGGCGAGTGGCGTCACTGGCAGTTCGGCCCTTGCGGGTAGGCGACGGTCTTGGTCTGGGCCCGGGCGGTTTGGAACACCTCGCCGGTCTGCACAATCAACTCGCCGCGGTCGTTCACCTCGACGGCAAACCTATCGAGGTTTCGCGGCGCCGGGCCATCCTGGTACTCGCCGTGCATGTTGTACTTCGAGCCGTGGCAGGGGCATTCGAAGCCCTGTGACGAGATGCACGCCGGGACCCGGCATCCGAGGTGGACGCATCGCTGCCAAAGCGCCATCAACCCCAACTCGCCGTCGGTGTCGCCGGCAAGCACCGGCAAACCATCGAACGATGTGCCGGCAAGGCTGTCTGCCGTAAAGGGCACGATCCATGCCTGGGCGGCCGCCGCGAATTTAGGCACGAATGTGCCGTCGCCCTGGGCTATCTCGCTGCGTAGTGCGTCGAGCGTGCCGACTGTTATCGGCGAGCCGAAACCACCGCCAAGCTTTGGCCAGAGGAAGGCCAGAAAGCTGATGCCCAGGCCGCCCAAGAACGCCCCACCGAACAGGCCGAGGATCGCTCGGTTGAAGAACTGCCTTCTCGCTATTCCGAACTCTTCGGCCGAGAGCTCTTCGCGGTCGAGAATCGGGTCGGGTGCCGGATCCGTTAGAGGCTCCTCCGGGGGCGCCTCGGCCACCAGCGCTGCATCGGTGCCGGCGCCGTCGTTGTGTACCTCGGCCCGGGCTGCGAGATCACGGCGTATGGCCCGTTTGTCGAGTGCTCCCGTGGCCGTGCCTGCTACCGGCCC
>Ga0114999_10009478_pt1 | contig 10659 bp, 7 predicted proteins | sample ArcticOcean_MG_C_3_FD_89820 | JGI IMG/M metagenome (GOLD analysis project Ga0114999, IMG submission 89820) | Marine microbial communities from western Arctic Ocean - ArcticOcean_MG_CB8_126 | ecosystem: Environmental > Aquatic > Marine > Oceanic | place: Arctic Ocean: Canada Basin | collected... | reverse complement strand
TTCCTTACCTGAAAGACTAAAAGTTACAAGGCTAGTAGCTTCAGGTCCTTCAATAGGTGAGTGGATAGTAAGGTTCGGTACCGAACTCAGGTTGCTTTTCATTACCGATGCCAAATCATGACCCATTTTTTCAACTACTGATACCCCGCCTAGATCATCCTGGATGAAGCGGAGTGCCTCCTTAAAGCCGGCTTTTAGCGGTGCGCTTGTGGTAGTTAAGCGAAATTTTCCTATGGAATCAGTATCGACTTCGTAAGTCCCAAGCGGGTCCCATGTTTTGGCTGCACGGCTTGAAACGAAACTTGGCCGTAGGTCCGGTATATTGGCTGCTTTTATATACAGTGCACCGATACCATCAGGTCCGAGCAGCCATTTTTGCCCTGGCATTGAGTAGTAATCTATGTCCATATCCTGAAGGTCGAGATCGACATGCACTAGGCCTTGTGCTCCATCGAACAGAACCTTTACTCCATGACTATGTGCAAGAGCACAAAGTTCCTTCTCTGGCATTCTGAGACCATTGAGGTAGTGGATATGGCTGGCAAAAATCAGTTTCGTTTTATCGTTGATTGCAGATTCGATTTTGGACAATATCGCAGCATGGGATTCTGTGGGCGATATCTTTACCGTTCGTAGAGTTACACCGTACGTATCACGAAGGTGTAATGCAAGGACCATAACTGAAGGGTATTCAATATCAAGAATAATAACTTCATCCCCTGTATGCCATGGAATACCATTGAGCACGATGTTGAGTCCATGTGTAGTATTTTGAGTAAGCAGTAGTTCATCAGGGGTAGCATTTACCATAGATGCCAGTGCAGACTTGGTTTCCTCTTCCAGTTTCATGCCATATTCTATGACTGGTGGAGTTGTAGGGCCGACTTCGTTTTCAAACACCATTTGGTCGTGAACTGCTTTGACTACGCCGAGTGGCGAAGGACCCTCCCATCCGGTGTTTAGGTAGATGTTATTTTCACTTGCTGGTATTTGACTACGAATCCATGACTTGTCCAACAGAACACCTCCAATAAGGGTTATATCAGAATACTACAGGATTTCTTATGAGTTAGGCAAACGCTTATGTAGGCGAAAATCATTAGAAGGAGCGAATAGGTTGGTTATTCCCCTAGATCTCGAGTGGATGAACCATGACGACTATTATGAGTTTGGGTCAGCGAAATTAAGAGGGCTTTATATTCCTCTGATTGAATGTCAGGTGTTGTCATTATCATGGCATCTTCATTATTGTCAGTGTAGTATTTCGGGCGTATGCCCTTGCTTTCAAAGGCATATTTACGATAAAGGGATTGCGCAACATCATTGGAAACCCGGACTTCCAGTGTAGCTTCCCTTGCTCCGCGTAACTGAGCGAGTTCGAGACCTGCGATTAATAATAGCTCGCCGATCCCCTTACCCCTGTAGGCGACACGAACCCCTACTGCGGTTATATGGACTTCGTCGAGCTGATAAAGACTTCCTATGTATCCAACGGTGTTGGGATCACTCCTAGTATCCTCTGGATTCCGACCAGAGAGGCGATCCAAAACGCGTTGTAAGGCGCCACGTTTCTCGGCATTACCTGGTGGCTTTGCTTGGGTTTCTTCAGATCGTTTATACGCTACGAGATACCGCACCTTTGCGTTGTGTATATCACGTTTGAATGGCGTGGGCGGGCGTTGGGTGGGGAAGGCATCACGTTCAATGTTGGATAGACTCAGAGAGTCTACAAGGTCCATTGAACGGATGGCGAAACTCATTTGTTTGCAGTCTAGTGTCATAAGATCCTATAGGTAATAGCATACCGCATTGCGCATATTGCGCAAGATGGAGGACAGTTAAAGGAGTGGATTCGTCAAATTTCGCGATAACAGTTGTCTCAGAGCACCATGTTAATCTGATCCTAGCAGTATAATGACGGAGTAATGGAAGGATTAATCCTTCGGGCCGATGTTTTATAGTTCTTTTAGTCCTTGAGGTTTGTCGTTGTCTAGCTCGTCTTTGTGCACGAATACTAGGAGTGACTGTTGCCAAAATTGGCCGAGAAGCGAGCTTATTTCGTAGCAAATTGCAAGTTAGGAGCACCGGCATAGTGCCATCTAGTCAGAAATCTACAGCTAGAATCAGCCACAGTTTGAGGATCCTTTATAGGGTCATTGCGTTTTCTTTTCCATATCGCAGGGATATTATTGCCACTTCAACATCGCTTTTACTTAACACGATTGTGATGTTCCTTTTACCGTGGTTGCTTGGTTGGGCTTTCGATATGATTCGAGCGGAAGCAGATAACACCAGCTCAATGACGGGTGGTAGCATCACGGGTGTCCTGATGCTTGTTGCAGGAGGAGTCATCATTACTGGGTTTCTCAGGGGTGGCTTCATGTTTGGGGTGACGTATTTCAGTCAGATTTTGTCGCAAAAAGCAGCATATGATATCAGGAATGCTATGTACAACAGCATGCAGCGGCAGAGTTTCCATTATTATGATCACGTTAAGACAGCAGAAATTATGTCACGAGCCACAGCAGACGTAGAATCCTCGCGGATGTTTCTCAGCTTCGGATTGCCTAGACCAATACAAACTCTTTCATTTTTCTTGGGCGTGACCGTCATATTGTTAGTGATTGACTGGCGACTTGGCCTCATCGTTTGTATAGGTATGCCTATCATTGCATATAGGGCAATTAGCACTAGTGCGAGACTTCGCCCAGTATGGCAATCTATTCAACAGGAATTAGCTCGTCTCACCATAGTACTGCAGGAAAATCTGTCTGCAGCCAAGTTGATTCGCGCTTTTGGCAGGCAAGATTATGAGCAAGAGAAGTTTGAGGGAAATTTAGGCCATTTGTACCAGCAGAATATGCGCGCCAATGAGATGCAAGCTTTCAATACCCCTGTGATGACACTTATCCTTTATATAATGGTAGGAGCCACTTTGTTATATGGTGGGTACGAAATTATGAAGGATCGATTAACGGGTGGAGAGTTAACACAATCGATTTTCTACATGTTGATGCTTACTGAGCAGGTACGAATGCTTGGGTGGATGGGAAATTTGTTTGCCCGGGTAGTAGCGTCAGGAGAGAGAATATTTGAGGTATTAGATAGTGTGCCTGTAGTCCGTAACAAGCTTGGAGCAATTGTACTGCCTCCTGGAAAGGGGGTAGTTCGATTTGAAGGCGTTTCGTTTTCCTATGGTGAGACGGATGTACCAGTTCTGAGAAACATAAATTTGGACGCTCAACCGGGACAGGTTACTGCTATTGTTGGCCTAACCGGGAGTGGAAAAACTTCGCTGATTAATTTAATACCTAGGTTTTATGACGTCACGGCTGGTCACGTACTGATTGATGGAATAGACGTTCGTGAGGTTACACTTGAGTCATTAAGAGAGCAAATTGGAGTTGTCCAGCAGGACGTTTTTCTTTTTTCTGCCTCGCTACGAGACAACATAGCATACGGGCATATGCAGGCTTCAATGGAAGAAGTTGTAGCAGCGGCAAAAGCTGCCCAACTTCATGATTTTATTATTGGACTGGATGAAGGATATGAAACATGGATAGGGGAACGTGGGGTAACACTTTCCGGAGGACAGCGCCAGAGATTGGCGATTGCACGGACCCTTATTATGAACCCACAAATACTAATACTGGATGATTCTCTATCTAGTGTAGATACCGAGACAGAACATCTTATCCAAAAAGCGCTGAAAGGATTAATGGTGGGCAGAACGTCATTTATCATAGCCCAGCGCTTGGCGGGATTAGTCGATGCAGACCAGATAGTAGTGCTTAATGGTGGCAGTATTGCGGAACGTGGAACTCATGAATCGCTCCTTGCTGCCGGTGGTCTCTATAAGGATATCCATGAATTGCAGGCACTTCATGAACGCGATGCAATCGGGGGAGAAGAATTTACTGGCAGCGAAGGGGTGTCGGGGGAAAAGAGATGACTTCAAAGAACCTAGGGCGAGGACATGTAGGGACAAAGAATGCCTTCTTAGACGACGAAGAGCAATATGGATCTGTCTATGAGCATTCCGTTGTGTCGAGGCTCTTCAGTTATCTGGGTCCGTTTAAGGTGCAGGCGGTTTGGGCGCTCATTGGCACGCTCGTTTTTATGGGTTCGAGCGTCGCATTGCCATGGATGGTGGGATACGCCTTCGATGCTTACATTGCAGGTGGGGACTGGAATGGACTAATCATATTATGTATGGTGTTTTTTGCTGTCGCTATCGTTGGTGCCATCGGTAACCGCGTCCAAATGCTCGAAATGGCCAGGATTGGGCAGGGGTTGATCCTGATATTAAGGACCGAGTTGTTTCGCCATCTGCAAACGCTTTCCATGAGTTTTTGGGATCGTAGCCAGATTGGTCGCATCATGTCTCGTGTTACTAACGATGTCAATCAGATTCAAGAGATTATGACGCAAGGGTTGGTTGGAACTATTTCACAACTCTTTATTCTCGTTGCGATGATTTTCATGATGTTTCGGATGGATCTCATTCTGGCAATAGGGGCTATGGCACCAATACCGATATTGATTATGGCCGTGGCAGTCTGGCAAAGTCGTGCTCGGGACGCTTTTGTTTGGGTTCGTACTGCTATTGCTGTGGTAAACGGTACTTTGAATGAGAATTTGTCAGGAGCTCGCACCGTCCAGAGCCATCGACGCGAAGCTGCGAATATGCTCGATTTCGATCAAATTAATGAAGACCATCTCAATGCGAACATCGCAGCGGCCCGGCTATCTGGAATAATGATGCCGGTTGTCGAGATTCAGTCTTCCCTGTCTTTAGCAATCATCATACTACTTGGTGGGTTGCGCGTTCATAGCGGAGAGATGTCAATGGGAGAATTGGTAGCATTTTTCCTGTACGCGCAAAGAATATTTGAACCCCTTCGCATGATCATTATGCAATATACGGAATTACAGAGAGCTATGGCGGGAGGAGTTAGGATTTTTGAACTTATGGACACGCGTTCTGATGTCGTAGATCAGCCAGGGGCTCGTCCTATTGCAATATCTAAGGGACGGATTGATTTTGAGCAGGTGGCGCTTGAATACCTGCCTGGTGTGAGAATCTTGGACAACATAGACGTTTCTGTTCTCCCAGGGGAAACAGTTGCGTTAGTCGGTGCTACAGGGGCAGGGAAAACTTCGTTCGTGAATCTTATCGGGCGTATGTATGATGTGACTGAAGGATCCATTAAGATTGATGGACAAGATGTTAGAGAGATTCAGCAAAGAACGATTGCACAAGGCATGGGGGTAGTGTTGCAAGATCCTTTTCTCTTCTCAGCCAGTGTTAAAGAAAATATACTTTTCGGGAGAACTGATGCAACGGACGAGGAAGTTATGCGTGCAGCAGAGACAGTGGGGGTCCATGATTTCATTATGAGTCTTACTGATGGATATGAAACGGTTTTGGAGGAAAGAGGGGAAAACCTTAGCCTTGGCCAGCGGCAATTGGTGAGTTTTGCACGCGCGGTGTTGGCTGATCCTATGATTCTGATACTTGATGAAGCCACAGCTAACGTTGATACTCTTGCTGAGGCTGCCATTCAGAAAGCCCTGCGAGTCCTGTTGTACGGAAGGACATCGGTAGTGATAGCCCATAGACTTTCTACTATTCGAGAGGCTGATCGGATTCTTGTGCTTGATCACGGAGCGTTAGTAGAGCAGGGGTCGCATAGCGAATTAATGCTATTAGATGGCATCTATGCTCGATTGTACTTAATGACATATAAGTCGCAAGACGATAGCTTAATAAGCTAGTGTTTAAAATGGCGTACGCCTGTAAATACCATCGGAATTGAGAGTTTGTCAGCTGCTTCTATTATTTCAGCATCGCGTATCGAGCCGCCTGGTTGGACGATAGCTCCCACACCACCAGCAAATGCAGCCTCTACATTGTCAGGAAATGGGAACATTGCATCAGAAGCAAGGACACTGCCGGTAGCTTTTTCCCCTGCAGCCCGAATGGCAAGGTGAATACTTGTTACCCTATTGGGTTGTCCTGCTCCCATTCCTAATAGGGTTTGGGTACTTGCCAGAACTATGGCATTGGATTTAACATGTTTTGCTGCCCGCCAAGCAAATTTCATGTCCTCCAGTTGTTTTTCAGAAGGTTGCTCTTTTGTCATTATTTGCCAGGTCGTTGGGTCTTCTTCCATTATATCGGCGTCCTGAATTAGCAATCCTCCTGGAATGAATCGGTAATCAAGATCTTTTTCGGCGAGTGTTACTTCTAGAACCCGAAGATTCTTTCGGCGCTGAAGAACCGTTAGCGCTTGTGGCGTGTAGCTTGGTGCGACAACAACTTCGTAAAACGTAGCCCCAAAAGCTTTGCAGGTTTCTTCAGTGACGGTGCGATTGAAGGCTACAATGCCACCATATGCGGATACTGGATCACCTTCAAATGCCCGTGTATAGGCTGTTGGCTGGTCACTGTCACTGGCAAGCCCACAAGGATTGTGATGCTTGATTATTGCAACAGTGTCAGCGTTGAAATCAGATACAGTATTCCAAGCTGCTTCTGCATCAAGAATGTTATTGAAGGAAAGTTCCTTGCCCTGTATTTGGGTTGCCCATGATAACCCTCCGCTACTCTGTACTTTCGAATATACAGCTGCTTTCTGGTGAGGGTTTTCTCCATAACGCAAGGTGTACTTCTGTCGGTATGCTAGTGTTAATTCCAGCGGGAGTGATTTATCGTCATTCAGGTATGATGATACCAAGGTATCGTAGAGGGCTACATGTTGAAATGCTTTAGCTGCTAGTGATCTACGCTCATTAAATGATATTGGTTTGTTGTCTCGGATGCGTTCGCCGATCCATTCGTAGTCGTTGGGGTCAATAACAATTATTACACTCGGAAAGTTTTTTGCTGCTGCCCGCACCATTGAGGGGCCACCAATATCAATATTTTCAACGGCTTCCTTAATAGTGACTCCTGGAGTAGAACTGACCTGTTCAAAAGGATAAAGATTGGAAACGACGATATCAATCGGGTCAATAGCATGGTCTTTAAGTTGCTGCATGTGATCTTCGCTGTCGCGGAGCGCCAGAATCCCCCCATGGATTCTGGGATGCAGGGTCTTGACTCGGCCATCTAGCATCTCTGGAGACTGGGTAACCTCCGCCACTGGTGTTACCAGAAGGGAGGCTTCTTCACTAAGTAATTTTTGAGTACCCCCAGTGCTGACTAGTTGAACCCCTGATTCTGCCAAAGACTTGGCGAATGTAATGATGTTGGTTTTGTCATATACACTTATTAGTGCGTGCATTTTCAGCCCTCTCATTTTGGATTACGTGAAGCTTGCAGGTCCCCTGTGCGGAGGTGATTGCTGTTAGTTTGAACCATCTAGTGTTCTAAAGCTAATTTATCCATCTCTAGTTGGACGGGTATTGGGTACTCTCCAGTGAAACATGCCCCACAGAAGCCATTATGTTTCCCACCTATGGCGGTCATCAATCCTTCTGTGCTGAGGTATCCGATCGAGTCAGCCCCTGTAAACTCTCTGAGCTCCTCGAGAGAGCGACTTGCTGCGATAAGATCCTTGCGTGGGCCCATGTCTACCCCGAAGAAACAGGGATGTTGTATGGGGGGGGAGCTCACTCTCAGGTGGATTTCTGTTGCGCCTGCTCGGCGCAGTAGTTCCACTACATGCGGGGTTGTCGTTCCACGAACTACGCTGTCATCAACTAAAACGACGCGGTTGCCTTTGATAATTTCTGGCATTGGGTTGAATTTAAGACGGACCCCAAGATCTCGTATTCTTTGATGAGGCTCAATGAAGGTCCTTCCCACGTAACGGTTCTTAATTAATCCCTCTTTATACGGTAGGGAGCTTTGCTCGGCGAAACCTGAAGCAGCTGCAGAGGCAGAATCTGGAATGCCTATGACCACATCTGCATTGGCCGGGTGTTCGATAGCAAGTTGTCGGCCCATGGCCTGTCGTGTGGAATATACCAATCGCCCTCTGATGTTGCTGTCAGGTCGGGCTAGATAGATGTATTCAAATGAACATAGTGCTGTTTCTGTGTTTGTAGAGCTTTGGTAGAGCACTTTCGGTCCATCGCTGGTAAGAAGGACTGCCTCTCCTGGTTCGATGTCCCGCACGAAGGTAGCCCCCAGGTGATCCAAGGCACAAGTTTCCGAGGCTATTACCCAACCGTTACCATTTAGCTTGCCAATAGATAAGGGATGAATGCCTAAGGGATCCCTTATGCCAATGACACCATCGGGTGTTAGGATAGTTAAGCAGTAAGCTCCCTCGAGGCGCCTCATTACAAACGCAATTCGTTCCCCCCAGTCCTTTCCCGGTGCTTGAGCAAGGAGATGTGCGATGATTTCGGAATCTGTCGAACTTTGCAATGATATTGCTTCGAGAGATACTTCTTTTTTCAAGGCGGTTGCATTAATGAGGTTGCCGTTGTGTCCTAAGGCAATATCACCGTGAGGTCCTGTTGCGAGAAAAGGTTGAGCGTTGTTTAATTTATTTGAACCGGTGGTTGAGTAGCGCGTATGTCCTATAGCGAGATGTCCCGATAATTTTTCAAGATCATCTTCGGCAAAAGCTTGGGTTACTAGGCCCATTGCGGTATGGATGCGTAGTCTCTCGAGATTTGACGTTGCGATACCAGCGCTCTCTTGCCCTCGGTGCTGAAGCGCAAAAAGAGCAAAGAAGGCTAATCTTGCTGCTTCTTCGCCTGGGGCATGTATACCTACTACTCCGCAGTGATCCCTTGGTGCATCATTCACAGATTTATGCTCCTGGCGCTAATTTCTCTTGACCCGGCACGCATTATACGTAGGAGGATTTGGTTGGTCAAATAATGTACTTGATTAGCGAGACCTTATTTAGTCGATAGAGGTGTTACCAAAAAGGTTCACGGCATAACTTTACTATGACTTTGGAAAAGTTGCTAAGGGGAGTTTATTCAATAGTGCTAGGTTTTGCGTCACGTAGAGGGTTTGTAATCGATAGGGAAAATGAAAAGCTATTGTAGTTGATCAATAACCCAATTAATCAATAACGGCTCAAGTATGTCTTTTCGGTCCCACAGTCGGTGAGTAGCTCCTTCAATAAGGACTAGCTCCTTGGGTTGCGATGCCCACGAGTAAATTTGCTCCCCGCAATGCGGTCCCAGAGTTTGATCATCTAGTCCATGAATAATCAATAAAGGTCGCGGAGAAACATGGGAAACAGTTTGTGCTCCTAGCGTCTGGCTTGCCAAGGTGATAACCCCGATCACGTTCTCAAGGCTTTGTGCCGCAGCAATTGCCACTGCTCCGCTGAAGGAATGGCCGACCATGATTATTTTTTCGTAACCTATGTGTACCAGAAACTCTACACAGTATTTCGTATCTTGAATACAACGTGACAGGTCATTGCCTTGAGCAGGATATTCACTATATGAGAGCAGCATAGATGATATGCCATTGGTGGCAATTTTGTCTGAGACAGCGAGGGCAATTGGGCTTGTCCTTTGCTGTTCGGGGGTTCGGGTAATTGAGCCAGCCCAGAGCACAATATCCTTTTTGTTGCCCGCAGATTTGAGCGTCCCATGGATATCTCTATCGTTGGCATGTATGACAACATTTTCGAGTTGCATTCCAGGCACAGGAGCACTCATTTCATAGCGGATGTGGCTGGGAATTTTATCTTTACCCTGCATACTCATTCCATATCGTCTTTTTCAGCCAATAGATATCATGCCTGTCAATTTAATTAGAAAAAGGCAGGTGGATCCGTATCTTCGATTATTAGAGAGAATCTAGAAATCAGAAGAGTCCAAGGAACTACTTGCGATTCTCGCAGGTAGATCCAATAGCCGTCTTTGTTCCTATCGTAATCAATCCCATCTGCTTCCATCGCATCCATAAAAAGCATGCGCAAGTCTGGTGCTGGAGGGGTTACCACGATAGTAGGCATATTTTGCACACTCCTGAATTGATAACATAAACCAAAATGGAGCTGGTTACCACCAACGTTCTGCGTTAATCCTTGACTCCCTCACGTTAATATCCATTAATGCTTGCTTCAGATCGTCAGTCATAAGCTGGGGACCACAGAGGTATATTAAAGGATCCTCAGCCATGCTAACATATTGTCGTAAGAGATCGGAGTCGATTCTTCCAGTACGACCGGTCCACCCTTCCGAGCTATCTTTGGTGGTGGTGAATAGGCAGTTGAACCGGGGGGAGCTAGCAATGATCTCTTCGATGGTGGACTTGAAAGCGAACTCTGATGGGGTAGCCGCGCTGTAAAGAATGTTCATGTCAATATCCAGGCGATTGTCAGCGACATATCGGGCTATACTTATAATCGGAGTTATGCCGATTCCTCCAGCTATGAGTAAAAGGGGGCCGCCTTTAGATTTCTGGTAGTAGAATTTCCCGGAGCCTCCATCGATATGGAAAGAATCCCCAATACGTGCTTCGTCATGGAGATATTGCGCTGGTATACCGTAGGACAGTCGTTTGACAGCAAGTTCGATAGTTCCTTCTACAGTAGGAGAGGAGGTAATAGAAAAACCACCTATTTGTAATCCTGCGGCTGTTTCAATGTAGAAATCCACCCATTGACCTGGGAAGAATTGAAAAGGCACCCCAGCTAAATCTAAGAGGAATGTTTTGACTGTAGGGGTTTC
>Ga0114999_10009477_pt1 | contig 10660 bp, 11 predicted proteins | sample ArcticOcean_MG_C_3_FD_89820 | JGI IMG/M metagenome (GOLD analysis project Ga0114999, IMG submission 89820) | Marine microbial communities from western Arctic Ocean - ArcticOcean_MG_CB8_126 | ecosystem: Environmental > Aquatic > Marine > Oceanic | place: Arctic Ocean: Canada Basin | collected... | reverse complement strand
TAAGGTCTTCTCGTCTGTCATCGGTGACTCCCGTTTACCTTTACTCTAAAAATCTTTGTAACCAAATCCCTTCATACCTAACTATAGATCCGATCTCCAAGAACAAACAACTAAAGTAGTTCAGAAAGACCTGAATTCAGATTACCTCTAATGGTGGCTCTTCTAGAACCGCTGCCTGTTCTTTTAACGCAAGAACATGCTCCTCCCAATACTTATTCTCAGCAAACCATGGAAATGCCCTAGGAAAAGCCGGGTCAATCCATCGCCTTGCAATCCACGCCGTGTAATTAATCATCCGTAAAGCACGGAGGGCTTCAATCAAATGCAACTCACGATAATCGAAATCATAAAATTGATTATAGCCTTCAAGAAGGCCCTGGAGTTGATGTGAACGCGACTCCCGTTCACCTGAAAGAAAAAGCCAAAGGTCTTGAACAGCAGGTCCAGTCACGCAGTCATCTAAATCTACAAAATGCGGTCCATTATCTTTCCACAAGACATTTCCAGGATGGCAGTCGCCGTGGATACGAATTTGTCTGAAATCACCAGCTTGAACAAAAGAATCAGTAACCCTATCTATCAGATGACTCGTAATTGCTTCATAACTCTCAAAAAGATGATCAGGTACCCAGTCGCTACATAGAACATAGTCTGAAGCCTCCTGCCCCATTCTTTCTATCGAAATATTCTGTCGATGCTCAAAACCCTCTGTTGCACCAACAGCATGAATTCGCCCCAAAAACCGCCCCATCAACACCAGTTCTTCCTGCGTACCTAACTCTGGCCATCGACCCCCACACCTTGGAAAAACGGCAAAACGGAATCCAGAACACTCATGCAGGGTAACGCCTTGAACTGCAAAGGGAGCTACTATCGGAAGGTCATGCTCTACCAACTCATAAGTAAACTGGTGTTCCTCAATTATTCCTTCGTCTGACCAGCGCTGAGGACGATAGAACTTTACAATCACGAAAGCACCGTCATCTGTGCCAAGTTGATAGACTCGATTCTCATAACTGTTAAGCGCAAGAATTCGCCCATCACAACGGTACCCAATCCCCTCCACAGCTTTAAGCACCATATTAGGATTCAGATTGACATATGGCGCCTCTAAAGACATCAGTTACCCTCTTACATTAGACGTACAGGCCACAGCAATACCAATGCCTTAGGCTTAACCCATAATACCGGCCAACAACGCAGCGAGCACAACATTTCTCGCAATACTCGGATCACGAACTGATGCTCATATAGAAACAAGGTGTTAAAGTCATCTGTCATGACAAACGCCACTATTGATTTGCTCCTTACACGCCGCTCGGTGCTGGCAAAAAATCTTGGCGAACCAGGACCAAACCAAAAAGAGCTACAAAGCATTCTTCTTGCTGCTCTGCGCATTCCTGATCATGGTCGGTCAGAACCATGGAATATTCAGATTCTAAAACGAAAGGCTCAAAGAGCATTGGGAGACTTCTGCGCCAAGTTGTTTCATATGGAGAACCCTGATTCAACCGCTATGCACATAGAGGTGGAGCGTGAACGCCCACAACGTTCACCCACGCTACTCGTGGTTACAATGCGCCCGAATGAACAGAAACTCGCAAAAATTCCTAAAGTTGAACAACTCTTATCAACGGGAGCTATGTGCCAAAATATCCTTGTTGCAACTCAAGCGCTTGGCTACAACGCTCAATGGGTAACAGCCTGGCCTGCCTACCATTCCAGAGTCCTTGATTTTCTTGGCCATGATGATAAAACGCTGGTTGCAGGTTTTATTCATATTGGCACCGCGTTAGTCGCCCCAAATGAGCGCCCGCGGCCAAATTTAGATGAGATAGTCAGTGAGTTTCATCCGAACTCATGATTGCTTATCTATAAATTGACAAAAAATCTCTATGGCCTCATCCAAGGACCGACCATGATTCAGCGTTGCACGAGTTTCTAAGCTTAATGGTGTTTGAGCGAGTCCTTCAAAAAGCCAGGCAGCACCCTCATGCATCTTTCCAGTGACACCAACAGATTCATAGGTTGACACTATTTCCTTCATTTCCCCAGCAAATCGCTCAGCAGTAGCGGCAAGGTAAGGAACTTCCTGTTTCATTCTCGCCCCTGCTTGCCGCTGACTTTCCTCAAGCTCATGCATAAGGACCTGACGAACTCCTAGTCTCTCAGCAGCAAGCAATACAATCGCATGTAACGCTTGAGTTCCTTTATTTAACCCTGCGTAAGTTGCTTTGAGAGCTGAGGCTTTTCCAATATTAGATCCCATGTCAATTATGCGAATCTCATTATCATCCAGCTCCTCTAGCCAACCGACATGGGACCCTGACGCATAAAACCTAGCAGGATGATTATTCTTTCGTGGAGGTGCCCCAACGATTCCAATATCTAAAAATGTTGCGCCAGATGAAGATAGAAGCTGCTCAATATCCAATGCTGTTTTTGGCGATACTGCATTGCAATCAGCAAAGAGTAATTTTGTGCTTGTTAGGCACACAGCATTGGCAACTTTCTCAGCAAAAATGATCGCTTGCGCTGGAGGCACAATAGACAAAAACAAGTCTGCCTGAACTACTACCTCTTCAAGGCTCTCTACATTCTCAATGCCAGCTTCATCGGCTAACCGAGCAGAATGCTCACTACGACCATTCAAGTGTGTAATCACACGTCGCCCGCCGTCTACCAAGACTCGCCCGACGGCACTGCCCATATCGCCAGTTCCAATCACAGCGATTGTTTTTAGTTTCATGGACTCAACCGAAATATCAATCTGCGCGAGAGTAGGTGATACGATTTATTACGCCCTGTGAATCTCTTGTAGTAATAATTAGCACATCCCCTTTTCGTTCATACTCAGATTCAACTGAGGATCCAATATCTTGAGGATTTTGAGAAAATACCAACTGTCTAATCAATGTGCCACGAGAGACGTTATAAACTCCAGAATTGGCGTTAAAACTCTGATACGAGGCAAGCACTTGCCGGTCAGAAAGTCGCCCTTCATCATTCGAAATATCAGGCCGTTTGCCAATATTAGCGAACATACTGAAATGTTCTTCAGAAAAAATTATTATTGACTGAATATCTGTATATATCCCCGCTTCATCTCCTCCTGTTACCACTATTTCTGTTGCAAGCCACGCACCATTCAATGAGTTTTGTGCATTCACAGATGTGCTTACCAAAAAAACGACCGCTATAATCATCATCAACTTATTCATTGAACCGCCCTCATTCCTTTTTTTAGATTCAAAAAACATGGGTATAGACTTGCTTGTCAAAACTCAACGAAGCTGATTTTGAGTTGGTCAGCATGACAGGATGACTGACCGCCTTAACGGTCACAATCGTTACCACTTTGATTTCTTACTTAGATAAAAAATTACAGATCCTCTAACATTCGAGCCAACTCGTCGATATCTGGCTCGATAAACCGAGGCCCAAGACTAATACAATTCCATGACTGAACCCTCTCTTCCTCAGACCAAACAAACTCTCTGGTAAGAGTTACTGGTTCTGTGTAATTAATAGGATCCTGTACTATTAACTCCATCTGAAGGTTATCAGAATCAAGATTACGCCAATAACGCTCTGATAACCGAGCATTTTCACTCATCGGATGTCCACGATTTGTAATAACCCCAGCCTGAAGGTGAGTAGTTTCAATTCTTAGCTCAGCTCCTTCCCAATGACCTGTGGAAAACCCAGTAATCGTATGTTCCCGAACTGTTAATGGCAAAGTGTCATCTAGATAAATTCGCCTCATCGTATCTCCGCTTTCAAAACGCATAAAAATAATGCCATCTTGCTGCACGATCGCCATGGGATTTCCACCCCAAATAACTGAGGGCACACTTTCTCCCGCACAGTCATTTTGCTGTTGAGGATCCGCTGAAATAGGATCGAAAATAGCATGTGCGCGGGTGCCCACACGTGTAAACGGATACGAAGTAGGCTCGGCATATGTATAAGCCTCAACTGGAGTTCCCGATATATAGGTTCCGGAAAAGTCAGGCACTACTGGCACCTCAGTGCTTTCCATTAAATCCTGTGTTATTGGTGCCTGCGCAACAACAAACAACCATCCAAACATACCAACAAGTCCTATAAAGAGTTGATGTCCTTTCATCTCAATTTCCCCTTATTGTTGTAGAGCACTTTCTGTACGATTTTAAAGAAGTCACTCTACCCATCTTGACTCAAGACTAACGCCCAAACGCTACGACTTACATATAGAGAAACTGACAATTTTAATCTAACAACTATCCACGCCAGAACTTGGCGACGGGACAAAAGAAACAACTCCTAAAACATCATTCCTTCCATCAATAGGGCGCAAAATTATGGCTGCACCTTCAGAAAATTCAGTACGACTAACCTGCCCGTTCAAGGCAATTAAAGCGGGCGTACGATGCCCCACAAGAATTCTATTAAGCCCAGGGAAAGGAGGTGTAGTAAATAAACGTTGGTGCTCTCTGATAATCCAACTAACACCATATGAACCAGCATAGTCGTCTGCTAACAGGCTTTCGGTGATTTCGACACGATCTACCCCAAAGGCTAACTCAGCAGTATCCCGAGCACGAAAAACAGGCCCTGCCAGAATCGGATATTGAATCGGAATGTTCAATTCCAAGAGAGTCTTCCCTATCTGTTGAGACTGCTGTTCGCCATCCACTGAAAGGTTTCTCTGTCCTTCACGCTGTCCGATGCGGTAAAGACTATCGCAAGGCGATCCTGCAGTATCTGCGTGACGAAAAAAAACAACTAGGCCACCTTCTAGCAACTGCTCAACTAAAGCTTGGCCTTCAGGCTCACCTAATGACGCCTGCGCATTTATCACTCGAGGACTAATATTTATAAAAAGTCCTAGAATTATGACTAAAAAGATTGTTATTTTTCTACAACCCATCAGATTGCTTTTCATAATTGTTTCTCCACTAGGCTAAAATGGACACGTAGAATCTACGTCCTCCTAGGGCACTCAGGAAAGGCATTATTGAATTCGCAAAGTTCCTGGTTTACCAGGAAAAACTTGCCAATCTAAGAATTGCTTAGAATCACACTTAATTTGCATCCAAATGTTCCCTATAGTTGCTAATCATCCGCTTAACGTAACGATTAGGACAACTATCACTCTATCAAGCTAAGCTGAACAAAGACTTTACGGTAATCGACCCTCTATTAACTCACTACGGAAGATTTTCATTTATATAGACTTCAGAAGCTGCAGCATCCATCAGCGGGACAACCTTATCAGGGTCTACCCGAACCATAAGATAACTAATATGGCCATTAATCCTTGTAAACTGATGTCCGGTCCCGGCTGGGATCACTAAGACATCACCAGCTTCTAAATCAACCTCCTGAGCATTTCGAATATCAATAGAATTACTCCCTGGACCATTCAAAAACTGAACCGCTCTATTATCATTAGGACGCTGCTGTCTATCGATCAGATCTGGACCAAGTCGATTGGTCCCTGACCCACTCAGCACGTAATACACCTCTGTGACAAGCGAATGCTCAGCTACAGAGCGTGGGTTAGGAGTATCTAAGTTTCCTCTTCGAGCAAAGGCTATTTGCACATTAGTATTGCCAAGATCGATTGAGCGCACCTGCTGATCAGTCAGAGACTGATCGACAGAAATCGCCTCATAAGACTCTAACTCCTCTTTTGAAACAAAGTCTGCAAGACACATGGTACAACTAGGCTCTGGACCGGTTGCCGACCCCTGTGCAGACAAACGACCCAAAACGAAAGCCACAAGGACTAAAACAACGCCCACACCCATTGTAAATTTACGCATAATTATCTCCCTCTATTGTTAGGTATCCATCACAGGATCGAATTTCCCGTTAATTTTTTATTTTCCTAGCGTACGAATTTCCATCAGCGTACGCGCTGCACTTTTATCTTCCAACTTTTCTATTATCCGAATACCACAAGTGTCCATGCGCCCGCCCACACCACGATAAGCAACTCTAGCCTGACTGTTGGAGCACACGCGATCCCTGTGATTTTCTATTGCAATTTCCTGGGCATTTCGAAGACCAATGCATCTCCTATCCATAGTAAAAAGATAATGAGAGTTGCCGCGCCCCTCAACGTACAAGTATTGATCATGTAACGAGGAGAAATTGTGAATTCCCCTGATACTTAAGCAACCAGCCTCTGTTGACGGTGGTGCATTCGCATCGATTACTATCTCTTTCACTTCATCTAAAACAACGTTCTCATTTTTTTCGCTCTGTTGTGAAAAAACAGGTGCTGTAATAGTCACTGCAATAACAAATAAAACGCGTCTCATTAACATCACTTTACCGCTCGATACAGAAACGGCAAGCTCTGGTCCATACGATAATCTATTCCAGAATGAGTATCGGGAAATTCCTCATAGCGATGTTTGATGCCCGCTCGCATTAATCGTTTCGACAGTATTCGAGTCCCGTAATGAATGCGATACTGATCATGCCAACCACAATCGATAAAAATTCCGTTCAGCGTGCTTAGGTTTTTTTTATAACGCGAAACGAGGTTGATAGGATCATGTTTCAACCATTCCTTCCACCGAACTGGAATGATCTCTCCAGTCTCTAAGTTAAAAGGAAGCCGAAAGCCATTTGGCGCATCTGGATCAGGATCGTAGCTAGCTGCCATGGCCACAGTCATCAAAGTCAACACCTCCGCATGAGAAAGCTTTTCGGTTCGCCAAGCATAATCAAGAAAACGTCGGACACGGCCATCATCAAAACCCTCTTCGCAGCCTTTCTCTTCCCTTGATACATCAAGCATACCCGGCTTACGCTTCCGTCGCCGATGCATCGACAGACAATTTAGAGCATTAGGCCAGTCGCAACGATAAACAAAATCGAAATAAGCATCTCCGGAATGATTAGCAATAGCTCCCCAGTGTTTTGCATACTTCATCCCATGAAGCATCGCACCGTAGCCACCAGATGATTTCCCAAAGCAGCCCCTATGGTCTCGAGATGCCAGCGTTCGTAATTCTTTGTCAACAAATGGAATAAGCTCCTTAGTCAAATAGTCGGCATAGGGCCCTATCGCAGAAGAGTTAATGTACTGATTACCGCCAAGAGCTGTAAAGCAGTCAGGAAATACAATGATGCATGCTCCCATTTTTTTTTCATGCACCAGGCGGGCAGCACGTTCAGGAAGGTTTTCCTCAAAGTTCTTCCAGTTAGTATGGGACTTGCCAGAGCCTGTATATCCCACCAGGTCAAACAAAACTGGAAACCTCTTTCCACGGCCCCTGCTAACTCCCTGGTCATACTGTGGTGGCAACCAAATATCTAGCTGACGCACATAAGGATCACCTAAAGGATTGCTTTTCAGAAGCCTCGAATTGTATTCCAGCGTAATTACCCGACCACCTAGAGGTCTTGATCGCTTCTTTGCCATGCCTACCAATCACTCCAGTTTAACTTTTGAGCCCGAAGATTCTCTTAATTCTACTCATCCCAATTAACCGCTTCCCGATCTGGAGAGGACCTTAATCCAGCTGCTTTAATGCCTCCAATAGCAGTAAATTCATCCCGTGATGAGCTATCCCCAGTCACGCCAACCGCGCCAATGACGAGTCCAGCATCATCGCAGATCAGAACACCACCAGGAACAGTAGCAAACCGTCCACCGGAAATCATACTTAGCGAATTACTAAACAGCGGTCGGTCTGCGACATGGTCGCCCAGGTCCCGACTAGACTTGCCCATCCCTAAGGCCCCATAAGCTTTAGCGCAGGCAACCTGCACACGAATAATTCCGCTGCCATCCTCTCGTTTCAACGCAATTTGATGTCCTCCAGCGTCCATCACCATGACAGTCATAGGTTGCATATCGTGCTCCCTCGCAAGACGTAAAGCTTCGTCAACAATATCGCTTGCCTCCTTAAGGCTGAGCAACACTTTAAGCGGGATGGGATTTGACATCATTTTATCTCCTAGTTGAACGCAGTGGTATTATCGTCTGATCTGCGTGTCGAAAACACAACAGTCATCAGGTAAAACAATGCTGGAAGCTCTATTAACAGGACTTGGATTAATTTTTCAATGGCATGTTTTGGCATATTTCTCGCTTGGCTGCGTAGTTGGAATTATTATGGGTGCCATACCAGGGCTGGGCGGGGCAATCGGTCTGGTACTCCTTCTGCCTTTTACCTTCAGCATGGAGCCTGTCTCCGCTTTCGCGCTGCTTCTTGCCTCTTGGGCATCAACCTCAACCAGTGGAGCTATAACGTCCGTGCTCCTTGGCATCCCAGCCACTGCCGCCTCTCAGGCTACCGTTTTAGATGGATACCCCATGGCCAAACGTGGCGAGTCGGCACGAGCGCTTGGTGCAGCTTTTACAGCTTCAGCGATCGGTGGAGTTTGTGGAGCCGCAGCGTTAGGTATTTCACTGCCACTCATATTACCTATTATTTTGGCAATTGAGTCTCCCGAAACATTCATGCTCGGAATGCTAGGGCTAACCATGGTTGGTTCTCTCTCGGGTCGCTCTATTGCAAAAGGCATTGCTGCAGCAATGCTTGGACTCTTACTTGCTATGGTTGGATTTCCGGAGTCCCAAGCTATTCCTAGATATACATTTGGTACGCTCTATCTTTTAGATCAGTTACCACTGATTCCTGTGCTTCTAGGTCTTTTCGCCATCCCAGAGATTGCTGAACTCTCTATAAAAAATGTATCTATATCCAGAACTGGGCAAGCTGTCGATACCCGTCACGGTCTTTTAATTGGCGTACGCGACGCACTGAAACATTGGTGGCTTATTGTACGTTGTAGCGTAATTGGCGCTTATATCGGAATGTTGCCCGGCCTTGGCGCTTCGATTGTTGGATGGGTGACTTATGGCCATGCGATGCAAGGAGCGAAAGATCAGTCTAAATTTGGACAAGGAGATGTCAGAGGAGTCTTGGCACCGGAAGCGGCCAATAACGCGTTGCGCGGCGGTGCGTTGATACCAACAGTAACACTGGGAATTCCTGGCAGCGTGGGCACCGCCGTCCTAATGGGCGCTCTTATTATGCTGGGGCTGCGTCCGGGACCAAGCATGCTCGACACTGAGCTTCCGATGACATTCAGCTTTGTTTGGATGATCGCCTTTGCTAGCGTTATTTCAACCATTGTGCTTTTAATGACAGTGGAGCAAATCTCCAAGATAGCCCTGCTTCCAGGACACACGATAGTACCGGGGGTACTACTATTCGTTTTTATGGGTGCATGGCTGGGCGGGTCATCATTTGGCGACTGGGTAAGCTGTATATTTTTTGGGGCACTTGGGTTTTTTATGAAACGCGGAGGGTGGCCAAGACCTCCTGTCGTACTAGCAATTGTGCTGGGTGGCATTTTGGAAGGCTCATTCCAAATCAGTATGCGCGTACACCAAGGTATCGACTGGCTAGGACGGCCTATTGTGATATTTCTAATCCTGGTCGTTGGGTTAACACTTATCTTCGCTGGGCGAGGAATAGCAAAACGAAAACTTTCAGGCACGAAGCCCGAAGGTGAGACTACAGAAAAAAATCCGGCTCTATCCCTGCAATTTTCAGCTGGTCTTTGCATTCTATTTGCCTGGGCTGGCTATAACTCACTTGGGTGGCCACCGGCAGTTCGCCAGTTCCCTCTCATCATTTGTATCCCGGGTTTTATCTTGGCATTTATGGTGTCTATACAGGATCTAATGAATCTTCTAGAAAGCAAAAATAAGCTGGAGACATGGAGAGAATGCATTAAAAAATCCTACCAAGATGCATGGCTAGTAGAGGCCATGCCTTTCTTTGGCTATTTGATTGGTATTCTTTTTCTAACAGCGATAATTGGACAAAAGCTCGCTTTCCCAATCTTTATCGGTATCTACCTTCTACGATGGGGGCAATATAGAAAACGCTTCGCTATAACCTACGCCTTAGGCGGGTGGGCAATTTTAGTTCTCCTATATGGTCAGGTAATGGATCTGCTGTTTCACCCGTCATACTTGACAGTATGGCTCCAGTCAGTCTTACCTAATGGCGCCCCAGACTGGCTCATCATTTAGACAAAAAAGATAGATTCTCAAGCAATCTCCAGACACGAATCAATCAAATGACTATGACCTTCTCAACTCAAACACCTTGATCTCAAAGAAGCATCAGGCGACACTCAGTTATACACTTCTTAAGGTGGGTACCAATGCGATTATTCCTGTTAACCATTGTGTGCATAGCAGTGACAACCGTCACCTTTGCACAAATGCAAACAACCATTAGCGCTGAAGAAGGTGAAATTATCATCACTCCACTTGTGCACTCGAGTGCACAAGTGGAGTATGCCGGTAAAGTTATTCATATTGATCCTTGGAGCGCCGGAGACTTATCGTTTACCAAGCCTGCGGATCTCATTTTAGTCACCGACGACCCTGGGCATCACCTGGACTCGGAAGCGATTTCTCAACTACGCAAACCTGGAGCGCCTGTAGTATTAACCGAAACTGCATATGCGAAATTTTCTGATGGTGTTGTTCTTTCAAATGGCGAAATCGGCACCTTTGCAGGCATCCAAATTGAAGCGGTAGGCGCCTATGACATGACCCCCGGAGCCCCCTACCATCCAAAGGGGGAGGCCAATGGGTACGTGATAAATATTGGAGGGAAACGTCTCTTTT
>Ga0114999_10009475_pt1 | contig 10662 bp, 11 predicted proteins | sample ArcticOcean_MG_C_3_FD_89820 | JGI IMG/M metagenome (GOLD analysis project Ga0114999, IMG submission 89820) | Marine microbial communities from western Arctic Ocean - ArcticOcean_MG_CB8_126 | ecosystem: Environmental > Aquatic > Marine > Oceanic | place: Arctic Ocean: Canada Basin | collected... | reverse complement strand
GTCTATCGTGAATCGCAACATCCTTCGGGATGCCAAGCTCTTCGCGCAAACCAATTTCTACAGGACAAAGTTTGACGTAGCAGTCGGTAGTGACAGTAATCAGGTTCTTGGCGAGGGCAGTTGCCAGGGCCGTGTGATGTACCTCCCATGTACGCAGAACTTCTCCGCGATTAAGCAGGTTCATGAGCCTTTCTGTTGCCGTCATAGTTACCTCCCGTACTGCGTGAATGTCAGTAGTCTGAGCTAAAAATGCCGTGATTCTGGGGAGAGGTAATAGGCGCTCGTTGTCAACTTAGTATTTCGCTGACGTCGGCTTTTTCTTTCTTATCATTATGCCTAAGAAGATCGAGGCAACAGCAACTATGCCCGCTGAGATCAAAATCGGGCTTTCCCCAAGAAAAGTGATGTCCATGCTCCCCCCAAAACAAATTTCATCAAACCGTCAGTTTGCACGGACAAATTTATGAAGAAATCCGCGCACACATACCCCCCAAATAAGTTGTCAGGTTTCTGTAAGGAAGATCAATCTTTCACAGTTCCCTTTTTGGGGGTAAGCATCGCCAAAATTGCGCTGGTTTTAAGAATTACCTGTAAATTGAATGACTTCATAAGCGCCACGACGGATCAGCTCCGACGAGTTTCCGCGATGGTGTTGCGAACGGTTGATCAGGTTCAAAATCACCTTCGTCTGGACCAATGAATTGGCCGCTCGATTTATACAGGTCGGCGTGATGATAATATGGCGCCCATCCGTGGCCATTTGATCGAAGCTATCTTCCATTCGTTTTCGCAACGCAGCCTCTCCGCCCATATCTTCAACCCACCCGCCGCTGAGGATAGCTCGAAGGTCGGCTCCAATCAGTTCATTTGGGCTGACGCCCAATCACTTCTCCGTACCGACGGCATCGATGATGTTCCCGCTCCGCTGCGTCCATATCACGAAGTCCTCACGGACGACCTTGTCCTGGTTGAATGCGAACCCGAACTGATTATGGTCGCGGATCATCCTAGTAACGAATTGCTCAAATTCACTGAGAAATTTACTTGTTGGTTGAAGGCCGAACACACCCGCCACACGATGGCATGTGCATTCCTCAAGATACCCGCGCTGAATGAATTTATCTAATAATCGAAGCGCCGTATTCTCGCTGACTATATTCGGGGCAATTTCGTAGGTAAGCTTGATACGGCTGAAATGCCGTCCGCGACTATTTTCCAACCAGATGCGGTTTGAAAGCTCCATGACCCCTTTCGATTTGTTGGTGCCGGCAATCCGATTGCACCAATCTTGAACGTGAACACCGCTGACCACCAAGGATAAGACGAAATTACGAAAAGAACTCGCCACTGTATAAACCCAAGGCTGTCGCCCCTGGTCCGCCTTTCCCCAAAAGCAAATGCGTTTTTTTATTAGTTTAATTTATCAGATTTTGTTTTCGTTCAATGATTGGTTGCCGCCATAATTGCGATGAAACCTTAACGAAAACCCAGACCCGTTCAAGCGGGTCACTACCGGATATCGGTATTCTAGCGGCGCTTATTGATATTAGCTGCAACCGCCAACAGATTATCGATGACCTGTTGGCTTGCCGACATCCATGCTCTTATTGACTCTTCATCGGAAGACAGTTCGATTATTCCGTTATCTGTGCGGCAAAACAAATTGGTTTCGAGCAATCTGTTCACCCGCCCCCGAACGGTCTCATAGGGAATGCCCATACTTTCAGCTAATGAGAGAACGTTGATGCCCTTGCCCTCACAATGGGCCATAAGAATATTTCGAGCGATATGAACGAGATTGGCATCACGTATGCCGTGTGTCTTCCAGTTATCGAGCGTATTACAAAAGAATGTTAATGCCTCGAGCTGATCTTGAGGTGTGTAATGCATCGCCCATCACCTTTTTAAAGTTTTCAAAACATGTTCGACTACGATTATGGCTATATTGTTGGATCAGAAACCATTTTAAGACGTTTCAAAAAATGTCCCAAGTTCCGGGGACACAATACTTAATTCCGCAAAGCCGACGCGTTCCACATTACCTGAATGCTTAGGCTGCACCGAGCGTCATACCCGCCCCCGCCTTTGCGGGAATGACGCGTTTTGGGAGAATTCCAGAGACACAATTTCAGGGACACAGTACTTAATTCCGCAAAGCTGCCCCGTCCCCGTTAAAGTTCCTCAGCCTTTTCCCGCAGCTTGAATTTCTGAATCTTGCCGGTAGATGTTTTCGGCAGGGGTCCGAAGACCACGGTCTTGGGCGCCTTGAAGTGGGCGATGTTGTCGCGGCAGAAGTCGATGATGTCCTGTTCGGCGGGGGGCTGATCGGGGTTTTTCAACTCGATAAAAGCGCATGGGGTTTCGCCCCATTTTTCATCCGATTTGGCGACCACGGCGGCGGCCAGAACATCCGGGTGCCTATAGAGGACGTCTTCAACTTCGATGGACGAGATATTCTCGCCGCCGGAAATGATGATGTCCTTGGCCCGGTCCTTGATCTGCAAATATCCGTCCGGGTGGGTGACGGCAAGGTCTCCGGAATGGAACCATCCTCCGGCCAGGGCGGCGTCGGTGGCTTCCGGGTTTTTCAGGTATCCCTTCATAACCACGTTGCCCCGGAACATCACTTCGCCAATGGTTTCGCCGTCCTTGGGTACGGGGGACATGGTGTCCGGGTCCATCACGCTAATGCCCTGCAGCATGTGATAGTTGACGCCCTGGCGGGATTTCAGTTCCGCCTGTTGCTTGATGGTTTTTTCGTTCCAGTCGTCATGCCAGGCGCAAATCACCGCGGGGCCGTAGGTTTCGGTCAGCCCGTAGACGTGGGTGACGTTGAAGCCCTGGCGCTGCATTTCTTCCAGGGTGCTGGCCGGAGGCGGTGCGGCGGCGGTCATAACGTTGACGCTGTGATCGAAGTCCCGGCGTTCCTCAGTGGTGGCGTTGGCGACGAAGTTCAGCACGATCGGCGCGCCACAGAAATGACTGACCCCATGTTCGGCGATGGCGGCATAAATATTGGCCGCATTGACGCGTCTGAGGCAGATATTCGTCCCGGCGACGGCGGCGATGGACCACGCGAAACACCAGCCGTTGCAATGAAACATCGGCAGCGTCCACAGATAGACCGGATGGTGCGCCATGTTCCAGCCGACGATATTGCTGACGGCGTTCAGATAAGCGCCCCGGTGGTGATAAACGACGCCCTTGGGGTCGCCCGTGGTGCCGGAGGTATAATTCAGTGAAATGGCCTGCCATTCGTCTTCGGGCATCGGCCAGTCGAAATCCGCATCGCCTTCTTCCAAAAGAGCCTCGTAATCCATGTTGCCGAGGTGGGCGTGGCTGATGTCTTCTTCGGCCTCGGTATCGTCTATGTCGATAACGGTGATGTCGCGCCCCAGAACGTCCAGGGCTTGCTTGACGGTCGGGGAAAATTCCGTATCGGTGATCAAAATTTTGGCTTCACCCTGATTGAGGCAATAGGCGATGGTCGGGGCGTCGAGGCGGACGTTGAGCGTGTTCAGGGCCGCACCGGTCATCGGTACGCCGAAGGCGGCTTCATACATCTCCGGTGTGTTGGAGCCCATGATGGCGACCGTATCCCCGGGGCCGATGCCGCGCTTGGCAAGGGCACTGGCGAGTTGGCGGCAACGGGCATAGGTTTGCGACCAGGTAAACCGTTTGTTGCCATGGACGACGGACAGCTTGTCCGGATAGACCGCCGCCGTTCGGGTAATAAAAGACAAGGGCGTCAACGGTGTGTAATTGGCGGCGTTTTGGCCGAGTCCCTGTTCGTAGATATTTTCGCTAGGCATCAACGTCCCCTTTGGCAGAATCCATCCTCAAGAGTGCCACAAATCACCTTTGCAAAAAAAGCGGTTTTAGCCCAAACTTCCGTAAATTTAAGGAACCCTACGGGTTTCTCAACCGGGGAGGGGACGAACACTCATGACCAATGCCTATGACGAAGCCTATCGGCGCGCCCTGGATGACCCGGAAGGGTACTGGGGAGACATCGCCGAGGATGTCCGTTGGATCAAAAAATGGGACAAGGTCCTGGATTCCTCCAACAAACCCTTTTACCGGTGGTTCCCGGGCGCCGAACTCAATACCTGCTTTAATGCGCTGGACCGCCATGTGGAAGAAGGGCGCGCCGACCAACTGGCGTTGATTTACGATTCCCCGGTTACCGATACGGTCCGCAAATACACCTATCGGGAACTTCGTGACGAAGTGGCCTGTTTCGCGGGCGTGCTCAAGGCCAACGGCGTGGTCAAGGGCGACCGGGTTATCCTTTATATGCCCATGGTGCCGGAAGCCGCGATTGCCATGCTGGCCTGCGCCCGCATTGGCGCCATTCATTCGGTGGTTTTCGGCGGCTTTGCCTCTAACGAACTTGCGGTGCGTTTCGACGACGCCAAGCCCAAGGTTATTGTTTCCGCGTCCTGCGGAATCGAAGTCGGGCGTGTCATCGAATACATGCCCCTGCTGAATGGGGCCATAGACCTTGCCCAGCACAAACCGGACTGTTGCATCATTCTCGCCCGGCCCGAAGCCAAGGCCGAATTGACGCCCGGCCGCGATATCGACTGGGCCGAAGCCATGGACAAGGCCGAGCCGGCCGATTGCGTGCCGGTTCTGGCAACCGACCCGCTGTATATCCTGTATACGTCCGGCACCACTGGTGAACCGAAGGGCGTGGTCCGTGATAACGGCGGCCATTTGGTGGCGTTGAAATGGTCCATGAAAAACATCTATGGCTGTGACCCCGGCGATGTGTATTGGGCGGCGTCGGACGTCGGCTGGGTTGTCGGCCATTCCTACATCGTATACGCGCCGCTGTTCCATGGCTGCACCACTGTCCTGTATGAGGGCAAGCCCGTGGGTACACCCGATGCCGGGGTCTTCTGGCGGGTTATCAGCGATCACAAGATCAAGGTGATGTTTACCGCGCCGACGGCGTTCCGCGCCATCAAGCGCGAAGACCCGGACGGCACCCTGATGAAGAAGTACGACCTGTCACATTTCAAGTACCTGTTTCTGGCCGGGGAACGCACGGACCCGGACACGCTTCACTGGGCCGAGGATAAAATCGGCGTGCCGGTGATTGATCACTGGTGGCAGACGGAAACCGGATGGAGCATCGCGGCCAATTGCGTCGGGTTGCATGAGTTCCCGGTCAAGCCGGGTTCCTCTTCAAAGGCTGTTCCGGGTTGGGATGTACAGATCCTTAGTCCTGAGAACGAACCGGTTAAGGATGGTGATATCGGAGCCATTTCCGTCAAGTTGCCGTTGCCGCCGTCCAGCCTGCTGACCTTGTGGAACGCCGATGAGCGATTCCTGGATTCCTACATGACGGAATTCCCCGGTTATTATAAAACGGCCGACGCCGGGTATCGGGATGAAGACGGCTACCTGTACATCATGGCCCGTACCGACGACATCATTAACGTGGCCGGTCATCGTCTGTCCACCGGCGGCATGGAGGAAGTCCTTGCCGACCATCCAGACGTTGCCGAATGCGCCGTCATCGGGGTTGCCGATGACCTCAAGGGGCAGTTGCCGGTCGGGTTTTTGGTGTTGAATGCCGGTGTGGAAAAGGATCACTCCGAAATTGTATCCGGCGTGGTGAAAATGGTTCGCGAGAAAATTGGCCCCGTGGCTGCCTTCAAGATAGCAACCGTTGTCGATCGGCTGCCTAAAACCCGCTCAGGAAAAATCCTGCGGGGCACCATGCAGAAAATTGCCGATAACGAAGACTATAAAATGCCGGCGACCATTGACGACCCGGTTATCCTGGATGAAATCAAGGTTGCCTTGGAAGGGATCGGTTACGCCAGTTCCCGGAATTCCTAACTAAGAGCTATTTCCACTCAGTCGCGTTCCTCCCTCAACCGAAGGAATGTAGTGGGGCTATCAGGGTTCTTTCGGGGATGGCGTTGAGAAAACGTCTTCGGCACTCAGAGGAGCAATTTCGACCGGGAGTTGACCGTCCAGGATATCGGCGTCTAGAAGGGTGCTTTCGGCTTCCAATTCCAGCAACCGTTCCTGTTCCGCCTTGGCCTCGCCTTTGAGCAGTATGACCTCGCCGGGTTTCAGGGAAAGAGGTGTTTTTCCCGACCCGTCGTCAGAGACGACTACTTCCGCCGGCTCATGAACAATGCCGGCTTTGGCACGGGCTAAGGCAACTACTTTTTCAAGATCAGCAGAAATACACAGACCCAGGGCCACGGGATTCTGGGGCTTGATATTGGCCATGTTCCAGTGCGTGCGATCGCGAATGGCATTGATGGTCGGTTTGGTGGTGCCGATCAATCTGGAAACCTGGGCATCGCTCAGTTCCGGGTGGTTTTTGACCAGCCAGGCGATGGCGTCCGGGCGGTCCTGGCGTTTCGATACAGGGGTATAGCGCGCGCCCTTCTGACGGGCCTTGGGTAGAGGAATATTTTGTTTCGCCATTTCAAGTTTGGCGTCGGCGTCGGCGATGCAACGATCCAGTTCTTCTTGTGTTAATTCCCCGCCGGCAATCGGGTCAAGGCCCTGCATGCCAATGGCCACTTCGTCATCGGCGATAGCCTGAACCTCGAGTGTATGCAGGCCACAATACTCGGCGATCTGCACGAATGTCAGTGCCGAATTTTCAACCAGCCAAACAGCCGTCGCCTTTGGCATCAAGGGATGCGCCATCAAAAAATTCCTTTTCCAGAAAACCTTGTCCTTAACCTTTAAACGTACGGTCCGGACAGCGGCCCTTTATAACGCTCAGTCCCCCCGGCAGTCAAACATCACGCTCAAGGTCATCAGGGAACAAGGATGATTTTTCCGATGTGCTGGCTGGATTCCATAAGGCGATGGGCGTCGGCAGCCTGTGCCATGGAAAAGGTGCCATGCACGACAGGTGCTATTTCGCCTTTGGCAATCAAGGGCCAGACCGTTTCTTCTAAGGCTTTCGCGATTTCCCCTTTGCGGTCTATTGGCAACGGCCTCAAAGTCGAACCCGTCAAGGTTAGGCGTTTCAGCATTACCGGCATGAAATTGACCTCGGCTTTCGAGCCACTGAGAAAAGCGATTGATATGTGACGGCCATCGGGACCCAGCGCCTTGATATTGCGTTGAATGTATTCACCGCCGACCATGTCGAGAACGACATCCACTCCGACACCACCGGTAAAATCCTTGGCTGCGGTAACGAAGTCCTCTTCCTTGTAGTTGACGGCCTGCTCCGCACCCAGTTCACGGCAAACTTTGCATTTTTCCTCGCTGCCTGCGGTCGTAATGACCCGTGCGCCAAGGCGCGATGCGATTTGAATAGCCGTGGTGCCGATGCCGCTGGACCCGCCGTGCACCAAAAGCGATTCACCGGGTTTAAGTCCGGCTCGCTCGAACACGTTGGTCCATACGGTGAAACATGTCTCGGGCAGTGCTGCGGCCTCGACCATACTGAGCGGGCCTGGAATAGGCAGGCATTGAAGGGCGGAGGCTGCGACATATTCCGCATAGCCGCCGCCGGCCACCAGGGCGCATACCTCATCACCGGTTTTCCAACGCCCTGGATCACGGCCGACGGCGATGATTTCGCCTGCGACTTCCAGGCCGGGGATGTCTGTGACCCCTGGTGGTGGGGCGTAATGGCCCTGGCGTTGGATGCAGTCGGGGCGATTGACACCAGCCGCCTTAACGGCAATCAGCACCTCGCCATCTTCAGGATGAGGAACAGGCCGGACCGTCGGTTGCAGGACTTCGGGCCCGCCGGGTTTGACGATTTCGATGCAGGTCATGGTTTCCGGGATTTCGGTCATGGTAATGTCTCAATCGATTATTATAACTGATCCTTGGTATTGCACATTCGCGGGAGAGGGAACAATGGATACCGACGATTTAGAGCCTGAAAAAAAGAAAGTGGCGCCGAAAAATCTGGACGAGATGTCGATAGAAGCCTTGGGCGAATATATTGCCGAACTGGAAGCAGAGATTTCCCGCGTTCGAGAATCAATTTCCGGGAAGGAAGGAGCGCAGGTGGCCGCGGAAACCTTCTTCAAGAAGTAGGGCCTGCCCGGCGTTTTTTCATGTACATCAGCCATCCGATGGGCCCCAGAAATAAAATGACCACAACCCATCCCCATCTGGGGCCAATAGGACAGCCTGAGTCTTTTGGCGTCGTCCAGGGCCCGCTTCTGGACGACGTTAAAACGTGCACCAAAGGCAGCACAAAACCGACGATCAGAAATATCCAGGCGGCTGTAGGACTCATGGCGATGTGCAATCATTAACCAAGAATTAAGATGTCTTGGCTAGGTTGCCATTATGGGTGAGTAAAAAAAAGCATCATCCATTCAACTTCGACGCCTCCCTGTTGAACTCGCCGCCCCTTCGGGGGCGGCGTTTTTTTATTTTTTTCATCGCCCCCGGTTAGGAAATGAAAAAGGCAAGAGACTATCTTTTTCAGGGGTTGACCACGCACGGCAAGCATGGGTAATGTTCTAGACCTTAAGAATTAGAAGGCGAGTTTGACGGGGTGAGGCAATAAAAAACGGGGGCTGTCGGTAACGGCGGCCCCCGAATTTTTTGCGTCTTTCCGTTTTCCATTTTTAAAATCCTTTATAGTTCCGTGACATGAGCAATCAGCAGCCCGAAACCCGAGATCAGTATCCCCATTTCATGACCCTCCAGACCCGGTGGATGGACAACGATATCTATGGTCACATCAACAACGTGACGTACTATTCCTATTTCGACACCGTTGTGAACAGTTTTCTGATTGATGAGGGAGGGTTTGATCCCCAGGGTGATAAGGTCATTGGTGTCGCCGTGGAAACCATGTGTTCCTTCAAAAAGTCCATTGCCTTTCCAGACCCTATTGATGCGGGATTACGGGTTGGAAAATTAGGCCGCACCAGTGTCCGTTACGAGGTGGGTATTTTCCGTGGAGATGAAACCGAGGCTTCGGCCAGCGGGTATTTCGTCCATGTGTTTGTTGACCGGGCGACTAATCAGCCTGTTCCCATTCCCCGTTCTTTCCACGCCGCTTTCGAGCGTATCCTGGTGACTGATTGATATGGGCGGTTCTATTTCCGATCCTGCTGCTCAGAATCGTGAGAATTTTCCCTACCGGATGCAAATTCCAACCCGGTGGGGAGATAACGATATGCTCTGCCATGTCAACAACGTGGCCTATTTCCGCTATTTCGAGGCTATTGTCGTGCGCTTCCAAATGCAGGAAGCCGGGGTCGATTGGCTGAACGACCCAATCTCGCCACAGGCCGTGGAAAGTGTGTGCCGCTTCCATCGTCCTCTCAGTTTTCCGGAAACCGTTGAGGCCGGATTGCGTGTAGAGCGAATTGGCAATTCCAGTGTTACCTTTGCATTGGCGCTGTTCGGGGAAGATGGCGCCACGCCGGCGGCGACCGGGCATTTCGTCCATGTCTTCGTGGATGGGGATACACTCAAGTCGCAACCGATCCCCGAAGCGAAAAGAAAAATTTTCGAAAAATTTTCCTGAGTTGGTTCAGGCCTCAAGGAAAAGGCGCACCCGTTGCCGGGTGCGCCAACCTTCATCGTAACAGTCTTGCAGGGTAGCTTTCCGTTAGGCGGCCTTTTGATTGATCCGTTCGGCGTCCTTGGTTTCGATGGTGATCTTGCGCGGTTTCTTTTCCTCGGGAATTTCCCGGACAAGGTCGATATTAAGCAGGCCGTTGACCAATTCGGCGTTTACCACCTTGATGTGATCAGCCAAGTCGAAGCGGCGTTCAAATGCGCGCCCGGCAATACCATGGTGTAGATAGGATTTTCCTTCATCGTCTTCGTTGATTTTGCCGGAAACGACAAGGGTATTTTCTTTAGCCGTAACATCCAGATCCTGTTCGCTGAATCCGGCCAGGGCAATGGATATCCGATATCCGTCCTCGCCCGTCTGAACGATGTCGTAGGGCGGGTAGGTGTTTGTTGTATCCGTGCGGGTCGACTCGTTAAGCAGGTGCTGCAAACGGTCAAATTCAACGGAATGACGAAACAGGGGAGAGAAATCAAGAGTACGCATAGCCATATCCTCCTTAAAGAAGCTACATGGGTGACGGGATCCACCGGGCCCTTTGGCCTTTATTGGTCAAACCCCAGTATCAATCCTGAAGATCGTTCCACAGATTCTAGTCTGGGTCGCCCTTCAGGCGTTCTTGGCAACTGACCCTAATGATTAGGCATCCGTTGACCGTGGCTGATATAGGAAGGCGAATTCCGAGGCGCAAGGTGGCGGAAAAAGAATTGTTAAGTTAGGCGCTTTTTTCTTCCTGGCTTTCGTCCCAGATAACCTCGAACAAAGTGATGTCGTCGGCGAAGCCCTTCATGGCAAACCCGCCGAGGTTTTTAAAATTGAAGCTTTTGCCGGCACAGATTCCACGTACGATTTCAGAGACATAAATCTGATCCGCCGATGCCTTATTGGTAATACGCGCCGACAACTGCACCACGGTCCCGAACAGGTCGTTGTCCTCGGCAATGGGCTCCCCGGAATTCAGCCCGATTTTTAAATGCAGAGGGTAGGTCTGGTTCGACCTGGTTGTGCTTCATGGTTTCCAACTGCATTTGAATCGACCCGTTGACGGCGTCAGATGTTTTGGCGAACGAAGCCATGATGCCATCGCCGGTATGCTTGATCTCTTTGCCTGCGTG
>Ga0114999_10009473_pt1 | contig 10663 bp, 11 predicted proteins | sample ArcticOcean_MG_C_3_FD_89820 | JGI IMG/M metagenome (GOLD analysis project Ga0114999, IMG submission 89820) | Marine microbial communities from western Arctic Ocean - ArcticOcean_MG_CB8_126 | ecosystem: Environmental > Aquatic > Marine > Oceanic | place: Arctic Ocean: Canada Basin | collected... | reverse complement strand
TGTTTTAAGTAAACTTTTTAAAAAAATCAAGTTGATGCGGGGGATATAAATAGCTGCGTATATAAACAGCGCTAGAAGCATTAACGCTTGGTCCATCAATAACTAATGGAGTTAACGCTCGAGCGAACAGCGCTTTTTTAAACTGGCGTTGAGATGGGATTAGTGTCAGGGGCTATATTTCTAGTGTATGAGCTCAATTTACTATTATAAATAAGGATGCGAATGCTGAGTAAAAAATTTAGATCTCCTTGAGATATATGAGTAGTAAAAACTATAATGCCAACGCTTTACCTCGCCCGCTGCAAAGGCTAGCTTGCCGTCAATTGTGTAATTTTAATTAGGATATAATTTTATGAGACCTTCTGGCCGTGCGCTCGATGCGCTTCGTGATATTTATTTGGAACCTGGATATTCAAAACATGCGGAAGGGTCCTGTATGGCGCGATTTGGGGACACCCATGTTTTGTGTACCGCCAGCGTTGAAGAACGCGTCCCTCCTTGGATGCGAAACTCTGGAAAAGGTTGGGTGACGGCTGAATATGGCATGTTACCGCGTGCTACAGGATCGCGTATGGACCGCGAAGCCTCACGCGGCAAACAATCTGGGCGGACACAAGAAATTCAACGCTTAATTGGTCGCTCGTTGCGCGCTGTTGTTGATATGAAAGCTATGGGGGAATTGCAGGTTAGGATTGATTGTGATGTGATCCAAGCCGATGGTGGCACCCGGACGGCGTCCATAACAGGCGCATACGTTGCCCTTTATCAAGCATTTCAGAATTGTATTAAAACAGGAACGATGAAAAAAATTCCATTTACTGATGAAGTTGCAGCCATTTCATGTGGCCTTTATAAGGGTAACGGTGTTTTGGATTTGGATTACGCTGAAGATAGTAATGCTGAAACAGACGCAAACTTTGTTTTGACAGGTAAAGGCGGCATTGTTGAAATACAGGGAACGGCAGAAGAAACACCCTTTTCAGAAAAAGACTTTGCTGAACTTATGCGCTTAGCCAAAAAAGGTATTGGGGAGTTGGTTTTAGCGCAGCGCAAAGCGCTAGGGCTTGCTTAAATAGCATGCCTCGACAATTTACCGAACAAGAACTAGTTATAGCTAGCCATAACCCTGGAAAAGTGCGCGAAATTGGCGAGCTGTTGGCACCATTTGGGGCCAACGTTATTTCGGCTGGAGATTTGAATCTACCCGAGCCAGATGAAACTGGCGATACATTCGTTGCTAATGCAGAATTAAAAGCTCTGGCATCGATGCAGGGCTCTAATTTGGCAGCATTGGCTGATGATTCTGGGTTGTGTGTCAACGCTTTGGGTGGGGATCCGGGATTAAATTCAGCCCGTTGGGCAGGGCCCAGTAAAGATTTTAACATCGCGATGGCGGCGGTTCATTATAAACTTCGGGACTTTAATGATAAATCAGCTTATTTTGTTTGTGTTTTAGCGCTAGCGTGGCCCGATGGCCATGTTGAAACCTTTCAAGGTCAAATTACTGGCCAAATTGTTGAACCTGCGCGTGGACTAAATGGATTCGGTTACGATGCAATATTTATTCCTGATGGTTACGACATTACTTTTGGCGAATTTGAGGCTGAAGCTAAAGCGGCTATTGCCCACAGAGCCGTGGCATTTGATCAGCTGGTCAAAGCGTGTTTTGCATGAGGCCTTAGCTCACAATGTTTGCACTTTATGTCCATTGGCCGTTTTGCCTTAAAAAATGTCCTTATTGCGATTTCAATTCCCATGTTCGGTCCTCCATCGATCACGCGCATTGGTGCGAAGCGTTATTGCAGGAGCTTGATCATTACGGAGCCGAGACGAAAGGCCGCACTTTGACTAGCGTGTTTTTTGGTGGGGGAACGCCTTCCTTGATGAAAGTCGATACGGTTGCACAAATATTGGATAAGGTGGGAGATTATTGGCAAATAAGCGAAGATGTTGAAATCACTCTAGAGGCAAACCCGACTTCAACAGAAGCAAAGCGGTTTATGGACTTCCAAAAGGCTGGGGTCAACCGCTTATCTATTGGAGTGCAATCATTTGATGATGACGTTTTAGCTTATTTGGGACGTGATCATTCAGCGATTGAGGCAATTAAGGCCATAGGGGTTGCCAATAAAATATTTGATTGTACGTCTTTTGACTTAATTTACGCGACACCAGGACAATCGCGTGATCATTGGCAAAATCAAATGAAACAAGCGTTGAGTTTAGTTGGGGATCATTTGTCGGTGTACCAACTGACGATTGAAAGCGGCACAGCTTTCCATAAGGCTGGAATGCGGGATGTTGACCCTGAAATAGCCGCTGATTTATTTGATGATACGCAATCCTTCCTTGTGGACGCGGGACTTCCCGCCTACGAGGTTTCTAATCACGCCAAAGAAGGGCATGAGTGTAAGCATAATTTAGCTTATTGGCAGGGTGGGGATTACGTTGGTATTGGACCGGGGGCGCATGGGCGACTGCAGCTGAATAATCAAATGGTTGCGACCCATCAAATTCATAATCCAGAAAACTGGCTAAAAGCTATAGATGATAAAGGATTTGGGACAGCAAAGCGAAGGCTTTTGGATAAGACTGTACGAGCTGAAGAGCTTTTGATCTTGGGGATGCGATTAGCTCAAGGAATTGATCTTAAATCAATAGAGCTGTTAACGGGGATAAATTTATTAGAGCATATTAATAAAGACCAGTTATTAATATTGCAAGATTATGGGTTCATGAGATCGTCAACAACACACCTGGTGGCAACCTCTAAAGGCCTGATGCAACTAAACTCTGTAATTGCAAAGCTTGTAGATTAGTTAGTCAGAACTTTAAATGATTCTGGGGCATTTGATATAACCTTATTCTTATCCCGGCCGATTTGCATAATGGCTAAGCCGCGTTCGGCTGTTCCTGCTTTGGTTAAGCGAAAAACACCGTCGCGGCCCCAAAAGCCATTGGGGTTGGTTAGGGCTTCTTCTGAGAACATCGGCCCACCTTCTTGGTGGGCTAGAACAGCAATTAAAGCCGTTGCATCATAGGCCATGGTGACCAGGCGTGGGGGGCGGTTTCCATAAATTTCCTGATATTGTTTATCAAAATCTATTCGGGCCGATGGCGGAGGAGCCGCGTACCACCCACCAATCAGTGCAGGTTCTTTTCCAATTCCGGGCTCGTCCCATTGGCCGGTTCCTAACATTCGAACCTTTCCAGGGTCGATATCAAAAAAGGGAAGCAAAGCTGCGACTGATAATAAGCGTTTTCCACCATCGGCAACAAATAAAGCCTCAAATGGTAGGTCGCCTAGGGTTTGTAAATTCTCAAGCCTCCCTAGGGCACGCTTTGAAATTTCATCATCTTGTGCCTCTAAAGTTTTGCGTTGTTCTAAAAGATCTCTACGACGTGTGTCATAATCAGCAAATTCACGAACAACACGGGTAAAATCGTCAGCTGTGGGGTCATAAAACTGAGATCGTGTAACTGTTGCCCCAAGAGATCGAGCTATTTTTTTTAGGGCCTTTACAACCCGGACCCCATAGGCGTTATTGGGAGCTAGAGCCCCAAACCGGGTAATCCCTTTCGAAGAGGCATAATTTATAACACGGTTAACTTGTTCTGAGGGCATAAAGCCAAGTGTGTAAGCTCCGTTGCCAGCAATTGAGTTATCATTTGAAAAGGCAATAATGGGGACATTGGCAGCTTTTGCGGCGGGAGTAATGGCTTTGACTGAGCTAGATAATAGGGGTCCTAAGATGACCGATGCACCATCGCCGATAGCAAGGCGAGCTGCGTGGGCAGCCCCATCAGAGGTGCCTTTGGTATCTTGAGGTAACATCTCAAACCGGGAGTCGGCAAAGTCAAATAACGCTAATTGAGCCGCGTTTAAAAGTGCTTTTCCAATTTTAGCATTGGAGCCTGATAGAGGTAATAAAATGGAGATGCGGACTGTATCTGTTGTGGCAGGGGGCGGCATGCCAGCATCTTGTTCTAGTGAGCTGATGGCTCTGGCGGGGCGGTTTAAAAACGGTAAAAAGGATGGAAGTTTGGGGGTTAACCCAGGGGGCAGAATTTTTTTCTGAGGTTGGGTGGCTTCTGGTGTCGTCCGTTGTGCCTGGGGGAGCTGGCTTATCGTGTTCTCTGCTGGCACAATTGTTTTGGCTATTTGATTTGAAGAAAAACTCTCAATAGTTTGACAGCCAATTAAGGCTGCTAAAGAGAGAAACAAGACAGCAATATTAGAACGGAAACGAGGTAAAGATGGCAAATTCGGAAACATCAGCCAGTAATCTTCCTATTATTCACGACGAAACAGAACTAAACGCTCCAAGTCAATTCAAGCCTAACGATACAGACGCCTTGTGTAAACCACTTGAAGCGTCTGATTTTAAGCCACTGGCATCGGGTTTGTATATAGTTGCAACGCCTATTGGCAATATGGCTGATATAACTTTGCGAGCACTTGATGTTTTATCACGAGCCGATATAGTTTTGTGTGAAGATACACGTACATCTGGGAAATTATTGAAAGCTCACGGTATTCATGCAACCATGCTATCCTACCACGAACACAATGCTGAGCGGGTGCGCCCAATGATAATGAAGCATTTAAATCATGGTAAAGTCGTGGCGATGATTTCAGATGCCGGCATGCCTCTGGTCTCGGATCCTGGTTATAAAATGGTTGACGCGTGTGTTAAGGAAGGAGTGATGGTGACCTCGGCCCCCGGCCCCTCAGCCACTTTAACAGCTTTAGTATTATCTGGATTACCAACGAATAGATTTTTCTTTCAAGGGTTTTTACCGCCAAAAATGGGAGCTCGGCAAAAGGCGTTGAGTGAAATATTAGCTATACCTGGAACGCTGATTTTTTTAGAATCGGCCAAGCGATTGGCTGCAAGCTTAGCTGATATGAGTAATGTGTTGGGTAACCGCCAAGCTGCAGTGGGCCGCGAATTGACAAAATTTTATGTAGAAATACGGCGTGGGAGCTTGGATGAATTGGCTAAACACTATGGTAATGTTGGAGCCCCCAAAGGCGAAATCACGTTGTGTGTTGGCCCCCCCTTAGCTATTGACCCCCCGTCTGATGAGGCATTAGACGTAATGTTAAAAGAAGCCCTTATATCCCATAGCGTTAAGGAGGTTGCGGCTCATTTTGCCACTACCACGGGCCTTCCAAAGCGTGTTTTGTATAACCGCGCGCTAGTTTTAAAAGACTAGTGTTAGGGGGTCAATACGAAATTCCAATCATGTGCCTTTGTGTTTAAGAGGTTTTGGAGCCATGACCTGCTCTATGAGGCTTTTGGCCGGGGTGCTTAATTTTAACCCTCAATAGGGTGGTTTAGTGGAGGAACTTTTTATTTAGAGCGGGACTGTATAATTCAGTATTAAAATTGTCAAAATTTAACAATATTTAGGGGGCACATATGAAATATGTACTGAAACCAATTACGGGGGTTCTTTTTTTTATCCTTTTAGCAACGTTAAGTGGTTGCGTGAGTATGGTTGTTGGGAGTGCGGCATCTATTGGTGTTGCTGGGATGGAAGAACGCCCACTTAAAGTTCACGCCAAAGACATCGCAGTTGCAGCCAAAATTCGTTATAATCTGATTGAAGCCAGTGAAAAATTTATCACCAGTGTTGGGGTTGAAGTGTATGAAGGCAAAGCCCTTATTACGGGGGTTGTTGAAAATGAAGAGATGCGCGCCCAAGCTTTGAAGCTCATTTGGAAAACGGATGGAGTTAAAGATGTGTATAATGAGTTACAAGTGGGTGATATCAGGATCAGGAATATAATGAAAGATGGCTGGGTAACAGCACAGTTACAATCCAAAATCACTTTTGATAAAGATGTTTTGGCAATTAATTACTCTATTGAAACAGTGAGCGGGACGGTTTATTTAATTGGGATAGCAAAAAGCCAGCGAGAAGTTGATAGAGTGATTGCTCACGCTCGTAGTCTTGGTTATGTGAAGCGGGTGATATCCCATGTTCGGATTAAAAAGGCGTCTTCTTGAATTTATCAGCCAAATTACGTAAAGCCCTGGTTGAGATTGGGCAGCTCCCAGATGACAATTTGGATCTAGCGGAAACGGCACTTCTTTTGGCGAAAGCAGACCGCCCGGAGGTTCAATTAGATAGCTACCAGCGCCATCTTGTCAGTTTGTGTGATGACGTCGGGGGTTACATTTCAGGGTTTCCAACACCGTTGAGTTTAGAAATCTGCCATGAAGCTTTGGTTCAAGTGTTATTTAGGCGCTATGGGTATATTGGTGGCGAAGATTGTATTGATGACTCTGGAGCCGCCAACCTCACTCACGTGATTGATCGGCGCTCTGGCTTGCCGGTAGTGTTGGGCATGCTTTATATTCATGTGGCCCGTCACCTAGGATGGAATGCCCAAGGCTTGAACTTTCCGGGGCGGTTTTTGCTACGCCTCGAGGTTAATTCAGAACGCTTGATACTTGATCCGTTTGCGGGTGGAGCCCCCTTAAATACTAACGATTTGCGTGGTGTTTTAAAAGCCGTTTTGGGAAACCACGCTGAATTACAGTCAGAATACTATCAACCAGTAACGGCGCGAGAAGTTTTGTTGCGAATGCAAAATAATATTAGGAATCGAATGTTGCGTTTAGGCCAAGTTGAAGACGCAATTCGGGTTATTGATATGATGCTGCTGTTTGCCCCTAAAGCGACCTATTTATTACGTGAAAAGGCAACATTGTTAACGCGGATGGATTTAATACCTAAAGCAATTATAGCATTGGAGCTGTTTTTAAAGCATGAAAAAAGTGGGGATAGCCGTTATGATACTGTGATTCTAATACAGGAACTTCGCCAGCGCCTTGATTAAGGGGATCAAAAATTTTAATCATAAAAAGGAACCACTCATGGCCGGACAAGTAGCCATTCAAATGGACCATATCGCGACAATTGGGATTAATGGCGATAGCACCTTTGTTATGGGCTTGGAAGCGCAACGCCGGGGCTATAAACTATGGCATTATGAGCCACAAGATTTAACTTACTCAAAAGGTCGAGTGGTGGCCGTAGCACAGGAAATGGTCCTGCAGCGTGAACTGGGAAATCATTTTAAATTGGGTGAAAAAGTCATAATTGATTTGGTTGATATTGATGTTGTTTTGATGCGCCAAGATCCACCCTTTGATATGTCTTATATTTCAGCCACTCACTTACTTGATTTAGTCCATCCCAAAACATTAGTGGTCAATAACCCTAGCGAAGTTCGCAATGCGCCTGAAAAACTGTTTATGCTCAAGTACCCTGAATTATTAGCGCCAACAATAATTAGTCGCGATGCGAAAGCGATCCATGGTTTTCGAGAAGAACAAAAAGATATTATCGTAAAGCCATTGTTTGGTAACGGTGGCGCAGGTGTTTTTCATATTTCACCAGGGGATGAAAATTTAAACTCCTTACTTGAAATGTTTGCCGGCCTTAACCAAGAGCCACTAATGGTGCAGAAGTATATACCTGCCGTACGCAAGGGTGATAAGCGGATTATTTTAATTGATGGCATTCCTGTAGGAGGAACAAACAGGGTTCCACAAGAAGGTGAGGCGCGGTCTAACATGCATGTGGGTGGGCGGGCTGCGAAGACCCAACTGACAAAGCGCGAGCAAGAAATTTGTGAAGCTATTGGCCCAGACTTGAAACAGCGCGGCCTGATTTTTGTTGGTATTGACGTGATTGGTGATTTTTTGACAGAAATCAACGTCACTTCACCCACTGGCCTGCAGGAGGTTAATGCTTTTGACGATGTATGTCTGGAAGCGGATATTTGGAATTCCATTGAGGCGTTACTTTGAAGCCTAGGTTTGCATATAATTATGACAGAACAAGCAACGATAGAAATCAAACTTAATTATGTTTGGGACTTAATGCGTGTTATTTTAACCGTATGGGGAATTACATTTGCAAGACAGTGTTAGTCGATAGCTATTGTGATAAAGTGGAGTTTGAAGCTAAGAGGCCTGAGTTGACTCCTTTACTACGATTCCATAGCATTCGGTTTTTGTTAGAGCTTGGCCAGGCTGCAAGCGGATTCCGTAGTGAGCTACGCTAGGTATACCGGTATCTAAATTTTCATATAAAAACAAATCAAGGGTGCAGCTATCGGTGCGATATTGCCACATTTCAGCAGGGCTATCGGACCGCATAAAACTAGGAGTTCCTAATAAGGCGCGCACCTGATTGCCAGTTAAATTCTGAAGCGCGTCCAACTTTGGTAAAATGCGGTTTAGCTCTGGGCGTGCCGGACTGTTTTTAGAAACAACAATCGCTGGAAGTGTTTCTGCTTGTGCATTAGGAACATTTTGAATAACCCGAAATTCAGTATTGGCCGTTTTGCAACTACTGGCACTTAAAGTAAGGATAAACGTCATCGGCAGGAAGAATGAGCTATATGAAAGCGGCATAGGCTGAATTATGCGGTCACTTTTGAATCTGGCGTGTTATGAGGTGTCTCCGTATCATTTAAAGCCTGCATATCGCCAGAAATTTCGCCACCGGATTCAATCACAATCCGACCGTAACGTATGGTTCCTGAAATACGGCCACTAGCACGAACGACCAGGCGGTCACGGGCAATTAACTCACCTTCATAATGGCCCGAAATATCTGCTTCTTCAACGTCAGCATTGCCCTTAAAAAACCCAGTTGTACTGACCTCTATAACGCGTGCGCCTGGCAAGCTTGCTTCGATATGGCCTTCTACAACCAATTTGTCACAAGCGGAAATTTCACCAGATAAACGAATGTCTCGGCCAATAACAAGACGTTTGTTGTCACCATCATTGACACTCATGCTGCGTTCCGTGCGTCTGGGTGTAACACCTGCAATATCTGGGATACGCCGGGAAATATCAGGTTGATACGAAGTTGGGGGTTTAGATGCCACGTGTGATCCTTTGCGTGAAAAAGGTTTTAAAGGGGGGGCCACAATTTGTTCTTCGTGGGGTAAGGGTGCAGCGTCCTGATTCTTCTTCCCATACATAACGTGTTTTCCTTAAATTACTAATTAATTGCATTATTTTAATTTGTTTTCTCACTACGCCATGACTGGGATAAGTGAATTATAGCACTAACTGCAATGACTGGTGTAATTAAATTGATAATTGGTACAGTCAACAGAAAGGCGATGGCAATACCGAGCGATAAAAGTTGCCATTTATTGGCTTTTCGAAGGGCACGGGCCCCTACGGGTGATAAGCGACGGTGGGCTGCTAATTCAAAATATTCACGACTGATTAAATAGCCGTTGGCAATATAGTAAACCAGCAGATACACAGGGCCTAAAAACAAGAACGGCAGAAGACATAAATTGGTTACTACATAAACACCTAAAAATTTAATTGACGAAATCATACTATCGGGGAAAGTGAGACCATCGGCTTTTGGTAGTTCAGGATAATGGCGAGCTTCAACGCAATCGGCGATTTGATCCATAAATAGACCAATGATAGCACTCACGACGCCAGGGAATAAAAACCATGTGATTACGGCTGTGACTAGGCCTCCGAAAACATCTGTTAGGGCTTCAAGCCAACCCCATTGGAAGAAAGACGTATGGGTTAGGACGAAGGCAATTCCCATCCATAAGCAAATGAAGACTAAAACCGCAGCACTTATACAGAGCCACAGAATTTGCCGCGTTGATCTTTCATTTAGCTGTGAAACACCTCTAGACAGTGCTTTTAACATGACGAAGCTACTCACTTATGACCAATTTTCTAAAACTACTTAAGTGACGTTTCAACTACCAAAATGGAGGCAAACACTTAAAATTAGGTTAAAAAAATAAATCTAAAAAGGCTATCTTAGATTAGCATAATAACTCACTGATATTTTTAGATAAAAACCAATAAGAGCGGAATGCTTGTGACCTCTGGGATGATGAGTATACTGCGCGCCGCTTGTAGAGACTTATCTCAATAGCAAGCTCCGGATAGGAAAGAGTAATGGATCAGCCCCGATTTGACGTACTGGGCATAGGAAACGCAATGGTCGATGTGATTGTTCACTCTGATGATACTTTCTTGAGTGACAACAATTTGATTAAAGGGGCCATGAGTTTGGTTGATGCGGATGCGGCCCAAGCTTTATATTCTAAAAGTGGTTCTGTGGTTGAGTGTTCCGGTGGGTCGGCTGGAAATACGATTAGCTGTCTTGCCTCTCTAGGCTCCAATGTAGCTTATGTTGGAAAAGTTTATGATGACCATCTGGGGCACGTCTTCACCCACGATATTCGGTCCCAAGGCGTTTATTTTGAAACTTCACCGGCTGTTAACGGCCCCCCAACTGCAACTTGTTTAGTTTTTGTTACCCCGGATGCAGAACGAACTATGCAAACGTTTTTAGGCGCATGTATTGGGTTGGGCCCAGATGATATTGTTGAGGCCGATGTGGCTGCGTCTGCTGTAACGTATATGGAAGGTTATTTGTGGGATCCAGAAGATGCAAAGGCGGCCTTTTTGAAAGCAGCGGATATTGCTCATAAGTCGGGCCATGAGGTTTCCCTTAGTTTATCTGATCAGTTCTGTGTCGACCGTCATCGTGATGAATTTAAAGACTTAGTCTCGAACCACGTTGATATTTTATTTGCCAATGAAGACGAAATTATATCACTGTATCAAGCTGAAAC
>Ga0114999_10009471_pt1 | contig 10665 bp, 1 predicted proteins | sample ArcticOcean_MG_C_3_FD_89820 | JGI IMG/M metagenome (GOLD analysis project Ga0114999, IMG submission 89820) | Marine microbial communities from western Arctic Ocean - ArcticOcean_MG_CB8_126 | ecosystem: Environmental > Aquatic > Marine > Oceanic | place: Arctic Ocean: Canada Basin | collected... | reverse complement strand
CTCAAGCTAATGCTGTATTCAGCTTTTTGTACTAGGTTGCCTCCGTCTCCAAAATCGACTCCGTCTATATTAACATGAGCAGAAAATCCATCTGAACCGTCCTCAAAATCGACTTCTAACAATCCGCCATCATTGTCGGAAGAGAATAGGTTTGAAATTGCCTTTATCTTATTAAGAATAGACTTGTGTTTGTCTGGTGCTAAAGGTATATCCTCATTTTCATCCGTGTCTATAAAACCGCCATCTGATTGCGGGGAGCCTTTATAAGCTACCATAGTACCACTTAGAGTAATGGAGTAAGTACAGCCCAGCATTTCTCCATCGCCAGCCTTTTGATACTCTTTAGCAATCGTGACAAAGGGGGCTGGCATCAGCCTATTTGCATTGCCATTTCTGTCTGTAAATTGAACTGTCATTATTAATAACCTTTGACATAAAGGGGTGCATTGTTAATACCGCTCCCAACGGTATTGGGCATCACAAGCGACATTCCAGTATTCAGGCCATCACTAAATCTTGCCGGGACACTTCCAACCAAAACACTATTAAAGTTTGCAGTGTTGGTAATGTCCGTTTCGCCTATATTTCCTTGAGTTTCTTGCTTGAAGACCACTACTCCATCTGAGAAATCGTATCCACCACTTGTAAATCTAACACCGGCGCTGTCTAGCGCTTGAATTGTGCCATTATGTCCGTTAGAGCTTTCCACAGTCTGCGCGAAGTTTTCAGCGGCAGAACCTCTGCTTCCTCCTGCGTTGAATTCTGTCGTCCCACCCGGTGCCCCATAATCATTCCTAATCGTGTAAGTTAGGCTAGTTCCACTCGCATCAGTTAATGTTACCGATGCTCCATTAACACTATTAAAATCTGACGAATGGAATGTAAATCTAGCCGTTGCATTTTGTTTAATGCCCGTACTAATTCCTCCAACAAATGTAGTCGGGGCATTAATACTTGTGTTGTTATCCCAATCATCACTCCGAATAATAGGCGTATGACCTCCAAACCCGGTAGTTGCCTGTTGCAGAACAACAAGACCATTACCAGAGTCTACAGCTATTATACTTCCATTGTGTCCAGAAGAGTTGTTAATAGTAGCTGCAAAGTTGGCGGCGGCGGATGTACTAGCAGAACCGGCCTCAAACTCGTTATCGCTTGGGTCAGCCAAGTAATCATTTCGTATCATGTACGTCTTATTTACACCATAAACGTCAGTTAAGCTGATAGTCGCGCGGTTGGTGTCGTTCCAATCCGTAGAGCTAAACTGCAAGGTTGCGGTTGCCTTGGTTGCTATAGGGGATATTGTTTCCCTACCGTGAACATGGAGTGAAATCCCGCTATTTTGTGCAATTGTAGCGGTTGAACCAAAGCGTGAGCTAGTAAGGAACTGGGGGCTATAAGGTTTAATAAACATATTCATGGAACCGCTGCTTTTAATAGAATCAACAGTTTTAAGATAAAGCTCTTGACTATTGTTGATACTCGACTGGGCATTCCATAGGAACAAATCCATGGTGTTGGAAGCATGGGGCATTGCGCCCTTGGTATACAGAAGCCTTTGGTTATTAAATTTACCCGGAGCAACCTGCGGTAACACCATGTTCATGCTGGCGCTCCCCTTGCCATCATCTCTGGCTTCTAGGTATAGCTTTAGGCTGTCATACTGCCCACTAAGGAGCGGGTTGTTTGCGGCATACAGGAACAATGGAAGCTTGGGAATATGATGATGACTATTATCCAAAGATGTGGGAAGCTTGGTTTTCAAGAACAGGTTCATCTGTGCTTCTGGAGTATTCCCATCAACATACAAACTAATTCCGCTATTTCTAGCCATGGTAGCAACAGCGGACATTGCCGCTCCCCCAAACAGGGAATCCGTTGGCATGTGCAAATACAGGTCCATGCTTTGGGCTGCTTGGCTAGCCTCAAGATACAGGTCGGTTATTCCGCTTGCCATCGTAGCGGTTGAACCAGCCGTATATAGAGTTTGGTCATTCGCCCAAGGATTAAAGGTTCTAAATGAGCGCGCGTTTATCTTGGCCTTATATATTTTGAATTCAGCAGTGTAGTTGCCCGACGCGGCGGGATAATGGAGCGACAGGTTAATATTATGCTCGTTTATGTCGCTTTTCAGGCTTTCCCTACCGTCTAGATTAAGCTCATTATTTTTCTGGAAGAGTCCTTGCAGCGTAATTTTCTGGATTCCCGCTCCACCAATATGAGCCGCTATCTTTCCTTTTGTAAAAGAGGTAGAGTAACCGGCTTCAAGAACACCCTGAAAACTATTGGTGTAGATAATATCGGTATTTCCAATGAGGCCAATAGCGGCTTGTGTTAAAGTAACACTACCCGAACCGTTGTTAACTGCTGTTATCGTTCCGTTAAAGCCATATGTGGAATCATTGACAGCGTCAACAAAGTTAGCGGCAGCAGCAGTATTTACGCCGCCAGCATTAAATTCGCTCTTGGTCGCGTCAGCCGTATAATCATTCTTAATCTTAAACCCCTTACTCGTCCCCTTATAATCCTCAAGGGTAATAACGCCGTTATTCACGTCGTTGAACTCGGTGTCACCGAAGATTATTGTTGCGGTAGCTTGAGCGCCGCCGTCAGGTATAGTCGTTTGGCTTCCGTCAGCCTCAATCTTTTTAGCGGGAACACCGCTGGCTAGTACATACGCGCTGCTGTTCCATTGCAGGTTGGTTGTACCTTTGATGCTTGGGTCTTTTGAGATACTGGCAGTCAAGAAACATCCGCTATGGCTAGTATCATGCTTAACCCATAAGTCCAACTCAATTCCGCTGTTTTCCGGCGACAACTGCCAAAAGTTTGACGCTACATTGCTAAGTGGAAGTGAAATCACAGACGAAACAGCAAACTTACCAAGCCCCCATAGGCCGGTGTCAAAGGCGCCCCCTCCAGACTCAATTGTAAACTGTACGTATGTTTCATCTTTGATATTATAAGCGCCCACAAAAGAGTTATCAAAAGCACCGCCACTGGGGGATACGCTTGTGGTTTCCTGCAAATAGTTAGTAAGTTTCTTTCTGTCAAAGTAGAGCTTATCTATGTCTTCAGAAGATAGCGGTTTACTTGAAACCCCTAGTTCATTAATCCAACCCTTGAAATCACCCTGTCCAATTCTTCGCTCAGTTCTTCCCAGCCATATCTTGTCAGATTTTCTAGCCGCAGGGCAGACGCGCGTAAAATCGGCAGTGGTGGATTCTAGATTAGAATTGATATATAGCCTGAGATTGCTTTCACCACCGCCAACCCCAGTCCCCTTAACTGCTACGGTTTGAATTGGGTACTTATATTGGTGGTAGGGCTTTTGAGACCTAGCGATAAATTCGCTATTTTTCCCATCTTCAAACTTGTCAGCACGGACGTATATTTTTCCTAGGTCATCTGTACCCAAGATAAATGTTGCTGTTTGCTCCTTAAATTTAGAAGCAATTATCCTTCCTGCGTTATCTCCATCGGGGATAAAGGAGGCAAAAAGAGTAAAGCTGTTGCATATATCTTTGCTGCCACTGTCAGCAATTACATAAGAATCCTCTGGCAGGTATAAGCCTCTTTCTTGGGGGGACTCATCTCCAAAAGTGTCCTTCAGCGTACCGGCTTTTTGAGCAATTCCAGAACCGACAATGGAAAATGTTTGACCTGATGCTGCGTCCGAAAGACCATCATATCCGGGCGTGCCCGTGGAGTCAGCGACAACTGTGAATGTGTTTCCAGACTCCTCGCCGCCACCACAACACCCGGCTAAGCTGACGCCAGTAAAGGTAAATTCAGTGCAATCCACATTAACAGAAGACACCGTATATGTTGCAGAAGAAGCACATCCGCCCATGGTGAGCTTGAGGGTAGTGCCGTCTGAGACGAATTTTGCCGTTACATCGGCGGCGCCAGAGCTACAGTTGGTGGGGTCATATGCGCCATTGTTTATCCAACCTGAGTTATCAGTAGTACTTGAACCTGAATCATAACCTACTGAGGGATTTGTGTCTGCTTCCTGTAAGCAAACGCAATCAAGGGTAAAATCCCCTGTTAAATCCATCGCAGAGGGAAGCCCAACTCCGTCACACTGAGAAAATCCACTCGTTGTTACCTTGCGATGAGAAACTACAACATCTGGGTCTTTTTCAACTCTTAAATCGAGTATGTCAAAGTTTGAGCGAACTGACTTATGGTAGTTACTGTGCCAATAACCATATTCCTTATGCCCACCGGCTGGAATCATCTCCTGAGTGTAGGCTTCCGCCGCACCGTGTATAACCAATCCTATAAGCCCTGATGGTGCTATTGCCATTTTTCTTATCTAATCCCCACCAAAGCCCAGCGCGTGCTGGACAGACCCAACAATGCCTTTCTCGGGCATATGCTCTTTGAACCAGTTTTTAATTGCAGAACCTGTTTTCCCCAGAACATACGTCTCGAACATTTCAGTTAGCGTTCCAAATACTTCGGCTCCGTTCAGGTTAACATTAATGTCGTGCGTACCTTCAATTTTCCAAATCATCCCACCTTGAAACGCTTCTGTAAACGCCCCCATTTGGGTGCCTAGGGATGACATTGACTTCGTCCACTTGTCCATGTCGGGCGCACCGCCCGCACCGCCACCTGTAGCTTTGGATGTAAAGCCGTCCGGTCCAGCCACGCTGCTTCTTAGACCCATTTTAGCCCCCGCTCTTTCAGCCGGGCCGGGGCCTTCGCCACCACCAGCGCTACCAAGACCAAAGGGTTTCCCTATCCAATCCAAAGGATTCATCGAGATGCCCGTACCCATAATGCCACCACTACCACCACCCATCATGCCCATCATGCCACTGAAACCGCCCGCCCCAAAGCCAGCTATAGTCACGGGTAGAGGGAGTGGTAGACCAGACAATAACCCCTGCATTCCTCCGGGTATCATCCCCATCCCTTGCTTCATCGCCTGTTGCATGATGTCGCCTCCACCGCCTCCATTAAGAGGAGCGGGGTCACCGCCTCCACCGCCTTCGAACACCTCGCCGGGAAAGCGTGCGCTGGTGCCGGGCGCACCACCCCAGCCGCCTTCGGGTTCTGGTAGTCTCACGCCACGCCATTCCCGCATCTTTGCGCCCACCCCTCTAAGCACATCCGTTACCAGCCTCCGGGTAAAGTCGGATGTGCCGAATTCGAAGGCTGTTGAACCCATCGGTTTTATCTTATTAGCTTCAGTTAACTGAGCTTCTAGGTGGGGGTTGCGTACAGAGACAGGTTTGCCATCGCCACCGCCCCCACCGCCACTGGCGTATCCCCTACTCGGCCCCCTCGGCTCGGTATCCCTCATTATCCTCGCCATCTTTTCTTCTTTTGTCTCACCACCACCACCACTGCCACGATTGCCTGCTTCTCTTTTTTGTCGTTTTTGATAATTTGTTTCGGTAACTTCTACATTAGTTATTGGCCCCACTGGTTTCGGACCTTTTGAATAGTCCCAGTCATCAACAGGCCTTCCACCGCCACCGCCAGCGCTGCTGAAAACTCCACCCTGTTGTATTGGAGGAGATTCTGCCCCCATCGGAAGTGGGGCAATGCTTGCGTATCCCCCGCCGAACGGGAGGATTGAAGTGCTGGAATCGCCCCCCGCTTGCGAACCTTCAGGGGGGTCTTTTATTTTCTGTCGTTCTAGTTCGATTGCCTCTAAAGCCTTTGTATTAAGGTCTATAGCCGTCGTGTTGTTATCTATTTTCGTATTGTTATCTTGTATTGCGCCCTCAGTGCCTCCGAGGGTGGTTCCTTCCTTCATCCCTTCGGCAACACCGCCCTCGACACCGCCCACATCTTCCCTCATTATCCTTTCTTTAACCGCCTCGCGCGCTTTTGCCCGTTGGGGGGCGGGCAACCTTTTGTAGGTTTCGTCTTCTGACAGAAGAGCATGAAGCGACCTGTCTAGATTTTCTTGATGGTTGCGCGCAGCTTCTTCTTTTTTCTTAACTCGTTCCGCTAACTTCTGCTGGAGCCTATTGTCAATCGTCTCAGTCCGGGCGAAGCCCGGTGGTCCGGCGGCCCCGGAGAACACGCGGCCCGGTCCCCGCCCCGTCCACGGAGACTGCATGCCGGGCCGCCTCCCCGTTCCGAAGTCACCGATGGGGGCTGTGACTGCCGCCTCATGTTTTGCGTCTTCAAATATCGCTATAAGCGAAGTGAGGTCTTGTATCTTTAGTGTGGTGACCCGCCCATCCTGTTTAATAAATCCTTCTCCTCCGGGGTCACCTTTCTTGGTCGTCTCTAGGTCTTTGACTTTGCTCATTATAGCCTGAGTGCTAGCGCCCTCCGTAAGTCCCAATTTACCTACGTCAAGGGCACTTTTCACGGTTCCCATAAGAGCTAGGTCTTTCCTTTTGTCAATATATTTTTTAATATTCTCTTCGGTGTCCTTTCCATGTATTATCCCACTACCCCCTCCTTCTCCCCAAATGTCCTTTTGAATCTTCTGGCTCTCTGCTTTTCGTGCATCCCCAGAGGTCAACATCTGACCCCCAGCACGTGCTGCCTCCCGAGTCGCCTCATTCCTTCTTTTTACTTCTCCGGGGATGCTCTGCACTACGCCTACCATTGATGGGTCTTCGGTATCTACCCCCATACCTTTAAGGTCTTTCAGCAGGCTTTCTATGTGTATTAGATGCGTGTTGACCAACCGCAACTGGGTGATTTCTGCTGTAGCACTAGCGATATCTTCGCCTAATAGAACCTTTGGCAACTCAGTCTTAATTAGCGTGTGTAAATTAGTTATTGCAGTCTCAAGACTAGTCTGTTGGTCATTTATGCCGTCAATGATAGCCTTATTTTGAAGGTCAATAGCGTCCTTATAGGCTTGATTAACCGCCTGAGTAAGCTTTTCTACCTCTGATGTTGGCTGCGCCCTCAACTGCTTTTCTTGGTCTGCGGTTAGACTTATGCCCATATCTCTAGCTGTCTGAACCCTAATGTCACCAGCCGCCCCCTGAAACTTATCGCCTATTGGCCCGCCTTGGCTTGCCATATCCTGTATGAAACTGATAACCTGCCCGCGCATTTCCTGCGGAACATTTGAAAACTGTTCAGTTCCATCGGCAATCCTTCTTGCCATGTCCGCAACCCTGTCCATTTCCGCTCTAGACTCATCGGTAGCGCCAGCATACTGGTCTACCATGCTGCGTCTTTTTGCTGCCTGTTGATTTAATTGATTTATCTTCTCCTGCAATGCAGCGGTTCTTTGTTGTACGTTTTGATAATCCTGTATAACGCCGGTTAAAACTTTTCTCTGAGCCTCTTCTTGCTTGATGGTCTCAATTAAACTTCTTTGTCTTTGTAGATGGTCTTGATTTTCTAATTCAGCCAGCGTGCTAGACTGGGTTAACTTCATCTGATTTTCTTCTATAGACCTACCCAAGAGTCTAAACGTTTGACCAAGCGCCGAAACGTCAACCTGCCCACCCGGCGCCAACCCCTGCATCCCAACCGTGCCCAAGGCGGCGGCTTGCTTCTTCTGGAAGAAGGCTTCTGATTCCTCTGGAGTTATAGAACCCGCACCCACACCCCCACCGGCACGAAGCTTTTTCATCGTTACAAATCGTTGTCTCTGCAAATCAACAAGCTTTCTCGTTTGCTTTACAAGCTCCATTTCAAGCTTCGCTCTGACAGAGTAGGCTTTTTCATACTGTTTTGTGGCCATGTTAATATATTTGGCCAATCTTTTTAAGGTATCAATCTCCCTCTTTATGTCTGTCTCGGCGCCCTTCATAATCTTGTCCATGTCGCCGGGCGCACCCGGCCCTCCTATTGCCGCCCTCAATCCGCCTCCGTCTTGGTCGCTGGTAGCGCCCAGTATTCCCGTCATGATTTTATCTATAGCTTTGGTTGAAGAGCTTCTGGTTGCCAGTTCTTCTCTCAGTACTTGGTCTGCTTTCTTTCCGGTCGACCCCTCTCGGGCAAGTTTGGCTCTTGAAACAATTACGGCATCTCTTACTTGAGATAGCAACTTTATTTCTTCTGAAGCATCCCCTTCAAGTTGCATTCTACGCCTCTCTGGAAGAATGCTGGTTATTGATTTAATTTCCCTCTCCATTCTTCCATCATCACTCCGCTCGTCCCTACTTAAAAAGCTCGGCCTGCTAATGACCCCCTTTTCCAAGTCAAAAGCCTTGCCTTTTCCTGCTATTGCGTCTATTGCGCCGCCAAATCTCATGATAGACGCAGTAGCGTGCGACACCGCAGAGTCTATGTTGGCCATGCTCCTGTCTATGTCTTCCGCCTGTTTCATGGCGGCTTCTAGCTCTCGGGTAGCCTTCAGGGCGGCTTCGTTTGCGGCTATTTGGTTTCTTATCTGCTGCTCAAGTTTATCGTAAGGTATATTGTTTATTTTTGCAAACTGGTTCAGAGCGCTTTGCGGAATCTTAGTAAAGAATTGACTTAGGCTTAAAGACGACTTGGCCGTCTCTTGTATGGTTTTTTGATATGCAGAAAAACCTTGCTTGGCCTCTTGTTGAGCCTTTTCTCTGACTTTTGCTTCACCGTGCAGACCCTTATTTATGCCCGCCATCGCTCGTGTAAATTCTGGACCCATACTGCCGATATCTCGGAATCCTAACTCTACATTTTTCATCCCCTCTTTAAATCCTGTCGTTGTTTTACCAAGCTCTATCAGCTTTATCTGTGTCGCTGCTGTCTCAAGAGCGGTTACCAAACCATATAGAGACCCAACAATCGCCCCAATAATCGCCCCCGGTATACCGGCAGCCATGCCACCAATGGCGAGACCCGTACCGCCCCCGCTAACAGCACCTCCCACAGCCATCGTCCCCGTCCCAGATGCTCCGCCGCTTGCCTCAAGTGCTTCACTCCCCATCTTTTTCAAATAATTTCCGGCTTCGTTCGCCGCAAGAGCAAACCCAACAGCCGCTGCGCCCGATTTTTGCAGTCTGCCACCAAAGCCCGCAAGCTGCGTGTTCGCCAATTTTTCACTTATAATTTTTTGGATTGTCTCTGATGTCAGTATAGCCTGTACCGCTATGTAGCCAGTAAGAATATTGACTAAGCTACCTACAACCTTGCCTATCGTAGACTCAGCATCAACCAAGGTGTTAGCAAAGCTCAGCACCATGTCGGCAGCAAATAGCATGCCCAAGACATCCCCGCCCTTTTCGGTCTCTTCGGTGGGTGAGCTAGTTGTTGTCAGCATCCCATAATTGCCCCTACCCTTTCGAACAATACCACCCGCCGCATATTTGTTCATACCCTTGAGGTTACCATAGCCTATGGCCTCGGCGGATGATTTGTTAACTACGAACTCACCGGGAGTCAATAGGGCAGGTACAGAGTCTACAACACCACCCTTATTCATCATACCGAATTCCTTCTTAACCTCCGTCGGGTCCATAGGCGTCCTTCTGGGCTTCCCTTTCCCTTCGGCGGCTTTCTCTATTTGCTCTTCTGTAGCTTTCCTCAACCCGGCGAGTTCAACATTACCCACCCCCATGTTCAACGCCCGCATGCTGATATTGCTTTCTTTACCTTTTTGCGCAGTCTTAAAAGCGGCTGTAACTTTACTGTTAATGCTATCCGTGGCATTCGCGCCTTTGGTTCGTTTTGCGTCCATGGCAACAACGCTATCCTGCCAGCCTTTAGTCTTACCCTTCGCGCCAAATAAGCCCTCTAGCGCGGGCCACGGTATAGGTCTTTTAAAATCCCAACCAGCAGCACCCCCTTCTAGCATTATGCCACTTACGGTGCTAAGAACGCCCTCAAAGACGTGTCCAGCAATTGAATCATAATCGACCCTACTGACACTCTTATCAATATCCGCCTTCTTAACGCTACCGGTGCCCAAGCCAGCCTTCGAGAATTTCGTCGTAAACCCTGCGGAAATATCAGTAATTGCCTCCTTGGCCTTTTTTTTGCTGATTTCATCTATTTTTTCTGATTCTGGAGGGCCTAAAAGCATCTCAGCTTTAGTAGATGCTACTCTTACTGTATGTTCCTTCAGCCACTCTCTATTAGTGCCCACTGGTCTACCCGTCTTTTGGTTTAGTAGGTCCACCGCGTCTTGGTTCAGCGTGGAGACGGCCACTTTCGCCCCCGCGCCCTCTCTTGAGACCTTATCTTTTTTATCTGGATGCATGTAAAACGCACCGACCTTTGGGGCTGCCGCATCGCCAACCTTAAACGTTGCGGTCCCATAAGCATTTCTTCCTTTTCTGACCACGCCGCCCGCAGCATACTTATTCATCGCATGGAGATTGTCGGTTCCAATTGCTGAAGCAGCGCCCTTTCTGATAACGAATTCGCCCGGCGTTAACCTTGCTGGGCCGCTATCAGTATTACCAACACCCGGAACCACGCCACCCTTATTAAAGCCAAGCCCGCCCTTCATTCCTGCGCCCAATCTCCCCATACCCTTAAACAAGGCCGATGCGCCCAAAACTGCTATCAGTGGTATTAATGGCTCTAAAGCTGAAACGACTTGAATCAAGGCTTCTGCCATTTTGAGAGACAGGTCTATAAATATCTGTATGCCCTTGTTGTCCATAATTTGTCGCATTAGCTCAGCAAACGACTCTTTTAGCTTCATCAGCCTGATAGCGAGGGCGTCCTGTGCCGATATAGAATCTCTAGTAAGAGAGGTGCCGCCCCTTATCGCTGCGGCCTTGGCTAACT
>Ga0114999_10009469_pt1 | contig 10665 bp, 13 predicted proteins | sample ArcticOcean_MG_C_3_FD_89820 | JGI IMG/M metagenome (GOLD analysis project Ga0114999, IMG submission 89820) | Marine microbial communities from western Arctic Ocean - ArcticOcean_MG_CB8_126 | ecosystem: Environmental > Aquatic > Marine > Oceanic | place: Arctic Ocean: Canada Basin | collected... | reverse complement strand
TTAGCTTTTATCCATCCTTCTTTTATTAATTTTGAACCTTCTTCATAATCTCCTTTTAAAATCTTAATTTCACCAAGTTTAATTTTTCCAAACTCGCTTAATGGATCTTCACCATTAAACCATTTTAAAACATTTTTAGGTGAATTTATTTTAAGATTTATTTTGTGTTCAGCTAAATACCTAAGTCTACTAATTCTTGGATAGTTTGAATTAGTTTTGATAAAAGATAAATAATCATAAAAGTTTGCAGAATTATTAGCCTGAATTAAATAAAGATAATTTGTCAATCTGTCTAAAGATTTATCCTTAGCATTTTTTGATATTTTTAAAGCAGTTTGCCATTTTCTATTATTAATTAATTTAAAAACTTCTCTAGCAATATTAAAATCTTTTTTTGATAGTATTGAAGATTTAAGAGCACTCGTTTTAATTTTTTTCTTGAAAAATATAGGTTTAACTTTGGGTAGTATTAATGCTTTTTCTTGATTGTTAGAATTATCAACAGTTATCTCACGCTCAGTTACTACTTCTTTTTTTTGGCTAGAAGGTTTTTTTTGTGGATATAATTTTTCCTTAATATTAAGATTTATTTTAGTTGCTTGATCAGGAGCAGGTTTCGGAAGAGGCAAAATTTGATTATTTGCAGCTGATTCAGTCGAAATAAAGATTAAAACTGTTAAAAAAAATACTTTATGTAAGCTTAATTTTTTCATAATTTATGATTATTTTACTTTTTTAAATTATGTTATAAAGATTTATGTTTAAAGGATCAAATGTAGCTTTAATTACACCATTCAAGGATAATAAACTTGACGAAGATGCTTATGTTTCTTTAATACATTATCACTTAAAAAATGGAACCTCAGGTTTAGTTCCCGCTGGCACTACAGGGGAGTCACCCACATTAAGTCACGATGAGCATCAAAGAGTAATTGAGCTATGTGTGCGAGAATCAAAAGGAAAAATTCCCGTAATTGCCGGAACAGGGTCTAATTCGACAAGTGAAGCTATATCTTTAACAAAATTTGCTGAAAAAGCTGGAGCTAATGGAGCTTTAGTTGTTACACCATATTATAATAAACCTACTCAAGAAGGATTGTACCAACATTATAAAGCAATAAATGACAACTGTGGGATTCCAATAATTATTTACAACATCCCATCAAGGTCAGTTATTGATATGAGTGTTGATACAATGGCTAAGCTTTATGAACTTAAAAACATTGCTGGTGTTAAAGATGCTACAGGTGATTTAGAAAGGGCTACTGAAGAAAAAGAAAAAATGGGAAATGAATTCATACTTCTTACAGGTGAAGATGAATCTGCTTTAGAATTTAATTTAAGAGGTGGTATGGGTTGCATCTCTGTTACAGCAAACGTTGCTCCAAAATTATGTTCCGAATTTCAAAAAGCTTCTCTATCAAAGAATAATGATAATCTTTTAGCTAAAGCAAAAGAAATAAACAAAAAACTTTCACCATTACATAAATCTTTATTTATAGAAAGTAATCCAAGTCCAGTTAAGTATGCAGCAAGTTTACTAAAGTTGTGTTCAGAAACAGTTAGACTTCCACTTGTTAAAACTACGGATCCGACCAAAATAATTATTAAAGCGGCCATGAATAATGCTGGTTTGCTATAAAAATGAAAAACAAAACCTCTACTGGTTTAAAAATAATTTCTCACAATAGAAAAGCACATTTTAACTATTCTTTTAAAGAATTTTTTGAAGCAGGAATAGTTTTAAGTGGCTCTGAGGTAAAATCATTAAGATCTGGAAAAGTTAATATAGCAGAATCTTACGCTTTTGATAATCATGGAGAAATTTTTTTAGTAAACTCTCACATACCATCTTATAAGGAATCTAGTTATAATGATCACAACCCAACAAGAAATAGAAAACTTCTTTTAAACAAGAAAGAGATAAATAAACTTATTGGAAGAATTAACAGAGATGGTTTTACTTTAGTTCCTACAAAAATTTACTTTAAAAAAGGAAAAGCTAAAGTTGAGATTGCGGTAGCTAAAGGAAAAAAGAAATATGATAAAAGGCAAACTATAAAGAAAAGAGATTGGAATAGGGATAAAGCAAGAATTTTGAGAAAAGTTAAATAATAAAAATGATAGTTTTATCAATAGGATCAAACTTGTCATCTAGTTTTGGTGATAGATTTCAAAATATTAATTACGCAATTGCCTACCTTGAAAAGTATGAAATCAAAATTATTAAAAAATCTAATTTTTATGAGTCTCCTTCACAACCAAACATTGATGATCCTAAATTTATCAATATAGTCATCGGAGTTACAACAAACCTTGATGCAGAAAATTTAGCTTCTGTTTTGCTTTTTATAGAAGAAAAACTTGAAAGGAAAAAAGGTATTAAAAATTCATCAAGAACTTGTGACATTGATATAATTGATTTTAATGGTGAAGTTAAAAATTTTAAATATAATAATTTAGATTTTTTAGTTCCTCATGAAAAACTTTCTTTAAGAAATTTTGTTTTATATCCATTGCAAGAAATACTACCTAAATGGAAACATCCTAAAACAGGCATTTATATAGATAAGTTAATTGAGAACATTAGCGAAGAAGACAAAAAATCTATATTAAAGATTGATAAACCTTGATATGATGACCTATGCTTAATCAAGATGATTTAATTAAGAAAGTAAGAACTTATAATCGTTTTGTAAATCCAGAAACTTTATCAAAAGCCTACAAATTTGCTTTAGATGCTCACAAAAATCAAAAAAGAGATTCTGGTGATCCATATTTAATTCACCCTGTGGCTGTTGCAGATATACTGTCTGATCTAAAACTTGATGGAGCTACAATCGCTACTGGGTTATTGCACGATACTATCGAAGATACACAAGCAACATATTCAACTGTTGTTAAAGAATTTGGTAAAGAAGTAGCTGACCTAGTTGATGGAGTTACAAAAATATCTCAGCTTGAAGATAAAGCTACAGAAGTATCAAAAGCAGAAAATTTTAGAAAACTAATTCTTGCAACCTCAAAAGATATTAGAGTTTTGCTTGTTAAACTTGCTGATAGGTTACATAATATGAGAACTTTAGACTCAGTCAAAGATCCTTCTAAGAGAGAAAGAATAGCCAAAGAAACTATGGAAATTTATGCTCCTCTTTCAGACAGAATGGGCATGAACAGAATTAGAGATGAGTTAGAAGATCTATCTTTTAGAGAACTTAATCCTAAACCGAGAAATCTTATTATAGACAGACTCTCTTTAAGTAAAACTAATAGAGAAAATAATTTTAAAAAAATTTACAATGTATTTGAAAAAATCTTAGTAAAAAACAAAATAGTTCCTAATATAATTGGTAGAGAAAAAACTGCATTTTCAATTTGGAGAAAAATGCAGGCAAAAAGAGTATCTTTAGAGCAATTAACAGATGTTATTGGTTTTAGAATTGTAGTTTCTGATATATCAACTTGTTATAAAGTTCTTGGAATTTTTCATAGGAACTGGTCAGCTATACCAGAAAAGTTTAAGGATTATATATCCACACCCAAGATTAATAATTATAAATCTATTCACACAGCAATAATAGGACCAAAGAATGAAAGAGTAGAAATACAAATTAGAACTCAAGATATGCACGAATTTGCAGAAAGAGGCATAGCTTCACATTGGTTATATAAATCTTCAGAAAAATTAAGCCAACTAACATTAAAAGAATACGACTGGTTAAGAGATCTTGTTGAAATTTTAGAAAAAGGTGCGTCACCAGAAGATTTTTTAGAATATACAAAGTTACAAATGTTCCAAGATAATGTATTTTGTTTTTCACCAAAAGGTGATGTTATTAAACTACCTATGGGAGCTTCACCTGTTGATTTTGGATATGCAGTACATACTAAAGTAGGTGACAGCGCTATTGGTTGTGAAATAAACGGTAAAGTAAGTCCATTGCAAAGTGTATTAAAAAATGGTGACTTGGTAAAAATTATTTCGTCCAAAAAAGCTTCACCGTCATTACATTGGCTTTCTTTAACAAAAACAGGTAAAGCTAGGGCTGCAATAAGACGTTATTGGCATAACAAATCTTATATAAAAGAAAATGACAACAGAGAAAAAAAGTATTTAACAGGCCTTTGTATAAAAATACCAAATGAACCAGGAAAACTTGGAGAAGTAAGCAGTTTAATTGGAATTCATAAATGTAACATTATTAATATGGAAATTTTATCTAAAAAAAGTGAATATTTAGAATTCATTTTTGATATACATGTTACAGATTTAAAAAAATATACAAACTTGATAAGTGAACTCAAATTTAAAGAGTATAAATTTAAAATTATAAGACATAGGAAAAAAGATGCTCTCTTACAAAGAATCTTTAAAAATTTTAAAAGAAACTAAAGCTTTACTAGAAGGTCATTTTATACTTTCATCTGGTTTACATAGCGAACAATATGTTCAGTGTGCTAAACTTTTAAGTAATCCAAAAAAAGCTGAGATTATTTGTTTCTCATTATCAGAAAAAATTAAAAATTCCATAAATAACATTGATATAATTTTATCTCCTGCAATTGGAGGTATAGTAGTTGGATATGAATTAGGTAGACAACTTAATGTAGAAACTATCTTTGCAGAAAGAGTTGAAAAATCTCTCACACTAAGAAGAGGTTTTTCAATTAGAAAAAATGCAAACGTACTTATAGTTGAAGATGTAATTACCACTGGAAAATCAGCTTTAGAATGCTTAAAACTTGTTAACAACTCTAATGCTAAACTAGCTGGATTTGCATGTATCATTGATAGATCAAATGAGAAACTTTTAATAAATGAACCTATAATATCTCAGTTAAAAATAAAAATTCAAACGTATAATGAAAATGATTTGCCAGACAACTTAAAAAAAATTAGTGCTTCAAAACCTGGTAGCAGAAATATTATCTAATGATAAAGAAAAAGCTTGGTGTAAATATTGATCATGTGGCCACTATAAGAAATGCTAGAGGCGAAATATATCCTGACCCAGTACGAGCCGCCATCATTGCTAAAAAAAGTGGAGCTAATTCTGTCACTATACATTTAAGAGAAGATAGAAGACATATTAGAGATTATGATTTAAAAAATATTATTAAAAAAGTGCGAATTCCTCTTAACTTAGAAATGGCTCCGACAAAAGAAATGTTAAAAATTGCTCTTAAATTTAAACCAAATTATGTATGTATTGTGCCAGAAAAACGATCTGAAGTAACTACAGAAGGTGGATTAAATTTAAATAGTAAAAAATTTTTTTTAAAAGATGTTATAAAGAAATTACAACAAAAAGCTATTAGAGTTACTTTATTTGTAGAGCCTAGAATTAAAGATGTATTAAAATCTAAGCAACTAGGAGCAGATTGTGTTGAACTTCATACAGGTAAGTATTGTAATCTATTTAATAATAAAAAAAGTACAAAAAATGCTTTTAAAGAAATTGTAAAATCTGCATCCTTTGCTAAAAATATTGGTTTAGAAGTCCACGCAGGTCATGGACTTACATATAATTCAACAAAAAAAATTACAAAAATAAAATATATAAGTGAATTTAATATTGGACACTACATAATCTCCGAATCTATTTTTTTAAGTTTTGAAAAATGTATAAAAAAATTTTTAAAGATTATTAAATAAAATGGAGATATTTGGAATTGGAACTGATATTATTAACATTAAAAGAATTGAAAGTTCTTTTAAGAAAAATGGTCAATCATTTAAGGAAAAAATTTTTTCAAAAAAAGAAATTTTATATTGTGATTCAAAAAAAAACCCATATCCGTATTACGCAAAAAGATTTGCTGCAAAAGAAGCTTTTAGCAAGGCTATTGGGACAGGAATAAGAAAAGGAATAGATTTTAAAAATATAGAAATAAGTAATAATAAACTTGGCAAACCATCTATTTTGTTAAAAGGAAATACCGCTACTACTTTTAAAAAGATAATTAAATCTAAAAAATATATTATATATCTTTCTCTTTCAGATGATTTACCCTGGGCCCAAGCTACTGTTGTAGTATCCTGTTGATTATGAAAAAAAAAATAATAGAAAATACTAAAACAATCTTTTTTGCTTTAATAATAGCCTTAATTATTAGAAGTCTTTTTTTTCAACCATTTTATATTCCATCTTCATCCATGGAACCAAATTTATTAATTGGTGATCGTTTATTTGTTTCAAAATATACTTATGGTTATAGTCGTCATGCATTTCCTTTTAGTCCAAAAATCTTTAATGGTAGATTTTTTTCAACCTTACCAAAAAGAGGAGACATAATTGTTTTTAAAACTCCCGCAGATAACAGAACAGATTATATAAAAAGATTAATAGGATTGCCTGGTGATGAGATACAAATAATTAATGGAAAAATTTTTATAAATAATTCTCCAATAAAAAGAACAGATCCAAAAAAATCAAAAGAAATAAATTGTGGTAATTCAAATAAAGAGAGTCAAATTTTTACTGAAACTCTTTCTAATGGAATTTCTTATTTTGCTGCATACTCAATGCATGGAACTATGATAAATAGTGATAAATACAATGTTCCTAATGAGCATTATTTTTTTATGGGTGATAACAGAGATTGCTCAAAAGATAGCAGGTACCTAAGCAGCGTAGGTTATGTTAAATTTGAAAATATAGTGGGTAAAGCTAGAATAATATTTTTTTCAACAAATAAAAATGAGGGTAATATTTTAAAATTCTGGAATTGGAATAAAATTATAAGATTTGAACGATTCTTTAAAAAAATAAAATGACAATTAGTTCTATAAAATTTGAAAAAAATTTTAAAATTAAATTAAAAAATAAAGCCTTACTAGAACAAGCTTTTACCCACAAAAGTAAGAATAAAGATTTAAATAATGAAAAGTTAGAATTTCTTGGTGATAGAGTTATTGGTCTAATTTTGTCAAAAAAAATTATTGATTTATATCCGAATGAAAAAGAAGGAATTTTAGATAAAAGGTTTGCTAAACTTGTTAATGGAAAAACTTGCTCCTCTATAGCATGGGAAAATAAATTTCAAAATTTTATTTTATTAGGTGATAAAAATAAAAAAATAACACCAAAGGATGAAAAAATTTTAAGTGATTCATGTGAAGCTTTAATAGGAGCTATTTACTTAGATCAAGGTTTTAGATTTGTAGAAAATTTTGTATTGAAATTATGGAAAAATGAAATTGTTAAATCAAATATTACTATTTTAGATTCAAAAACTGAACTACAAGAATATTCTTTAAAAAATTATAAAAAATTACCACTTTATAAAGTTTTAAGCTTTGCTGGACCCAAACACGATCCTGTATTCAAAATTGCTGTCTCAATTCAAGATTCAAAAATCTTTGTTGGTGTTGGCCGATCAAAACAAGACGCGCAACAAAATGGAGCTAAAAAATTAATAAAGGAAATAAAAAATAAATAAATTATGTTTTGGAGTGATGAAGGGTACCTTTTGTCTAAAAATAATTTTGACGAAAATTCTATAATTATAGAAGTTTTCACTTTGAATCATGGAAAATATTCTGGCATAGTTTATGGTGGCTCATCAAAAAAACAAAAGAAAAACTTTCAAATTGGTAATAAACTTTTTATAAATTGGAAGTCTAAAAATGAAAATAGAACTGGATACTTTAATATAGAACTTTTAAAACCTGTTTCGCCATTATTTTTCGATGATAAAAAAAGAGCTATCACAATTTTATCCGCATCTTCATTTTTAAAAATACTATTACCTGAAAGACAAATTAATAAGAAAATCTACAATTCTTTTGAAGATCTTATCAACAATTTATCTTCAGAACTTTGGATAAAAGATTATCTTTTTTGGGAGCTATCATTAATTAAAGAGTTGGGTTTTGAAATTGATTTTTCAAAAGATCGTTCAAAAAGCTTTATTGAACTAAATGGAAAATCATATAAAATTCCATATTTATTTAGATTAGATAATAGTGAATATTTAACAAGTATTCACATCAAAGAAGCACTAGCATTTAATAAAAATTTGTTAATAGAAAATTTTATTACACCCAATAAACTTAGAATTCCATTATCAAGAAATATATTAGAAAAGTATTGTTAGTAAATTAATATTATTTCTTTATTTTAGTTGTTCAGCTATCTCTTCTGCAAAGTAGGTAACTATAGCGTTAGCACCAGCTCTTTTAAAAGATGTTAATGTTTCTATAATCACATCATTATTTAAAACTTTATTATTAACAGCATTTTTAATTAAGCTATACTCTCCAGAAACTTGATATGCAAAAACTGGAATCTTAAAGTTATCTTTGATCGTTTTTATAATATCTAAATAAGGTAAACCAGGTTTAACCATTACAAAATCTGCACCTTCTTTAATATCTAAAGCAACTTCTCTTAGTGCTTCTTTTGAGTTGCTATAATCCATTTGATAGTTTTTTTTATCGCCAACTAACAATTTACTTGAACCTATAGCCTCTCTAAATGGTCCGTAGTAGCTGGAAGCGTATTTTACTGCATATGACAATATTTGAACAGATTTATAGTTATTTTTATCTAAAGCTTTTCTTATTTCACCAACTCTACCATCCATCATATCTGATGGCGCAATAACATCACATCCCATTTCAGCTTGTAAAAGAGATTGTTTGATTAAAATTTTTATAGTTTTGTCATTATCAACATAATTATTTTTTATAATTCCATCGTGCCCATGACTTGTGTAAGGGTCTAATGCCACGTCACACATTATACCTATATTTTTATATTTTTTTTTAACTAATCTTAATGCTTTACACACAAGATTATTTTTATTTAGTGCTTCAGATCCATATAAATTTTTATTTTTAGGATTGGTATTTGGAAAAAGTGCAATCATCGGTATTTTTTTATCAAGCGCACTTTCAATTAATTTTTCAAGGTTATCCAATGAATATCTAAAAACACCTGGCATTGTTTTAATTGGATCTTTAATATTTTTTCCATCAGTTATAAAAATTGGCCAAATTAAATCATTTACAGATAAGTTATTTTCTCTTACCAGTCTTCTACACCAATCCTTTTTTCTGTTTCTTCTCATTCGTGTAGTTGGATATGAGCCGGTTGTAATCATTTGATAATCATTCTCATTTCAATTTTAAAGTTTATATTAAAATAAAAACAAGATCTATTGCGACATATACTTCCTATTACTTATATTTTTATTGATTTAACATTATCATATTGTAAATACTTAATTATATGGACATTTATAAAGATTTTCATACAGTAAAAGATATTAAATTTGATATTTTAAAACTTCAGAAAAGTTTAAGTGAAATTTTAAGCATTAAAAAATATGATGATGCCAATGGAATTAAAAATTTTGCAGCAATTTGTTTAAATCAAATACCTGGAAAACCTGAATCTACTAAAGGAAATTACGCTAGAGGTGTTTACTGGACAAAGCCTGACCACAAAGGTAATGAAATTGTAAGAGATCAAGAGTTGGATGAAACACTTTATACCGAATTTGTTAAAGATTTTGAACATACGTACTTCAAAGAAGTATACGAAACGTTAAAAAAAAAATTTAAATTAGGACGTATTAGAATATTATTAAAAGAACCAAGATCAACATTGAGCTGGCATAGAGACCCAGAGCCAAGACTACATATACCGATCGTTACTAACCCAGGTTGTTTGATGGTTATTGAAAATATTGCAAAACATCTTCCGGCAGACGGATCCGTTTATATAACTAATAATGTTAAATACCATAATGCTTTTAATGGTGGTGAAGAAGATAGAATTCATTTAGTTGCATGTTTAACAGACTATAAGTTTCAATAGTTATTTAAGTTAAAATCAAAATATTGTGGTATATTTATTTTTACTATATAAATATAGTATATATAACTTTATCTAGTGCCAAAAAATAAAATAAATAAAATAAAAAAAATTCTTATGGCTTCGGATCATGCAGGATTTAGTCTCAAGGAAGAAATAAAGTTTTTTTTAATAAAAAAAAGGAAAAAAGTTTTAGACTTAGGAACAAAAGATATTAATTCAGTAGATTATCCTGATTATGCTCACTTATTATCAAAAAAAATGAAAAATTCTAACTATCTAGGTATACTAGTTTGTGGTTCAGGAACTGGAATGAATATTGCTGCTAATAGACATAAATCTATAAGAGCTGCTTTATGCTATAGTGCAAAATCTACTAAACTGAGCAGAGAACACAATAATGCAAATGTTATGACTCTAGGAGCGAGATTGACTAAAAAAAGTCATGCCTTAAGGTATGTTGATATTTTTTTAAAAACAAGCTTTAAAGGTGGAAGACATTTAAGAAGAATTAACAAAATTTAAATATATGACAAAAATAAATAAATATTCATCTAGTAGTTACCAAAATTTTTTTGATAATGATTTAGCATCTACTGACCCAGATCTTTATAATTCAATTAAACTTGAGCTTGAAAGACAACAGCAACATGTTGAATTAATAGCTTCTGAAAACATTGTTTCTAAAGCTGTTTTGGATGCACAGGGATCTATTATGACCAACAAGTACGCCGAAGGTTATCCATCAAAAAGATATTATGGTGGATGTGAATTTGTTGATAAGGCTGAAGACTTAGCGCTCGAAAGAGTAAAAAAATTATTTAATTGTAAATTCGCAAAT
>Ga0114999_10009458_pt1 | contig 10669 bp, 9 predicted proteins | sample ArcticOcean_MG_C_3_FD_89820 | JGI IMG/M metagenome (GOLD analysis project Ga0114999, IMG submission 89820) | Marine microbial communities from western Arctic Ocean - ArcticOcean_MG_CB8_126 | ecosystem: Environmental > Aquatic > Marine > Oceanic | place: Arctic Ocean: Canada Basin | collected... | reverse complement strand
GGTTCTTGGTCATCGCCGCGACCGACACGTTCCGCATGCTGCCGATCGTCGACCCGGCGCTGCGCGCGGCGAGGCCGGAGATGTTGATGATCCGCCCCCAGCCCTGCGCGCGCATGTGCGGCGCCGCCGCCTGCGCCACCCGCAGGTAGCCGAGGACTTTGACGTTCATGTCCGTCCAGAAGGCGTCGGCGGTGATTTCCTCGAGGGCTGGCGGCGGACCACCCCCGCCGGGCACGGCCGCCCCGTTGACGAGGATGTCGAGCCGCCCGAGCTCGCTGTGGGCCTGCTCGACCATCGACCACACCGACGTGTCATCGCCGGTGTCACCCACGACCGGCAGGATCCGCTGGCCTGTCGCTTCGGCTAATTCGGTCGCCGTCGCGCGGAGCGTGTCCTCAGTACGTGCGCTGATCGCGACGGTCGCGCCCTCCGCCGCGAGTTGCCGCGCGATCGCTTTACCGATGCCTTTGCTGCCGCCGGTGATGAGGGCGACCTTGCCGCCGAGTTCGAGGTCCATCGTTACTCCATTGGTGGTTGGCTATCGCGGCGCTAGTTCTGTCAGACGGTCGAGGACACCCTAATGCGCTCCCCGATAGGTTGGTCGAAATCAGATCAGTAGCTTGCTCGCAAGAGGTACGCGCATGTCCGAGATCTTTGAGAGCTGCGAACAGCTCGTCGATTGGCTGACGGGCTCCGGACTTCGCATCGTCGTCACGGTGATCGCCGGGATCACCGCATCGCTGCTGGTTCGGCGACTGATCCGCACGGCGGTGCGTCCGAGGATCCTCGCGCCCTCGATGTAGGCACGCGCAGGGGACGACGAGCGGCTGCTCCGCCGCGAGCGGACCGTGGATTCGTTCCTGATCCGTACATCGAACACTTTCATCACCTTTGCCACCGGGATGGTGGTGCTGAGCGAGATCGGTGTGAACGTTGCGCCGCTGATTGCGATCGTCGGGATCGTCGGGCTGGCAGTCGGCTTCGGCGCGCAGAACCTCGTGAAGGACCCGATCGCCGGCGTCTTCCTGCTGCTCGAGAACCACTACGACATCGGTGACCGCGCGAAACTCGGGGCGGTCGAGGGTGAGGTCGTCGGCGTCTCGCTGCGCCGGACCACGCTGCGTGACGACCGAGGCGGCGTGCACACGATCCCGAACGGGTCGATCACCGTCACCTCGAACCTGACCGAAGTGGGCTATTCCTCGTAGCTCGGGGGAGCCGCGCAGCTAGATATGGCGAAGCTGCGACCGCGAGGCGATGAAGATCGCACCGACGGCCGTCATCCCACCCATGATCGCGAGTGTGTCGCCGGGGCCGAACTGGCTGCGCATCAAGCCGACGTATACCGCTGAGATCGGTAGCAGGCCGTTGAAGGTGAGCGCGAAGAGCGACATCACGCGACCCATCATATGCGACTCGGTGAACTCCTGCAGCAGGGTGCGTTGCGAGGTCATCAGCACCCCGCCGCAGCCGCCCCAGATAATCATGATGACGCCCGTCAGCGCGTAGTTGTTCGAGAGCCCGATCGCCATCAGGCCGGGGCCGAAGCAGTTGAACGCCGCGAGGAACATCAGGCCTCGGCGGGTGACGGTCTGCCTCGATGCCAAGTAGAGCGACGTAGTGACCATGCCGACGCTTAGCATGCCGATCAAGAGCGACGTGGCGAAGGCACCCTGCCCCAGTTCGTTCTTCGCGACGTCGGGCATCAGGATCCCGTAGGCGCCGATCCCGGAGCCCATGAACAGGCCGACGATGATCAGCGATCGCAGCGAGTCATGGCCAAAGGCGTAGCTGAGCCCGATCTTGATGTCCGCAAAGATCGACCCGATCGTGCTGCCAGCCGCGCGCTCGGCGCGCTCGTAGGGCGGTAGGTTCACCATCCACATCATGAACACCGCGCCGATCGACAGGCCGGTGAAGACGAAGAACGCGGGACCGATGCCGAAGAGCGTGATCGAACCGCCGCTGATCACGGCACCACCGATCTGCGCGACGGACTGCCCCATGTTCTGCAGCCCGACTGCGCTCATCAGCCTGTTTGGCGGAACGAGTTGCGGAACCATCGCTTGCAGCGCGGGAGTGACGATCGCTACCGAGGTGCCGACACCGAATGCCAGGACCATCGCAATCGGCAAGCTGATCGCATCCGCCTGGACCACGAGCGCGGTTGCCAGCAGCACCACCGTCCCGCCGAGCGAGACCCAGATGACGAGGATGCGTCGATCGACGCGGTCGGAGATCGCGCCTGCTGGCAGGGAGACGAGCAAACCGGGGATGCCAATCGCGAACCCGAGGAACGCAGGCGCTGCGGCGCGATCGCTGATTTCGAGGGCCATCCACACGAACGCGAATCGGGAAATGCCGCCGATCAGCGCGGCGAGGAACTGTGCACCCCAGTAGAACCGAAAGTCGCGGATCGACAGTACCTGACGAATCGGATTCCGCTGCGGTTCCACGGTTTCTGGCGCCGGCGAGTTTGGTTCAGCAGTCGTAGTGATGCGACACCGTCAAATCATTCACGAGCGTGATGAGGCGATGATCTTACCGGACGATCGGCGAACTTCGCCGATCGTCCGGTAGGATCATCTCTGAGCTGTTAGAAGCCGCCACCGTTCACGTAGAGGCGCTGGTTCGTCACGTAGCTACCCTCAGGGCCGACGAAGTACAGCACTGCGTTAGCGATGTCCTCGGGCTGGCAGACGCGCTCGAACGGACTTGATGCGTCCAGTTCGCGGATGTCGTCGACGCCGCGTGTGGCGCGGACGAGGCGCTTGCCCATCTCGGTTTCCACGAGGCCGGGCGCGACGATGTTGACGTGGATACCGTTCGCGCGCTCTTCCTTCGCGAGGCTGAAGGCGACCGCCTCCATCGCGGTCTTACCCATGTTGTAGGGCGCACCACGCCCGCTCAGGCTCGCCGTCGCGCCCGAAGAGATCATCACGACATCGCCTCGGTCGAGTTTGCGCATCTGCGGGACGAGGAGCTGGCTCATGTAGAAGGAGCCGAAGGCGTGCGTCGCGACGACGCGCTCCATCTCCGCCGGGTCGGTGTTGGCGATCGCGTTGCCGCGCGAGGCGATGCCCGCGTTGTTGACGAGGATCCCGATCGGGCCGAGCTCAGCGAGCGCGGCCTCGACCATCTGCTCGCACTGCTCGTAGCTGGAGACGTCGCCCTGGTAGGTTCCGGCGCGGCGCCCGAGGACGCGTACTTCCTCGGCGAGCGCGTCTGCGGCGGAGGCGTCTCGCGCGTAGTTGATCGCCACGTCTGCACCGGCGTTCGCCAGGCCTCGGACGATGCCCGCGCCAATGCCGCGTCCGCCGCCGGTGACCAGTGCTGTTCGGCCGCTCAGATCTGTCATGTTGCCCCCTGTGTCGACTGTAAGCGCTGCCCCGGAGGGCGACGCACAGTTTAGCGAAGGGTCACGCAGGGGGAGAACGGGGAGGGGCGGTTAACGTTGGAGGGCCGACCGCGCCACGGGGGAGGCGAATCCAGCCGTGGCGCGAGCGGCACCTTGAGGCGCGGGCTCTCTCCGCGCTCCTAGATACTCTCCGCCGCACCGCGACATACGTAGAGCCATTGGTCACAAATGGCTCGGGACGATCATTCGAGGAGGTCACTGGCGCGTCACCGCTAGATATCACCATCGGATCTCAACCCGCAAGTTGTCGAGCCAGATCGAGCGCCGCGTTGCGATCCGTGATTTCACCGGCCGCCGCGGCTTCGCGGATCTCCTCGAGGATGCGCCCGACCTCCGGGCCGGGTTCGATGCCGGTCGCCTCGATCACTGCGTGTCCATCAACGAGGCCCGCAATCGTCCGCGCGGCCTCGGGAGGGTGCCAGCCGACGATGCGTTGCACGTGGGCGACGTAGGCGGGCCACCTCGGAAGGAGCTCCTCCGGATCGGCGGTGGCGAGCGAGTCCGCGAGGAAGAGAAAGCAGACATCAAGTGCCGCATCGCCGAGTCGCTGGTGGAAGCGGTGGAGCGCCCTCGGCGTTGGTCGCTGGCCCGGCGAGGCGACCTGGCCGGGGCGCAGGTGCTGCTCGAGCAGCAGCGAGATGCGCCCGATCACGCGTTCCGGGTATCGGAGCGCGCGCAGCCGAGCGGCCGCGAGCACAGCACCGCGCGGACCATGGCCGAAGAACCGCGTCCGTCCATCGGCCTCGAGGGTGCGGGTCTCGGGCTTGCCGATGTCGTGCAGCAGCGTCGCCAGCCGGAGCACGGGAGCGCGCTCCTCGAGGTGGGCGCGCACCGGTCCCCAGACGGTCTCACGCCATTCCTCGTCCCAGGTGTGGTGCCAGATCGCTGCTGCCGGTTCGGCCTCGGGTGGCGTGTCGCGCAGCAGCACGCCCATCCACTCCAGCGCGACGAGTTGGTGCTCGAGCACGTCCCAGGTGTGATGCGGTCGCTGACTGATGCTTCGTCCAGCCACCAGCTCCGGCAGCGCCCTGTCGAGGAGCCCTGTCCGTTCCAGTATCCGGAACCCCGTTGCCGCGCTTCTACTCCCGAGGAGTTGCTCCAGCTCGTGCCCGACCCGCTCCAGTGCCACGTCATCGAGCAGCGACGCGGCCTCTGCGATCGAGAATTCTGTGGCGGGTTCGATCGAGAACTCCAGCGTCGTCGCCAGTCGAACACCGCGCAATGCGCGGACTGGGTCCTCCGAAATCGAAGAGCGCGACACTTGTCGCACGAGCCCCGCATCGAGGTCGTCGAGCCCTCGGTGCCGGTCGATCACCGCGTCGCGTGGCAACCCTTCGAGGGTTCTAGGCACAGCCCTCAGTGGCAGTGCGAGCGCGTCGATCGTGAAGTCACGGCGGTCGAGGTCGGCGTCGAGACCGCCCTGGATCGGCGTGACATCGATCCAGCCGCCCTCGAGTGGCACGCGGTACAGCTCGTGCTGACCGCCGAGCGAGACCACCGAGCTGCCCAGCGCGTCAGCGAGGGCGTGGGCTCCGTCCGTCGCCGCGCTAGAGGCGATGTCGAGCTCACGCACCGGGCGGCCGAGCAGGGCGTCGCGCACCGCGCCACCCACGAGGTAGCTGGCCTCGAGCGCTGGCACCGTGCGCGCGAGCCGCGCGAGGCGACGAATGGTGGAATCGATCGAGTGCATCTCGGAAGGGTGGCGGTCAGCGTTGCGGGCGGTCAACGGAGCCGACTCGCTAGCTGATCGAGGCCGCCCACCACTCCGTCGCGTGATCGACTTCGATGCGGATCACGGGCGCTTCGTCGAGCGCCATCGTCAGGTACTGCTGATAGCGGTCACGCAGCGAGGCCACTGCGACGGCGTGCTCCGTGCCGGGTTCGACGATCGTTGCGTTGCCTCGGAGCATCGCCCAGCCCAACTGCTGCCAGTTGTCCTCGTAGTGGTCGACGATCAGCGTCGCGCGTCCGGTCTCCTCGATGTTTCGCACGCGCTTGAGGTGCAGCGTCCGCTTGGGCTTCTCGTCGATCACCGAGTAGACGAGGTTGCCGTCGACGAGGAAGCAGATCGGGACAGCGAACGCCTCGCCGCTGCGGTCGACCGTGGCGAGGCGCCCGATTGGCGACTGATCGAGGAGGGCGAGCGCGCGCTCACTCAGTTCGAGCACGTCGTCTCCTCGGGTAGTCCCAGCCTCGATCGGTGCTCAGTTCCAATCGTGGTTGTCGAACGCCCAGTCCAGCAACTCTGCTGCCTGTCGGTAGCGGTTCGTCGAGTCTAGTAGGACGACGTAGACGCGGTGTCCGTTGCGCATGGCGGATCCGACGAAGGTGCGGCCAGCGTCATCGGTGTAGCCGGTCTTGATACCGTCGGCGTCTTCGTAGCGGCTGAGGAAGCCGTTGATGTTGTAGAGCGTCAGAGTGCGATTGCCGTTTGCCGTCCAGACCGAGGCACCGACCGTGTCGCGGAACTCGGGGAGCTGCATCCCATAGCGGGCGAGCATCGCGAGGTCGTAGGCAGAGGCGAGGTGTCGGTTGGCGTCGAGTCCGTGCGGATTCTCGAAGTTGCTGTCGGTGAGGTCGAGCCGCCTGAGCAGCGTGTTCATTTGGTTGACGAAGGCGGCGTCGGTTCCGGCCTGGTAACGACCGATCGCGAGCGCCGCATCGTTCCCAGAACGGAGCATCAGACCGTGGACGAGGTCACGCATCTGGAAACAGTCGCCGGGCCGTAGGCCCATCAAACTGCTGCCCGGCATGTTTCGGCTGTCCACGTCGGAGTCGACCCAGGCTTCGAGGTCCGTGCCCTCGATCGCGAGAATCGCGGTCGCAATCTTGGTCAGGCTGGCGGGCGCCATGGCTTCACGGGCGTTTTGCGCGTAGAGAATCTCGCCCGACGCCTCGTCGATCACCACTGCAGCGGATGAATCGACCTCGGCAGCGGCGAGACTCGTCGTGAGGATCGGCGCTGCCGAGGTCGCCAGCGGAGCCGGGAACACCGGGAAGCGGGAGATCGCGGCGCTCGTCTGTCCGGGTGCGCCGTCGCACTGGATGAGCAGCAGTGCGGCGGCCGGTACCGCTTCGCCACCAAAGTGGTCGAACCACGGCTTGTTCACGAATGCCGGGGCCTGCGGCCGGTAGCCGATGAACTCCCCACCAACCGAGGTGAAGATCGCGCTCGGATCGCATCCGCCCGCGAGCGACGTGTTGATGATGCCGCTGAGCGTGCCGCCACCCCACGCCTGCAGGCTGGCACCCGAGGTGGGGAGAGGTGCGTTGAACCCGGCGTGGCTGGTGCCGACCCCGCAGCTCGGCGCGCCGGCGTAGGGTTCGAGGAATTCGTCCGCCATCCAGCCGGTGTTGCTGCTGATCTGGACGCGCTGCCAGCGGTACTCGCCTTTGACCTCGGCACCTTCAAGGACCTCGACCAGCGAGCCTTCGGCGAAACAATCGAGGCGGTTGCCCTCGGGGGCGTCGCGCAGCCGTAGGCAGCTGCCATCTGCGCGGATGATCGCCGTCGTCCCGGGGACGAGCGGTACCGCTCGCAACGCCTCGGCGCGGTCGGAGTGGGTCGGAGTTTGGTGTGTGCTGGCCGCGAACGTGCTGGCCGGGGATAGCGGCAGCAAAACGGCGAGCAAGAGTACGAGCAGGAGCGGTCGAGTTGTACGCATCACTGGGCAACCGCCTCGCGAATACCCGCCATGACAGATAATACGGCAGGTTGGTCCTCGGTGTTGAGGGGGCGTGATCACGAATCGCTGAGAATGAGCTATGCAACGGTCATCGGAGTGTCGAGTTTCACGAACCGCGAGCGACTCCTTACGGCGGGCGCCCTGCTCGTGTAGCGTCGACTGTGCGCCTGGTTCAGGTATCGAAGAGGTTCGAGGACAGGACTGTGTCCGTGGATGTCAGCACGTTGCCACAGCTACTGGCGCGGAGCGTTTCGCTCTACGGCGATCGGATGGCGTTCCGCGCCCCCTGGGGCGACGGGCTGGAGTCGGTCACGTTCGCAGAGTTGGGTCGACGGGCAGCGGGCGTCGCGGACCAACTCGCGGCGGACGTCGAACTAGGCGACTTCGTCTTGATCGGTGCGCGGAACTCCGTGCCTTGGGTGCTCGGCTTTTACGGCGTGATGGTGCGCGGTGCGATCCCCGTCCCCGTCGACACCGAGATGTCCGAGGAGGCGCTGACCTCGATCGTGGGGGAGCTGCACCCGAAGGCAATCATCGGAGACGAGGAGTTCCTCGGTCGCGTCTCCGAGGTGCGTGCGCGCCTCATCTCCGTCGACGAACTGCACGACTGGCCGGAGTCCGAAGGACCGCTCGAGCGTGAAACGCTCGAGACCGAGGCGATGGCGCTGCTGCTCTACACCGGCGGTACCACCGGGCGTCCGAAGGGCGTGATGCTCAGCCATCGCAACCTCATCGCGGCCGTCGAGGCGAGCATCGACGCCGCCGAGATAGTCGACGGCGACGTAATGTTCGTGGTCCTGCCGCTCTTCCACGTATTCCCACTGACGACCGGTTGCCTCGCCCCGATGGCGGCGGGCGTCCCCGCCGAGCTGGAGTACCGGCTGCTGCGGGTCGCGGCCCGCGCGGCAGAGACGCCTCCGACGATCCTCCTCGGCGTCCCGGCGCTCTTCGAGGCGTTGCTTCGGACGGTGGAGCGCGGTGCGTCGAGCGGCATCAAGGGCGTCTATTTCAAGACGGCGCTCGCGGTGAACGCCTTCCTGATTCGGACGGTTGGCGTGAACCTCGGGCGGTTGTTGTTCCGGCCACTGCAGCAGGCGCTCGGCGGCAACCTGCGGTTCCTCGTGAGCGGGGGCGCTCGCCTCGATCCGGCGGTCCACCGCCGGATGATGTCGGTCGGGCTCCCCGTGGTGCAGGGCTACGGCCTGAGCGAGATAGCGGCGGCGGGAGTGATCCAGCGATTCAATGCCCGCGACTACTGGTGGCGCGCGCGCAGCTACTGGCGGCGAGTGGGATCGGTCGGAACGCCAGTGAAGAATCTGGAACTGTCACTCGAACCGCACGAGGGCTCTGAGGACGGCGAGGGCGAACTTGTGATCCGCGCGCCGAATGTGATGCTGGGCTACTACGAGCGACCCGCTGACACCGCTGCCCGGATCCGCGACGGCGCGCTGTACACCGGCGACCTCGCCCGCATCGACAAGCGGGGCGACCTGCGGATCACCGGTCGGGCCAGCCTCGTGATCAGCATGCCGAACGGCAAGCAGGTCAACCTCGAGACGTTCGAGGCGAAACTGGTCGAGGCGCTCGAAATCCAGCAGGTGCGACTCACGGTCGAAGAGGAACCGGAGTATCAGCTCGTGGCTACGGTCTTCGCGAACAGCGAAGCGGCCAGCGGTGACCAGGTCACGGATGCCGACTCACTCCGCGACGTCGTGCGCGGAGCCATTCGGCGCCAGTCGCGTCCGCTGCCGTCGTGGCTGCGGGTCGACGTGGTGCGGCTCGTCGATGAGCCGTTGCCGGTGACGCGCCTCGGCAAGCTGCGTCGCGTACCGATGCCTGATCACGCCTTTGACCTCGGCCGCTGGCTGACAGAAGCGGCGAAGGTGGAAGACGTCTAGCCGAGGTCGCTCACCGGTTCCGACGCTGGTGCATCTTCGGCGGTCTCGGATGACGCCGCTGCTGCCGGCGATGTCCTCGCCTCGGCGATCTCACCCGCGCGGCGTTCCTCGGCGGATCGTTCAGAGCGCCGCTTCAGGTTGTTCAGGTGCGTCAGCATTAGCACTACGTCGCCAGCGTCGCCCAGCAGCGCCGTGAGTTGCATCAGCGGATTCGCCGAGGCGTGCCCGCGGATCCGCTCGACCAATCGCGTTGAGTGGTCATCGATCGGCTCGAGCCAGAACAGCCAGCTTGCGCTGCCCGCCTTGCCGTCGTAGGTGAGCACGAGGAAGCGTTCTCGCTCGATGTCGTGCACCCGGAAGGCGGAGCGCGGTGACAATGCCATCTCGTCGCCGACCGCAAGCTGTTGGTAGGCGGGGATGATCCGATGCGCGCTCGACCGACCGAGGTTGTCGAGCAGATCGAACGAGTACCAGCCTGCCCGGCCGTAGCCCATCTGCACGATCCACGGCCAGATGTCAGCCGCGCAGGCGTCGATCGTGATCGCACGTGTGACGACTTCGGCGTGACCAAAGAGGTCATCGCCGGGGTAGGTGCGCCGCAGTTCGGCCTGGTTCGCACCGAGGCGGCGTAGCCACGGTCGCAGCAGCAACCAGCCCGTAGCAAGGTACGCGACGCCGTCGAGCACGCGCAGGGCGCGGGAGCGCTTCGACACCGGCGGCTCGTACCACGGCAGCCAGCGCCAATTCGGCAGACGGGCGCCTGACGGCAGTAGCCGCTCGATCCGCTGCTGCCAGCTCGGTCGTCGTTGAGGTAGCAGCGTACGTCGCCTACGCGGGCGCGGATCTCGGAGCCAACGTTTGGCCTCGGGCAGTCGCCAGTTGTCGCCGATGCGTCGCATCACGTCGGTTTCTCGGGCGCGTTTGAGCGCCCGCCGCTTGTGGACGGAGCTTATCACTCAGTCGCGTGATCCGATGATCGGTTCAGTTGCCCACAATCTGCAAGCTGTGGGCAACTGACTCTGAGGGGACTAGGCATCGCGCTTCGCCAGCCAGTCGCGAATGAACGGATTCCCGCCGCGTTCCGCGCCGATTGAAGTCTCCTGCATGTGTCCCGGCAGCACCGCGGTGTTGTCCGGCAACTCGAGCAGCTTCTCGCAGATGCTGCTCATCTCCTGTTCGAAATCGCCGCCCGGAAAATCGGTGCGCCCAATCGACCCTCGGAAGAGGGTGTCGCCGCTGAAGAGCATGCCCTCATCCGCGTAGTAGCTCAGCGAGCCGGGGGTGTGGCCCGGCGTCTCAATCGCCCGCAGGCGGACGCCCGCCACCTCGACGATGTCGCCCTCGGTAACGAAGGCGGTCGGGTCGGGCGGCGGCGAGTTCACATCGAAGCCGAACTTCTCGGCGGAGCCCTGCCAGCCGGTCCGCAACAGCTCGAGGTCGGACTCGTGCAGCAGGAACTTTGCGCCAGTCTCGGCGTGCACGCCTGCCACACCGAGGATGTGGTCGACGTGCGCGTGGGAGTTCGCGATGTACTTGATGTTGACGCCCATGTCGCGCGCTAACGCCAGGATCTCGTCTGGTTGATCGCCGGGGTCGATACAGATCGCCTCGCCGGTCTTCCGGCTCCCGATCACCCAGCAGTTCTCTTGGAACACACCGACGACGAT
>Ga0114999_10009456_pt1 | contig 10671 bp, 7 predicted proteins | sample ArcticOcean_MG_C_3_FD_89820 | JGI IMG/M metagenome (GOLD analysis project Ga0114999, IMG submission 89820) | Marine microbial communities from western Arctic Ocean - ArcticOcean_MG_CB8_126 | ecosystem: Environmental > Aquatic > Marine > Oceanic | place: Arctic Ocean: Canada Basin | collected... | reverse complement strand
TGTGGAAATGTGGACAGTTTCATCGAAATAGCGGGTCTGCTATTTCAGTGAATAATAATAGTTCAGTAAGAATTCTCAAAATCACTTTTACTATTCTGTCAACCGTAGTCTAAATTTTCACAGAGTATCCCGTAATTTCAATATATGATAGCGAGTACGAACAAATATTTAATTGGGTGTTGACATATGAGTTTTTGAGGGGGTACCCAAGGCATGGAGCATTGCCAAACACACAGCAGGATGCAGTTATAATCCCTGCGGATGGAGAACTTCCCGTGATAAATAGTATGGATTTAGATGGTAACATCAACTGGCGTACCGTCTATAATCACGGTTTAGAGCGTGGATATTTGGAAAAGCCGAAACACTTCCCAGAATTAGGCTGGTTGATTGACATTAACGTTCGCGATAGTCAAGTGCTATTATTCAATATTGATGATGACGGCGAGCTTGGATTTGAAAGACCTGTTGTATTGGACTTCGTAGGCAATCTGCAGGAGAAATATTATAATGATGAAATTATATCCGTTATCGGCATGAGTACAATTGGTGAAGGTGATGAAAATTCATGGAAAATAGAACGGGTCGATATCAAAGATGCTCGAGCATCTGATCCATATGAGATATTTCCATTTGCAAATCATAACTTTTTTCGAGCAAATTGGACAGTACAAGCAGCAACTAATGGTAACATTTGGTTTATGGCAGACAACAGAGATGAAAACTATTTTAAAATTGCAGCCTTGGACCATAGAGGTAGAAGGTTAACTGGTGAAAATGGGCTTCAATTGTCAAATGATGATCAGAGAAATCAACCCGTTATGACGGTTGACCCCAATGGTGGTTGCTGGGTCGTCTGGAAGGATGATAAGATTCGCGCAGTACACTTTGATCCAAGGGGTGGTGTATTTCATGGCAGATGGAATGTCGAAGGAGAAGTTATATTTGAAGATGAGGAGTTGGACTTTGTAACCACAAGCTTGGATGATGCGAGCAATACACTTTACGTAACTGCCATAAAAGACGTAGTTATTTCGTGCAGCGCATCGGGGATGAATGGCTGTCAGTTGGAAATCCGGAGAGTCTAATCCCCACAACAACTTCTCTCGAACCACCATACCCCAACCCGTTCAACTCGACAAGCCTGATCAGTTTCGGGCTCGAGCGTGCCAGTGATACGCGGCTTTCACTATACGATATCAGCGGTAGAGAAGTGAGGCAAATTATTGACAGCAACTTGCAGGCAGGTAGCTACGAAATCACTTTTGAAGCTGAAAACCTAAGTGCGGGGACGTACTTTTTGCGGTTAGACACTGGTTATTTGGCTGTAACTCGTAAAATGATTTTGCTTAAGTAGTGAAATTAAAAGTAATTACCTTTTATAATTACAACCTATATAATTATTTGTAAATTATTATATAGGTTGTAATTATAAAATTAATTGCTTACATTACATAGATTATTTATGTTAGGTAATACTGTACTAAAAGTGTTAGTGCTAGTAATGTCTCAATCTTGGGTTTGGCAGCCCGGCAGTCAAAGATTACTTTGAAAACTCTATTACTGCACCCGACTGTTGCCCGAATTTATGTGTAACTAAAACAGTGAGAGTTGAATGCGCCGATTAATTATTAGTTTTCGCATATTGGCATCGCACGATCTCGTCGCCGATGGCGAGCTTGCTGTTTTTACCGATAAAAACGCGGGACCGATATTGGGATGGCAGGATTATCCTGACGATGGTTTGTTCCCACCGATGGCTGCAGAAATGAGCAAGCCTTCGATAATCAGGGGCGTAAGGGTTGTCAAGGTCTCTGTATATCCGGTGCAATACAATAAGACTGAGCGAAAATACATTATACACGACCGAATTGAGACAGAAATCAGTTTCACAGACGCTGAGCCAATAAACCCGGTATTACAGCCAACTCGTCGTCACCGAAGTCAACAGTTTTTGAGAGTGATTGACGGTCTCACACTTAACGGTGATGACATAGCGCGAGACGACCCCGACTTTGGAGAGGCAGCATCAATTCTCGGACATTATTTGATAGTAACCATAGATAATATTTTGGAGTATTCCGCTCCTTTCATTGAGTGGCGGCGCAAATCTGGCTATAAAGTTGATATTCTAAGTTTGTCGCGAGGGCAGGCGGGACAGCCGAGTTTAGTTAAACGGGAGATACAAGCTCGCTACGATGAATATTTAGATGACGGAATAGATCCTTTTGACTTTGTGCATTTAATTGGAGATCGCTCAGCCTATGAAAATAGCATTATTCTGATAACTTACATAAATAATTTAGTATTAATAATTAAATCTTACGCTTTAGATAATTAATTTTTGAGTAATCTTTTAACAGATGTCTTCAAATATTTTGAGGCACATCAAACTATATTTGAAATAGTTAGAGTTGCTGGGCTATTACTGCTCAGTTGGCTTTCCTTCTACATTGCCAGAAGATATTTGGTGAATGGTCTTAGCAAACTGGTCAAAAAGACTAAGACCACAATTGATGACGCACTGTTAGAAGCGGGTATTTTCCATAGACTCGCTTGGATTCTCCCGCTGATAATACTGTATAATTTCTCTGATATATTCGGTGGATTTTCAGAAATATTCGAACGTGTTTTGACCGCCTTGATCATACTCGTATCTTTGCTTGCCCTTGGTGGATTGATAACCGCAATTCAGGAAATTGTCTTCCGCAAGAATCCAGAAAAACAACTACAAGTAAAAAGTACATTACAGATTACACGTATTATCATGTATGTATTTGGTGGTATCGTTATTGTAGCAGCGGTAATAGGGCAGTCACCAATGATACTGCTATCTGGTTTAGGTGCATTGACTGCAGTATTACTACTTATATTCAAGGACACTATCCTTTCATTTGTGGCAAGTTTACAAATATTTACCTATGATCTGGTCAAAGTGGGGGATTGGATAGAGGTTCCAAAATTCAATGCAGATGGAGATGTGATTGATATAGCTTTACACACCGTCAAAGTTCAAAATTGGGACAAAACCATCACTGTAATTCCAACCCATAAACTACTTGATGAATCGTTCAAAAATTGGCGAGGCATGACTGAAAGCGGGGGAAGAAGAATCAAACGATCCATCAATATAGATATGACTTCTATTGAGTTTTGCACTGAGGAAACACTATCTCGATTTCGCAAAATGACACTTATCAAGGATTACATTGAAAAACGACAGAGTGAAATTGACAGTTACAATAAAAGGCATGACATTGACTCGTCAGAGCGAATTAATGGCAGATGGATGACAAATGTAGGTGTGTTCAGGGCGTACTTGGAACAATATTTAAACAATGACCCCAAAATTCACAATGATTTAACTTTTCTTATACGTCAGCTCGCCCCGGGTGAAAATGGGTTGCCTATCGAAATTTATGTCTTTTCAAATGATACTGATTGGATAAATTATGAATCCATCCAGGCCGATATATTTGACCATATTATTGCTGCCTTGCCTCGATTTAACCTAAGGATTTACCAGCAACCTTCTGGGTATGACTTGAGTCGGATAAAAATTAGCTAAATGAAATGAATAAAATTATTACCGTACAAATTCTTGTTTTGGTGGTATTACATATAGTAAGTTGAATCCAATAATTTGGTATATAGCAAAAAGTATGGTACCTGAATAATAAATGAAATTATCCAATAAAATAAATACATTATTAAGTAATCTCGATTCTACCTCGGGGATAGAGCGGCTTACGATATTAGGTAAGCTATGTAAAGAGAATATAAATGTTTCGTCCGATAATATTTCTCAAATATAGCTTGATGGGCTATGAGATGATTGATGACATAGTAATTGCTGAATTTCAAGCTGAATTTCATCACAATATTATTGTTGCAATGCTCATTAATGGCAAGTTAAGCGAAGTTGATTTTTATATTGAAAAAGCTAAAATATTTGTCGCAGGTAGCGACAATATTAAGCATAATTCAAGGGCAGAATATGCGATTGGATTAGCATATTTACATAAGGCTGAATTTTCCAAAGGTCTAATTCTTTTCAAGAAATTGGATGAAATATACCAAGATAGTCAAGATTACGATTTTCAAGCTAAAGTAAAAATTAATCTTGGATTGTGCTATCACAATTTTACACACTATGACAGTGCTTTGAAGTCATTTTTTGATTCTCTGCGAATAAGTGAAAAAGCAGATTTTAGTGGATACATCTATGATGCACATATAAATATTGGAAATACATATTCGAGAATTAAGGATCGCAATAAAGCAATTCACCATTATAAAAGGGCTCTGAAAATAGCCAAAATGAGTAAAAACGATGAAAAGCTTAGCACCTGTTACATAAATATTGGAACCCATTATTTTGGGGAGAAAAATTATGTAGAATGTCTGGAATATTTTAAGAAATCTCTTGAACTATCAGTGCGGACTAACCGAAAAGCGAATATAGTAAAGTGCAATATAAATATTGGCAGGACTTATTATGAACTCAAGGATATTGCTAATGCAAAAATTTATTATAAAAATGGCTTGAAACTCGCTGAGAAAAGCAATTATACTGAATTAATTGCCGCAGTCTGTTCAAATTATGCCACCATGTATAAGAAGGATGGGGATACGGAAAATGCAGATGTAATGTTCAAAAGAACTATTTCGCGTTATCAACATTTGGATGTAAATTATGAGCAATCCGAAATGTTAGGTGAATATGCAGATTTCCTTGCCGAGCAAAGAAAGTACAAGCGTGCGTTTGAGTTCTTGAAGGATAAAGCGGTGATTGATGGTATAATAAGCATGGATAATCAGACAAAAACCATAGCCGACCTCAACATCAAATATGAGATTGAAACAAAGGAAAAAGAGGCTGACCTTATTAGTGAACAAAATACTGAGCTTCAAATTGAATCCAAAGAGCGTGAAAAGGTAATCAAGGAACTCGAGGAAGCATTATCAAATACTAAAGTTTTAAGTGGGTTGGTACCGATATGCTCTCATTGTAAAAACATCCGCGATGATAAAGGATTTTGGAACCAAATTGAATCCTACATTTCAGAGCATAATGATGCAATATTCAGTCATGGTATTTGCCCAAGCTGCATGAAAACACATTATCCCAATGTTCATACCACAAGCGTATAGCTAATACATACTTCCTTAAATCAGTTTTTTATGCGTTGATATTCTTGCGAAACAGTTTGTCCACGAATAATAATACATCTTACTAACGTCATTCCAGCGAAAGCTGGAATCCAGGAAGTCCTTGTAAATACTGGATTGACTGCCCAGTAGCTTGTCCTGTTCCAGACTAATTCAGGTTCAGAATGACTAAAGTGTGCTTTACCATTATTGTAATGAGATTAAATATTAGATCCTCTGTTCAGTTGAAATGACAATAATTTCCGGTAAAAAACCTTCTTTTGAAAGTAGTCACAATAATAATTTAAATTTTTAAGCATAATTTTATTATGATCTCCCCAGGATGCTCTTCTTGCGACTAATTTGAGTTAGCAACCTCCATCCTTATCCAAAAATCTCTGGGAAACAGTCGATACACAGTCTGTGGCGTTTCCACACTTTTTATATAGGCTTCGAGAGATAGAAATTGATCCTCTGGTCCGATCAGGAAAAAGTTACTATCATCATTTGCCTCAAGCGGTTTTCCATATCCAACCATGACTTTGCCATACATTCCCGCTAATCGTGAGACCAACTCTTCAAATAGTCCTTCCTCTTCACTAATTTCTAAGATCGCCTCTCTGTGAGCAGTGATAACATCAGGACCAAAGCCATCAACCAAATCTTGAGCCATATTTTCACCACGAGATTCATACCTCGCCGGTGCCCTGCTGGATGAAAAACACAGAGCCTTTACATACTCCGTCAAAGTTGGATCAGAGACACCTTTATTAACTTCGCCAATGATAAACTTCATGGTCTCGGAAACATCCGGACATCTTTCGGCATAATACCTTAGCCGTCCACTGTTCTCTCTATATCGAATGCCATTGCTGTATGCCAATCCAGATGCCCATGTTTTCATGAACAGACCGTGTGCAGCATACCCACTGAACAGATTTGCAGATAAACTATTCAAAATGGCTTCCCTGCTCACATCATATGGCTCTGCACAGGCTACTGAGTACATGATAACGCCATTGCGGGTGTTCTCGTTAATTAATCCAACATAAATTGGTTCAAATTTTTCATCCACTCTACTCTGAAGATTATTCTCGATTCCTCTGAAATCAGTATATTCCATCCGTTTAGAATTCATACCTGTATTAAGATTGTCAGTGAATACCGGTAGTTTATCGATAATTTGTTCACGATCAATTTGGTTTGAAATTAGGAAGAACCTTACGTTGTCACTGTTTGAAATTAATCTCAGACATCTTTTGAAACCATTGAGAGCAACCTGCGGATCAGTCAGCAAATCTGATTTTATTTCCGCACATAGATAGTTCCAGTCCTCATTGAGATTTTCATCCGGAATCTCAGCAAGAGTAGATCTCAGCTCCTGATTAATTCTTAAAATTATTGAAGTGACTGTGCCATCAGTCCGGTTATTATCCTCTGAATCTAACATTTCTTGCAATGCTTCTCTATCTAAATCAACACCAGAATCAGATAGATTATCAAGGTATAATGACAACTCCTCATGAGATCCGCTGTTCCCTGTATCGGTTAGTAACCACCTAAGTCGCTGATAGAAATGAACCTTGGTTAGAAAACTATTTGCAGCAAGGTAAAGTGGCATATCTTGCATAAGATAAGCATTATTGGGATTGTCCACCCAGCTTTCTTCGCCACGCTTCATGGTACTTCGCAGTGAAACCAATCTCTGATCAAGTATATCGGTCATGCGGGACAAGTTTGACTTTTCAAGCAGTGGTGAATACATGCTTGCGGTCATCCACGCCAATACGTCATCAATTTCGCTGGAATTATTTGCTGAACCGCGCAAAACCAGCTCTACCCGACCCGTCGCCATGTTACTGTCAAAATACGCATCCATTCCCGCAATTTTAAGACGAAGTTCAGATTGCATTTCGTCAAATGCAATAATTTCCCCTTCCTTTGTAACTCCAATTGATGTAAGAACTTCTGGCAGAAATGGCAAATAAAATAAATCGTTTTCCGGAATCACATTCAAATTAAAGGCAGCACCCAGTGTTGAGGTCGAGATATTTTCAAAAGTTGTTGCAACTAATTCAGCACCGATAGGTAGTTTAATCACTTTATAATTTAATTGATCGTCAAGCGTCATCGGAGGGTTATCAATGAACTTTGGTATTACCTGATCCATTGTTTCACTTTCAAGTAGCGCTGTATTTCGATCAAATTCTTCTTTATACTTTGCTATAGCTTCTGCATCATTATCAATATGATACTTTTTTTTGTAATCCTTGATGTACCCCTTGATTCGCTCATCTTTTTCGGTTATAGATTTTTCCAGCATTTCGGGGTCTGGCTTAATGCCAACTGCATATGGCATAACTTTAAGAAGATTCCAATTATCAATATAGGCTTTCCAGAAATTTTCACCGGAATCAAGCTTGCTTTCAATTTCACTAATCTGCTGTTTCCTAATGAGTGATTTTCGATATTCGGTCATCATTTCCAGTTCTTGCAGCGAATATAACCAGGCACCCGCTCTACCACGACGGAATCCGAACATTGGCGGAGAATTCAGCATCTGATCGAATGTTCTATTGGTGGCAGCCAATTGGCTTTTAATTTCGTTATTGAATTCTGTTAACTCCGCAGAACCATTGGCGTAATCATAAACTCTTCGAATCAAGCTGATGGCATGAATGCGAATTTCAGCAATGGATTCCTCGGTGATCCATTCATTGTCCGACAGTACCAGATTGATCGATATTGGGTGTCCCATGTTGTTGCTGACAGATCCCCAAGCATTATTTACTCCATACTCAACCTGACGTGTCTTTGAATTTATAAAATAGTCATAAAATATTGATGATTCTCCACTTGCTAAAGAGCTTAGAAAGATTCGGAGTCCGATTGCTTCGGATAGGTCGTATTCAAGAGTGGGCTGCCAAGAAAACATGATTTGTGCAGGAGCATTAATATTAGCATCGGGATAACCAGCAATAACGATCTTACCTTGTTCAGGCTCAATGTTTGGGTCGGGTAAGTCATAATTGGTCATTTGGTACGCCTTTTTCCAACCACGATCCGAGGTGGTGATCTTTTTCTTGGTTTTTCCTCCAACCATTTCCAGTATTTTGGACAACTTTCTTAAGCAGGATTTTACATTAATTTCATCCGGTAGCGAAACGATCCCACCCATATTATCGAGCTGATAAAAATCGCCATGAAACTCCCATAAGTCTTCCGGAACCATCTCGCGGATCGCACTTGGCTCGCCACCAGAAATATTTGCTATTGGATGATCTGCACCATAAAGCATTTCATTCATGGTGCTTCCTAAATAGTACCAATGCTTCTCAAGCGCACTTACCATCTCGGTATAAACGGTACCTTTTTCCTCCAAAGATAGTGATCCATTTTCGGAATCCACTACTACACCTACATGACCAACTTCGCGTCTGATCTCCTCATCAGTAAAATCTGGATGTATTAGGGCATTTAGCTTAGCTTCAAAAAGATTGTAGAATACTTCCTCGTTTGAAGTGGTGTTGAAGTGATAAGCTGTTATCAAACGAGCTGTAAAGGCTGTGCTGTTGCCAAGTGACATCTCTTCCAACGCTGCAACGTGTTTACCGGTGGCACCCTTTCCAAGCAATAGATGCTCACAGGTATGTGGCTCGCCCTTATCCCACTTTGCAGGTGTCTTAACCCAAAAAAACGCTTGTGGAACAGATTGAATATTTAGTAGGTCAACGACAAAACCGTATTTTTCAGAAATAAATCTTCCGCCCATCGCCTGTCCTGCACCATCTTCATAGATGTTTTCAACGATAAAACCCTTGATTTTATCGTTTTTCTCAAGCTTTTCAAAGTCGTTCATTTTATTTGCTCCTGCAGAAGCGATGTTTAGTTGAAAAATAATTATTAGTAAAGACCACACTATTATTGAGTGTTTCATGTATTTTCTCTGATTTGGATTTTTTGCTTAGGTTTATTATATTGGTTTTTGTTAACCGATTCAATTCAGGAAATGAGGGAATCGACAAATTGTAAGAATTCCACATTTCCAGCTTGATTGGACTTAGAACAGGTCAAATCTGAGAAGTCAAATAGTAAGGCATTGTAAATGATGGATTCCTGTCTTTTAGTCTTTCTAAGAATACCGTATTTGCTCAACTAAATCTATATAATCGCAATTGCCCAGAATAAATTTTATCAACTTTTTTCCCATGGAATTGGCAATCCTAATTTTATCAGTTTGCCTTCAAGTTCACTACATTCTCGGAATAATTTCCACCCTTCATCGCGCTTGCGAATCCATTTAAGAGATATAAGTTGCTTTAGAGCCTCTTCGGTGCCACCTGTATTAATGGTATGTATGATTTTCATATCCTTAGCAGATAGATTTATTGAATTCACTCTATAATCGAGAAAAGCATCCCAAGTAATTGGGCACCAATGTTTCACAATTTCATAACCGATTTTCTCAGCGTAATCACGGATTTCCTTCTGTGCATGACTATCCATGCGAAGCGATAAAAAATGCAATAGATTGTGGAGGTCAATTTTCCAATAAGCCTCGGTGTATGTCGATAAAAGTAGATCTTTTCGGGCTTGCTCGCGAGCGACCCCCTGTTCGATTCTCCTATCGTAGATATCTCGCGCTTGTTTTTGAAATAACGTTTCTTCTTCAGATAGCAGCACACCAGATTCATGGGGAAAATTAGTTCCGCTTCCCTGGCGATTGCTGATGGTTTGCTTTCGCCATTCAGTCGATTCTGTGGTTTGGGTCTGGTCAATTGCTATTGAGTATCTGGTTGAGTATTCGTTTACATTTGCGGTTCTGTGTCTTATCCACTGTCGCCAAGTATCCATTGGCACTCGGACATGTAGTTTTATCTCACACATTTCAAATGGTGTTGAATGCCTGTGACGCATTAAGTAGCGTATTAGTGCTCTGTCTTCACTAATTTTTTTAGTGCCTTTGCCATATGATACTCGCGCTGCCTGAACAATGGATTCATCTGATCCCATTACATCTACAACACGTATGAATCCATCGTTTAGGACTTTGATTTCATCAGTATTTAATTTTGAATTCATTACATTTTGACCAATATTACATTATTTACCAGTGGTAATAATTGTGTTAGTATTATCGTCGTGATCTTCCACTCAAAGTAATCGAAACCCATATATCCTGTTCCTGTTATGGATAAGCTGGAAATATAGATTGTCATTCATAATTGAAACTTTATTGTGCGATTACTATACTCATTAATATACACATTGTTTTTCACATACGATGGATTTGGTTGCAAAATTGATTTATGATGTAAATTTTTTGGCAACATTACTCTTCTCTTATTTAATAAACTTTATACGCTATCTGTACGCCGTCGTATATCGCGGACAGTACTGTGATATTTTGGACTATGGTTTACAGTTTTAATTAGTTTTCAGCTTCAATCTAAGCATTTCATAAGGTGTTTTCCCATCATGTGCCGTATGTGGTCTGAACATATTGTAAAAGGTTTGCCA
>Ga0114999_10009455_pt1 | contig 10672 bp, 8 predicted proteins | sample ArcticOcean_MG_C_3_FD_89820 | JGI IMG/M metagenome (GOLD analysis project Ga0114999, IMG submission 89820) | Marine microbial communities from western Arctic Ocean - ArcticOcean_MG_CB8_126 | ecosystem: Environmental > Aquatic > Marine > Oceanic | place: Arctic Ocean: Canada Basin | collected... | reverse complement strand
GCCAAGCACTGCTCGTTCTCGGTCTCATAGGTCCCGAAATGAGCGAACTCCGCTTCCAGGCTTGGGAGGCTCTGCGTTTGTGCGTAGTCCTGTTCAAGCGCCACACATATAGCGCCCGGGAACTTCGCCCATCGCTTCTTGCTTGTGAAGGTGTATCGACGGTCGTATGCAGTAAACCCGACATCGCCAAAACCGAGTTCGTATGCTTTCCGACGAACGTCTTCTGTGATATCCCTACCGACCGCTTCAGCGGTGGGCTCTATCTCTCCGGTTACGGCGGCGGCTTGCACGAACGGTGCATTCGCCTTTTCGTGGAGTTCCCTGTACTCGAACACCTCAGGTGTGTAGACACTCCAAGACCACTCCCGGTCCGCAGCCTTCTCTATGTTCTGGGTTTCCAGAGGATACTCACGACTATAAAAATTGACGTCTTTTTCTATCTGCGGTATACCCGGAACACCGGCAATATCTTCTGCTACCGGAATCTCAACTATCGGCGACTCAAGACTCGCGCCTCTGCGTCGAACAACGTGATGGACTTTCTTCAGCATAAGGGCCTCCTTCGAAGGTGATATGACGGACTATATATAGATATGCTCAGAAATGTGTGCCAATCCGCTGCCACCGCTTGAAAACAATCTCTGCGATTATCGTCCATTGCCTTAGTCTTCACCTCCACGCCAACGTAGTGCAGGCACCTTTTTGACACTCTTCATCGGGCGGTATCGTTGGAAACGTTGGAGTGTCAAAATGCGACGAGTTAGGCGTATTGGAGTAGTGCGCCGAAGAAAACGATTCCAGGGCACGCCCGATGGAGAGCAAGACAATGGGCCGGAAATCGACGTTCAGGGCGATGCGGCTTCAACCACGGTCAACCCCACTAGTACATTCGGGGATCAATAACCCCTGCCATCAGGAAAATACAACGTTAGGGGCGGCACTAACCCCGCCGTCCGCCTGAAACGCATCCGAGCTACCCCTGAAAAATCAGGATCAGTCCCAGCACACTCAACACAGCCCCGGCGATCCGCTCCCTCGTTCTGCTAAAGTCGCTCTCCCCATCCCTGCCCAGAGGGACACCACGTATGCGAAGACCCTGTTCGTATCTCTCCCGACCGGTGCGAGACGAGGGACGCCCTAGCCGCGCCATCTGATGCGGCAAAAACAAAAGTAATGGCCCAACTACTAGAAGCAGTATCCCAAGCGCAATCATCACCCAACCTTTCCCATGCCAAAATTGCACGGGCTACGCACTGTTGACATTCGTCTGACACAGGCGGACCGTGGTGTACCCGCCTGGCACGATCTAGTGGCATCCGGCTTGGCTACGTTCACATCCTACATAACACCGATGAAAAGCGTACCAGCCATTCGATCCAGACCACCCATCAAAAATATAGGACCACTCCAACCAACAATCCCCCAACGGTCAGGCAATGTTCCGCGTCTGACCAGCGAGCAGATGTTGGAAATCGACCGAGTGATGCATCAGGCCGGACGAAACCTTGGCTTGCTCACAAATGCGGCGTTCTTCGACACCTCCCGCTCACCCGTATAAAAAGATACTCACCGGAGAATTGACGCGCCATGAACATCAAATCCGTCAGGGTCATTCCCCTCGGCTACAAGAAAGACTTCCCCGTACTGAGCCGAGCCTTCTCACTGGTTCGCATAGAGACCGATTCCGGGATCATCGGTTACGGCGAGGCTTCGACGTCATACGGTCACTTCTACCCGACCGTGATGAAGTCAATAGTCGACGACATCCTCAGCCCGATGCTGCTTGGGAAAGACCCTCTTGAGATTCGGTCACGCAAGAAAGAGATGGAGCGGTATCTCAATCCGTGGCTTGGAGTGAACGGCATCTCCGCACAGGTGATCGGTGCAATCGAAATCGCTCTGTGGGACATCAAGGGCAAGGCACTGGACGTGCCTGTCCACCAACTCCTGGGTGGCTCGGTCGTGGATTCCATTCCGCTCTACATGACCGGCAGCACCTTCCCCGAGAAAGATGCCACGTGGCACGGGCAGTTCTTCGACCAAGCCCTAGAGCTAGGCTTCGTGGGCGTCAAAACTCGCATCGCATCCGGCGCAGCGAAGGACATGGAGCAAGTAGAGGGCGTGCGCAAGCACATCGGCCCTGACATCAAACTCATGGTCGACGCCTACTGCAACTACGGCGTGGAGTCCGCTATCAGGATCGCCCGGCACATGGGCGACCTTGACGTTTTCTGGTTTGAGGAGCCAATCCCACAGACATGGATCAAAGGACTGTCCAGGCTGACGGCCGCTTCACCCGTTTCGATTGCTGTAGGAGAGCGTGTGTACTCGGTGCACCAGTTCGAGGAGCTCGCGGACTACAAGGCTGCCGATTACTGGCAACCAGACGTGACGGTCGCCGGTGGATTGTTGGAGTGCCTTGAGGTGGTCGGTATCGCGAAGGCCAATGACATCCGAGTGTTCCCGCACATCGGAGGTCTTACGGCCGTTGGCCAGGCAGCGAACATGCACTTCGCGTCCATGGTCGACGAGGTGATTCTTGAGTACGATGGCTCGGAGTACCAGCCACTCCGAGATGACATCTTGAAGGACCCAATTTTTGACCTGGATCACGTGAAAAATGGCAAGTTGGCCATTCCAATGGGACCGGGCCTAGGGATCGAAATCGACGAGTCCAAGTTCGAGGACTATCCATACGTACCGGGTAACATATACCCAGACATCTACCCGCAGCTTGGCTCTGGAACGCTGTAACTTAATTGGGCTCTTTCGTCCCTTGAGACACTTTTCTCATATGTGTTCAGAAAACAACGCAAACCTCCTCGAATGGTGCCGTCAACTTCCAAAGGTGGAGCTGCACCTCCACTTGGAAGGCGCTATCCCCATCCCGGCCCTCTGGGAGCTGATTCAAAAGTACGGCGGCAATCCGGCTATCCCAAGTGAATCGGCACTGAAGGAACACTTCATATTCCGTGACTTCCCCCACTTCATCGAGCTGTGGGTCTGGAAGAATCAGTTTTTTCGAGAATACGACGACTTCACGTTTTTCAGCGCCGCAGTTGCTGGGGCGCTGAAAAAGGAAAATATCCAGTACGCCGAAGTCTTTTTCTCTCCCGACAGATTTCGAGGGAAGGGGTTCCAGACCGGCAGGCTTCTTGAATCTGTCCGCTCCGGACTGGATCAAGTTCGGGGCGTCCAGGTAGCACTGGTCCCCGACCTCGTACGGGACCATGGTCCCGTTACAGCAATGGAAGTACTTGAAGAGGTCTCAGAATTGCGATCACTCGGCGTCATCGGTGTCGGAATGGGCGGATCGGAGCACAACCAGCCTCCAGAACAGTTTGCCGATGTGTATCAACGAGCCCGGGAACTAGGTTTCCACACCACAGTACATGCAGGAGAAGCAGCCGGCCCAGAGAGTGTGTGGGGAGCGATCAATTCTCTTAAAGTGGAACGCATCGGCCATGGCACGCGTGCCGTAGAAGATCCTAACCTGGTGCGCCACCTGGCCGACACACAAACGCCAATTGAGATGTGCCCCCTTTCGAATGTCGCCACTGGGGTTATAGACTCGGTGGCAGCACATCCCATCAGGCAGTTTTTCGACCAGGGCCTGATGGTGACGGTCAACACAGACGATCCAGCTATGTTCGGAAACTCACTGAGTGAGGATTACACGGCGCTGATGAGCGAACTGGCGTTCACCCCGGACGAGATACGCACAGTGATACTGAACGGCATCAACTCGTCCTGGCTTGATCACGCACAAAAGACAGTGGTTGAAGCTACGTTTACAGAGCACCCTGCCTGGTCAGATTTCCCCGGTTAAACCCGTTAGTAGCACGGCGGAACTCGCCGTTCGTTGTGCCGAATTGATCGCGATCCGATTTCGCCCCGCTACCGTTGGTTGACTCATCCGTGATGCGGAGCAGTCCCGGCACTTCATACTCAAGCCTAGCTCGAGCTTGAAGTAGTTATTACGAATTCCGACCGATCGGAGTATCCAGATAAATCCAAGACATTGGCCTGGTACGCCCGGAGGGATTCGAACCCCCGACACCCAGGTTCGAAGCCTGGTGCTCTATCCACTGAGCTACGGGCGCATGTCAGGTCATCAGGTCTCTGGTCGTTCTTGTGACCCCGAGATCACTCAAGAAGGTCACTCAAGTGACGGCGGCCGCTTGAACACCTGGATCTAATCCGGGATCAATGCCCCGATCACGTCGCGGTAGTTACGGCTACCCGTCAATTCTAGGCGCACGCCGTCCCCACCCTCAACATCATGTACAACCATATCGCCGGTCTCTTCCAGCAATTCGACGTGTGAGATTGTCTCAGACGCCGCCGACATCAGGTGATAGCTGTCGGTCAACGGTCGATACGAGAACAGTTCTCTTGTCGCCGGTTCAAGATCGGTGTGCCCGGCCTCGATAGCCGATACGAGGATTTCACAACGCTCCAGGTGGAACGCAATCGTCTCCGCGGCCCTGCGCTCATCAGACATACGGAACTGGTCACGATTGAACAGTCGGTGCGCCGGCAAGACCGTCATGCCATGCCCCAAGTTCCATACTCGGTGCAGCGACTTCAGGTAGGCCATCAGGCCCCATACGTCCCCGGCATTTTTGTATCTATCCGGGAGGCTCCCGAAGAGTTCCGCTGGATGTTTGTATGCCATCGACGGGTGCGGTGTTATCTCCGGCAAGACGTGGTCGCCGGTGAATATGATGTCCCCGAGCTTAATCGTGAGCTCATCGGGCCAATGGCCCGGGGTGTGGAGATATTCCAGCGAACCGTGCTTGAATCCATCAACCAGCTCGTGATCGACCTTCATGCTGGAACGGACTTCATCGTACTTGTCACGTCCGCCGTCGCCGGGCGTACGGTCCTTTTTCACCGATCCACCATAGGTACGTGGCCCGGCCCCGCGCATACGTTCACCGATTCGTGTCATCTCGACCCGCAATGGAGATTCGTCCGCCCGTAAAAGCTGCCCGTACGAGTACGGCGAGTAAGCCCGCCATAGTTCATGCGCCCAGAACTCAGCGCCGCTAGCGCCTGAGAACTCCGCAACTCCGCCGTCGTGGTCCCAATGGCCGTGTGTGACCACCATGCGGTCCACGTCTGACGGGACCATGCCGAGCACTTTTAATCCGTCGGCAAGAAAATCGAATGACCCGAGGTGGCCGGGGTCGAGCAGCGTTACGCCATCGTCTTCGATCACGTAGGCCCAGGTAGGGCCGTTTGCCCGGGAGGCGTCAGCCGGCGGCTCTACGCCAATACCGTGGACCCTGGGACCGCCGTTTGTGTCTACATCTATGACGAGGCCATCGCCGTTCCCGGCGCCCCACCGGCGAACGCTTATGCCGGAAGGCACATCCGGGTGAGAGGATCCTGTCATTCAAAACTCCCGGTACGCGCCCCCGTAATTCCATAGGAAGAGGGTCACGTCCGTACATGAAAACCGTCCCTACTTGAGAAGGACCCGGTGATCGTATTTCAAGTTGTTATCAAAGTTGATGCATGGGGTGAGCGGAGGGGATCGAACCCTCGATCTTCAGGGCCACAACCTGACGTGTTAACCACTACACTACGCCCACCACGATGCATCACTTTCGCGCCGAATCAACTTACCGATTCAAATACGCGAAACGCCGCCCACACGGTCTCCCGCCCGGACGACTCCTCCGAGGTTATCACCGGAGCGACACCGTCTCAATTGCAGATCAGCCCGTTTTACGAGCTGAAGCCAGTGAGAATTGCCATTCGATAGGGTCAAACTAGCGACCGTAGCGACGAAAAAGGTCCTATTCAGCCAAGCCTGTGCCGTCCTTACGGCGTCACACAAGACGAACCCCGCTCGCCAGCAAGGCCGATGTCACAAAACAAAGGCCCCGTCAGGATTAGGTGCAGGCGTGCCTGCCCTTCCTATTTCAGGCTCTGACGCCACTCTTCCCACATCTCCGAGGACGGCGGGTAGTAGCGACCGGGAGGAACGTTGTCCCGTTCGATCTTCATCTTTACGTACGCCTCCACACCCTCGTGGTCCTCGACAACCTGGACGCACTCTTCTGCGTACCAAGACGGAACCACCACGACGCCGTCACCATCGCCAACAAGAACGTCTCCGGGACGAACCAGAACGCCACCCACCTGGATCTGCGTGTTCTCCTCGGAGGGGTGCGCCCACGGGTTTGATGCGTACGGGGTCCGGCCTCGTGCGTACACGATCAGGTCGTAACCCTCGTCTTCCATCACATCCAGGTCACGCATGCCGCCATCGGTGATGATGCCGTCGGCGTTGTTCATCTTGAGTTGCAGAGCTTTTACGTCTCCGAATACACAGGCATTCGTGTTGCCCATCATGTCGCAGACAAGCACGTCGCCCGGCCCACATCGGCCCATCGCAACATACTCAGGAGCATGCTCTCCGGACGGCACTTCAGACAGAAGATCCGGGCGCGGCGGTAGGAATCGGAGGGTACGTGCTCGCGCCGCAAGTCGCTCCATGCCCGGCGTGTAGAGGGTCAAACCCTCGATGAACGGGAGTTCGACACCTGCGTCCCGAACGACGTGACTCCAGATAGTTGCCACGGGGAGTTTTTTGAAGCGAGCAAGGACGCTATCCGGGACGTCTACGGGTGCGAATGACCGGTCTGACATATATAGTTCTCCTCTATGCTTGGGTTGTGATTTTTAGCGTTATTAATTGCCAGATATATTAATGATCTGAACCTAATAACAGAATTTTCTACTTGTCCCGATTACGGAAGTTTTCCATCAAATCACTGCCGTAGTACTTGCCTGGAATCCCGTTGTTGGCGACGGTCATTTCCTTGACCCAGATCTCCGCCGCCTCATGCTCCGCAGTGATCTCGATGCACTCCTTAGCGAACCATGAAGGCACCACAACCACACCGTCTTCATCACCGACTATCACGTCGCCCGGCCGCACGAGAGCACCGCCACACTGGATGTCGATGTTCTCCTCGGCAGGCTCGCCCCAGGGCTGCTGGCCGTAAGGCGTCCGGCCCTGTGCATAGACGATCAGGTCATAGTTCTCGTCCCGCAGCACGCTCATGTCACGTATGGCACCGTCTGTGACTAGCCCCTCCGCGTTATTCATCTTGAGCTGGAGCAGCTTTACGTCGCCGGCGATTCCCGCGTAACGAACGCCCTGCTGGTCAGCCACAAGTACATCGCCCGGGCCGCACCGGGCCATCGCTCGATACTCGGGCGAGTTCTCGTTGTCCCGAACCTCAGCAATAAGGTCTGGTCGCATCGGGTGAAAGCGAAGTGTTCTGGCACGCGCCGCCAGTCGCTTTTGCCCCGGAGCGAATATCAGGTGTACGCCCTCCATGAACGGAAACGGGACACCGAGCGTGCTCTGCACGGTGCTCCAGATTGTGGCGACCGGCAGTTTCTTGAACTCTTCAAGGGTCGCGTCGTCCACGTGGACTGGCTTCATAGACCTTTCGGCCATCGTGATCTCTCCTTGTCGCCGCTATGCGGCGTGCAGCCTTGTGAGTGTTTCGATGCGTTGGCAGATTTGCGGTTCGGTTTTCTTAAGAGCCCAAGTTCAGCGCAAGCTGGATTAGCGCACGAGTCGGAACACCGGTCGCGCCGGTCGGTTCCCAGTCGTGTACCGATCGGCCCATATTGGTGGCGGCGATGTCCAGGTGCACCCAGGGCGTGTCCTCGGCAAAGTCGGCGATGAAATGGGCGGCGGTAATCGAACCAGCGCCACGACCGCCTGTGTTCTTGAGATCTGCGATGTCGGACCTGTTCTGCTTCTTCGTGATCGGGTCCAGCGGCATGCGCCAGATCGGCTCGCCCCTGGACGTACCAGCGGCAATCACCTGCCCTACCAACTCGTCGTCGTTGCTGAACGCGCCCGAGTGCCCCGCGCCAAGTGCAACGACCATCGCACCGGTCAACGTGGCGATGTCCACGATCCGCTTTGCTCCCTTTGACTTCGCAAATCCAATCGCATCGGCAAGCGTGAGTCTGCCCTCGGCGTCCGTGTTGTCCACCTCAATGCTCTTGCCACCCATCGCTATCACGACGTCACCCGGCCGCTGTGCGCCGCCGCCCGGCATGTTCTCCGTTGCAGCGCACACCATGTGGACGTTCAAGACCGGCTTGAGCGTGGCGATAGCCTGCATGGATGCGATGGCCGCCGCCCCTCCGGACATGTCGCCCTTCATGGCGCCCATTCCCGCTCCTCCCTTGAGGGAGATGCCTCCGGAGTCGAACGTGATGCCCTTGCCGATGATCCACAGGTTGTTGTCCGGGTTTGCGGCGTCACCATGGTAAGCCATGTGCATGAACTTCAACGGCTGGTGGCTACCAAGTGCGACGCCAACATACGCGCCCATGCCAAGCGCCTCACAGTCCGCCTGCTCAAGTATCTCGAGCTCCATCCCACCCTCGGATGCGATCGCCGTCGCTATCTCAGCGAGTTTGGTCGGATGAAGCACGTTTGCCGGTTCCATCACCATGTCACGTGCGGCCATCGATGCACTGGCAAACGCCCGCGCACGGGCCACCCCGGCTTCTAACCCAGGAACCTTGGAGCTGTCGTTCTCCACCAGCACCAGTGTTGCAGGCCGCGTCTCGTCAAACTTGGGCTTGCTGGACGTCCGGTACTTGTCGAATCGGTACAAACCCAGGAGCGAACCCTCTGCAACTGCCTCGGCTGCCTCTTCCGGGTCGAGTCCGCCGATGCCGTCACCGTGAACGATGGTCGCAGCGCTCTCTACATTCAGCCGACGCAGCCTTCTCGCGACTATGGCGCTCACCGATCGCACACCGTCCAGATCAAAACTCTCGGAGCTGCCAAGTCCTACGACCAGAACCCGGTCCGGGGCGAATCCGGCGTATGCATCGCCGATGGTGTGGATCACCGTGACTTCGCCGCGCGCTGCCTTAATCTCGCCGTCCGCAATCAGGCTGCTGATAGCGCCGCCAATCGCAGCATCAACGGCTCCGGTGCCACCTCCCGGCGACTCCACGCCCTCAAACAGGTTGACGACTATGGCGTTTACCGCCTGTGCGGTGATATCGCCCGTGACAACGGAGAGTTCCATTGGAGTTCCTTTACTGCTGAGATCAGATAAAAAGCCGGTGATATTTCAAATTACTGCCCATGCCCGATTTCCATATGTCCAAAAAAGTTCAGAGCAGACCCGCCAGAACGGACTCCATGAAGAGAGGACAAAATAAAAACGGGCCACGCGGGCGCGAGGCGGCGTCATTGTAGTCGCGATCTTCCTTCGTATTCCGTATACGCCGGCGCATGGCCTCCTTCCGGCCACCTCCTACCAGATATTTCCCACCGTGTAACAAGACGCCACCAGTTGGTTTGCCCCGAGGTATAACGGTCAAACGTTTGTAGTTCATGTACTATGTTCAATATAAGTATTAAATTAATTTCTAAGTACGAAAGTAATCTAGTAATAATCAACACACGCCGTTAGCGTGCCCCTTACGTCACCAACTTCGACCGGTTTTCCCAGCCAGAAATGGCTCGGGATGACAGTCAGGACGGTGGCATGCCGGATCCGGCATGGAGCGACCGGGGGGTCGGTCCAGGGTCATATGCGGGAGGCGAACCGCAACGGGTTGCTTAGCCAAGGGGGGCATCATGCAGCTAGGAAATATTCAGGTACGAGTTATCTCAGACGGGTCTTACCTACTTGATGGAGGTCTGGTCTACGGTCAGATTCCAAAAGTGCAGTGGGAAAAAGACTCAAAGCCAGACCGGAAGAACCGTGTCCGGCTGGGTCTGAACTGTCTGCTCATCCAGACACCAGACCGAAACATCTTGATAGACACGGGTGTTGGCGCACGCCACCCCGAGCGCAACAAGGAACTGTACGGGCTCAGCTCGTCCAAGCTTCTCCGAAACCTGCGCGCAAACGGACTTACCGTCCGGGACATCGACACGGTGGTCCTCACCTGTTTGCACTTTGATCACGCTGGTGGCATCACAAGACTCGACCGACAGGGAAACGTCATTCCGACCTTCCCCAATGCCGACATTTTGGTGCAGCGCTCGGCTTTCGAGCGTCTGAAGTCCCCGAACGAGCGCACGATCGTCTCCACCGGCTACACCGCCGAGGACGATTTTGAGCTGATCGAGGGCAACGACAAGCTCGTTCTTCTTGACGGAGACACCGAGATCGCACCCGGCATCCGCACGGTTGTTACCGATGGACCTGCCGACGGACATCAGTCCGTACTGATCGATCTCGGATCGGAAAAGATCGCTTACTTGAGCGACCTTGTACCGACCCCATCGCACATTAACCTTCCGTATATCACGGCGTACGATCGCCGACCGGATTCGACATTGGAACAGAAGCGAAACTTCTTGGAACAAATTGCGGCCGAAGGTTGGCTCATGGTGTTCTCGCACGGTTACACACACGTGGCCGCGTATCTGGAACAGCGACGGGACCAGCTCTGCTTGAGGCCTGTCCTCACCGTTTAAGTAGCATCCATTACTATCCATCCAGACGCGAAACAGCCGCCCTCCGCCGGGCGGCTGTTTCGCGTCTGCGGCCGTTCTGAAGTCTCCCTAATCAGATCAACTTGAAATCAGGCTGATATCAGGAAACGACAAATCGACTTAGACGGGCTCCCCTATCAGTACGCCGCCATCGACACG
>Ga0114999_10009453_pt1 | contig 10674 bp, 7 predicted proteins | sample ArcticOcean_MG_C_3_FD_89820 | JGI IMG/M metagenome (GOLD analysis project Ga0114999, IMG submission 89820) | Marine microbial communities from western Arctic Ocean - ArcticOcean_MG_CB8_126 | ecosystem: Environmental > Aquatic > Marine > Oceanic | place: Arctic Ocean: Canada Basin | collected... | reverse complement strand
TTTTCAGAGTCTCAAAACTTCGAAAAACTTAGACATTCTTTCTGTTCACTGTTCAGCTGCTAAGATGCACTGAACGAGACCCCGGTACACCGGGGTCTTTTCGCGTCCGGCGTTAGTCGCGCTCGTGACTTTGTCACTCGACTCCGAGTCGTAATTCGTTTGGCTCTGGCGTCCCGATCGGATCGGGACTTGTCCCTAGCAGGCGTTTAGCTCCGGTCGTCATCGAATGACTCGGTCGCTTGCTGCAATCTACCCTCCCTCAGCCCCTCCCGAAGGAGGGAAGCCGGAAATGAGCGCAGTAGCGACTTGCTGATGCCGTCATCCTGAACCTGATTCAGGATCTCGATGCCTTCCTCGATCACCACCTGTTAAGTCATGTCGGCTGCCGAACCTGCGCTGAACACGCCAGATTGCGGAAAAATCGCTACACAATCGCTAGCAAGCAGTAGTAAAATTTGTAGCTGTGTCAGCGTCACTCCACAGTGACCCAGCTGCAATGCACGGGCCTATAGCTCAGTTGGTTAGAGCGCTACTCTGATAAAGTAGAGGTCGGATGTTCGAGTCATCCTAGGCCCACCATTTGCACCTAATTCACCGCCAATCCGGCGGTGGTTTCGTTTAACCAAGTCGACTCAAACGCAGTCGATATAACTGGTTCACTAGTCCGTTCGAGAGAGTTCCATCACGACGACCATTGGCCAGTCGGTTGAAGTCGCTTTCATGTCGAACTGTTCGATAAATGCAGCATCCGGGGAATGCTCATCAATCGAACAAAGTTCGAAATTAGTTTTGACCGCAGCCATGATCATGTCCCCCAGCTTATGATCGACGCTACCGGGGTGTACCAGATCACCCGATATTGGGTCAGTGAACCGCGCCTGGGATCCTCGCAGGAACATTGCCGGATGCATCGCGGAAACAATTGCGCGCCCATGAGATTTAACGACCCGATGAATCTCACTGAAGAACAAATCAAGATCATCCAAATGCTCTAAAACCAAACCACTTACGACCAAATCGAATTCACTCTCTGCAAACGGAAGAGGTTCGCTGAGGTCATGTGGCAGAAAATCCACCAAATCAGCTCCTGGTTTCCGGCGAGCTTCTGACAACATTCCTTCTGAGAAGTCCAAGGCTGTGACGACCGCTCCGTTCTCTGCCAGACGTAGCGCATGCCGGCCAGTGCCGCAGCCGAGATCCAATACCTTTAGACCATCTACATTCCCGAATCTGTCTCGAACTGCAAGACCTTCGAGAGCTTGCATCGGATTTTGATCGGCGTCATACACGACCGCCCATCGGTCGTACCCGGCCATTACGTTCGCTAAATCAGACAAAAAGTATCTCCACAAAACCTACACAAAATGCAGATAGTATCCGGCGACAATATTACGTCGTATCAATTTCAAATACCGAATATGATTCATCGAACTAAACCAAAACTCCCGCAAGAGGATCTCACATGACCGCACTGGCACGGATCGGTCGCGTAAGTCATTTGGTCGCCATTCTCTCGGCGGTGGCAGTTGGGCTCTTTACTGTAATTCCTGCCCAGGCGATCGTAGTTCGCCACGACGTGGACGACGCTGAGTTTCTGCAGCCCGATGGTGCCTACCCCGCGGTGTTCGACGTGTTCGAAAAGCGAGGCGGCGTCGCCACACTTATCGCACCAAACTGGGCGATTACAGCTGGCCACGTTGGGCAGGATATAAAGCCGGGACACGAAACGATGATCGCCGGCCAGTCCTACTCAGTTCGGCAGGTTGTTCTGCACCCGAAATGGGCGACAGCAAATCGCGAGATGGCACTGATCCAACTCGACAGGCCTGTTCAAAACGTGGAGCCTATTCCGCTGTACGACACCAGTGATGAACAAGGCAAAATCGTGACCTTTGTCGGTCGAGGTGATTCCGGAACCGGGTTAACGGGACCGATCACTGCCGATCACAAACTTCGAGCTGCCACCAACCGTGTTGAGCGCGTCGAAGGAGACATGCTGGTATTTCGGTTCGATGCACCAGGAGACGAAAACACCACCCCGCTAGAAGGGGTAAGCGGACCCGGCGACAGCGGAGGTCCCGCACTGATTGAGCGATCTGGAATCCAGACACTAGCAGGTCTCAGCGTCGCATCAAGCGGTCGACCGCCAGGCACATACGGCAACCTCGAGTTTTACAGTCGAGTGTCGCTAGACATCGACTGGATTCAGGAAACAATCTCAACCGCTGATGGGACAGGTTCTCAGGAATCGAACTCGTCAGGATCGACCGCCGATATCGAGATAAAATCAGCCTTCAGTCTCACAACGCTCCTGTTCGCAGGAGCCATCATCGTGACTGCATTTATTCTGGCGCTAATCATCGGCGTTATCGTAACGTCGCGCCGGAATGACCCGGAATAACCCAGAATAACGCTGATTAGTGTCCGCAGATTCTGTGATTGGCCTCTATGTAACTGATCCCGATTCCATATAGCGCTCCCAAGCACCGTTCCCTCAGCGGCAATAATCCCTGTGGATACCGCATTGTTCGGCCTGTCAGGTGGTATAAAATGCACTCGCTTTACGAAACCATCGCAACAGCGTTGACCACTGGAAAATCACTGGCAGCACTTTGCGGATCACTCTAATTTGAATTTCTCTCGATTTGTACAACGTCGCGCTCGTGGCGATCGCTTTTTGGCGCTCGGGGTGCTGATCGCAGTATTTCTGGCCGCCACGGTTATGGCGGGTGGCCCGATTTACCTCCGTTCACTCGAGCGTATCGGGATGGCCGAGATGGTTGGCAATCTCGGCATACACAACAAGAACATCACCGCACTCTCCGACTGGATCCCACTTGAAGCGAAAGGGATCGCCGACGCCGATAACGCTGTCGATTCAGCGATAAACCCCGATCTCGCACCACTTATCACTCATGGTTCCACCAGGATTAAAACTCGACCCCACTTCTGGGTGAAAGACGACGGTGATCCCGAAACCGAGCCAGTGGTCATTAGAGGTGAACTCTCCTCACGCCTCTTCTTCCACGAATTGGAAGGCTTTTTCCCCGCAGTGAACTACGTCGAAGGTAGGGCACCGACCGCGCAGCTCCGCACCGATGAAAACGGCGATCAGATAGTAGAAGTGGCCATCTATGTTCGCCGCGCAGGAGAATTTCGTCACGGCCTTAAATTCGTCACCCTGGGTCTCGGCGACACGGTTGTCGCGTCATCTGTCTCACGAAGATTAGGCTTAGTTAAAGGCGAGATCGTCGGTATATTCGAGGCCAACGATCGAAGTGAAGAGTTCTGGGTAGGCAATCCGAGCGTTATCCTCGAACCAATGCCGCCTGTCCTGTTCGGTGGCCGAGATCTACCGGTGATTTTCTTCACAGCGGAAGGCACCATCGCACCCGGAGTGGGTCCGTCGAACGCCGGGTTGCCCATGAACTACTCACGCGTGTTGTTCACCGATCCCGAAGTAATGGCGCTACAGAAAGCCAATGTAGTGGTATCGGCGATGGACCACTTTGAAGCGGAAGTCCTGGCAAACATTCCCCGTGCTTCCGCTCTTATGGGTGCCCGAGCGTCAACGAATCGTATGGCCCAAAAAATGCTATTCCTGCGGCTACCCGCACTACTTCTTGCAGCGCTAAGCATTGTGGTCGTCGGGTACTACTTGTTTTTGGTTTCGGGTCTAATCGCTCGCAAGCGCGAACTCGAAACCGTGATGTTGCGTTCCCGTGGGCTCTCCAATTTCCAGGTGATGCGAGTTCAGGTAATCGAGGCTGCAGTCACGGTAGGAGCACCCGCCGCAATCGCGCCCATCTTGGCATTCGCTTTCATAGGATTTGCCGGACGACTGCCAGCGTTCGAATCTCTCACTAGCGGGCAAAACCTCCCGGTCGAACTAACTCCGATGGCCTGGGTCTGGGCTGCCGGAGCCGCCTTCATATCGTTCCTGATCGTGCTGCTTCCGACATTAATGGTTGCAAGATCTGGAATTTCAAAAGCCGATCACTCCCGAGCCAGACCTGATAGTCCTCCCGTATTTCAACGGCTTTACATCGACTTGCTGGTCATCGTCCTCGGAGGTTTGTTCCTCTGGGAGATCACCAAGCGCGGCGTTGCTACGACGGATCGCGAAGGGGAAGTCATGACCGATCCGACTCTACTCTTCGCCCCCGCTATGCTCCTGATATCGGTAGCGCTTGTAATGCTCAGAGTATTCCCGGTCATCACAAAAATGTCTGCATGGATAGCCACACGATTCACCTCCGCTCCTCTAGCCGTCGGATTCTGGAGGTTGGGCAGAAGCCCCTACTGGTACGCGTGGCCAGTATTGCTGATCATCCTAGGTACGGGTCTTGGCGTGATGGTTGGGACGTTAGGTTCGACGCTCGAACGCAGTAGTCTTGAGCAGATTTTTTACGAAAACGGCACAAGCATGAGGATTCGTCCCGGCGGGATTAATTCGCAAATACAGCAACGCGATATCGACAATCTACTCGCCATAGATGGCGTTAATATGGCGACGATGGCATTCAGGCAAAGCGCCAAAGTCGGCACAACGAGCCTGGGATCGGAATTCACAGTACTCGGCGTTGAGGCAGACAGCCTGGGAGACATGCTCTGGTTCCGAGATGACTTTTCCGAAGAGCCCATTGAAACACTGTTCGAAAGCATGGATGTTCCAACGCGACCTGAACCTCTTATTCTCCCCGAAGGCACGACATCAATATCAGCTTGGACCAAACAAGATCCATTTGTTATGGACCATTTCTTCTGGGTAGTTCTTAAAGATGCAAAAGACCGTCAAATAACGGTCACTCTGGGTCAAATCGGCGACATATGGAGTAGCCAGTCCGGTGGCGTACCGGATCATCTTACTGATCCCATCGAGGTAACTTCACTGCAAACATTTATGCAGTCAGGAGGCGATGGTGGATCGCCGACTACTTGGCTCATCGACGACCTTACAGCCACTGGCCCAGATTTCGAAATAATACTGCTGGACTTTGAAGGCGACGGTCTCTGGACCCCTCTAGCGACATCGAACGGACTGGACGATAAATACACGGACGCACCAGAACCCGCAAATGTCGGTGTTCCCGGATCAGGAATCGGCAAGGTAGAGCTCGAAAGAGGAACAGTCGCTGGCGTGCGTGGTATTTATCAAAGCTCCACTGGAGAGCCAATGGCAGTGATAATTTCAGATAGCTTTGCCGCCATTGCTAACATCGTGGTTGGAGAACCCGCCGTGGTTCAAATCGGGGGTGGCTTTGTCCCAGTTATTCCAGTCGGGACCACAGCACTATTCCCAACACTGGACCCCTCTCACCGACCGTTCATGATTGCCGATGTGACAACCCTGCTCGAATTTATCGAACTGCGTGGATTGGTCAACATGAACTCGAACGAAGCGTTCCTGGATATCGATCAAGAGAATCATGAACAGGTCACGGCGGAAATTCGTCGACTGTTACGCGGTAGTTCGTTGTTGGATAGAGCGGCGAGAGTCGAAGATTCAGTGATCGACCCTCTGACGGTAGCAGGATGGCGTGGAATGGGCGTTGTGTCACTGATTATTGGCGGAGTGGCATTGGTGCTCGGGTACGTAACCTACCTTGTCGCCCATTCGAATCGGACTGTGCACGATTCAGCGTATTTGAGGGCTATGGGCCTTTCAAAACCGGGCTTTATGAGGAGTGCCCTGATCGAGCACGGCATTGTGGCAATCGTAGGGATTGGGGTCGGGATCGCAGCCGGATTATTCTCTAGTAGAGTGGCTGTGGGAGCGATCGCACACTCGGATAGCGGGCGCGCTTTGCTTCCGTACTTCATCCTGGAAACCAGTTGGTGGCCACTAATATTAGTGCTGGCTATTGCAGCAGCAGCAGGATTCATCGGCGTAGTGTCAGCATTCATCGGGTTCTTGCGAAAACCACTCCACGAACTGACACGCTCCGCCGAGTAAGTGCCGACGGCACGAATTCTGCGAGATCCGGTAAGCGTTGGAACAGCCGATGCGGTTAGTCAGAGCCACCCCAGATATTTCGTGACTATCGAACGCGCTCGATGAATTCTCTCAGCAGCGATTCATACTCGTCAGAATACGCATTCCAGGAAGCCACGTGGGGTACGTCACTAAAAGTATGGAACTCTACGAGAGAGGGAAGAGCAGCAGTAAACTCGATGCTCGTTTCGATCGGCACAGTGTCATCTGTATCGCTATGCACTAGCAAAATCGGCACGGTAAGCTCTCCAGCCTGTGAAAGAAAATCCAAACCAGACCAGTCGATACCGAACCTCATGTTCGTAAACAACTTTGCAAATACCGTAATCGGCGCCGGGACACCGCGCTCTTCTGCGCCCTTATCAATTGTTCTGCCGAAATTGAGCATAGGTGCGTCGAGGAACATACCGACGGTGTGATCGGCCAGATCGGATCGAAGCTGATAGTTGGTGACAATGCCACCACCCATCGAATACCCGAACAGTAGGATCTTATTAGCGCCGTTGTCCAGAACATACTGAACCGCAGCTTCAACATCTTCCCACTCGGTTGTTCCGTAGTCGTAGTATCCAGACTTACTGGCAGGTGCATTCACATCGTTGCGGTAGTCGATCGTCAACGAATGGACCTCTAATCGCGCTAGATCGTCCAGAATCTTCAGCGAGGTTTCTCGGTTGCTGGTCCGCCCGTGAACGAGAACCGCCCATACGTCAGATTCGGCAGCTATGTGCCATGCACCGATACTGCCAAGAGGTGCAGGTATCACTACATCCTCGTACTTCAATCCGTGCGCCGCCAAAGGGTCGTGCGGAAAAGCAGTTCGTTCGAGAGAAACGCTTTCGCCAACACGAAGCTCCCCAACCAGAGAGGCGTACTCCCGAACTACGCCTGTGTCAGATTCAGAAACCACATCACCAAGCTGCCCGTAGTCACTCCCGTTCGTAACTCCCCACACGGCTGAAAGGGCGATATTTTTTTCTGTGTCAGCATCGGGAAGCTGTTGAAGCGTGATGGTGTTCTCGCCAACGGCAGTAACCATGACGCGTGGTTCGCCAGGACCATGTTCAATCTTGAGTCCATCCGATTCGACAATACCGGAGAAGTACCAGCCACCACCGACCAGCACGAACAGCACGAACACGATCATGGTGATGACGACGTAGCGGACTATTTTATTGCGATACACAGATTTCATTTGGAATGCTCGGGATGCTGGCATGACGATCACAAACCAGACTATATATCACTCGGAAATCCACCACCTACCCGGATCACGAAATCTGCAACCGAAAAGATGTGCCAGAACCCCGGGCAGGGTTTCGGAAGTATTCGCGGGTGATTGCCAGCAAAACGATACAACACTCATTGGACTGATCACCTGCTGGCTGATTCGAGCACCGCGGCGGGCACCGCGTCTGGCATGCTCTGTTAGAGTCCCCGAGACTCCCCACGTTCACCTCGAACTAACGAGTTGAACCAAAGAACTACTGGCAGGAAATTTACTCCAGGTGATAGACGCTCATAATCATGACCTTCCGGTACTACGACCGGGACATCACGGGCACCCGTCGTGCACCGAATGTGGGCGCACGATCTGGAACGACCCGAAAATAGCAGGCGCAGCAATTGTTCCCATGAACGATGGAATCGTGATGGTTCAGCGCGCCATTGAACCGGCGATCGGCAAGTGGAGCTTCCCTTCAGGATATGTGAACCGAGGCGAGAAAATTGAAAGCGCAGTGGTGCGAGAGGTTCTCGAAGAGTGCGGTCTCGAAACTGTCGTAGATCGACTTGTTGGCCTGTATTCAGAGGAAGGTAACTCGATCATCCTTGCAGTCTACGAGGCGCACATAACCGGCGGAAAACTCGAATCGGCCGATCATGAAACACTCGACGTTAGGGTATTCAAGATTGATGATTTACCGGAACTGGCATTCGAACATGATCGCGGAATTATTTCGGACTGGATCGACCTGCAGGAGACGGCTCAATGAGATCTCATAGCGACGTGGTGGTTATCGGCGGCGGTGTTATCGGCACGTCTATCGCATATCACTTGGCACGTCAGGGTACGACCGTCACGATCATAGAGCGAGACTCCATAGCCAGCCACGCTTCCGGCTTTTCCGGGGGGCTGCTCAATCCGACCAGTGAAACCGGAAATCTCGTACCCCTGCATCACCAGTCGTTCGAGATGCACAAAGAACTACTCGAAACGGTCCAAGAGGAATCCGGCGTCGACGCTCAAGTCATCTACATGCCGCATATCGAACTGGCGCTCACCGAGGAAGACGTCCCATTCCAGCGCGCCGAACTAGAACGAATATCAGAGTTTACGAAATTCAAATCCGAGTGGCTCGAACCTGAAGATGTCTGGAAATTAGAACCCAGAATTTCTAAAGATATCTATGGCGGCGTGCTCGTTGAAGACGTCATTATTCTCGACAGTTACAACTTCACGCTGGCGATGAGCACTGCAGCTGAAAAGCGCGGTGTGGAGATCGTGCTTCGTGAAACCACAGACATCATTTACGAAAAAGATCGAGCAGTCGGAGTGATGATCGGTCAGGACAAGATCAGCTGTGACGCCGTCGTAATGGCGCTGGGCCCGTGGACTGGAGCCGCTGGCTTGTGGGCCGATAGCGACATCCCAATCGTCCCGCAGAAAGGCGAACTGGTACGACTCGAAGGACTCGACCCACCATTGGGATTTCACCTGCGGGCGTATCACGGCGACAACACCTGCGCCGTCTACCAAAAGTCCGATGGTCTGGTCTGGCTTGGTGCCACCAACGTCGATGCCAGCGGGTTCGACACCAGCCTGTCGACAGAGGCACTGGAGAAAATTTCCACAACCGCAATTCGAATCCTGCCTGAACTCGAGTCGCACAAACTGGTACTGCAAACCGCATGCCTTCGCCCGGTCACACCCGACAAAGATCCGATCCTCGGTCGAGTCCCCGGCAAAGAGGCACTTTTCATTGCAACCGGCACTGGCGGTCAGGGCATTTTGCTTTCGCCCGTAGTCGGCAAGGCGATTGCCGATCTGGTTTCAACCGGCGAAACCAACATTGATATTGACCAGTTCTCTCTAGAGAGGTTCAGTTAATGCTGAACAATCTGACTACAGCATCACGCCGAAAGAGTAACGATGCGATCTCGTAGCGATGTAGTGGTCATCGGCGGCGGGCTCATCGGCTCATCAATCGCCCACATTCTTGCGAATGAAAACCTCAGCGTAACCGTGCTTGAGCGCGACTCAATCGGCAGTCACGCTTCAGGCTTCGCACTCGGCCTGCTCAACCCGACGAACGACACCGGAATAACCGAACCGCTGGTTCACCAAGCGTTCAAGTTGCATCAAGACCAACTCGAACAAGTCCAAGAAGAATCAGGCGTCGACGCACAGGTACAGATCTTGCCACATCTGGAACTCGCTCTTGAAGAATCTGAAATTACGGCACTGGAGTCCGAAGTAGACCGGATAAACAACCTTCCAAACTTCAAGGCGAGCTGGCTTGAGCCAGAGGAAATTCAGAAGCTAGAATCGCGACTCACCGAACAACTGTCTGGCGGCGTGCTGGTCGAAGACGTAATCATGCTCGATAGCTACAACCTCACACTCGCCACTGCACAGGCAGCCGAGGTGAGAGGGGCCAAGTTCGTATTGAAAGAAGCGACCGGCATCGTTTACGAAAGTAATCGAGCCGTCGCTGTGATGATGGGAGAAGATCGCGTCGATTGCGATGTAGTTGTTTTGGCACTTGGCCCATGGTCTGGCGCATCAGGTCTGTGGATCGATATCGACGTTCCTATCGTCCCGCAAAAGGGAGAGATCATTCGCGTTGAAGCCCTCGACCCTCCGTTGGGCATGCACGTTCATGGCAATCCGCTCGGACACTCATGCTCCGTCGTTCAAAAGTCCGACGGCGCGACGTGGCTGGCTGCGACAGTAAAAGACGACACCGGCTTCGACGTAACTCCATCAGCAGAAGCACTGGAGGCGCTCTCCCTCAGGGGGGTGCGGATGATGCCCGAACTTGAGTCGAGCCAACTGGTTCTGCACACCGCTTGCATGCGACCCGTGACACCAGACGGCGGTCCGATTCTTGGTAAGGTCCCCGGCAAAGAGGGAACGTTCATCGCCACCGGAACCGGCGGCAAAGGAATACTGCTTGCTCCGCTGGTAGCCCGTTCAGTGGCTGATTTGATTACCCATGGCAAATCAGAAATAGATATTTCTGACTTCGGACTTGATCGTTTCTCAGCAAGTTGACCAGGCGTTCCGATGTCGCCTACTCCCCATCCATCCGATTCCAACTGTCGGCAAGCGCTATGCAGGTGGTGAACTCGATGCCGTCATGCTGCTTGATGTACGATATCAACCTGTCCAGCGCTTCCAGCCGGGCGAATCGACCCGACGTGTGCGGGTGCATGGTCAACATAAAGGCCCTGTTCGCACGGTACGCCCCATCGAACTCCCATTGCCACGCCGTTAGAACGTCGTTGGGCGTTGCCATCGGAGCTGTACGACCTGCGCCGGCATGTACGTGTATTACGGCGCATCATCCAGCGCCCAGTGAACCGGAAGCTCCACAAGCCTCTGCGAATCGTCACCAACGAAGTACGGAATATCGTCGCCCATCAGGCTCGAATCGTACGTGAACCCTCGTTCGTGC
>Ga0114999_10009446_pt1 | contig 10677 bp, 9 predicted proteins | sample ArcticOcean_MG_C_3_FD_89820 | JGI IMG/M metagenome (GOLD analysis project Ga0114999, IMG submission 89820) | Marine microbial communities from western Arctic Ocean - ArcticOcean_MG_CB8_126 | ecosystem: Environmental > Aquatic > Marine > Oceanic | place: Arctic Ocean: Canada Basin | collected... | reverse complement strand
CAACTGAGCTATTCCCGCTTATGGACCTACATGCGCATATGCACTACACGCATTAAGGTGGCGCGATTCTATATCACCGTGATGCGGTGTCAAACGACGCGTGCGCTTTACGCACCTACGCCCTTACCCGTTCTGGGTTGCCCAGGCAAGGTATCCAACCGTACCTGCCCCCGCCACTCTTGGTATAGTTCACGCTTCTGCACCGACCCTTAAGCCCATGGACAACATGTCAAAACGCGGTTTCGACCCGCTGACTTACAAATTCGAAGACCAGGTCCCGAAGCCGGGCCACGCGTTAGAGATCGCTGACGGCGTATTCTGGATCCGCATGCCAATGCGCGGTCGGCTCGACCACATCAACGTTTGGCTGTTGCGCGATGGCGATGGCTGGACCATCGTCGACACGGGCTTATTCAATGAAGACGTAAAGAAACATTGGCGATCGGTTTGGGAAAAATATCTGGACGGCAAGCCGATCACCCGCGTTATCGCCACGCATCTGCACACTGACCACACCGGTCTTGCGGGTTGGATTACGGCCGAGTGGGCTTGCGAGTTGTGGATGAGCCGCAGTGACTTTTATATGTGTAAGACGATGGCGGCCGATGGCCCGTCCGATGTCCCCGATGATGCGATTCAGTTTTACCGGCGCGCCGGGTTTACCGACGATCGACTCGATCGTTACCGGTCGCGGTTTGGCCAGTTCGGGGCAAGCATTGCAACCCTGCCTGCTGGCTACAGACGGATTAGCGAGGGCCAATATATAGACATCGGCGACCGTGAATGGCGCGCGGTCATCGGACACGGGCATGCCCCCGAACATGTGTGTCTGTATTGCCCGGAACTGAAGCTCATTATCGGCGGCGACCAGATACTGCCAAGGATCACGCCAAACGTGAGCGTGCAACCATCAGAGCCGCATGCTAATCCGTTACGCGACTGGATCGCTTCTTGCGCGCGCTTTCGTGAGTTGTTGCCGCCAAATTTGACGGTGTTACCAGCCCACCAAAGCATCTATCTCGGGATTCACGAGCGCCTTACCGCGCTAATCGACTGGCACGAAATTGCCATCGAGAAGCTCTACGATATGTGTGACACACCAAAGCGCGCCGTCGACGTCTTCCCTGCCCTCTTTAAAAGCGATATCGACGAATACAGCTTTTTTCCAGCGACTGGCGAGTCGATCGCACATTTGCACTGCGCGTTGGAGCGCCGGATGCTCTCGGTCGAAGTGCGTGAAGACGGCGTCGCGTGGTGGCGGCAAGCTTGACGAACCAGTTGAATTCAACTCGAGAAACTGCACACTACTTCGTTCGTTTATAGATTCCTGGATACACGTTGGACACCATTACAACTGAAACCCGCGACGGCATCCGCCTTGTCACATTGGATCGCCCCGAAACACTCAACGCCTTTTCGTCGGTGCTGATGGATGAACTCGCCGAAGCATTTCTCGATGCCGCCCAAGACGATGCCGTCCGTGTGCTCGTATTGACTGGGGCAGGACGCGCATTCTCTGCGGGCGCGGATCTTGGCGAGGATCGCGATCTTCGCCAGCCCCGTCATGGCTTGGCGGGGATGCTCGAAGCCATTGTCGACTTCCCCAAACCGTTTCTGCTGGCGGTCAACGGCTTGGGCGTGGGGATCGGATGCACGATATGCGGTTTAGCTGACTGTGGTTATATCGCCGAAGGTGCACGACTGCGGGCGCCGTTTTCAGCACTCGGCTTGACCGCCGAAGCTGCCAGCACCATGACCTTTCCGCAACTCATGGGCCGCCAACGCGCGAATTGGACATTGTTGGGTGCAGAGTGGATGAGCGCCGAAGAAGCCTTGGCCTCAGGATTGGTCATGGAGATTCACCCTGCGGATGAACTCTTCGACTACGTGATGGCTCAAGCTGCCAAATTAGCCGCACTGCCACTGGCCTCTCTATTGAAAACCAAGTCACTGATCATGGCACCGCTGCGCGATCGAATGAAGGCGGCCATCGCCGCTGAGAACGACGGCTTGGCGGAACTGCGTGGTAGCCCGGCCAACGTTGAAGCGGTTACCGCATTCCGCGAAAAACGCGATCCGGACTTTAGCGGTCTGTAGTCAGGCAACTCTCACGGCATGGCTTGGAATTTTCCGTCCACCCACTGATCACGCAACACAAACTTTTGAATCTTGCCTGATCCGGTGAGTGGGAATTCATCCAACAGATACCAATGCTTGGGCGTTTTCTGCGGTGACAAATGCTCACGTAGGTAGGCAAAAAGCTCTTCACGATCAGGTTCTGCACCGGGTGCCGCTCGGATAAAGGCGCCAACGATCTCGCCAAGCCGATCATCCGGCAATCCAACGATCGTGACTTCGCCGACTGAGGTATGCTTGAAAAGTAGCTCTTCCAGCTCGCGTGGATAAATGTTTTCGCCACCCCGGATAATCATGTCCTTGAGCCGGCCTTCAATTTTCGTGTAGCCGCGCTCATCCATGCTCGCGAGATCACCGGTATGTAGCCATCCATCAGCATCGATCGTGTTGGCCGTGGCTTCGGCCATTTCAAAGTACCCGTGCATGACGTGATAGCCGCGAGTGCAGTACTCGCCTAATTCGCCACACGGCACCGTTTCACCGGTTTCCGTGTCAACGATTTTCACTTCCACATTGGGCATCGGTGGACCGAGCGTGTGTGCCTTGTCTTCCAATGTGTCATCCGGACGCGACATCGAAGCGACTGGGCTGCACTCGGTTTGGCCAAAGACGATCGTAAAGGTGGCACCCAGCTCTTTCTCAAACCGTTCGACCAACGCAGCCGGCACCGTCGATCCTCCGGAAGTCAACGTTCGAACCGACGACAAGTCACGCTCGGTGAAGGTCGGATGTTCTACCATGGCGATCAGCATTGTCGGTACGCCTACCATCGATGTGGCTTTGTACTGCTCGATTAACTCTAGCACCAGCCCCGGTTCGAACATTTCGACAACGATCTGGGTGGCGCGCCTTGCCACCGCGCCAAGTACGCACACCACGCATCCGCCCGTATGAAACAGTGGCATTGTCGTCACCCACACATCACCTTCAGCGACGCCCATTCGATCCAACACATGAGCTCCGTTGTTCACCAAACCTTTGTGATGCAGCAACGCGCCTTTCGGGAAGCCCGTCGTCCCTGATGTGTACTGGATCATTGTCGCGTCCATCGGCTTGACGTCGGGCAGCGTTTGCTCGTCTTCGGCTGATGCCAAGAATTGATCCCACTCGTCCAGGCAGATGATCTTGCGCAATTCAGGGCAATCAGATTGCGCGCGTTCGACCATCTCGAGCATCGGATTGCCGCGAAATTCAGGCACGACAAAGATCCCTGCACTCTTCGATTGATTTAGCACATAGGCAAGTTCGTCGGCTTGGTAAGAGGGGTTCACGGTAACGAGGATGAGTCCCGCCATTGCCGTACCAAACTCCACTAGCACCCATTCCGGCACATTTTGCGCCCATATCGCGACTCGCTCGCCCGGTTCGAACTCACTTGCTAGCGCGCGGGCGACCTGCTGCGCTTCGTCATACAATTCGGCATACGTCCATTGCCTGCGTTCAGCCGGGTCTGCGGTTCCGGCAATAATCGCTATTCGTTCAGGATTGGCGGTGGCCGCTTCACGCAGCAAATCGCCGATCGTCATGTCACGTATTGGCGGTTCGCTTGTACCGACGGCAATAGACAGTTTTGTAGAAGTCATAGCGTTCTCTTACTAGCTCAAAGTAGCGTGCAACCTACCCCATTCGTCGGATGCCGTTCAAGGCACGACACGCCTCGGCCGCATGGACAGGGCAGAAAACAATATTGCGACTGTGGCTACGCACGATCAAACAGGTAAACTAAGACGATTACCAAAATGGGAAGGGGATCGCGATGCGAAAGAACATACAAAAGTGGCTCACGTTTGTCGGCGGGATCGTCATTGGCTCTATGCTAACGGTGTCGGTCACAACGGCGTTGGCCGACCACCACGCGACGAAAGCCTACCTTGTCGTGGCCGGTAGTGTCATTGATGCCACCGGAATGGAAGCCTACGGTGCGAAGGCCGGGCCCGAAGCGGCCAAAGCGGGCATCAAGGTGCTGGGTCGTAACAGTGACATTAAGAGTGAACACGTCCTTGAAGGCGATTGGCCCTACGAAGGGTTCCTAGCGGTCGAAGAATTCAGCTCCATGGATGCCTTAATGGGTTTCTGGCACTCAGACGACTATCAGGCAGCCATCAAACTGCGTGAAGGCAAAGTCAAGCTCGACTTCGTCGTGGCCGTTCCAGGAGCGAACCAATAACATGAGCGATTCCTATTACGAGCACCTATTTGGGGTACGCGACAAGGTGGTTCTCATTACCGGAGGCACGCGTGGTATTGGGCTGATGATTGCCGAAGGCATGGTGCGCTGCGGTGCTAACGTCTACATCGGTTCACGCAAGGAAGATGCCTGTCGCGCCGCCGAAGACGACCTCGGGCAGCACGGCAAATGCACAGCCATTCCATCTGATATCAGCAGCATCGACGGATGTCAGACGCTGGCAGATGAGATTGCTACACGCGAAGGACGTTTGGATGTGCTGATCAACAACGCCGGGGTGACCTGGAGCGAAGACATCGACAAGTTCAGCGAGAAAGCATGGGATAAGGTCGTCGACCTGGACGCGAAATCACCCTTCTTCTTGACTCAGCGACTGTTGCCGCAGTTACGCATAGCCGCATCGCCGGAATCGCGAGCGGTGGTTATCAACGTCTCCTCGGTAAACGGCATTCGCCCCAGCGGCTTACGCAATTACTCCTACGTCGTCGCGAAAGCCGGATTGCAGCAATTGTCGGTGCAACTCGCACAGGATTTGAATGCCGATAACATCAACGTCAATTGCATCGCGCCAGGGCCATTCAAGTCCAAAATGACAGCACCGCTCTACTCAAGTGACGAGGTTGAGCAACAAGTCATGCAAGGCTTCACTATGGGTCGCTGGGGTGCGACGGAAGACGCTGCCGGGCTTTCGATCTTTTTGGCGTCAAAAGCAGGTTCCTTCTTGACCGGCCTTTTGGTTCCCTTTGACGGTGGAGCGACTGCGATTGGTTCGCCTAAGTAGGCACCTCCGTTGTGGTGACCTCGGCTAATAAACGGTCGTTGTCAGCATGCACTTGTGTGCGCACAACCGTGATTCGACGCCCTACCCCGACCGGTCGCGCAACGCCGTACATCGGTCCGCCAAGCTGGTTGGCTGGCATCACGGCATGAACGTCCACACCGACCAAGAAAGCTTGTTGGCCAAACTTTTCGTGGTGGGCGCGGCAGCGGGCCCGGTGGCGATGTTATCGGCCAATGAAATGATCACGCCGCCGTTGATATCCCAGGTCGGATTACAATGGTGCTCCTGAATGTGAATGACCGCATGCACGTCATCGAGCGCTCGTCATATTGCATATTGATGCATTCGTCGAATGTCGCGATTGCCTCCGTTTGTAACTACCTGAACCTGTTACCTATTTACACGAATATAGACTTATGTGTGGCTACGCGATTAAATGCACGGTCGCCAACCGCCGATGCACCTTTTGCGCTCACTCTCGACCCTATTAGTCACACTTTGCTTGCTCGCCTGCAATCAGGAGCAAAAGCAAGCTGGACCTGACGGATTCCAGCGCCCTCCCACCAAAGTACTGGTCAGCCCAGCCCAATTCCGCGAGATCAGTCGAAAGTTAGAAGCGATTGGCACCGCACAAGCGAACGAATCGGTCACGATTACCGCTAAAGTAACCGATACGATCAGTCAAATTCGCTTTGAGGATGGCCAAACAATAGAGCAAGGCGATATCCTTGTTGAATTGACCGACACCGAGGAAGCCGCGCTTTTGCGCGAAGCCGAAGCCAATGTCACCGACGCAAAGCTGGGACTTGAGCGCTTCGACAACCTCTTTCTGCAGGGCAGCATACCAAAGTCACAAGCTGACGAAGCACGCGCGCGGTACGACGCGGTCCTCGCCCGACAACAGTCATTAGTCGCCCGTTTGAACGACCGACTCGTCCTCGCACCGTTTTCGGGCTTGTTGGGTTTTCGTCTCGTCAGTGACGGCTCCCTGCTCACACCCGCCACACCAATCACAACCCTCGACGATGTATCGACCATCAAACTAGACTTTTCAATTGCCGAGGTGCATCTGGGCATAATTGAGAAGGGGCAACGATTGATCGCACACAGCGCCGCTTTCCCTGAGAAGGGGTTCACTGCAACCGTTAAGACGATCGGTTCACGAGTCGATCCGATCTCGCGCTCGGCGATCATTCGCGCCCATATCGACAACGCAGACTTGAATTTGCGACCGGGCATGCTAATGACGGTGCAGCTGACTACCGACGTGCGCGATGCGCTGATGATACCCGAACGGGCGCTCGTGCAGCGCGGCAGCGAAGTCTACGTATCCACGGTAACGGATCAGAATCTTGCAACGCTAATTGGGATCAAGGTTGGTACACAGGATGGCTTGTGGGTCGAGGTTGTAAGCGGCCTAGAGGTTGGCCAGGAGGTGGTAACCGACGGCATTCTCAAATTGCGAGAAAACTCCCCAGTTGAGCTTCCCGGCCAGGCCGAAGATAGTCGTGACCTTGACGTGTCAGCCAGCAAAATCTCCACCTAACGGGCGCAGAAACGTACATGTGGCTATCTGACACCTCCGTTACCCGACCTGTATTCGCCGCTGTGATCAGCCTTTTGTTGGTCGCGTTCGGCATCCTGTCGTTCGATTATCTGCCTACCCGGGAATATCCGGACATCAGTCCACCCATCGTGTCGGTCAGCACGACCTATGTAGGTGCGTCAGCCGACATTATCGAAACACGCATAACTCAGGTCGTTGAAGACCAGATCAACGGGATTGAAGGCATCAAGTCGATTAGCTCGACAAGCTCCGACGAGCGCTCGCGCGTACGGATCGAATTTGACCTCGATCGCGACATGGAAGAATCCGCTAACGATGTGCGTGATCGAGTGTCGAGGGTGGTCGGACGACTACCTGAGGGCGCCGAAAAGCCGGTCGTGTCCAAGTATGACTCCAACCGATCACCGATTCTGAGAATGGGCTTATCCAGCACGAAAATGAGCGTCCTAGAGTTGGAAGATTATGCACAACGTTACATCGTTGACCGACTCAACGTTGTTCTCGGTGTCGCCAATGTAGGGGTCCACGGTACCGGTCGCCAATCCATGCGTATCTGGATCGATCGTCTCAGTTTGGCCGCGCGGCAACTCACTGTCACCGATATAACCGGTGCCCTGCGGCGTGAGAACGTTGAACTGCCCGCCGGGCGGCTGGAATCGGAAGATCGCGAGTGGCGACTGCGGCTAACCCGCAGCTATCAGACGCCTGACGATTTTCGCAACCTAGTCATTGGCACTGGGGCCGACGGCCACCCTATCCGCTTGGGCGAAGTTGCCGAAGTCGAAATTGCCGCCAGTACTAATCGCAACATCTACCAAGCGAACCGCCAACCGCTCGTGGGTATATTCATCTCCAAACAATCCAAAGCAAGCACGCTGGGGACGGTTAAGGCGGTGCGCACGGTTATAGATCGCTTGCAAGATACCCTGCCCGACCACATGACGCTTGATGCAAGCTCAGACGACTCCGAATTTATTCGCGACGCCATCGACTCGGTCTATAAGACTATCGCGATTACAACCGCTTTGGTGAGCATTGTCATTTTGTTGTTCTTAGGCACGTTGCGAACCATGTTGATCCCGGCCATCACCATTCCAGTTTGCCTAACCGCCGCTTTTATAGCGCTTGCGCTGTTCGATTTCAGCGTAAACCTCATCACCCTGCTCGCCCTCGTGCTGTCCATCGGTTTGGTCGTCGATGATGCAATTGTGGTGTTAGAAAACATCCATCGCCGGGTAGAGAAAGGTGAGCCGCCGTTGCTCGCCGCCTACCGCGGAGCGCGCCAAGTTTCGTTTGCGGTGATTGCCACGACGGCGGTGTTGGTTGCGGTATTCACGCCAATCATATTTTTGAGCGACAACATGGGTGTGTTGTTTGGCGAGCTTGCCGTCGCCGTATCTGCCGCGGTGATCTTCTCGAGCGTGTTGGCTTTGTCTCTCGTGCCAATGCTGTGCTCGAAGATCCTCAAACCGCACACATCTCGGCGATCCGTGACCCATCTGGTGGACGTTGGCTTTAGAAAGCTCGAAGCCATATACAAAACCAGTTTGACGCGGCTACTCAAGGTCAGTTGGTCCGCTCCCCTTGTGCTAATTTCGGCGCTAGCGTTTGCCTATTGGCTCTTTGGACAGGTGCCGGAAGAGTACGCCCCTGCCGAAGATCAAGGGGTGATGTTCGCGCGCATTTCAACCGCGCAAGGCACCAGCATCGAGCGCATGAAACGCGAAGCGCGCAAGCTCGAAGACATTGCGATGCAGTATGTTGACGATGGCATTGTGAACCGCGTGCAGCTAATGGTGCCAGGGTTCATGAGCTCAGGCAGCGGCGCGAATTCAGGCATGATGATCATCAGCATGGTCCCGCGGGACGAACGAGACGTGTCGACCCAGGATGTCGCGAACGAACTGACTGGCAAGTGGGCAGATATCTCTACCGTTCGCGCGTTTGCCTTTTCACGTTCGGGCCTGTCCCGCGGCGGTGGCGGACAACCCGTCCAATTTGTCATCGGCGGGCCCAATTACTCGGAGCTTGCGCGTTGGCGTGACATCATTATGGACCGCGCGGACGGCTACCCGGGACTAGTGCGTGTCGATTCCGATCTAAAAGAAACTCAGCCACAAATCCACGTACGGATCGACAAGAACCGTGCGGCTTCATTAGGCGTTTCGGTGCAGAACATCGGGCGCACGATGTCGGCCATGATGTCCGAGCAACGTATTACCACCTACGTACAAGACGGCCAAGAGTACGACGTCATCCTCCAAGCGCGCGAAAACCAGCGCGCCACGCAGCAGGATCTCGAAAACATCTACGTCCGCTCGGAATCGAGCGGCCAGCTCGTTCCTCTGGCAAATCTAATTTATCTAGAACGCAGCGGTGGGGCCTCAACACTCAATCGCTACAATCGGCTGCGCGCCGTGACCATTACCGCCGACGTCGGACCCGGCTACTCACTGGAAGAAGCGTTACAGTTCTTGCAAACCGTGGCACGTGAGGAATTGCCGCAAACTTCGCAGATCGATTACAAAGGTGAATCGCTCGAGTACATCGAAGCATCTGGTGGGTTATTTTTCACTTTCGGGCTCGCTTTGCTTGTTGTTTTCCTGGTGCTGGCAGCACAGTTTGAGAGCTTCGTGCACCCATTTGTCATTCTGCTCACCGTACCCTTAGCGATCGCTGGCGGATTGCTTGGCCTCTATATCACCGGCAATACACTCAATATCTACAGCCAGATCGGCATCATCATGCTAGTTGGGGTTGCTGCCAAGAACGGCGTTCTCATCGTCGAGTTCATCAATCAGCTGCGCGACGCAGGGCGCGATTTCGAAGAAGCCATCATCGAGGCAGCTGGCATTCGATTGCGCCCCGTGATGATGACGACCATATCGACGGTGATGGGCTCTATACCGCTAATTATGGCAACGGGCGCTGGGGCAGAGTCGCGTATGGTGCTCGGCATCGTCATTTTTTCTGGCGTCAGCGTCGCGACCATATTGACCTTATTCATCGTGCCTGCGTTCTACCACTTACTCGCAAAAGGCAGCGGTTCACCTGAGGCGGTAACTCGCCAGCTCGAAGAGCTGACGAGCCAACACCCGCAACCCAAAACTCTACGCTTACGGAGTTAGGTGCTGCTTAAACCAGGCGACCATCGCCACGCCAGCCGCAGCTCGATGCTCAGGATTGCGAAAACCGTGGTCGCCCCCTTGGATAACCAATAGGTCGTTCGCGACCCCTTCTTTGTCGAGCGCAGCCTTGATCGATGTGCTCGTAGTGAGTGGCACTAACCCGTCAGCGTCGCCGTGAATCAGCTTAATCGGCGGATCATTCTTGTCGACAAATAAGATCGGCGAAATTGCGGCTGCTTGATCTGCAGAAAAATCAAGCGCAGGGAATCGCTCGTTCGGCCCGGTGATCGGGCGTATATCAACCGGCGGATAATAGGCAACGACCGCAGCCAAACTGGCATCGGAATCGGCGCCAGTCTTATAACGCGGCCCCATGAATCGCGCGCGTGGATCGGCACTTGCTTTTGCTGCTTCCGGTCCTTCGGAGTTGAGGCCCAACATCAAAGACAGGTGCCCGCCTGCGCTACCGCCCCAAACCCCCAAGCGATCGGGATCAACGTCGTACGCGTCTGCATTGGCTTTGATGTGTCGTACCGCCGCACGAACGTCGGATACTGCGTCAGGCACTTTGAACTTTGGCGCGCTGCCGTGATGCACGGCCATGACGGTAAACCCCTCGTCGAGCAATCCTTTAAACGAACCAAGCCGCTGTTCCGCCGGTTGCCACATGGAAAACCAGCCACCGCTAACCATGTAAATTACGGCAGCCCCATTCGCCCCTTGAGGTTGAAAGACGTCATACGTCAACGCCATGCCATCCTTGTGACCGTAGATTACGTCACTAGTAATGTTCGTTTCGGCTCCTGCCTGAACACTCAGACACATCACCAACCCGAACGCTGCAATAATTGTTCTCATTATTTGACTTCTCTTCGCT
>Ga0114999_10009445_pt1 | contig 10679 bp, 6 predicted proteins | sample ArcticOcean_MG_C_3_FD_89820 | JGI IMG/M metagenome (GOLD analysis project Ga0114999, IMG submission 89820) | Marine microbial communities from western Arctic Ocean - ArcticOcean_MG_CB8_126 | ecosystem: Environmental > Aquatic > Marine > Oceanic | place: Arctic Ocean: Canada Basin | collected... | reverse complement strand
GTAGCTGTCGTATTCATCGCCTGTGGGAGTGTAGAAGCGGAACCGACGGAAGTTCCGCCAACTGCTACGCCGATCCCAATTTCGACGCCTTCTATTCGGATTATCACCGAATCGCCTGAAACGGATTTTGAATCGTTTTTGAGCCAAATTCCTGAAGCAGATCTCAAGTGCTTCTCTACCAAACTCGGGGAAGATCGCATGAAGGCGCTCGCTCTGGGTGAGATAGATCTAAATGACGAAGAAAACACAGCTATACAGGACTGCTTTTCAAACGAGTTCGTCGTAGGTTTTCTCGCAGGGCAGATTCAGAGGGAATTGGGCATCTTTAGCGGTTCCTCTGCTGACTGTGCGGCTTCGCTGTTGGACGACATCCCACCGGGAGTGCTTACTAAGCTAATGGTAGGTAATGGCAATGACGCCAGTCACGAGTCGCAACTTGCGATTCAGGGCTTTACTGAGTGCCTTACTCGAGAGGAATTGGCTGTCTTAACCGCTTCGAACGCTGATGACGCCAATTCAGGTATCGGAGCCGGCTCTCAGCGATATTCTTCGCTCGACGAACAGTGCATGGTAGGTGAGCTTGGGCAGTCGTTCGCCGACGGCTATGGCGAATTGCTTGGCGGAGGGCTTTTATCAGGTTTCTCGAACGCAATACAAACTTGTGGAATCGATATCGATGCCGAGGGTATGGTTGCTCATATCGAAGATACAGAACGGAAGTACAGGATTGCCGATCTTGAATCAGTCGGCTTCAAGAAGTCGAAAACTTACGACGTGAAAAACCTGCCTGAGGCGAGCTCGGCCCACTATGGTTTTTACGGCATCGATCCATACAATCGGCTCGATTATGAGGTACGTTTCTACTTTTCTAATGAGTCGGCGAAAAGCGCAGGTGTCGAGTTCGCTAATCATGCGACAGGCGCTGGTGCGGAGCTTTACGAAGACGATCAAACGTGGACAGAAGGCCTAACCGAACGCCGTCGATGCGATTCGAGCGGAGGTCATCACGTCGGTAGGTGTGGGTTCCCGAAGTATTTCGACTACGTGGTTGCTGGCAACATGGTTTTGATGTGCGAGGGCAAGGAAACACTTGAATCGCTTAGAGCATGTGCTGATCTACTTGGTGTGATTGAGTGATAGACCTCGATTCTTCACATTTCCTCAACACATCGCAAGTAGCATGTTCATAATTGATCCTTCCACGCAGCGCTCCGCGCTCGCACGGAACGTTGTGGTTGGATCGATAATTTTGTATTCGGATTTATATAGAGTCGCTATGGTTCATATTTCACGATCAATTTTTCTCATTTGTATTGCCCTCATGATCGCAGTGATTGCTGCCGCTTGCGATACTGCTGCGGATAAGCCAACTGCTGAATCACCAACTGCTGAATCACCAACTGCTGAATCACCAACTGCTGAATCACCAACTGCTGAATCACCAACTGCGGTGCCTCCGGTCGCATCTCAGGATACAGATACCACTCTGAGTCTGATAGATGCTTTTACAGATTCCGAAGTACGACAGTGCTTGTCTGAACAATTGGGTGATCGCTTTGATGACGATTTGGGAGCGGTAGGACCGGAATTGTTGAGCAGATTTGGACCCAGAGAACTCGCCGTCCTCGAGTCGTGTGGGGTTGATATTCCAGGTGCACTTGGAGGCAATGTTGGAGCAGCCAGCCTGGACGATCCGGAAGTGCAAGAATGTCTCGCTGGTCAACTTGGTATGGACTTAAGCGCCGGAGAATTCGATCTCACTGTCCTCAGAGAGCTCGAACCAACAGATATCGCCGCAGCTTTTGAAGCGTGTGGTGCAGAGTTCGGGCGACCCGGTGCTGGTGGAGGAATTCTTGGTGGCGGCGGTGGTCTGTTCGGTGGCGGTCAACGCGGCGCAGGTCGCGGCGGATTCGCAGGTGGCGCTGGCGGTGATATTTTAGAATGTCTTACCGAAGAACTCGGTGAAGATCCTCTGGCATTGCTACGCGACCCAATCGGTATGCCTCCTGCTGATTTCCAAGCTGCATTGGAAAAGTGCGGGGCTGGAATCGCAATTCCTATCGAGCCAAATGATAGCGCTGGTGATGGTACAGGTCCGATCCCAATCGAACCAATAACGGAACCCACAGCGACTTCGATTCCGGTTAGCGAGCTAACTATCGAGCAGCTGACGTGTCTTTCAGGTGAACTCGACCCTTCTGATTTAGCTGTTGCGGTTGTGGCAACGAGTGCAGGCGATATCTCTGAAATTTCTGACGAACTACTCGCCGTACTTCAGGTGTGTGGTGTCGGTTCATAGCTTTGTATCCTTGTGAAATTTCGTGTTCAGCGGAGTTGAACCGTGGTGTCCTCTCGCCTACTATCCGCTGAGAACAACGTGAACGTTCGAGAGTAATAAGGACAAGGCAAGCCGATGATGCGACTGATGACCTGGCACGGTGGTGATAAATTCACTCTCGATCAAATGCCAGACCCTGAAGCACGACCGGGCAGAGTTGTCGTGAAGGTCGACACTATTGGCGTTTGCGGAACCGATGTTCATATTACGCAGGGTCTATTTCCTTCAACACCGCCAAAAGTCCTAGGGCATGAAGGTTCAGGTGTGATTGTCGATGTCGGAAAAGGCATAGATAAAAGCCGAATTGGTGATCGAGTCGTGATGAATACGACGAGCCATTGTGGCGTTTGTTCAGCATGTACTACTTGGTCGGAATCACGTTGCGAAAATGCCGATCTAACTTCTGGAATGTTCGCTGAATACGCCACCGCTCCATCACAATCGGCAGTGAAAATTCCTGATTCTCTCGATCTTGAGCAAGCAGCATTATCCGAACCGGCATCGTGTTGTCTCTCTGGTTCAGAAATGATGCGAATCGACGACAACGGAGTCGGAGTCGTAATCGGTGGCGGCATTATGGGACTGTTCACGCTGGCATTTCTAAAACGTCGTGGCGTTGAACGCATGGTCATGTCGGAACCAGTCGCCGCTCGGCGCGAAATGGCCACCCAGTTCGGGGCCGATCTGCTGCACGATCCTGCCGAGAGCGATATCACCGAGTTCATCAAGGATCACAACGGTGGATACGGTGCGAACATCGCAGCTGAAGTTGTTGGACAGCCGAAACTGGTCGCCAAGTGCGTTGAAGCGGTTCGTCCACGCGGTCAAGTGTTGATGGTAGGGGTGGTCCCAGAAGGAGAACCTTTGCCGGTCGATATGTACGACCTTCACTATCGCGAAGTCACCCTAAAAGGCGCATTTGGGCGAGGTGACGTGTTTGCTCGAACTCCCGCTGAGATCGACAAATTGAATCTTGACGGCGTGATCTCAGGTCGCTACGAGCTTCAGGACTTGCCACAAGCAATTATCGATTCAGGTGAAGGCAAAGGCGTGAAATTCGTCATCAAGCCAAACGGATAGGAGACTAGATTCTTGGCTTTCTCAGGAATCGTGCGCACTAATCGAGGAGGTTCTTGGTGAAATCATGATGGGCACGTCTGATTTCGTCTGCTGACATCTTTCGTATGCTTAGCTTCGCGCAGCCCTGCTCCTACGGTCCGACATCTGGCATCGCGCGGGCTGCTGCTGACATTTTGTAGAAGTGATTAGTCGTCAGAACTAGCGACAACGGAACGCTCTATCCGGTAAACGAAGCGCTGGCTTCGGCAATCGACTTGAACGATCCATCAGCGACAGCAGCACATAGCGCCGCACCGATTGCCGCCTCTTCGTTGTTTCGACCAAGCTGAAGAGACATACCGAGTTCTGCTTCGAGTGATTCTCTAAGAACCGGATTAAGTTTTAACCCGTTGCCTGATCCGACGAGCATCGACCGTGTTCCTGCCCCTAGCTTCGCCGCCTCTCGGTACGAGTCTGCTAGCTGAGCCGCCATCGCCTCGAAGAGCGCACGTGCCATGTGTCCGGGCGTGAATGTGCCCGGTGTGAGTTCTCGCACCGCTGCTTTCGCCAGAGGGTTACTTCGTGAGCCGGTGAACAGTGGGTCGAAAACCACTCCTTCGGCTCCAGCTGGAACTTCGGCAGCTAGTTCGACCAGTTTTACGTAAAGAACGTCGGGGTCCACTTGGTATCCAGTGATAGCTAGGTTTGCGTTGTTGAAGAAATCTCTGAGGGTGCGGAACGTTCGCCCGCCAACCACGCCGACCCCTGCTAGTAGGTAGCCGCTTTGAATGTACGGACGAAGTTCGAGCCATCCCCGAGGGGTTGGGTTTTCAACGTAGACAGAAGCCTGTCCGCCTGTGCCAATGTTGATGGCAACGGTGTTTTCGTAGTCGGACACCGTACCGGCAAAGCTACACTGATGATCTCCAGATGCGACCGAAACCGTAATACCCGCTTTCGCTCCGAGCTTTGCTGCCATCGGTTTGGTAAGCGTTCCGGCAGGGGTGCACGAGCCGGCGATATTCGAGAAGAGCTCGCGGCTCAGGCCGAGGGAATCGATGAGATGGTCATTCCAGCCCATTTTGGATAGATCGTAAACACCCCAACTGACAGCGTCGGTGGGATCGGTAACGGGTCGGGTATTTGTCAGGCGAGAAACGACGAATTCGGGAGCTGTTGTGCCGTGAATGTTTGCGACGTTTGTTGGGAGTTCGTTGTTAGCCTTTAGCCAGTAAAGATTGGGAGCTGTGTAGCCGGTAACGATAGGGCATCCGGTGTTTTCGAAGGCTGGAAGTCCGCCGTCTTCAGTTACGGCACCTCCGAGTTCGCCCATAGCGTCGAGATACGTGAGATTTTCGCCGGGGATTAGGTCTTTCGACCGCTGATCCTGCCAGGAAATGAAGTTTCCGACCGTGCTTAGATCTTGGTCGAGAAGCTGAAGCCCTTGCTGCTGACCGGTGATACCGATCGCCGCGGGTTGGGCCTTAGTTCGTTCGATGAGGTTCTTTGCGTTGACGAGCGCAAGATCGGTCATGTACTCGAGATCCCACTCAGATCGACCGATTTTTTTATCGTTTTCAGACGTGGTTTCGGCGTTATTGTCGATGGTCGAAGAGCCAACAACGGACTTCGACTCAATGTCGATGATCAACGCAGTAACCGACGTAGATCCGACGTCGATGGACAGGTAGTGAGTGGACATGTAAGGAGTTTATCTAGCGAATGCCGGGTTAATCGAGTGCTTCGGCTATTTAATCTAACGCGAGAACGTGCAGGCGAAGGTTTTGGTGAAGCCTAGGGGTGCGAGGGCGATTGTGGCGAGTTTTTGGATCATGGGACTGGTTGTTCGAAGTGGAATTTTCGGGCCCTTCTACTAGCGCGAGAATATTGGGTTGAAGGAGAGTCGTTAGATTGCTGCTGGTTTGCTTGTTCTCACTTCTATCTACCATTTTCCTCAGGCACGTTTGGGGAGAAGAAGTTGGCTACTTTTTGGTTGGGGTCGTTAAATCCTACTGGCTCCCACACTCGGGATTCGGTGGTAGCTTCTACGTGGATGTCAGATCGGTCGAAAACGTCGTCTTTCAGACGAGTTCCTAGTCCGGGTCCTTCGGGGGCCAGCAAATAGCCATCCTTGATTACTATATTCGGCTCGATGAACTTGTCGTACCAGCCTCGGTAGTAGGCACGGTTGGTTTCTTGAATCATCACATTCGGGACATTCATTGAGATATGAGCGCAGGCAAAAACATTGATAGGGCCCGTCCAGTCGTGCGGAGCTATGGGCGTTTGATACGTGTCAGCCATTGTCGCGATCTTCTTGGTCTCCGAAATCCCGCCGGTCCAGATCAGATCAGGCATCACGATCTCGGCAGCGCCTTTTTCGATGTATTCGCGGAATTCGTATCGAGTCATAAGTCGTTCAGCTGCGCAGATTGGTGTTCTCGTTTCTTGCGCAAGTTTTAGATGCGTCTCGACGTTCACGGGATGAATCATTTCTTCCTGCCACATCAGATCGTACTCGTCCATCGCCTTCGTGATGCGGATTGCGGGAGCTAACGCCCACTGTCCGCCACCGTCGTGTGCGATCTCGATCTGATCGCCCAATGCCTTGCGTTGCTTAGCGAGGGGGGCGAGTCCCTCTTTGATCTGCTTTGCAGATACGAAATTTCCGCCCGATTCGGCGGCGTAAGGAGCCATGTAGTACGCCTTTACAGCCGTGATTCCTTCGTCGATGAGGCTTTGTAAAAATCCGACGGGATCTCGCTGCTCAAATTCGTTGTCCTGCCAGTCACCGTAGCTACCGATTGTGTTGTAGATACGGATTTTATCTCGTGATTTTCCGCCCAGTAGGTTGTATATGGGCTGATCAAGCGCTTGCCCAACGACGTCCCATAATGCGATGTCTATGGCCGATAAAGCTCGTAGTTCGGCTCCGGAGTAGGTGAAAATCCCGGCGAGCTTGAATAGTTCGTCCCAGATACCTTCACGATCCATTGGGTCTCGACCGATCAGCGTTGGTCCGAATATTTCGTGAACTACTGCGGCCACGGATTTAGGCAGGTACCACGTTTCCCCGAGTCCGATCTCGCCAGAGTCCGTGTGAATACGAACCCAGCACATCTGCCAGAATTCGTCTACATGGATAGTTTCAACTTTAGTTATTTGCATTTTGCGTGATTAGCTCCGAGAGTCATAGGATGACTTAGTCGCGCGTCCTAGGCTGCCCTCCCTTATTCCCTCGCGAAAGGAGAGAGAGTGGCTGGCCACGTTTTCTGAGAGTTAGAGTTTGACTGGCTGTATTTATAAGCTGTGTCTTCGTGACGTTTTGGCGAACTTTACGCTTTTGTTTGCTCTGGTGCATCGCCATCGTGATTTGGCTTTAGGTGTTTGCGTGATCGGCTAGGATTCTCTGGATTGTTTGGCGATAGGATTTTGCTTCTACGGCGTTAGTTTCGGATATTCTCGAGTAGGTAATTAAGGCTTTCCAAATGGCCCAGTCAGACCCACGTGACTATGTTGTTTCGTCGAGTTTGAGAGTAGAGCGAAATGTATCTTTGCTTTCGCCATCGAACGCTGTCCACGCGATTGCGAGATCACAGACAGGGACACCCGATTTCAATACGAATCTAAGAAAAAAGCCCTCTGCCAAGTGGTAGAGGGCTTTTCCTATTTCAAAGTATCAATACAGCATTTTCAGCTGAGCCGACAAGCAAGCGAGGCAACCACTCCCACACGGAAGAAAGCGTGCCACTATCACCTTATCGAACGCTGTCGAGGACGATGTCGAATACTAGATCAGCGTTTGGCGGGATTGCTCCGCCAGCGCCTTGAGCACCGTATCCCTGATCGGCAGGAATGTAGACACGTCGCTGCCCGCCAACCTTCATACCCAGAATAGCGTCACGGAATCCTGGAATTACGCCGCCAACGGGGAACGAAACAGACGCTCCACGTGAGTACGACGAATCGAAGACACATCCGTCAGCAACAAGCCAGCCGGTGTAGTGAACATCGACCGTGTTTGCAGGGTTAACAGCGCTGCCGTCGCCAACCTTCGTGTCGAATACGCGAATACCTGATGGCTCGTCTGAGTACTGGTCTTCAGTTATATCGCCATACTGAGGTGCGGTTTCCGGGTAACCGGCGTTGTCACAAGACACTATTGGCCCTCCTTCGGGCGTAGCAGTTGGAATTGGGGTCGCCGTTACATTCGCTGCCATAGCAGTGGCGGTAGCGATTGCCTGAGTAGGCGTCAAAACGGCAATAAGTTCAATCTCAAAAGTAAGAGTTGCGTTGCCGGGTATGACCGGGGGTGAACCAAGTTCTCGGTACCCGAGTGATGACGGAATTTCGACTCGGCGTGAACCGCCAGGTTTCATTGTGAGCATTGCCTGACGCCATCCTGGAATCAGTGCAACCAGTAGAAGTTCGGCGTCTTCACCACGAGCGTAGGTTGAATCGAATACACAGCCGCCATCTAGCCAACCTGTGTATCTGACCGTCACCATGTCTTCGATTTTTGGCGATTCGCCTTCACCCTCGACTAGATCGAAAATCTTGATGCCATCTACATCGCCACGGAGTTGATTGCTAGTAACGTCACCAAATATTGGCGATCCCTGCGGGTAGAACTCGTTTTGGCACAGTGAAACATCGGCAGTAGCCGACAACACTGGAATATCGATAATTTCAGGGTTCTTTCCGGCTGCCTGACATGCGGTTAGCGCTATCAGAATGAGCATTCCCCCAAAAACCAATATTCGTTTAAATACCACACTTTTCAATTCGAACATTCTCGCTTCTAAGTTTTGAAATTTCGGTTGCCGATGCGGTTATCATCGCAAAAGGCAGGCGACTAATTGTCTACTTTTTCCCAGAGTTTGCATTGGCTACGAACTGGTTGAATCCACCAGCGATCCAAGGTCCGGCTCCTGTCATGAAGAATTTAACGCCCAGCCCTACGTACGCAGCGACGTTTTCGTTTGTTGCAAGAGCACCAGCGTGCTTCCCAGCGGCAACGATACGAGTCAGAGCGTCGGTGATTTTCTCGACTACGTCAGGGTGATTCAGATCGCCCATATGACCCATTGACGCGGCGAAATCTGATGGAGCTACGAAGAAAACGTCGATACCGTCGACAGCGATGATCTCGTCGAGATTCTCCCACGCAACAATGTCTTCGATCAGAACGATCAACATTGTTTCGTCGTTGGCTTTGTGGAGGTAGTTTTCTACGTCGTAGCCTTGTCGACTTGTGAACATGCCACGTTTACCGAGCGGGGTGAACTTGCCCCCATCGACAACGTTTTGTGCTTCAGCCGCGTTGTTCACGTGCGGAACGACGATTGCCTGGGCTCCACGGTCGAGCGTTCTGTATATGAGTCCCTGCTCGTTCAGATTGATCCGTGCGACTGAGGTCATGCCCCAGAGATCACACGCTCGTGTGAGGTTGCCGAGTTCGCTGGCTTCGGTAGAACCATGTTCACCTTCGAGCCAGATTCCGTCGAATCCAACAGGGCCAACAGCGTCTATGTCGTCGGGGTGAGTGATTCCGCTGACGATAGTTACTACTTCGCCGTTAGCTAGCTTCTGCTTGGCGCGGTTGGTTCTGAGTTCCACTGGAGTTGCTCCCCACAAAGAATGAGTAATAGACGGGCAAGTTGAATTAACCCATGGAATTCTAACCCGCTAACGAGTCTGTTGGGGGGTCGAGGAAGATAGATAGAGTATTTCGTGCTTGTAGCAGGTAATTTTTCGAAAGCGTAACCAAAATGTCCCGAGCGGTAGATGAAGGATCTGGCGAGGACCGGGTATTATCGTCGGCGAACCGCTCGCTGAAGCTGAAAGATCTCGTAGTTTTGATTGGAGCGTGCTTTCGACCTTGTGATGTGAGTGTTTGAGCGATCTCGCCTATCGAGCAAGATTTCACCGCTCAACCCCACAAGTCCCTCCTCTTTGGTCGGGACACGGCATTTGGCTACTTGGCGATGCCGTGGCAGCGTTTAAATTTCTTGCCTGAGTCACAGGGGCAGTTGTCGTTGCGGCCGACACCGGCGTAAGGATCGGATGACATAGCAGGAATCGCACCCGCTTTCACCATGATGTTGGCGGCTGGACGCCCGCTTCGGAGCTCACCGACCATCGCCTTCATGTAAGGCTCGGTATGAGCGAAGTATTTTTTGTATCCGGCGCAGAGGTAGTTCAGGCCATCTTCGCCATCGGGCGTCTTGGTAAACCGCTGCTTCGGGCAGCCGCCGTTGCAAGCAAATTTGAATTCGCAAGATCGACAAAATTCGGGAAGTGTATCTCGCTTATCGGTACCAAACTTGCGCTGTTCGGGCGACTCAGCCATCACGCGAATCGATTTTTCTTTAACGTTGCCGAGGTTAAATTCGGGATAAACATAGTGGTCGCATGAGTACACGTCGCCGTTGTGCTCAATAATCATTGCGTCGCCGCAGGTTTCGGCAAAGATGCATAATCCTGGGTTCTGCCCCATCCAACTGGCAAGAGCTGTATCGAAGATCTGAACGAAGTACTGCCCGATGTCTTTTCGCACCCATTGGTCGAAAATGCCGTTAAGAAAATTCCCGTACTGCTCTGACCCGACCGACCATTCAGTAACGGTCGCTCCGTCTCGGAATTCCGGTCCAACCAACTGAAGGAAGTGCGCGGGAAGCTTGTCGGCGACGCGCTCTACGATTGGGATGAACTGCAGAAAATGGCTTCCTACTTCGCGAGTTAGGAACTCATAAAGCTCTTTCGGGTGGTCGGCGTTGTGCTTGTGAAGCACGGTCAGAGTGTTGAACTCGACTTCGTGCTTTTTAAGCACTTCGATACCGGCCATGACCTTGTCCCAGGTTGGCTCTCCACCACGACCTACGCGGTATCTGTTGTGAATGTCTTCAGGACCGTCGATTGAAACGCCGATAAGAAACTTGTTCTCAGCAAAAAATTCGCCCCACTCGTCGTCGATCAGAATGGCGTTCGTCTGGAAGGCATTCGTAATCTGTTTTTTGCCGGCGTATTGCTTCTGAAGCGCTACCGCTTTCTTGTAGAAATCGAGACCCAACAGAGTAGGTTCACCGCCCTGCCAAGCAAAGTTCACCAGCGGAATGTCGTTGGCTTCAATGTACTGTTTTACGTACGCTTCAAGCTCTTCTTCGCCCATTTTCCACGAGCCACGTGCCTTGTCAGGGTACAGCTTCTCTTTTTCGAGATAGAAGCAGTAAGTGCAATCGATATTGCAGATAGCGCCACTCGGCTTTGCCATCACGTGGAT
>Ga0114999_10009443_pt1 | contig 10682 bp, 7 predicted proteins | sample ArcticOcean_MG_C_3_FD_89820 | JGI IMG/M metagenome (GOLD analysis project Ga0114999, IMG submission 89820) | Marine microbial communities from western Arctic Ocean - ArcticOcean_MG_CB8_126 | ecosystem: Environmental > Aquatic > Marine > Oceanic | place: Arctic Ocean: Canada Basin | collected... | reverse complement strand
GGATCTTTTGAGTTCGTACGCCGACATTACGTATTAGGCCGGCGACCACGACTGGCCATCAACCTCGACGAGCTGTCCGCCGGTCCCATGAAGGGTATCGTCATCGGTTTCCCCCATCTTCGCGCGTTGGTACAGCAACAACTTGATGGCATGGAGGATCAACTACAGTGCCACGTCATGTCCCAACTCGACAATTCCTCCGATCACTTTCCCTATCTGGCGCGCGGCATCGACGCCGCACACCTATGGCGATGGCGCTTTCGCGGTCGCCACGCCGACTCAGATTATCACCATGAGCTGCCGGATTCGGCGGACAAGCTCAATGTGAGAGAGCTGAAGGAATACGCTGGCCAGCTGTCGCGACTGCTGCTGCGCTTGTCACACGTCCCCCCACAGGACTGGCCGGAAATGGGTATCCCCGCAGAAGAAGCGGGACAGCGGGTGTTGGCTGAGCGTGGTGACGTTGTCCGTGTCTACTGATTCAGTCGAGCGGTAAGCCGGCGGTGCTCGGTGATGACATCAGGGTCCCGCGATGCGGCGCGCAGGGCCTGCCCCATGTGCTGCAACGCTTCCCGGATCAGATTCTTCTGTTCCAGTAGCAGTGCCAGTCGAAAATGAGCCGAGGCATAACGGGGATTCAGTTCAAGCGTCTTGTAATAGTTCTCTATGGCAACGCTCGTCTGGCCACTCAGTTCTGAGAACATGGCCAGGTTGAAGCGTGCACTCAGGTGCTGCGGGTTGATCGTCAATGCCTGCTGCAGAAGACCGATACACTCGCCATACTCACCTCTGTTGCCGACAATCGCAGCCAGGTTGGAGTAGGCGGAGTCACGCGTCGGGTCGAGTTGAATCGCCCTGCGCAGGCTCTTTTCAGCATCCAGCATGTTCCCTGCCTGATACTGATTTCCTCCCAGATTATTCCACGCCCGAGAGTTCCAGGGTTGTTGGTGGGTGACATCCCGCCACATGGCAACAGGGCTGCGGAAGTCCTCATTTCGCTGGATTGTGACGAAGCACCAGAATAAGCATAAGGCCAGCATTGACCCGTAGAATCCCAGTTCCGCATTCTTGCCATCCCGTCGCTTGCAGAGCAGGAACAGACCGGTGACGAGCAAACAGAGTACACAGGCTGCCGGCAAAAGAAATCTGTGCTCCGCCGCAACCGAAGTGAAGATCGGAATCACGGACGACGTAGGGCCAAGAACGAGAAAGATGAGAACCAGCAGGTAGGCGCTTCGCGAGCGCCTGCGAACAAGCCTGTACACACCCACAGAAGCAGCAAGGCTCAGAACGAGCCCATAGGGCCCGGCCTGAGCGAATGTCACCGGCGGCCAGTCATAATCCAGAGACAGGCTCATGGGCCAGAGTGTCAGATGGGCATAGTGCAGAATAATCTGCCACTGCATGAGGAAGTAATCCCAGGCACTGATTGCGCTTCCACCGACGCTACCAGATCGTGGCCAGAGATACATCCATGTGGCAAGCACGCCCCACGTGGCAGCGAGCCCGAGATAGTGGCCCTTACGCTGCCGCAAAATAGTCGGCCAATCCCTTCGCAGGATGACCCATTCCAATAGGACCGCAGCAATCGGCGCCGTCACCATGCTTTCTTTGCTGCTCATCCCAAGGGCACAGCAGATGATCGCCAGCACAGAGAACCGGGCAGCGTCTGTCTGTGTGCTTCTTGCCGTCCCGTACAACGTCAGCAAGTAAAACAACACCATCCACGACTCGGCTCGTTGCACCGTGTAAGTGACCACGTTGGTAGCCAGAGGGTGGACCAACCAGAGAGCGGCGATGCAAAACGCAAGCGGCCGTGCCGCCGCCTGCAGTTGCGCTGGAACCCCCTGCTGCCGGTAACCCAGTCGCAACAGCAGGAAAAGAACGGATGCTGAGCCGATGTGGATGAGCAGGTTGACGACGTGATAACTGGCAACGTCCAACTCGCTCAGCGTGTAGTTCAACGCCAGAGAATAAGCGACCACCGGACGTCCCCAGGGCGTCTCATCGGCACCAACCTCCATGACGGCAGTTGGGGGCCACAACTGTCGAATGCCCGGATTGTGTACGATGCCTTTGATGTCATCGAACAGAAATGGTGCATCAAGGGCGTTGAAGTAGCACAACAGACCAAGAGCGGCTAGAAAAACCACCATGGGAATCCGTCGAAAGACTTCAGTCAGTTGAAACATTGGAATATCCGTCGCCAGGATGGCGGGCGTTACCGCGTACTCTTCCCCGCCAACACGAACCATATGGTGCGAATCATGATGGCGAAGTCCAACAGCAGTGAGGCGTTCTCGATGTAGTAGAGATCGTATTCCAGACGTTCGGCGGCAATGCGTGAGAAATCCGTGGATTGCATGTCGAATTCATGTTTCGACTGTGCCCAACCTAGCAATCCAGGCTTGACGTTATACTGTCGCACTTCGAAAAGGATCTCTTTCGAGAACTTCTCTACGAAGAAAGGCCGCTCAGGACGGGGACCGACAAGACTCATATCACCGCGCAGGAAGTTGATGCATTGCGGGATCTCATCGAAGTGCAGAGCGCGAAGGATACGCCCCACTCGCGTAACCCGTGGGTCGGCATCCTTAACCCACGTAGGTCCCGTCTTGTCCTCCGCCTCCACAACCATGGAGCGAAACTTGTACATGCCGAAGGGCTTGCCACCGCGTCCGACACGTTCTTGACGGAATAGAATCGGACCTAGGGAGTCGAGACGAATCGCCGCTGCAACGAGAACCCACAAAGGTGCAAGCCCCACCAGCACAAGCAGGGCAACAGTGATGTCCATAAGTCGCTTGCTGGCGCTCTCCCACGGCGCCATCAATTGAGGTCGCAATTCCATCAACGGCGCACCGTAGATCTGGTTGGTGCGCACATGTCCAGTGACGATGTCGTAAAGATCCGGCGTAATGCTGAAACTCACGACGGAGCCTGGTCCCCCGGCAGCCTCGACGATGCGAAGAATCTCTTCGTGGCTATTGGATTTCAGCGCGATCAGAACCGATTCGATTCCATGTTGACCGATAATCTGTCCCAGATCATCGACACCGCCAAGCACGGGCAGGTCCTCGACGACATCTACCTCTTGCTCACCTGGAGCCCGGGCGAAACCGACCACTTCATACCCCTGGGCCGGTGAACTGCGCAGATCCTGCAGCAACCGAGCACCACGCTCGTCCGTGCCAACGATGATCGCATTGTTGCGCCCTATACCGCTGACAAGCAGGCGTAGCTGCAGAGTTCGCAACAACACTCGCCCACCAGCTACGAGAACCACGAGAGCCAGCCAATACGATCCAACAAGGGCACGGGTGAAACTCATCCCCGCATGCAGATCGAAAGTGGCGATGAAGAACAGTAACACGCCGATGGTGATCACTTTAAAAACGGAGATCGCCTCGTCGAGACGAGATCTCGTATGCCTTGGGCGATAGAGCCCGTTGAAAACGAGCAACACCAACCAGCAAATGTAAATCATCGGCATTGCGTCCCACAGATAGAACTCGAGGACGAAATCAAACGGTGGGCCAGCTAGGGCGGGATGTAACTCCTGCCAGGCTCGGGTAACACTGTCCAGCGTACCGCCGACGTGTTTCATCCACAACAATGCGCCCGTCGCCACGTTGATTGCGACGAAGTCACTGACCGCCAACAGAATCGTAATCCAGACGTTCGACATATCTCAGTCTGCCACGTCCGGGCGTGCCTCTGGCTTCCACACCGTGTGGCGCTGACCGCGTAGTGCCGCCAGAATACCGAGCAGAGCACCGAGATTAATAGCACAGAAATACGCGGGGACGTAGAACAGACTCAAACGCCCGAGCGTGCCGGAAAACATGCCGCCCAGTATCGCCAGCAGATAAAACAACACCTGGCCAGCAAAAGCCCAGTCATAGGGAGACATGCGCGCCAGGCCCAGAGCAGCGCTGGTGGCCAGCATGATGAGCATGAGGATGGGCACAAGCCAGCGAATGATTTTGTGCGAGATCAACTGAAAAGCGAACAAGGGCTGGCGCAGTGGATTTAAAGCGCCCGGTTCTGTCCACACCCCGTAAATGGATCGAGCCACGATACGGCGTCGGCGCCTGAGCTCGTCACCAAAACCAACTGCGACCTCCTCCTCGGCCACGGCATCAGGTTCGTAGATGACCTGATGCCCGCCCAAACGAACACGAATCGGCATGATGAAATCTGAGATGATCGCCGGACCGAGTTCCTCGAAGAGACTACGGCGTAGGGCATAAATGGAGCCATTGGCTCCAACCAAAGATCCGAGCAGACTCTCTCGGCGCTTCAGGAACTGCTCGTAACGCCAGTACGAGCCTTCGCCTTTGCCGGTGCCAGCCCGCTGTGGATTGGTGTAGTGCAGCTCACCACAAACACAGCCGATGCGTTCGTCGACGAAGGGTCGGACCAGATGCTGCAAGGCGTCTGGCGCATACATGCTGTTGGCATCCGAGAACACCAGCAGTTCCCCGGTGGCGGCGCGCACGCCCGCATTCTGGGCCATCGTCTTTCCGGCATTCTTCGCTTGTTCAATAAACAGATATCCGGGGCGATCCTCGAAGGTTCTGGCCACTGTATCCGTGCCGTCCGTTGAGCCGTCCGAGACGACAATGATCTGCAATCGATCCTGTGGATAGTCCAGAGCAAAGCTGTTCTCCAACTTATCGCGCAGGACGGTCTGCTCATTGAAGGCTGTCACAAGGAGTGTCACGGCAGGTGGATCTGCCATCGACGGATAGGTTGTCTTTCGGCGAGAAGCAGTAAACAGCCACAGCAACAGAGGGTAACCCAAGTAGCTGTAGAGAATCAGGCCAACAGCAATCCAGAAGACCTCGACTGCCGTCACGTTGCGGCGCGCTTGGTCACCAGCAATGGCCCGAGAATTAGCCGCTGCAGACCCGAATCGAGGAGCACCCCCATGGCATCCGCCGCAGAGCAGACGATGGGCGAACCGTGCAGGTTAAAGGAAGTGTTGAGCAGAACGTGACGTCCCGTACGTTCGCCGAAACGCTCAAGAATTGCCTCATATCCCGGATTCTGCCCGTCTTCAACCAACTGCGGTCTAGCCGTCAGGTCGGCGTTGTGAACGGCCGCCATGAACTGCTCGCGTTCATCGGTCGAGTCAAAAGTATTCATCATATACGGAGAAGGCAGGTCCTTGGGATTCGGGAAATACGCTGCCGCCCGACGTCTCAACACGACAGGGGCAAAGGGCATCCAGAAATCACGCTTCTTGATCATACGGTTGATCACTCGAACCACATCCTGGTTTCGCGGATCGGCAAGAATGGACCGATTGCCCAGAGCTCGGGCGCCAAACTCCATGGGACCTGCCGCTCGAGCGACGATCTCCCCATCGGCCAGGATCTGCGCGACTCTGTCCGCCAGATCCTCTGGCTCCTCCGCTGTAACACTGTCGCCGGCATCGGCTACGGCTTGGCGGCATTCCTCAGCAGACAGATCGTTGCCGAGATAGCAGTGTTGAATCGGCACCGTTGTCACCCCGAGATCGTGCGCTTCCAGGTAACAGGCACCGATGGACAGAGACTCATCCCCGCAGGACGGAAAGGCTTCGAAATAGCCAACCTCCTGCATTTCTGACACAACTTTGTTGGCTTTCACATTCATGAACACGCCACCGGCGGCCAACACTCTCCCAATCCCGGTATGATCGATACAGCGTTTTACCCAGTCGCACAGGATCCGTTCCGTGAACAGTTGCAAACCGGCACAGACGGAATCGAAACGAATTCGTGCCAGGTCACGCTCAAGTCTCGGGCCGACCTCGGATATGGGCTCCCTCGTCCGCCGCTGAAAGCGCATGGGATGGTCCACATCGAAGCCGATATACCCGGCATAGATCTGCGCCGCCGGCTCAGCGTACCGAGGGTCGGCGTACGGCGCCATTCCCATAAGCTTGTACTCATGCTCCAAAGGAGTAAAACCGAGCAGGTGAGTGGTTACTGCATAAAGTTCGCCTAGACTATCCTGACTCCCGATCGTCTCGATTCGTTCCATATTGCTGCCGCGACCAATCCAGACCGATCCAGACAGACCATCTCCACCGCCATCAAGCGTCAGAACGAGATAGGGTTCGTCGTCCCTTCGCAGGCCATGATAAGCCGTCGCCGCATGCGCTTCGTGGTGGTCTCGGAATGTGATTTTCTCCGGCGCGAAACCCCAGCCAGCAATCTCGGCGGTACGCTCCGCCATGCGCTTGGCCGCTCGTCGTGAGCGATATGCCTCGGAATTTGTTATCCATCGCCGGGCGGCCTGCTTTGTGCCCCCCCGAAATCGGGCGTCGAAACTCTCCGTTGCCCACCGCGGCCCTCGTGGAGTAGACACAAAGTGTCCACCACAACACACACGATCCACGTCTTTGACAGTGACACCTGCCAGGCGCATCGCCTCGGCTGCAGCCTCTTTGGGTGGCCCATAGTGATTCTTTACTCGGACCAACCGTTCTTCCTGAACCAGTGACACGAGTCGGTCCTCAACATAGACGCCTGCCGACGCATTGTGGCCATCGTAGATGCCCAGAAGGACCGGCTTATTCGTGCTCATATCGGTGATTGAAAATCGCGGGAAGTGGTTGTATTTGACAGAATTACAGCAATTCTCAATAACGCGAGGGGCCCAGACGACGTCAAGAAAATGAGCCCACTGGTATCAACTCGTCCCCTCATGAACCCTCTGGTAGACGGCGTAAATCTCTCGTGCCACGGCGCGATAGTCGAAGTGGTTCTCGGCATACTGGCGAATGTGCTGGCGGTCATAGTTGTCGTACTGATCAATGGTTGCTGCCAGAGCCGTCTGCAGACCTGCTGCGTCTCGCGATTCCACCAGCATTCCAACGGAGGCATCTACCACTTCCTCGGGACCACCGCAGCGCGTTGTGACAACAGGTAAACCGCAGGCGAATGCCTCCAACAGCGACAGAGGCAACCCTTCTGAATAGGAGGGCAAGACGAATACATCGGCTGCTGCGAACCGTGCCGGCATTTCACGCCATGCGACTTCACTCACAAACCGTACTCTGTCAGCGATTCCAAGTTTGGCAGCTTGCGCAGGAAACTCATTGCTCAGATCCGTTGCTCCGCCGCCCACAAGATCTAGATGCACGTCCCGACCCTGCGCCCGTAGGCCCGCCATGGCCTGCAACAGTTCGTTAAGCCCCTTGGCCGGGTCGTAGCGACCGGAATAGATGAATCTCCAACCTCCCTCTCCGGGCTTTCTTGTTCCAGGGCGAAAAAGTTCGCAATCGACACCGTTCGGGATCTGTGACAGGCGATCCTCTGCTACGCCGAGGTCACGAGCCCGGTTGGCCAGTTCGCCGCTGACGGCAATTACAGCATCGGCACCGAGCAACGCTTCCCTTACCCACGTACGCCACGATTCCCTGTGCACGGCCAGATCCTTCAGATCATGCCCATGCACGGTAATCACCACAGGGCGGCCGATCCGCTTTCCGTACTCGATACATGCCCGTCCATCCGGATAGGCCACATGCGCATGAATGACATCCGGAACAGCGGCTGCCCCTGAGGCCATGGCTGAGTCCTTGGCCGACTCCAGGGCGCGCAGATAGGAAGGCCAGGCGATACCAAGCCAGATACGCCGTGGCAAGGTTACGTACGTGGGACGACGGACCTGGATCCCGTCCATGGTCTGTAGTTCGGGCAAGAGCCGGTGCTGGCTCCAACGTCCGAACCCGGGAAATGGAAACCAGGGAATGGGAGCCACTACATGTGGCTCACATAGCTCCGTGAGGAAACGTGTCTGATTGTGAACAAAGTTGCCAGAGATCTCTGACAGGGCACTCGGATAGAGATGGGAGGCGACGAGAACGTCCATCGGATACACGTGCCGCCTCAGGGAGAGGCGCTCGGCCTTTCTCGCTCGAGGATATGAATCACGGCGAAGATCATGCCCGTGAAGAACCAAAGAAAGTTGTTGCTAAAATCCGCCGTCGCCGAAAGACTTATCTGAAATGAGAGGAACACACACAACAGTGCCACAAGAACTGCCCTCAGATACGGATCTGTTGCCTGTCGCACTGCCTCCATGCCGCGTCCGAATACCCGCCAAACAATCCAGGCGGAAGCGATGAAGCCGACCAGTCCGAGCTCGGACAGCATATTCGCCGCCAGGGTATGCGATTCCTTGGTGGGTACCCACATAGGAAAATCAATGGGTTTGTACGCGTCAAAGAGCAAGGGAAAGCCGCGCCATCCAACCCCCAAAATGGGGTGATCGAGCCACATCTCGACACCGGCAATAATAAAATACAGCCGTGCGGACCCGGATTCCCTGCCAGCATCACCAAAGTCGGAGAGGAGCGTAAAAATGGATACGAAGCGCTGAAAGATGTGGTCCGCAAAGGGAACGAATTCTTTGACGGCAAGAATGATACCGCCGCCGCATAATCCTACCCATACGAGGTAGCGCAACTTGCGCGCATAGATCAGAGCCGCGACGATGCCGACGGCGGCGGCAACCCAGTTGGAGCGACTGAAGGTTGTCACCAATCCGGCACCGGCTGCTGCCAGCGAGGCGATCAGGTAGATCGCCTTCCATTTGGCGAACCGATGATTTACCAGCAGGGCGAAGAGAAAGACGACACCGCACATAAGGAAGGTGCCGAAGGTATTTGGATTGTGAAATGTGCCCGTTGCCCGCGGTGCGTTGGCCCCTACGGCGATGACGAAGCTGGCGGGCAGGTAGAACTTCTCTGACATGATCTGTGCTACAGCCAGAACTGCGCCGCCGATCATCGATGCCCCCATGGAGATGACGACGAGGTTGACTGCCTGCCGCGACTCGATCAAGACCTGCGTGCCGTAGAGAAAGGCGATCAGTGCCAACGTCCGCATGACCCCCACCGCGGCTTCCGCCAAGGCCGGCGTGTAGGTCAGGGAGAAGGCCATCGTACCCCAGAGCATGAACAAGGGCCCGCTTAGTTCGAAGGCAGGAAAACTGAAGCGCCGTCGCAGGCAGGTATTGGTAAAGATCCCGATCGACATCATCATGAGAGACAGATGAAAGCCGGTAATGGGAATGCCGATTCCCGTCTTCTTAATCAACTGCCCTGTGATATCAAGCGCTGTCGTAACCACCACGGCAGGTATGATGATCCATGGCCAGATCAACACCCCCACCAGGTAGATACCGCCCGCGAGGCCTATAGCGGCAATCATGAAGAGCTTGGAGGGCAGAACGAAGGCCGCTGCCGTCACGATAATCTGAAAAACGACAAAGAGGCCGAACAGCCGCTTGTCGAGGTTTGGGAGTTGCCGTGAGACCATAGAGACGAGGTTTGTCATGCGCGTACAAACTGACGCCAGGCGAGTCCCGTCATTCGCTGGTAAGCGACAACGACGATAACTGCCCACAAGCAATAAGCGACAGACGTTGAAAGCGCGGCTCCGGTAAGCCCGTAGCGCGGGATTAGCACCAGATTAAGCCCAATGTTCGTCATCAACGCCGCGCCTGGGCCCCACATCGTCACGGGAGGATATCCCTGTCCTGCCAGCTTGGTGTTGAGTACGGAGCCAAAGCCGGAGGCTATGAGCCCGGGCAGCATCCAGACCAGGGGGGAATGGGCACCCGCGAACTGTGCACCGTAAATCCAGGCGATAAGCGGCGCACCTACGGCAATGACCCCCAGGGCGGAGAACAGACTGAAGGCCAGCACCCAACGACTTACTGCCAGGCTCATGACATGGCCATCGTCGATGCCTCGCAGCACTTTGGGCAAAAGCACAGCACCTGCGATGTTTGGTCCTCTTTGCATCATCTCAGCAATGACAACAGCGACAACATATACACCCAGAATCTCCGTACCCAGGAAATGTTCAACAAGAAAGACATCACTTCGAAACAACAGGAAAATCAACGTCGCGGACAGAGCGCCTCGGCTGCCCAAAGTGGCCGTCGCCTGCAACAGGGTTCGACTGACGCCTCCGGCAGTGTAACTCAGCCCCGCCGCCACCAGAGTCGCTACGGCTGCCCCAACAAGCCAGGCAACAAGGACACCGGCCACCCCCTCCTCGAGCAGACCGAGAGTGTTGAGGCTGAAGTAGGTGCCGATAAAAACCAGCGGAATCACGGCAAATGCCGTCAGACGATCCCGCCCCTGCAATATTCCCGAGAAACCCCTTTGCGCCACAACAGCGGCGACCATAACTGCCATCAACAGCAGGTGCGGCGTCGGCAGCGTCTCGCCCAACAAGGCAGGCAAAAAATATGCGCCCGCAACCAGGGCCGACAACAGTATGAGGCTGTAACCCAGGGTGTTGCGCCACACCGAACCTACCATCTCCGGGTCGTGACCGCTGTAAAAGCTGTTTCCCCGGGCGAGCCACTCACCGAAGATCATGCCGGCAATCGTCACCGTGTTGACCAACAATCCCAACTGGCCCATGCCTTCAGGACCAAGGGACCGCGCCAGCCACGTGGAATTGGCGAAAGCCAGGCCAACAGTTAGTCCCGCAGCACCGGCGTTAACGGAGAAGCCGCGCAGGCTAGTGCCCTGTCACAGAAGTAGACTTGCAAAATTCGGTTGTCGAGACACGCGGCTCACAAGACGCGCGACCGAGGTGGGTCAGTTGGACCCATGGAGAAAGCACAGCGCGTTGAGCCGTGATGGCTCGGCGAGCGAATACAAG
>Ga0114999_10009441_pt1 | contig 10684 bp, 20 predicted proteins | sample ArcticOcean_MG_C_3_FD_89820 | JGI IMG/M metagenome (GOLD analysis project Ga0114999, IMG submission 89820) | Marine microbial communities from western Arctic Ocean - ArcticOcean_MG_CB8_126 | ecosystem: Environmental > Aquatic > Marine > Oceanic | place: Arctic Ocean: Canada Basin | collected... | reverse complement strand
GACTGCAGCTAATATAGCTAAAGAAGTATGTACTGAGAAAGATGCTAATGGATTTGCAATCGTAACTAAAATTAACTTTAAAGAAAACTTTTAATAACTTAAAACATAAAAAACAATGACTCCTACAATAGAAATGAACATAGACAACTTATCAGACGATGCAATAGTAATGATGCTAGAAGACCTACATCAAGCTTACAATGATTCTAATGAACAATGGAAAGGATTCTGTGAGGAATGTAAAGCAGGATTTGATTCATATAGTGAATGGGAACGTAAAGACGTAGAGAAAGGAACTCAACTTAGAAGACAATATTTCTTTTTAAAGAAAGAAGTTGACTATAAAAACTGGGATGAATTCTCTAATTATCTGATAGAGAAAGGCTGTCTATATAAATAAACCTAAAAAGATTAGGTAGTGTTAAATATATTTCGTATGTTTGCACCATAATTAAAAACAAATAAAACTATGAGAGGAATAAATTCAAAAGGAGAAGTATCATATCTAAAGCCTACACCATTAACTGATGCAGAATATAAGGCTATGGTATTAGAACATAAACAAGAAAGAGAAGATAGATTACTTCTATTAGATAACAGAATCGTAGAGGCTAAATTATACTACTATAAAGGTGTAAGACCAGCTAATACTAAAACTCAAGAGTCTTATGTATGTAAGTCAGGAGGTCGACCGATATATACTGCAGACTTAGATTTAGATGGATATGCTAGAGCTGTAGTAATAGGTACAGAAAGACAGAGAGTAGCTGATGATACGTTTGTAAAAGTAACTGGTATTTACTCATTAAATTTAACTGAGAGAATGCTTAAAGCTTATGAAGAAAATAACAATAATTTAATAATCCAAAAACAATACTAAAATGAATAGAGAAAAATTAGCAGAAATGTATAAAAAATACAGTCTTACAAAAGATGATGTATTTAAACACCAACATTATATTATCATAACTAGAGCTGGTATAGAGAAAGTACAAGCATTAGAAAACATTGATATTAAATATGATGTAGTAACATGTACTCCTAACTTCGCTGGTATAAAAGCTTATGCTAGTAAAGATGGTAAGACTATAGAAACTTTCGGTAGTGCTACTAAAGGAGTAACTTATAAAGATGGTAATACTAACAGTTGGTATGTATTAGAAATGGCTGAAAAAAGAGCTATGTCTAGAGCTACATTAAAATTAACTGGAATGTATAAACTAGGATTTATGGGGCAAGACGAAAGTGAAGACTTTAAGAGAGTAAACTAAATAAATAAATTAAATTAATAATAACTAAAAACAAATAATAACTATGGAAATTACAGGAACAATAACAAAAAAACTAGACATTCAATCAGGAGTATCTAAAGCTGGTAAGGAATGGAGAAAGCAGGAGATAGTAGTCGATATGAATAAAGACTTTAATTCTGAATGCTGTATCTCTTTCTTTGGTGATGATAAATTAGCAATGATATCAGGATTTGAAATAGGTAACGATGTAACAGTAGGAGTTAATGTATCATCTAAAGCATGGAAAGATAGATATTTTCATTCTATTGATGGATGGAGAATAGACTTAGTAGCTCAGTCTAAACCTTCAGGAGCATTAGAAACTCAAGAGGATACATCTGGTGACTTACCATTCTAAATATAAATTGGGGAGAGCTTAAAAACTTTCCCCTTTTTTTTTACTAAAAAGTTTGGTAGTTTAAATAATAGTTATATATTTGCATCATAATTAATAACTACTACAATGACAAAAATAAAAGATATCAGTTTAACACAAGTAATATTCACAATATATACAGATGGTATAATGTTTTACATAGCAGACGAAGATGGAGTATTAATAGCAGAAGAGGAAACACTAGAAGAAATAATTAACTTAACAAAAAATTTATAATATGAAGACATACATACATGCATTAAAAGAACTAAAAACAGCTCCATTTAAATTATATGCAGCTATATATAATACTGTTAATCATACTGAAGATGATTTTGATATGACTAATAAAGACATAGCTGATAAGTATGAAGGATTAAGTGAGTCAACTGTAGAGAGATGTATTCCTATATTAGTAGCTGAGGGTTATATAACTCTGTCACATGGTAAAAAGATAAATCTTAATGGTCAAATTACTATATTAAATGATGGAGCATATAGAACTATTAAACCTACAGATGTAATTAAACCAACTAAGAATGCTAAAAATAAAACAGATAAGAATAGTAAATCAAAAGAAACGTTTGAAATATTCTGGAAAAATAGAGTTAAAAATAAGATAGGTAAAGAAGCAGCTTTAAAAGCATGGATTAGATTATCAATAGAAGAGCAAAGATTAGCTTATAAAATGATAGGATATTACTATAAGACTGTAGAAGATTCTAGATACTTCTCTCATACTTCAACATGGTTAAATGGTAAAAGATTCAATGATGAGAACATAACTCCTAGTCATGAAGCTCCTGCAGGTAATAGATTTAACGAGCATATAGAGCAAACAACTGAAGAGAGAGAAGCGAAGAAAGCTATTGCAATGGAAAAGATGAGAGAGATACTTAAAAAAAGAAAGGAAAATAATTAGGATATATAAAATAATTGTTGTATGTTTGCAACATAATTAAACAAATAAAAAATGAGAGAAACAAGAATGTTACCAAATGAATTAACGCTAGAGAATAATGTATTAGCTTATATAATGAATAATGTAGATGGATTATTTATAGCACAAAGAGAGAATATTATAGCTGATGATTTTTATGATTCAACTAATGTAATGATATTTAATGAAATGATTAAGCTATCAGAAGATAATATCAATCCTTCTATGCAGGTATTAAGCACAAGAGTTAAATCAGTAGAGCCTACTGCTATAATGAATATAGCTATAGAAGGTACATTGATGTATGAGAATGACTTTTGTGATTATATTAAATTACTTAAGGAGTATAATATGAAGAGACAAATGATATATACTACAAGAGATATAGAATCATTATATAATAAAGGTGTAGATGTATTTGATGTAGTTAGTAAAGTATCTAGTACTATTGAAAACATAGGAAAGATATCTACTTCAGATGGTGTAGATGGTACGTCAATGTTAAAGAAAGCTATGGATTTAGTACAGTATAAAAAAGACAATCCTAATATTAAATCAGGAGTTACTACAGGATTTAGATACTTAGATAATATTATAGGAGGATTTAATCCTGAAGAGCTGATAGTAATAGGTGCGAGAACTGGAATGGGTAAAACTACCTTAGCATTAAATCTATGTGTTAACGCTATGAAGAAAGGCCATAAAGCAATGTTCGTATCATTAGAGATGTCTACTACAGCTTTAACTTATAAGATGGCTAGTGATATGACTGAGATAGAATATAAAGAATTTGATGAAGGTACACTATCAGATGACCAGATGACTATGGTAAATGAGGTTACGTCTTCAGTATTTAAAAATCTATTCACTTCAGATTCTACTGGATTAACTTTAGAGAAAGTAAAGTCATTAGCTAGACAAAGAAGTAAGACAGAAGGTTTAGATGCATTGTATGTAGATTACTTACAGATAATGAATGTATCTGATTCTAATGTTAATAAGAGAGCTGAACATGAAAAGTTAGGACATATATCTAGAGAGCTAAAGAATCTAGCAGCTGAATTAAAAATACCAGTAATCGCATTAGCTCAGTTATCTAGAGGATTAGAGAAGTCAGATAATAAAAGACCTATGATGTCAGACTTAAGAGGTTCAGGAGCTATAGAACAAGATGCTAATAAGATTCTATTTATACATAGAGATGGATACTATAATGATTCTACTGGTAATGCATGTGAGATTATAGTAGCTAAAAATAGAAGTGGAGGTCTAGGCACTGTACCAGTTACATTTAATGGAGCTACATCTTCATTCAGACAAGAAGTAAAAGAATCTAAACCAGTAGTATTTAATAATAATGAGAAGACTAATAGATATTCACAGCAACAAGAACTATCTGATTTTGATACTAATGCTGATGTACAAAGAATTACTAACCAAACAATGATATAATTATGGCTAAGAAATTAAAACCAATAACTAAATTAAAAAAAGAACTTGATGCAATATTCTCAACGTTTGTTCGTTTAAGAGATTGTACTTTAAATGGTGAAGCAACTTGTGTAACTTGTGGAGCTGTTAATCATTATAAGAAGATGCAGAATGGTCACTTTATGTCTAGACGTCATATGAGTACAAGATTCGAAGTTATGAATACAGCTGTACAGTGTATGGGGTGCAATATGTATAATCAAGGAATGCAGTATGAGATGTCTAAATACTTAGATAAAAAGTATGGAGCTGGTACAGCTGAAGAGATGCAGTTTAAATCAAGACAGCTAGGTAAAATAGGTAGACATGACTATGAATTTTATATAGCATTATATAAAGGATTAGTCAAGAACTTAAAAGAAGAGAAAGGATTAAATTAATATTAACTAAAAACAATTAAACAAAATGAATAAAATTATATATGCAGATGAAGTACATGAATTAGTAATAGGAGAATATATTGATACTATTAATACATTAATGAAAGATACATTAGATGAAGATAAGTTTAATAACTTTGCTGACCAATTAGATAGAGTAATAGATTATCATAATGGAGTAGAGAAATTAGATTACTATTCATGGCTAATGGTTCTACCTTTACACATATCTCTATTAGCTTCAGGAGTTATGATAGGAATAGAAAATGATGATAACAGAGCTGACTTAAGAGCTATCTATATGATACTAGATACATGTGTTAATGATGTAGTAGAAGCATTAAATCAAATAACTAGAGTTTATGAATAGAAATACAATTAATAACAAAGTATCTTTATATCTAAATGATTTTAAAGCTACAGCAATCTCAGCTAATAATGAACCTTATGAAGCTGATGAGATAGTTATGATGTGTTTAGAGAGATTCTTAAGACTAGACGATGATAAAGTATTAGACATGGTAGATAGAGGAGGTATCAAATCATGTAGAGATTACATAGCTAAATCTATATTAAGAAGTAAGTCTAGTGATACATCTGATTATCATTACAGTATTAATAAGAATAATGAGGATAAGATAACTGACATGGATGATAAGGATTTAGAAAACATTCCTAATAGTCTAAGTGAATCACCTGAATTAGATATATTAGATACTGTATTAGATAACGATATATACTGGTACAATGCTATATTATATAGAATGAGTAAGCTAGAAGGAATGACTTATGATGAGATATCTAAGAAAACTACAATAGCTAGAAACTCTATAGTAGATACTGTATTAGATACACATGCTGAGGTATTAGAATATGTAGAGAGAAGAAAGCTATCACAGGAGAAATTAGATGACTATGGTATACTAACAGAGCAAGAGTATAAGAACAAGCACAGAAGCTATGATACGCCATCTCTAAGCTACTTTAATCTATTACAGGTACTAACTACTTATAAAGGTTCTAAGACTGAAGCTGCAGCTTATTTCAAATTACCTGTAAAAGATATATCTAAAGCATGTAAGGAATGGAATATAGATATAACAAGTCTATCACATATAACTAAAGATATGTTAGAAGAATCTATATTTAATTCATATGGTAATATAGCAGAAGCAGCTAAAGTATTAAAAGTAAAGAGAGCATCAATGAGATATCTAACAGTTAAACATGATATATCAAATGAATGGATTATTAACCAAAGAACAAATAAATAATATGAATACATTTTTCGCAACAAAAGAAGTAAAAGAAGAAAGACTAGCTATATGTAATGAATGTCCATTACTATACAAACCAACGATGACATGTAGAAGGTGTATGTGTTTCATGAATATCAAGAGTTCAATCTCTTCGATGTCATGTCCAGATAAAAAATGGTTAGCTACAAATAAATCATTAGAAGCTGGAGTTATTCCTAAAGACTTAGAACTCAAAGCTTTAGAAATATGGGAGTTAATTAAAACTAAGAAAGCTCCTAATCATAAAGTAAAAAAAGAAATGATTGAACTTTATAATACTATATACAATGCAAACTATCAAACTAATACAAATTGTTCATCATGTTTACAAGCATGTTATAATGGTATTAAGAAGATAAAAGAAAGTTTTGACTAATATGTTTGGTTATATCAAATATATTCCGTATGTTTGCATCATAAATTAATTACTAACTTAAATAAAAACAATAATATGAAAACAATAGAAGACAAAGCGACTAGAATTATACTACTACTAACTACTGTAGTATTTATATTACTAGCAACTACTGAAAGAGCTAATGCTCAATTCGGTTTAAACGGTACACCATTCGATGTACAATATAATAATCAGTTCGATGATAGTTTAGATTTCCTTAATGTAGGATATACTTTATTTGAAGTAGATACAGTAACTCCTTATGGTGCATTTGTATCTAGTTACATGGGAGCTATCAATTCATTCACAGCATCTAATGGATTCGCTATGATTGACTTTGATGCACAGCCAGACCTAAACTATGTACAGTACGGAGAACTAGCTCTATTAGATAACATTACATTACAAGGACATGATAACTATGGTATAGGTATCCAATCATACTTTCGAGCTTATGATGATTTTGATAGTGTATTCGTTAAGGTAACTAAGAACGGAGGAATTGATACGTTAATCCAATTACATGCAGATATTGTACCATTAACTCAATCAGCTACAGGAAATGATTCATTTCAGGATTCAGTACACTACATAGATTTAAGTAGCTTTGTACAGACTGGAGACAATATAGCTTTAAACTTTGTAGGGATAGGTTCATGGGGATTAGCTTGGATGTTAGATGACTTAGTAGTATTAGCATGGAATCCTACAGTTGTTATCTCTGGATTAGAAGACTGTATAGGATGTGTACCATTTAATCAAGACAGAAAGGTATCAGCTATATACAATCTATTAGGACAGCCAGTAAAGACTATGGAATCAAATCAAGTATACATTAAAGTATATAATGATGGAACTAAAGAGAAAGTATCTGTAAGATAATACTACTCATACTAGATAAGAAAGGGAGAAATGTAAAAGTTTCTCTCTTTTTGTTTGGTAGTGTTAAATAAATGTTGTATGTTTGTACCATAATTAAAAACAACACTATGAAAAACTTACAAGAAATAAACAAAATAAGAAACTTACTAATTGATGCTAAAGTAACTTCATTAGCAATCGATAACTTCAACTTAACATGTAAACTAGATGTAGCTTTAAATGCATTCTTAAATGAATACAATAAAATTACAGAAGGTGTATCTGGATTAGATATTCATATAGCAACAAATGAAAATATGTCTAAGGGGAATTGTAACCATTGTGAAGAACCTAAGAATGATATTAATTCATCTTACTGTTGTGTACAATGTGAAGATGCTGAACTTAAAAATAATTACTAACTAAAAACAATAACAACTATGTTAAACATACTAGGACAAATCGGATTAATCATATTAGGATTCTGGGTAGGAATGGTATTCGCTATCTATGCACATTTAGGAACTACATTAGAGATAGACTTATCTGATGATAAAGACCTACAGATATGATATATACAATAATAATCTTCTTAATAATCTTATACATATATACGATTAAGAACAATGCAGAAGAAAATAAGATATGGGAGAACCTAAAAGAATATGATGAAAACAGAGAGAAGTATAACTATCTAAAGAATACTAACCAATATAAAAATAAACTAAAATGAATAAAGAAGAACTAGACAATAGAATAGAAGCTTATAGAGCTGCAGACAGAAAAGCTACACCAGTATTCTCAGGAGTATTAAATTACTTCCCAGATGCATTACAAGATGTAGCTAAATGCTCACAAGCAGGTAATGACCAACATCACCCAGATACTCCATTACATTGGGATAGAGCTAAAAGTACTGATGAACTAGATGCATTAACTAGACATCTATTAGATGCAGGTACATTAGATACAGATGGTATTAGACATAGTGCTAAAGTAGCATGGAGAGCATTAGCTAACCTACAGAAAGAGATAGAATCAGATAGGGCTGTAGGATATGATGATACTAAAGTATTCGGCACTGTAAGAGAAGATTTTTATAATATGTTCGACCCTACACCAACAGGAGAAGAGTCTAAGACTTGGAAGGATGTATATTTATCTCAATGTAAACTATAATGGATATGATAGATACGATTGATATGATAGAGATGGAGTCTTTAATCATAGACCTAATAGAAGCAGAGATAGATTCAGTATTACTAAGAGACATACATGACAGAGATGTTATAATGTATCTACCTACACCTCAACGTTCAGGTACAGAATATCAAAAGCTAACATATGCTAGAATTAGTGCAGAACGTATAGTAAGCGAGTTCATGGAGTTTGAGAACTATCAAGAGGATGAAGATACCCCTGAGTCATGAAGTTCATTATAAAGGATGATAGCGATAAGAAGCTATTAATAACACATCTAAAAAGTTTAGGTGATAATTATGTAGTAGAGGTTAAACAAAACAAAAATACAAGGTCAATGAATCAAAATAGATATTACTGGAAGAACATAGTACAAGAATTAGCTAAAGAGCTAGGATATACTGTAGATGAGATGCATGATACTTTAAAGATTAAATTCAGTAGTCAATGGTCACAAGTAGAGTATAAGGATAAGATAATACCTTTACATGGAACTAAGAGTACTACAGCTATGAATACTAAAGAGTTTGAAGAGTATTGTGAATCTATACGTATATGGGCAATGGTAGACTTAAGTATTAAGCTTAGAACACCTAATGAATATGTATAACGAAGACGAAGAGGAGGAAAGGTCTGAATGTTGTGGAGCTGAGATATATGATGATATAGATATATGTAGTGACTGTTTAGAGCATTGTTAATTATGTATAGTATATTAGTATCAAATATAATAGTTAATGCCTTAGAACGTCTATAAACTACTATCATCTTGATTCTTTTGTATAATATGAAGAAAGAACAAAGAAGAACAACTGATAAGAAGGTAATGATGATTAAAGCTCTAGGTACAACATTAGGCAATGTACAGAAGGCTATAGATGATTTAAAGAAGACTCATGACTATACTGTATCACGTACAGCTCACTACAAATGGTTAAAGGAAGATGAGGAATATGCACAAGCTGTAGAGGATGCATCAGATAAGACTTTAGACTTAGTAGAAGCAGCTCTAATCAATCAAGTTAAGAATGGTAGTGTACAAGCTACTATGTTCTATTTAAAGACTAAAGGACGTAATAGAGGATACAATGAGAAATTAGATATAGATTTAACATCTGGAGAAGAACCTATTCAAATCATATTCAATAAGAAATCATAAGTCATGATTACTATCAATGCAGAATTTACTGGTAAGCAGGAAGAGGCTATGGAGCATCTACTTAATGACTATACTAAAGAGATACTATATGGAGGAGCTGCAGGAGGAGGTAAATCATGGGTAGGATGTTCATGGTTAATTATGTGTTGTTTAAGATATAAAGGTACTAGATACTTAATGGGAAGGAGTAAGCTTGATGCATTAAAGAAGACTACTCTAAATACGTTTTTTGAGGTATGTAGTCACTGGTCAATAGAATCAGGTAAACATTATAAGTATAATGCTCAATCTAATGTAATAGAATTCTTTAATGGTTCACAAATAATGCTTAAGGATTTATTCTTGTATCCATCAGATAGAAACTTTGACTCATTAGGTTCATTAGAAATAACAGGAGCATTTATAGATGAGGCTAATCAAGTAACTGAGAAAGCTAAGAATGTAGTAGCTTCAAGGATTAGATATAAGCTAGATGATTATGATTTAATACCTAAAATGTTTATGTCATGTAATCCAGCTAAGAACTGGGTATATTCAGAATACTACAGACCTTCATTAGATGGTACTATAAGACCATATAGAAAGTTCATACAGGCTTACGTAAAGGATAATGATTTCATATCTAAGCATTATGAAGAACAACTAAAGACAATGGATAAGGTATCACAAGAGAGGTTACTATATGGTAACTGGGAGTATGACAATAGTGACGATGTATTAATTAACTATGATTCAATCATACAGATGTTTCATGCTAGACCTAAAGATAATGAAGAGAAATATATTACATGTGATGTTGCACGATTTGGTAAAGATAAATCTGTAGTAATGTTATGGAATGGATTAAGAGTTACAGAGATTAAAGAGTTTGCTACTAATACTATCACTGAATTAGCAGAATACATACAAGGATTACAGGCAGCATATTCAGTTAACTTAACTAACATCATAGTAGATGAGGATGGAGTAGGAGGAGGATTAAAGGATATACTACGTTGTAAAGGCTTTGTAAACAATTCTAAGACAATCAAAGGAGAAAACTATAGTAACCTTAAGACTCAATGCTATTACAAGCTTAGTGAGCTAATTAATAAAGGTCAATTATCTATAAGCAGTATAACTGTAGATATGAAAGCTGACCTAATACAAGAACTAGAACAAGTTAAAAGAACTAAAATAGATGCAGATACTAAGCTTTCAATATTATCTAAAGATAAAATCAAGGACATAATAGGTAGGTCTCCTGATTACTCTGATGCTCTTATGATGCGTATGTATTACTGTATAGAT
>Ga0114999_10009437_pt1 | contig 10688 bp, 7 predicted proteins | sample ArcticOcean_MG_C_3_FD_89820 | JGI IMG/M metagenome (GOLD analysis project Ga0114999, IMG submission 89820) | Marine microbial communities from western Arctic Ocean - ArcticOcean_MG_CB8_126 | ecosystem: Environmental > Aquatic > Marine > Oceanic | place: Arctic Ocean: Canada Basin | collected... | reverse complement strand
TGTTGGCCCACGCCTGTGGCAACAATGGCTTCGCCTTTGGTCATTTCATAGAGCAGTTTTATGGCATATTGGGGCAAAATATCATCTTCGGTTTCTTCAAATGAAAAGGGATGCTTTTTGCGCCAGACATTAATTTCATCGACCCAATCTGGATAACTGCTGTCTTCAACCAAACCATTGAGTTCTTGTAAGGCATATTTGATGTCACTTGCAATGGGCAGGTGTGCCACTTTATTTTTATTGAGTTCTGAAGGGTCAATGTCAATGTGTATGATTTTGCCGTGTTTTGCAAATTCTGAGAGTTTGCCCGTAACGCGGTCATCAAAGCGTACCCCAAAGGCCAAGAGCAAGTCGGCGTGGTTGATGGCATAGTTGGCATAAACCGAGCCGTGCATACCCACCATTTGTAGAGAAAGTGGGTCGGTTTCAGGAAAAACACCCAATCCCATGAGCGTTTGTACAACAGGGATGTTGGTTTTTTGAATGAGGGCGCGCAGTTCGTTTGAGGCGTTTGATGCAATGATGCCCCCACCGGCATAAACAAGAGGGCGTTTGGATTCTTTGATGGCTTGCGCAACGGTTTCCATATCTTCACGCGATGCCTGGGATAGGTTTGGGGTATAACTGCGGATGGAGACAGTTTCTGGAAATTCTGGTACACAGTAACTTTGTTGAATATCTTTGGGCACATCCACAAGCACTGGGCCTGGGCGGCCTGTTGACGCAATGTGAAAAGCCTCTTTGATGATGCGAGGAATGTCTTCGATGCGGTCAACTAGGTAATTGTGCTTGGTTATTTGACGGGTGATTTCAACAATGGGTGTTTCTTGAAAGGCATCGCGACCAATCACGCTGGAGGGCACTTGACCTGTAATGGCAACAAGGGGCACAGAATCCATTTTGGCATCGGCCAAACCGGTGACGAGGTTGGTGGCGCCTGGGCCCGAGGTGGCCATGCACACGCCCACTCTGCCCGAGGCTTTGGCATACCCTTCGGCAGCGAAGATTTCACCTTGCTCGTGACGACATAAAATGTTGCGAATTGTAGAGCGTGTGAGGGCCTGATGCAGTTCCATACTGGCACCGCCTGGATAACCAAAGACGACCTCAACACCTTCGCGCACGAGGCTTTCGATAAGGATATCGGCACCGCGCATTTCTTGTGGCGCTGGGGGAGCTGCTGCTGCACTTGCCATGGTTTATGATCTCCTTTATAATCGACTATTTTTCCAATAGTTACGATTTTAATTATACGTGTGACGTTAAATTTTGTCAACGCTTGTCATGTGCAAAAAAAAACCGCCATCGCTGTGTGCGATGGCGGTTTGGCACGGAATGTAAATCGGTTACCAACGCCGCCATCGCTGTACGCCTACTACACCTACGACTGCTACGAGGTGTGTTTGTACGATGACGGTGGTTATGGTTGTATTCATAGGATAAAACACTTATTTGAAGTCCTGGTTCAGTAATAAGAGACAGAAGGTAGGGGTTTTGGTTTTTGGTGTCAAGCAGTTTTGTTCAGTAACGAGGGTAAACCCCTTGTTTTTAATCGTTTTCTTCGGTTTGGTGTATGCGATCTCGCAATTGGGCAGCACGCTCAAAATCTTCATTTTCAATGGCACCGAGCAATTCTTTTTTTAATTCCTCTGCTTCTGTCAGCGGGCGTTTTTGTTCTAATTCTTCAAGCAATTCGTTGAGCGCTTTTACGGACCGATCTTTTTCGATGTGAAATTCTTCAGCATCTACCTTTTCGAGTGCCTCGATTTTTTCCATTACGTCGCGAATAATCGCAATGCCCGACTCATAGTCTTTGTTTTGCGTGGTGATCATTACCCGTGCAATCGCGTTGATGCGCAAGACATAAGGCCACCATTTTTCGAGGTTTAGGCGATCTTTTTTTTCGGTTGCATAGCGGTTGACAAATCGAAACAGATCCATGTTGCGTTCGGTGTCTTGAATCACACGATCATAATCTTGAATTTGTAATAAGAACACATAACGTTCATAAATTTGGCTGCTTTCATCAAAGAGTTCACGGCAATTTCCTTTTGTAAGCGCAAACCCTTCCTCTTTGCCATTAGATTGGATGTATTGATCGCGCTTGTTTTGGAAATGGTCGAGTACAAATCGACTTTGATGGGGTTTATGTCCGTCGGGTCGTCCGTCGAGTTCCATTTGTAAGAGGCCCTGAAAGGCACCTTGATCCACACGAACTTGAATTTTTTCCGTTCCATCTTCGTCGATAATTTTGCGAATGCTGTTGTCTTGGTTGTATGGCCAGAGTTTAAGCAGGGGGCCGATGTCTTCCCTCATGGTTGCATCTCCTCTCTGCATACTTATAATGACGCATGGTCTAAAGGAGTTGCAATTTAAGTGTATTTTTTTCAAATGCAAGCGTTGAAAGAGGCTATGCACTGAGTTTGATTTCTACAATGGGGCGGCCCAATCTGGTTAATTTGGGGCCGCTGTCTGTTTTTTCGTCACTTGGTGCTTCTGGGATAGGGGCAGGGTTCAATTGATACCATTCTAGCAGCCAAAGGTGGCGAACGGCGAGTCCAAAAAAATAAAGACCGGCGAGTAAAAAACACACAATGGTGACAAGTAACATAATTCCCCCTGATGTTTGCTGTTTGACGCTCCCTGCTCATGTTATCGGCACAAAGGAAAAAGGCTTTACTTGCTGTTTGGTCTTTGAGGTTGACACATCGAACGCGGCACGTTTATTATCATGAGTAACGGATTGATATTTATTTCTATGTGGAGGTTATTTGATGCGCATCTTTTGTTGTATGATTTTATGCTTGCTGGGCGTGACGACGAGTGAGGGGGCTGTAGATACCGATGTTTTGGCCCTGGTAGAGCAGGTTGCTTCTGAGAATATTGATCGGGATGTGCAGCGCATTGTGGCATTTGATACGCGCTTTATGGGTTCAGACTCAAACGCGGCAGCTTCGGTATGGTTGGGTGACCGGTTGGCTGATTTGGGATATCCTGTGCGTTTTGATACGTTTGAGGTTAATGTTGCACGCACATACTTTAATCATTCTTTTAGGCTTTCGGGCTTGAAGCAGTGGAATGTGATTGCGACGAAGCGTGGCACTCTTTTTCCCAACAGAAAAGTGGTGCTGGGGGCACATTATGACTCGATTGCCATAGATCGTGCGCAAAGTGATCAAGATGTGGCGCCCGGAGCCGAAGACAATGCGTCGGGTATGGCCGCGCTTTTGGAAATTGCACGCTTGATGCGCGATGTGGATGTGGATGTGACGGTGGAGTTTGCACTTTGGGGTGCAGAAGAATTGGGGCTTATTGGGAGCGATCATTATGCCAAACAAGCACGAGAAAATGGCGATGACATTGTGGTGATGTTGCAGGTGGATGCCATTGGTACACGGTCTCCGGTTTTTCCCAGTGCGTTTACGATTGATACGATCAATCCTTATGTGACACAAGGCAGTGTGCTGGCGCAAACGGCCTTGGATTATTCTTTGCTTGAAGCTTCAAATGGCGTGGGGGGGCAGGTCTTTGTGTCGGCGCGCGGGTGTCGGTGTTCTGACCATCAATCGTTTATTGATGCGGGGTATCCGGCTTTGGGTATTTTTCAATATATCAACAGCCCTGCCTCGCATTTGAACATGAGCACCGATACTTTAGAGCATGTTGATGTGACATTTGTGACCGGTATAACGCAGGCGACATTGGGCGCGCTGTTGCAGTTTGCTGGGTTTCCTGGGCAATCCGCAGACTTTGATGGTGATGGACGTGTGGCTTTCTCTGACTTTCTTTTGTTTGTTCAGGCATTTGGTGCTTTGGTGGTTGATGTGCGTTTTGATTTGGATCGCGATGGTGTTGTGGCATTTGGCGACTTTTTGGTGTTTGCAGGTGCATTTGGACAGTGAGCAGAGCACTAAGCGTGTGGCGCGCAGGGTTTGAGCTCTTCGCGCTTTTGTTTTTTAATAGAAAGGATTGTATGGAAAGGATTGCGCGGTTTTTCGAATTCGATGAACGCAATACCAATTTTAGCACGGAAACGATGGGTGGGGTGACCACCTTTATGACGATGGCGTATATCGTGGTGGTGAACCCGGGCATTTTATCGGATGCTGTGGGGGGCGAGCTGTTTGGCGAGTTGGTATTTGCAACCTGTGTGTCTGCTGCTATTGCGACGCTGCTGATGGGGTTGTTGGCCAATTATCCGTTTGCACTGGCGCCTGGCATGGGGTTGAACGCATTTTTTACTTATGGGGTGGTTTTGGGTATGGGGGTGCATTGGGAGTTGGCTTTGGGGGTGGTGTTGGCATCGGGCTTGTTGTTTGTGTTGCTCACACTGTTTCAAGTGCGCGAAGTGATTATCACTGCGGTGCCAGAGCCACTCAAACGGGCAACGGCAGCGGGTATTGGTATGTTTATTGCCTTTATCGGGTTGAAGAATGCGGGTTTGATTGTGGCAGATGAGGCAACATTGGTTTCGCTTGGTGATGTGAGATCTGGGCCTGTGGGGTTGGTGTTGTTGGGTATTTTGGGAACGGGCGTGATGCTGGTGCGCAAGGTGAATGGGGCTATTTTATTGGGTGTTTTGGGGGTGGCTGCGTTGGCGATGGTGGTTGGGGTATCGCCCTGGCCTAATGGTTTGGTGAGCCTGCCTGTTTTTCCTGTTCATTTGTTTGGTGTGGCGGTCGAAAATTTACCCATCGCTTTTCATGTGGAGCTTATTGGGCTGGTCTTTGCTTTTTTGTTTGTAGATCTTTTTGATACCATGGGCACGCTTGTGGGACTGTCTGAACGGGTGGGGTTTTTAGATAAGTCAGGGCAATTGCCACGTGCCAATCGGGCATTGATGGCCGATTCTGTGGGCTCTGTTTGTGGTGGTATTTTGGGCACGTCAACTGTGACCACTTATATTGAAAGTGCCTCAGGTATTTCGGTGGGTGCGCGTACTGGGTTTGCCAATGTGGTGACGGGGCTGTTGTTTTTGGTGGCCTTATTTTTTACGCCACTGATTCAGGCGATACCCTCTTTTGCCACATCACCCGCGCTGGTGATGGTGGGGGTGATGATGATGTTGCCGGTGACAAAAATTGATTGGCAAGATGTGTCCGATGCGTTGCCTGCATTTTTGACGCTCATCGCTATACCGCTCACATTTAGTATTTCCGATGGTTTGGCTTTGGGTTTTATATCCTACCCCATTGTCAAACGTTTGGGTGGGTATGGTGATACGGTGCATCCCATTGTAGATGTGCTGGCCGTTGTCTTTATTGCAAAATATCTGTTTATGTAAACCCTATTTGGGATGGTTTTATAAATGTGCTTGTAGCCGATGGCGCCCCCATGACTTTGGAAACCTTGTGAAAGTCTGTCGTTTTTCGTTGGGTTACCGCACATCCTGTGTCAAATGGTTATTTGGCCATTGATCCGCGTGCTCTGTCGAAGTTTAACCTCTATTTGATGGATTTGCCACAATACCCGAAGATGCATTGAGCATCTTTGGGTATTTTTATGCATGGCATTCATTCATTTTCTTGGTAATTTCAGAGAGGCAATGAAATTTAGGGCCTTGTATCTGCGTGGGTGGGTTTTGTGTTGGGCAAAAAAGGTGAGACAATTATCTCAGATCAACGGTTGCGATCAGTAAGGGGGGGGTATGCGTTATGTTTTGGTTTTTATGATGTCTGTTTTGATAGCCGGTTCGGTTTGGGCACAAAACGAAGGGGTTGTTGAGGGCGTTGTGACAGATTCTGGTGGCGAACCATTGACCGGTGCTAACGTGGTGATGAACAGTGCCCCATCGAGTATACGGCGTGGTACCACAACAGATGGCGAGGGACGTTATCATATTGCTGCATTGCCCGTTGGCACATATGATATCACAGTTTCCTTTATTGGTTATAAAAATGGGTCCCGAAGTGGTGTGCTGATCCGTTTGGGAAGTGCATCTTCGGAGAACTTTTCTCTGGAAGCAGAAGCATTTATGCAGGGGCAAATTGTGATTTCTGCGTCTCGACGACGTGAGAAAGTAATTGATGCGCCTGCGTCAGTGTCGATTTTAGAATCTGGAGAGATTCAAAACCGCACGACAACGAGTGTGTCTGATCTTGTGAAGGGTTTGCCGGGTGTTGATTTTGCACCCACGGGTATGTCGCAAAGCAATACGGTCGTACGTGGGTTTAACAATATTTTTTCGGGTGCCATGCTCACACTGGTTGACAACCGAATCGCCAGTGTGCCATCCCTGCGTTTGAATGCCAGCAACTTTGTTCCGATTACATCGGAAGATATTGAGCGTATTGAGATTGTATTGGGTCCCGGTGCTGCGCCGTATGGTCCCAATAGTGCAAATGGCGTGATGCATATTATTTCTAAATCCCCATTTCAGTCGGCGGGTACAACGGTTCAAGTAACGGGTGGCGAACGCAGTATGGGCAACGTGGTGGTGCGCCACGCAGGACGTTTGAATGACAAGGTGGCTTATAAAATTTCGGGGCAATATTATACGGCAACAGACTGGAAATATGAAGATCCTGAAGAAGTCCGTTCAAGAGGGTTTAACCCACGCTCTTATGATCAAAAGCGCAAAACAGGTGAATTGCGTTTAGACTTTCGGCCAACAGATGATTTGACGGCCATTTTTTCGGCGGGTTATAATGGTGCAGATAATATTGATATGACGGGGTTGGGGGCTGGTCAAGCCGAGAATTGGACCTACCAATTTTTTCAGGGGCGTGTGTTATATAAAGGGTGGTTTGCGCAGGCATTTCATAACAAAAGCGATGCCGGAAATACCACGCTTTTACGCTCGGGAAACCCCATTGTCGATAAATCGACGCTTACGGTTTTCCAACTGCAACACGCTGCCGAATTGGGCTCGCGGCAAATGTTTACGTATGGTGTGGATGCCCAATTTACACGCCCCAATACCGAAGGAACCACCAATGGCGTTCATGAAGATATGGATGGTATAGATGAATATGGATTTTATATGCAAAGTGAAACGTCTCTTTCGGACAAGTTGCAATTGATATTGGCCGGGCGTATTGATGATCATGAATATCTCGAAGACCCGGTTTTGTCGCCTCGGGCAGCACTTGTGTTTAAACCCCAAGATTTACATACCTTACGTTTCACGTATAACCGCGCATTTGATACGCCTTCGGGCAATAATTTATTTTTGGACTTAAATGCCAACCCAGATGCATTTGGTATTGGTCAAAGTTTTGCGCCCGCGTTTGGTTTTAGCCCTGCAATTGATGTGCGCACACAAGGCACGACAACCGGTTTTACATTTCGGCGTGATTCAAATGGGTTGCCCATGTTTCGCTCCCCCTTTGCACCGGTTGGTGGGCTGGAGAAATCGCAATATGCGTCGCTGCATGATCCCCAGTTTACCAACTTGATGTGGGGGGTAGCACGGGGTGCTGTCTTGGCGGGACTTGTTCCACAGTTGGAACAAGTGGCTACTGGGGCCATTACGCTTCAAATGATTGCAGCGGGTGTGCCCGCCGATCAGGCACCTGCGTTGGCTGCCGCGCAAGCTGCACAATTGGCAGCCGCATTTCCGGGTGTTATTCCATCGGTATTGCCCGGCTTGCAAAATTCGGTGGGGCATCTCAATCTTGCGACCTCAGGTTTTGATTTTGTATCTGATTTTCAAAATGCCGTTACAGATGTTGCCAAGGTGGAACCCACCATCACCGAAACTTTTGAGGTGGGCTATAAAGGCATTGTGGATAACAAATGGGTGCTTGCTGCCGATGTGTATCGTTCAAAGAAAAAAGATTTTGTAGGTCCTTTGCGCATTGAAACACCCAACGTATTTTTGGAACCCACATCATTAACGGCGGCCTTTGCGGGTGCTTTGGCCCAAAATTTGGCTGACCCGGCTAATGCCGCGTTGGCACAAGCTGCTGCGGCATTAGATGCGCCTTCTTTAGGCGGCAATGGCAATGGTTCGGCCGTTGATGAATTGACAAGTGTTTTTGTGTCCAGTGCGGCTCAAATCCCGTTTGGTACGATTACCCCCGACGAAGCAGTTGACCCTACAGCAGTGATGCTCACCTATCGAAACTTTGGTCAGGTGACTTATTATGGCGCCGATTTGAGCTTTGCATTTTATCCCAATGAATCGCTGACTTTTACAGGAAATTATTCCTATGTGAGTGATGATTTGTTTGAAAAATTAGATGGTATTGCAGATATTGCATTGAATGCACCCAAACACAAAGGCAATGTGGCTGTGAAATATATGTTTCCAAATACGGGCCTGCGTTTAGAAGGCAGTATGCGCTACCATGATGGTTTCCCGATGGATTCGGGTGTTTATGTGGGGCCGGTTGATAGTTATACGATATTTGACGTGCATTCTGCATATGACTTGCCTATGGGTGGCGCGACCAAGATCACTTTTCATGCAGATGTGAGCAATTTGGCGGATAAAAAATATAGGGCTTTTGTGGGGGCGCCTGAAATTGGTCGGTTGGTTTCGGGTGGGATCTCGGTGCGGTTTTGATTTGTGGGGAGAAACACCCCTAATCGTCAAAGACTTAGGCGACCTTCTATCGGCCGTTGGGGCAGGCCCCTGTGCCTGCCCAGATTTTTTTGATTGGGAAACAGGGCATCCACAGGGAGATGTCCCAACGGTGAGGTATCTGTGCATGAAAATTTGTGATGTGAAGATTTTTCGAGTTGTGGGTGAGTGGGATGGGGGCGGGTTTCCACCGGGTAGCCGACAGGCAAAACAGTTGGATATCTATCCCGAGTTTAACACCGATTCACAAGGCGGTGGTGGTGGCGGGATGCGTGGTATTCAGGCTTTGTATGTACAAATAGATACAGATGAAGGCATCTCTGGGCTGTTTGGTCCGATTCAAAAATCTCAGGCGTTTATCATTGATACCATGCTCAAATCGTTTTTGATTGGGCGCGATCCATTGGCGACAGAAGCTTTGCAGGATCAGATGTTGCGTTTGGATCGGCACGGACGCTCGGGTTTGTTTATGACGGGCGTGAGTCCGGTGGATTGTGCTTTGTGGGATTTAAAAGGAAAAGCCTGGGGCCAACCTGTTTATCGATTGTTGGGTGGACCAACACGCGATGCCGTACCTGCTTATGCCAGTATGCTTGGTTTTTCGATTGAACCGGATGCTGCTGCACAAAGGGCTGTCGAATACAAAGAAAAAGGGTTTACGGCGCAAAAGTGGTTTTTTCGTTACGGCCCTGGTGATGGCGAGGTTGGTAAGACAAAAAATATGGCTATGGCACAGGCTGTGCGTGATGCTGTGGGTGACGATTATGCGTTGATGTTTGATGCTTTTATGGGGTGGGACCAAGGATATGCCATTGATATGGTCAATCGCTTGGTGCCGTTGAGGCCAACCTGGATGGAAGAACCTGTGCCGCCCGAACACGTGGATACATTTTGTAATATTCGTGCTGCTTCGTCTGTGCCTATTGCAACGGGGGAACATGTCTATACACGGTGGCAAACAAAAGAATTGTTGGTGCGAGGTGCTGTTGATGTGCTTCAAAATGATCCTGACTGGACGGGGGGGATTACAGAATTGGTGAAAATTTGTGCCTTGGCGTCGGCATTTGATACACCCGTGGTGGCGCATGGGCATTCTTTGTTGCCTGCTTTGCATGTGGCGGGTGCACAGTCTGCATCGGTTATACCTCGTGTTGAGTTTTTAATTCGGGGTCAAGAGGGCAAACAGTTTTTTCATAAGCCTATTTATCGACCAGAAAATGGGCGTGTTTTTCTCCCTAAGTTGTCGGGCTTAGGGTTGGTGTTGGATGAGGACAAAATTATACGTCGTGAAGATGTAACATTCTAACAATCGGTTTTTTAGGAGGAATACATGGGTTTTGATTTAAGTGCAGTCTTAGAACGCGTTGGGGGCGATCAAGAACTTTTGAAAGAGATCGCAAATCTTTTTCTTGAGGATGCACCAAGATTGTTAGATTTGGTCCGAGAGGCGATTGATGCTGGTGATGCTTTGGGTTTGCAACGGGCAGCACACTCTTTAAAAGGGTCTGTGGCCAACTTTGGGCCCCAGGAGGCTGTTGATGCGGCATATCAGCTTGAGAAGATGGGCGCCGATGGGAAGTTAGAGGGTGCATCAGATGCTTTTACCATATTGGAAAGTGAGCTCCAAAAAGTATTTGGGGAGTTGTCTCAGGTCGCGTGATGCCTCATTGGATCATGATTCTGTCGTCATGAGATATTTTTAAGATCGGATGGGGTGTGTTTTCTTATTTAAGACTTTCAAACAAACGCGTGCATTTGTTCGGTGTATATGCTGCAATGATAGGCATATGGCCTTGCTCTGTGTTTGCTTTGGAGGGAGAGGCGTCTAAAAGTTCAGATGTCGTTCTGCCTATTTGGAGTCAGACCTGGTTTTGGGTTGGGATGATCGTGGTGATGGGGCTCATTGCTTTTTTAGTAAGTCGATTGGTTTTGCGGGGTCATAAACTCGCTGAAACAAATATTGCATTGGAAGCGGCTCAGTTAGACTTAGAACGGCGCGTGCGCTTGCGTACGGGGGAACTTGCAGAAGCAAATAAGCTTTTACAACAAGAAATGTTTGAGCGCAAACAGGCCGAGAAAGAATTGGTTCGGTTAGAACGGTTGCGGGCGTTGTCTGAGTTGTCGGCTGGTGTGAGTCACAATATGAATAATTTATTGACAG
>Ga0114999_10009435_pt1 | contig 10689 bp, 10 predicted proteins | sample ArcticOcean_MG_C_3_FD_89820 | JGI IMG/M metagenome (GOLD analysis project Ga0114999, IMG submission 89820) | Marine microbial communities from western Arctic Ocean - ArcticOcean_MG_CB8_126 | ecosystem: Environmental > Aquatic > Marine > Oceanic | place: Arctic Ocean: Canada Basin | collected... | reverse complement strand
TAATTGAATTTTGCAACCATAGATTTCGATTACAGCAGTTTTCGCAAATGTGTAGTTGAAGGAATTGTGACCAATCGGACTTTGTAGTTTTGGGGTTCATCCTGGCACTTGTAATCAAGTTCAATAAATGGCATTTGGATAGTGTCTACTCTAATTGAAATGCTGCCTGTTTTATTGCCGTTACTTCTCCATGTAATTGTTCCGTTTTTAACCTGACCAGGTTTGAGATAGCCCCATTGCTTTAGCTTAGAAATACTTAATTGCAGTGCTTCATCATACAGGGTTGGGAATGTTGGAAACCTTGGCATTATTTCTTATGTTAGAAATAGCTCTCTTTTTGTGTCTTAGGTGATAGAACCTCTAGCTGATGGTTGAATTATCAGCAGCAAAGTAATTACAAGTTTAACCAGTAGGTCATTTTAAAAACAATGGCCCTTGCTTTTGGTAACCAGTTATCATTGGGATGGTCCAAACTGAAGAAGTAGTTGTCAGTATAAACGAGGAAAATATCACTCACCGGCTTGAACCGCCATTGGAACCTGGCGTTAAGATTGACTGTTTCATTTTGCGTGTTGAACTGAACAAAGTTGGTGAAAAACACCTTGCGTGAAAGCGTCAGGTCAACCCTGGGGCCAATCAAATGGATACCCCGTGAAGGATAGGGATCCGGCAAATTGATACGGGTATAGTTGTACTGAACCGACAAGTTTCCGTAAGGTTGAAACCTGTATGTGGTCGTGGTCTGTATATTCCACCTATGACCATTATAAAACTCTCCTCCCTCATGGCTTAGCCGAATAGAAAGCTTCCTGCTGGGATCGGACCTAAAAGCGAAAAAATAGTCTACGTAATTGTATTCAGAACCTTTGGCCAACTTCACAATATCTTCTCCTGAAGATCGGGTTGGATTAAAATCACGCAAGAGCCTGGTAAATCGCTGGTCGATGTTAAAAAAGAGACTACCATTATTTTGAAGTCTTGCACGATAAAGGTATCGGATAAGTCGATCAGTACGTCCATCTCCATCCCATAAATATTCGAATTGTATCTCAGGGCCATGGTAGTTTATTATACCTTTCTTAGGATAAAACCTGTATGAAATTTCCGGTTTGGCCATACTTACGCCGGTTCTACGCACAAATCCAACTTCTGCATTGTAATTATCTCCAATTGTTGAGTGCTCCCATTTAAACTGCCAGTTTATGGAATTGTACTCCAGGTTGGCACCATGCGAATATTGTTTATTTAAGTCTTGCTCCTGAAAGGAGCGGTGATAGAAGACCTTCCCGGTCCATTTATTGTCTTGGGAAGCCAAATTATAATCAACACCTACAAGCCTATTGTATTTTACTTGCTGATCAAGCAATTTATCAGTAAATGTTTCTTTGAAAGACTGTTTGTTCACCAAAAGGATTGAAATATTCGAACGACTGAAAACCTGTTGCTGAAATGCCGCTACGGTATAATTGATACTCGGCAAAGAAATACCACCATCCTGGGCAGCCTGCATATTCATCAATCCCATCCTGAGATGATTATTCAGCTTGCCACTCAGGCGCATGCCTCCGATAATTCTGTTTTGAACGTTTAACCCCTGTGCTGTATCTAATGATACCCCGATACGCCTTGAAAAAAACGGACGAGCATCCTGATTTCCAAAAGCAGCAAATAAATCAGCGTTTTCGAGAAAAAATTGACGCCGTTCAGGAAAGAAAATTTCAAAACGATCAATATTGGTAACTTGGCGGTCTACCTCAACCTGGGAGAAATCGGGGTTGAAAGTCATGTCAAGATTAAGTGAAGCTGATATCGCAACTTTCACATCGCCACCTAGGTCTTTATCTAAATTTGTTTTTGTATTAGCTTCAAAATATTTATTAAGGCCGCTGGTAACATAGGGGATAATAGAGATGTTTGCTCCGGGTTTCGGAAGGGGCTTGTCCCAAATCAATTCACCTAAAAATGACAAGGTGTAAGCATTGAAATTACGCGGAACGTGGTTCCACACTGCTTTTTCGTTGGTCTTGCCATCAACTCTCCAGGTATTGAAATTCCATCTTGATGAGCCTTCTTTGAATCTAATGGTCTTAAACGGAATCGCCATTTCACTTGTCCAAAATCCATCTTCACGTTTTGATTCACCAAACCATTTATTGTCCCAATCAAGTGAAAAACTGTTTCTGTCGGATCCTCCATTGGAAATGAATCCCTCACGTCTCACGCCAAATGGGTTAATACCAAAAATAAAAGCATTTGTCTGGTCAAGAAATGTATCAAAAATCACGCTGATCCCATCTATTCCATTCCCTTTAAAGTCGCGACGTAATGATAGAACTGAATAGTCCCTAGTGGGATCAGGGTCGTAGCACTTTGTCCCTACATAGATATTCTGCTTGTCATAAGTCAAGTACACTTCGCATTGTGTTTCTGACAATGCGGAATCATACGGAAAATTTTGTTGAAAGTCCCGGGCTGGACTTACTGAAGTCCATGCTTCATCATCTAATACGCCATCAACTTTAATTGAACCATTGGCTTCATTAATGTGCATGGTTCTCCGCTCAATGTCCTGCGATTTGGAGGAGTAATCCAAGGATACCAATACTAGAATAAAGCAAAACTTCTCCTTCAATCTATTCATTAAATTGTGCTAAGCTATTACATCACTGCTTTAAAGGATAGTTAGATAGGCATAAGTTGATAAATGGTAAAATCGGTTTATTAGTGTCCCGGTCTCAAAATCAGGACACTAATATAAGGCTATGGCTTTACACTATCGTCAAGTGGTATCCCTAACTTCTCATACATACTCCTTCTTCCTGCTTTGACGCCAACAAGAATTTTGAGGGCAAACTCAGCCACCTTCGAAAGTATAATTGGAATAGGCGCATGTTTTAATTATTTCTTGGTTGGGGTGGTCATTGACCAACGATTAGGTCTAAAAGGTAGTTGATAAATTTAGTGAAGTAGGCACTTAATAGACTTATTCAATTGTCAATGAATGTCCTATTCCGACTAAAAACTAAGATAGCACTATGAACAAATCAAAAAAACCCACTCGAATAACCGGTACAATGAGCCTCTGATTAATTAATTGATTGTAAGCCCAAGTCCATATAGCTTTGCACAAAAAAATACAACTCCATTGACATTCACGGATTTTGGATTTTCCAGCGAAATAATTGAGGGGCTTGATGCTATGGGGTTTCAAAACCCGACACCCATACAGGAACAAGCAATTCCTGTCATTCAGGAAGGAAGAGATTTGATTGGATGTGCCCAGACAGGTACAGGAAAAACAGCAGCTTTTCTATTACCAATTTTAAATAAAATCCATCTGGCGGAAAAGCACGACAGTATTAAAGTTCTCATTGTCGTTCCCACGCGTGAGCTCGCCATTCAAATTGATAATCAAATTCAGGGATTGGCATACTACTTGAATGTTTCTTCGATCGCAGTTTACGGTGGCGGCGATGGCAGCTCATGGGACATTCAGAAGAAAGCGATCCTAACAGGAGCTGACATTATGGTTGCAACTCCCGGACGCCTTATCGCCCATTTAAATCAGGAATATGTTGACCTGAAAGCAATAAAGCATGTAATTCTTGATGAAGCCGACAGAATGCTAGACATGGGCTTTAATGAGGACATAACAAGAATAATAAAGGACGTACCCAAGCAACGGCAAACCTTACTCTTTTCGGCTACCATGCCTAAAAAAATAAGGGAACTGTCGCAAAAGATTTTATCGCATTCGGAAGAAATTTCTCTTGACATATCCAAGCCAGTAGAACGTGTAGTACAGGGAGCTTTTCTTACTTTCGATGGCCAAAAAAATAGCCTCATCGCCCATCTCCTCCAGGCTAAAACCCTCAAAAGTGTCCTTATTTTCTGCTCCAGGAAATCAACCGTGAAAGAATTGAACCTGGATTTAAAAAAGCTGGGCATCAAGTCGGAGGCTATTCATTCTGACCTTGAGCAACATGAGCGGGAAAAACTTTTACTTGATTACAGGAACAGAACTTTTCCCGTGCTAATTGCCACCGACATACTCAGCAGAGGGATCGATATTGAAGACATTGATTTGGTCATGAACTATGACGTTCCTCGGGATGCTGAAGATTACGTTCACCGCATTGGACGGACGGCTCGAGCATCGTCCAAAGGAATTGCTTTCACGCTTGTCAATGAGGACGATATGTGGAAATTCCATCAAATCGAGCATCTGATAGGATCAGAGGTTCGCAAAATCAAGCTTCCTCCTCATCTGGGTACTGGTCCCGACTACAATCCACAAAGTTTTAAAAATAGAGGGAAATCCTTTTATAGAAAGCCAAACAAGGTCAGGTAGCTGCTGACTTTTAGAATCGATTGCCATACATTTGGGAAAACTCGTATTTAACTGACCGTGAGCTAAGCGACCGGTTAAACAAGCAGCTGGTTTGAATATTCGATCTTTAACCCTGTTCTTATTTACGCTAACCATCATCTCTGATGGCTTTTCGCAGGTCTTCAGCTTAAAAGACAAATTTTCCTGGGAACTAAAAGAATATGATCGAAGGAGTTGCGAAGACTATGACCAGCTGTTAGGAGGATCTAAATTTTTTATCCAGAAGACATGCTCCAAAAATTCTGCGTAGTATTATCAGTGCACCAATGTGATATGAAAGATGGGAAGCCATGGCCTGTACCACGTCATGGTAGCTTGAGTATTTTTCATCTGCCTGAATACTGATTTGTGAACCACTTTCGAGGAGGTCACAAACCTGATCAATTCCATTCAACCTTGTCAGCTATTTATCCTTCCAATGATTAATGTGTGTTATCAGCTGCCAAATCGTGTAGGGTATATTCAAAATTTTTCTTCCGGTTATATCAGTTTTTAAACCCTCAAGGGCTATCTGTGCCGAAAGATGAGCATTCTTCCCTTGCAGCGCTTCCATATGAATTGCATGCATCTCAAAAAAAATTTAAGTGAATCATTCTAATACGATTTTTATTTACAGTGGATTAGTTTCTGATCATCCATCCGCTATAAACCACATGCCCCGGATCTCAAAACGCAAGTTTTAAAAGTCCATAGACACCAATTGAGAAGATGGAAATGATACTTATCCACAAAATGATATCGTAAAGCAATCCAGACTTGAAATATGGTTCCGTTTTATTATATCGGATGTAGATTCCGGAAAATACTATGACAAAAAGAATAAATGAGCCGACTATACCACCCGACAAAATCATCACCACAGGTAGTTTGATGAACAAGAATATGGATGCCCATAAAAGAGGTGCAGCCCAGGCAACTATCGCCAGATAGCGCTTTCTCACAGCTATGTCAGAAAAATTTATCCATCCAAGTGTGCCGAAAATGTCCGGGAATAACCTTGCCCATGCCGCCAGTGAGGCAAACAATGTTGAAAAAAGAACTAAAAAAGCACCTCCCAGGTAAACGATCTTTGCTCCTGGGCCCAACGACTCTGTATAAATGGCTGATAGGGTCTCTATCATTTCATACCCCTCGGGGATCTTCCCCTGGGCATACAATACGCTGGCTCCCAATAAATAGAACAGCGCTGTTACTACAGTGTACACTACCATCGCCGCAATAGCGTCGAGATACATGGTTTTTATCCAACCCTTTGACCTCTCCCTCCAGGCATCCGAATCTTCCCGGGGGCCGGCATATCGGGCATAGCCCTTTTCCAAACACCAATAATTGTAGTACATGATTTCATCACCCCCGACTCCTGTAATGCCGAACGCCCCAATGGCGACAGCCACAGCCTCCTTCGGTAATTTGAATTGAAGACCGCTTAAGACTTGCTCAAAAGTAAATTCGAATGGGGTGTATTGAACAAAATACAAGGACATGAAAGTAAACATGGTAAAAAATCCGATCATGATGACCGAAAAGTTCTCAATCGGTTTGTAATAGCCTTTATAAATCAACAGTGATACGCAAATGGCAATGATGAAGGTCCAGGATGCTATTGACATACCTGGAATAGCAATGTTCAGAATGATGGAAACACCTCCTAAAATACCGGCAAGCTGTAATAATTTAATTATCATAAAAATGAACATAGCCCATACCGACCATCGTGCCTTGCCGAATCGCGGGCCTGGAAGTTCATCAATAATATTCATTGTAGTCTTACCTGTGAGGATGGTGTACTTGGCAAATTCAACCTGCAAAGCAACTTTTACCAGGCAGCTTACTATAATGACCCAAAAAGTGATAAATCCTGCCTGGGCTCCCAATGTTGTGGTGGCAATGAGCTCACCAGAGCCAACAATGGAAGCGGATAAAATAAAACCCGGCCCCAGGTAATTCAACCTGGATCGAAAGGTCTGTGGTGGGTCTTTTATTGAATCCGAAGATAATATGTATGGATCAGAGGTTGACATTTAATTCGGTTTAGGATGATGGTTGGGAAGCATTAAAGTGAAAAATCTTGTTCATAAGACGCCATTTTTCACCCGGTTTTGAATTAGGGATTGCCTGTTGGTATTTCCACATCAAATCTTCCCATTCCTGTACCCGTATGTTGTCATTATCCATTTTTTCTTTTCTATCAAAAGAGAATTCTTGGATGACATCCATGATCATGAAAAGACGGTTTTCGACCCTGAAAAGTTGCATGGATTGTATCCCCGAGTCACCAATAGATTGTAGGATTTCAGGCCAAACCTTCCTGTGGTATTCTTCATATTCCTCAATGAGTTGAGGATCATTTTTGAGATCTAGCGCCAGGTAATAAGCTTTCATAACCTTACGATAACCCTCCATTTCTTTTAAGTGATCTCCAACTATAAACCCCAACTAAAAACAGGCATACCAGGGGTAAAATGAAAGAAAAATTCACTTCCGGAATGAACCCGAATAATTGTAAGTCACTAAGCCCGGTCCCTCCCATATCAATGATGCTACCCTGTAGTGGTGGCATTAAGGCACCTCCTACAATTGCCAGGATCAATCCGGCAGATCCCAACTTAGCCTCGTCTCCCATCCCCTTCAGGGCAATCCCATAAATGGTGGGGAACATCAGAGACATGGCGAACGAAACCCCCACCAGGCAGTACAAACCTGCCATACCATCCAATACAATAGCCAGAGCGCATAACACCACGGCTAGCAACGCAAAAGAGAGCATCAACTTTGCAGAATTGATAAACCGGATCAGGAAAGTGCAAATCCATCGTGCGGTGAGAAAACTTACAGTGGATGCTACTACATAAAGTGTTGCATTCAGTTGTTGGTCTGCAGCCCTTGTTTCGTTGAGGTTAGTAATATATTGATAGATGAAGGTCCAAACCATGATCTGGCTGGCCACATAAAAAAATTGTGCAAGGACACCTTCATAGTAATCCTTATTGGAAAATAGCTTTCTCAGCGTAGCCATCAAATCCAACTGATCATAATGTTTCTTATGGTTTTCCATCTTAACAAATATGAATAAGAGCATGATTGCCAGTACTACAAAGCCCAAAACGATGTAAGGAGTACTTACAATACCGAGATCATGCTCAATGATTTGTTGTTTTTGCTCTGGAGAAAGCATCTCTATAGCTGAGGCAGTATCTGCACCTATTTTGGTATCAATTCTTTCTACTACATAAATCCTTGCAATTACCTGACCGGTAAGAGCTCCCATTGGGTTAAAAGCCTGGGAAAGATTCAGACGCTGGGTAGCTGTCTGGCTGTCCCCTAACTCAAGGATCAACGGGTTGGCGGTAGTTTCTAAAAATGCCAGACCGAAAGTAAGTATGTAAAAAGAAACCAGAAAGAGGTCATAGCTCACGAGTGTAGCAGATGGATACATTAAAAATGATCCTGCCATGAAAAGAAAAAGTCCAAGAATAATTCCGGATTTATAGCTGTATTTTCTGATGAACAGGGCTGCCGGAATAGCCATTGTACCATAACCCCCATAAAATGCCAACTGGACATATGAAGCCTTAACATTGGAAATATTTAAAACGTTTTTAAACACCTCCACCATCGGGTTTGTCAGATCATTGGGAAACCCCCACAGGAAAAAGAGAGAGGTAACAAGAATAAATGGTATCAGCAGGGCGCTCTCCACCAGTTTAGGTCTTACGGTTCGTTGGGATTGGTTCATTTTTTTAAAATCTTAATTACTCACTTAGAGACGATTAATCCTTTGTTTCTTTTTAATGAAGGAAGGCTAAACTGAGCCATCATGTAGTAGTGATGAAGGTTCTTTTCAAGTGATCCTTTAAAACCAGGTAAATCACCATTTTCTAAATCTATCCCATCATTTATACCTGCATTATTAATTAATGAATCAATCCTGCTATACCTTTTTAAGGTTGCATTAACAGCGATCTGACATTGGCTTTCTTCAATTAAATCAGTTTTCAAAAAAAAAGCTTCATGGTTTGAGGACTTGAGCTCATTGACAAGATTAGTTCCCCTCTTATCATCTCTATCAATAATAACAGGGATGCCTTTTTTAACTGCTATAGTTCTACAAATGGCTGCCCCAATGCCACTTGCTCCACCAGTTACTAAGAAGACTTTCTCTTTAATTCCTAAATCCATGTATGCTATTTTAAAGATTTGGCTTTAGACGAGCTGATTCCATTGATGAAGTTCATCCATTCTCATCTCTTAGTTTCTGTAGGCGACCGATTCCTGCCTGGAAATACCCAGTCCTTCGACTCCCAATTCTATAATATCTCCAGTTTTAAGAAATCTCGGTGGCTTCAAGCCCATGCCTACACCAGAAGGGGTTCCTGTTGATATCACATCACCAGGCAACAAAGTCATGAATTGGCTGATATAACTCACCAAATGCGGGACGTCAAAAATCATATCCGAGGTATTACTTGATTGCAGTGTTTCACCATTCAATTTGAGCCATAAATCAAGAGCATTTGGATTGGGAATTTCGTCTTTTGTTACCAGCCAGGGCCCTAAAGGGGCAAATGAATCGGCACTTTTGCCTTTCAACCATTGTCCTCCTCTTTCCAATTGAAAAGCCCGTTCGCTGACATCATTATGAACAGCGTAACCAGCGATAAAATCAAATGCCTCAGTCTTGTCAATATAGCTCGCTTTCTTACCAATTACAATGGCTAATTCAACCTCCCAGTCAGTCTTCTCACTTCCCTTCGGGATAATGATATTGTCATTTGGTCCGGTAAGCGATGTTGTCGACTTGTAAAAAAGGATGGGTTCTTTTGGTATGTCCATGCCACTTTCGGCAGCATGTTTAGCATAATTCAAACCAACACAAATGATCTTTGATGGCCGTCTAATTGGAGATCCTAGCCTTGTTTTTGCGGGTACCTTTACCCTGGCCGATTTAGCTATATTTTTTTCCAAAGATTTAATTCCATCAGAATCGAAAAAGTTCTCATCATAATCATTGACAATGTCACTTACATCCAAAATCTCCTGGCTGCTATTGAGAATTCCTGGCTTTTCGGCGCCTGGTTTACCGAATCTTACTAGCTTCATTGTGTATTTTTTTATTGCAATTAATCACTATTTAATTTAAGAAAACCACCGTCTATGGGATAATCGCTACCGGTAATGAACGCGGCCTCATCTGAACATAAAAACAAAACAAGGTTTGCCACTTCTTCTGGTTGCCCCATACGTCCAATTGGTTGTGCTTTTGAAAGTTTTTTAAATATTTCTTTTTCCTTTCCCGGATAGTTCTTTTTTATGAAGCCATCAACAAACGGTGTATGAATCCTTGCCGGGGAAATACAATTACAACGAATATTATGTCTAATAAAATCCTGAGCCACAGAAAAAGTCATGGCTCTCACGGCACCCTTGGTCATGCTGTAAGCAAACCTATCACTGACAGCCACTGATGCCACCAGGGATGCCATGTTCAGAATGACTCCGCCATTATTCTTTACCATAGCATCAATGCAGGCGTGGATACAATTGTAAACCCCTTTTACGTTGACATTATAAAGTTTGTCAAAATCACTTTCAGATGTTGTTGCAGCATTGCCGATATGTGCAATACCGGCATTATTCACCAGGATATCAACCGATGATTCTACTAGAATTTCACTAAAAACAGCAATGACTTCAACCTGGTCTGAGACATCACATTTATGAAATACATTAGCACTTTGCCAATTATTTTCAATTTCCGGTTGATTCATGTCCAGTACATGGACTGTCGCTCCGGCTTCTGCAAATTTCTTTGCTATTGCCGCACCAATTCCACTGGAACCTCCGGTCACAACTGCTATTTTATTCTTCAACTTCATAATAAAACTACTTCAACTGTACTTTCTTAGTTCTTAATTTTTAAGTTGAAGTCCTCCAATTTTTCAATGAGACTGGCCCTTTTCTTGTGCGTCACCATATTTTTCTAACCACTTCCCGATTACCATAAGGTTGTGGTTAACCAGATTATATCTGACCTTAATACAGATCTTCTCATCAGGCAATATTAGGTATGGATAAATTTAGATATTCAGGTATTCAATTCCCTCGATTGTAATATAATATGAACTTATTGTTCAGGCTATTGATGAGCAATGAATTACCCCGCAGCAAAGCTGACGGGGTATCGGAGATAGCTGATACTACAGTAGTTCCAATTGGCTATGGTGAATTTCTTTGTACTCTTTGCCTTGATTCTGTACATATGCCTTAATTACTTCTGCATTGCCGTATTGGCCAACAGG
>Ga0114999_10009432_pt1 | contig 10691 bp, 8 predicted proteins | sample ArcticOcean_MG_C_3_FD_89820 | JGI IMG/M metagenome (GOLD analysis project Ga0114999, IMG submission 89820) | Marine microbial communities from western Arctic Ocean - ArcticOcean_MG_CB8_126 | ecosystem: Environmental > Aquatic > Marine > Oceanic | place: Arctic Ocean: Canada Basin | collected... | reverse complement strand
CCGGTGGCAGATCGCCGCACGTTGCTCAGGTTTTCCCAGGTGCAGGCTGTGATTTTTTCACTTTGTGGGTACGGAGCTTTGAGTGTGGGGATGCTGTTGATGAGGGGCGCAAATATAACAGCGCTTTGAACACGGTCGCGTAATGTATCTGTTACGCGTTTTTTACTTTTACTGGCTTTTTTAATATCGAGTGGGTCTTGGCCATTGCGTACCATAATGAGATCTAAGCTTGGAATACCCATGCCAAATTGGCACCCGGCACCCGATCCCCAAGAGGCATCTTCAGGTAGGCATTTTTGGTGTTTGTTGCCTTTGCCATCTGAGTTGACCCACCACACGTGTCCGTTCAAGTTGGGCAATAGTCCGGCATTGACAAATGCATCTTCGACGATGTTGGCTTTGAGCAAGTGGTCTTTGCCCCACGCGCCTTTGCGCATGAGCAAACGAATGATGGTTGCCGTGGCGCGCACGCTAAAGTTGCCACCACCCCATGTGCCAACCAAGGGCAAACCGTCGACTTCAAAAGTTTGACCATAACCGCAACCCCATTCATTTTCTGGGATGGACATAGGCCCCATGAGACGTTCTTGCAATAAGGTGCGAATGTCTTTGTGTGGGCCTTTTTGCAATGCTTTGGTGACGCAGTAGGTGAGCATGGCAATGGCGGGGTTGCTGTATTGATATTTTGTGCCGGGTTCAAATAATACAGGTGCCTGATCGCGCGCGAGTGTGAATGGGTCGTTCGGTACGGGGTTGCGTTGCCAAAAGACACCTTTCCAACCGGGTTCTTCTTGGTGGCTAAATCCTGAGACGGAGGAATCGGATATGCCGGATGTGTGGGTGGCCAAGTGGGCGATGGTGATTTTTGATTTGAGGGGATCGTTTTTCCATTGGGGTACATATTTATATGCGAGGTCATCAAATTTGATGAGGCCGTCTTGAATGGCAAAAAGAAGGGACATGCCGCCCGTGAGTGCTTTGGCCATCGATGCGGTATAGTGCGTTTTATGACGGTCGAAACCATTGGCATACCGTTCAAAAACAACTTTGTCTTTGTGCATGACAAAGATGCTGTTGGTGTTGTTCTTTTTGAGGAGTTTCCACCAGGCTTCTAATTTCTTGGGATCTAAACCCGAGCGATCAATGGGGACTTCGGGCCATGAATAGGGTGGCGGTGGTGTGTTCACGTTTCGTTTGGCCATGGGATCTCCTTAAGGGATTTTGATCTTGTTGGTGCGACAAGATAAAACTAAGTTTAGGGGAAGTCAATCACGCCGACGGAAGCCCTCAAGGGTGTTTTTTATTGACATATTCCGAAGAGCTGTTATTTTAATGAAAATTTCAGGTGAAAAGTTCATTAAGTCGTGGGTTGTGTTATGGGTGAGCGAAAAATCACGTTAAAAGACATTTCTGAACGCGCGGGTGTTGCGGTCTCAACGGTGAGTATGGTGTTGAACAATAAGACCCTAGAAGGGCGTGTGCGCATCAGTGATCAAACCGTTCGCAAAGTCCGGAAAATCGCGCAGGAGATGGGGTATTTGTCGGCGCGGCAGACGTTGGTGGGGTTGGTGATGACGCATTTTCGCGATGCCACTGAGACGCCCATTGTCCAGAGTATTATTGAGCAGTTGCGGTGTGAAGACAATTGTCACTTGGCAATGGGGTTGACGACCAAAGCAGATCCCAAGCTCGAGCTTGAAGAATTACATTTTATGGATCAAAAGGGTTTTGATGGGATGATTATGGAGCCCAGCTTTGCGCTGATGAAACAGGTCGAGAAGCAGCCTGAGATTTTTGCAAGTTGGAAAAATGTGGTGTTTATTAATCGGTACCCTTTTGGCGATATTCCGTGTGTGACCATTGATCACCGCATGTGTGGGTACTTGGCGGGGCAACATTTGGTAGGCAAGGGACACCGGCACATTGCATTTATGGAAGGCCATTATGATGCGGTGCCAACATCATATGTGCCCGAGTGCGAAAAACAAATTGTGTACGACAGGTGGGCGGGCTTTTCTGAGGCGTTGGGTGAGCGCGATGTGAGCAGTCGATTGGTACAGGGTGTTGATGATTTGCTGGCAATTCAAAAAGAAGTGACCGCGGTTTATTGTGCGCATACACGCGGGGCAACAGCGCTTTTAAGTAAGTGTTGGCATTTGGGCCTTAGCGTGCCCGATGCGTTGTCTATTGTCGGGCAGGACGATGAAGTAGCAAAGGAGGTGTCGATGCCATCGATTACGACCGTGGGGGTGCGGGCAAGAGCAGTCGGCGAACGGGCCGCTCATATGGTTTTTGATTTGATCAGTGGTAAGGTTCCCGAAAGTGTGATTTTAGAACCGCACCTCGCTGAGCGTGAGAGCGTTTTGGCACTGTAAGAGCAAGTGATTAGAAAGTTTTTTTGTTGACGCGTCCAATTTTTCTATTTTGATAGGGACCCCATATGGAAATTACAGATGTACAATTGGAGCAGTTTCATCATGAAGGGTATTTTGTTTTAGAAAGCGTTGTGCCCGATGATCAGTTGGAGATGTTGCGTGCTGAGTGTGATTTGGCAGTGGCAGATAAAGATGCCGACATGATTAAGAATGGTGAATCTCCCAATAAGTATACCCAGTTGGGCAAGCGATATTCCATTAGTCGACGCTATGCCACACGGCCCCTTATTTCTGAGTATCGTTTTTAACGATATGAATGCAGATACCCAACGTCGATTTGAGGTGTTGTATGAAATTCTTTTGATTGACAATGGTTTATAAAATAATAAGAGATTGCGCAGATTCCTTTTTTAGCGATTAGGCGCAACGTTTTTGGTTCATTCAACCGAGGTGGAGGAGAGACAATGGAATTTCAAGTGTTACGAGGTACGGGCATCAAAGTGTCGCGCATTTGTTTGGGCACCATGACTTTTGGCGATCAGGCCGATGAAGCCACATCGATTAAAATGGTGGACATGGCCATTGATGCGGGTGTTAATTTTATTGATACGGCCGACGCTTATGTGGGGGGGAAGTCTGAAACGATTGTAGGCAAGGCATTGAAGGGCAAACGTGACAAGGTGGTTTTGGCAACCAAGGTGGCCAATGCCGTGGGGCCCGATAGATTCAAAGACGGGGGTCTCCATCGCTGGCATGTGATTAAGGGTGTGGAAGAAAGTTTAAAGCGGTTGCAGACCGATTGTTTGGATATTTTCTATTTGCACAAGCCCGACTGGAACACACCCATTGAAGAGACGATGGCGGCGTTTGATATATTGGTAAAACAAGGGAAAGTGATGTATGTGGGCATGTCAAATTTTGCTTCCTGGCAAGTGATGAAAGCATTGTGGAAATGCGATGCACATCACTGGGCGCCTCCCGTTGTGTTGCAGTTGCCTTATAATATCATTACCCGAAGTATTGACGAAGAGTGTGTGTCTTTTAGCAAAGAAATGAACATTGGAATGACGGTCTACAATCCTCTTGCTGCTGGTATGTTGACTGGTAAGTACAACCGTGAGACTGCGCCTGCCAAAGATACTCGGTTGGGTCTCAACAAAGACTATTATGGGCGCTTTTGGCATGACCGCAACTTTGAAGCCTTAGATATGGTTAAGAAAATTGCGGATGATGCGGGTAAGACGATGATTGAACTGGCATTGCAATGGCAGATGTCGCAGCCTGTTGTCGATTCTATGATTTTGGGTGCAAGCAAGTTGGAACATTTGGAGCACAATATCAAAGCGGCAGAGGGGCGATTGGAGAAAGATACCCTTAAAGCCTGCGATGCCGTGTGGCAACATATTCGCGGTGAGCACTTTGCATATAATCGATAAGTAAAGGGATCAGTATGAGTGTTGAACGTTGGGATACCTGTGAGTTTTCATTTAAGATGGTATGGCACGTTTCGGTCGGCTGCGTGTGCCAGTGGTTATGTGACGTGGGGCAATTATGCCACGTATTGGTTAGAGGATCCCTTGCCGGGAATTGCGCGAAGTGAGACACCCGCGCGCCTGAAAATTTTGCACGATACCATCACTGCATTGCCCTATTGGGAGATGGAACCGTCCAATGAGGTTGTTTCAGTCGATGAGATTACCATGGAAGATGATGCTTGTCGCACAAATTTCTGTTTGGCAAAATCGGGTGAAGCTTATATGATATTCTCTCTTCAAGGGGGAGATCTGACGGTCACTTTGGCCGATGGCGATTATGGCGTGACGCAGCTTGACCCTCGCACGGGTAAAGAAACGGATTTGGGTCGTGTAAGTGGGGGTGAGCAAGCCTTGACTGTTGCAGGGACTGAACAAGTGTTGGTCATTCGAAAATAGATTAAAATAGCAACTGTAATTCTGACGGGCGCACAGAAGACCTCGGTTTTCTGTGCGCTTCTTAATGGGTATTCTGAACAACGGGACGTTTTGGGGAGTTTTTTGTGGCAGATATTTTGACATTGGGCATTGCACAAATCGCGCTGGAACCAGAGTTGCGGCAAAACTTGGCAAAGATGAATATCATGATTCGCCAAGCAAAACTCAAGCAATGTCGCGCTGTGTTGTTTCCCGAAGCGGCGTTGACCTGCTCACCCGATACACTCAAAATTGAAATTGATTTGGGGCTTCAGGCACTTGCCAGGTCTGCTCGTGAAAATGGTATCTATGTGGCATTTGGTTATTTGGACCGTGCATCTGATGAAAGCCAATTGTTCAATTCGATAAAGGTATTTGACCCCCAGGGTGAAGAGATATTGCATTATGATAAAATGTGGACGGTAAAAAAAGGGTCATCACCCAAGTTGTTTGAGATCGATGGGGTGTCGTTTGGAGCCATTATTTGTGCCGACCGGTGGTTGCGTGGGATAGAAGATGTGCCTGCTTTTTGTGGGGCGAAGGTGTTGGTGGAGTTTGCTAACAATTTTGCCGATGAGTGGCTGCCCGATCAAGAATGGTTTTGGTACCGGCCTCGTGCCGTGCGCAATGGTGTGTTCTCGGTGTTTGTAAATACGGCGCAACATGCCAACTATCGTGATCACGCGCACCTGGTTGACGGGCATGGACACAGTGCGGTGTTTGCGCCCGGCGGACAGTGTGTGGCTGCTTTAGCGGGTGAGGTCGATCAGTTGTTGGTGTGTGATATTGATATTGATGCGGCAACGGGTGAAGTTGCTAAAGAAAGAAAAGCACATCCACTGGTTGGTTCCTTTTGGGCGGATGATTTTGATGGTCTGGCGGCACACGATTGGCAGGGTTTACAATCTGCAGAGGCAACCCTAACGTTTGCTGCGGCTCAAATGCAGTGTTATGCAGATGTCGATGGCAATATGGCATTAATGCGTGCCCAAATGGGTACGGCGGCCAAACAAGGTGCAGACGTGATTGTGTTTCCCGAGTTGGCGGTGACGGGTGCTTTGGATAAAGATGTCGAAGCTGCGGATGAAGAATCATTGGGTATGGCATTGGATATGTTGTGTGCCAGTGCCAAAATGTTAGGTATGTGTGTTGTGTTTGGTATGCCATTTTTTGAAGGTGGGCAACGGTATAATGGGGCATTTGCGATCGGTGGAAATGGTCAGGTACTCACGCGATATGCACAAACTGTGGTGGATAGGCCCCATTTGTTTACACCGGGCGATCAGTTACAATCGATGTGGTTTGACCTCAAGGGTGTGCCTGTGGCCATGTTGGTCGGGATAAAAGAGGCTTTGTGGAGTGAGTTGGCAGAGATGGCGGCTTTGCGCGGTGCTCAAGTTTTGATGCATTTGTGCCACGATGGGGGAGATCCTGTGTTTCGCAGGTTGATGTGGGCAAACATCGCTTCGTTTGGTACCACTACCATCACGGTGAATGCAGCAAGCAATCCTGCAAATGGGGGGAGTGCTATCTGGGAAGATTATCGCAGGCACAAAAAACAAGAGGCTTATTCTCGGGCGCCCTATTCGGCCCGTCGAGTTGCCGAAGCTCATACGGGGGAAGAAATTTTGTATACCACCCAAACGATGCGCGCTCAAAACCCACATATGCAACGTGTCACGGGGTGCGACCCAGATAGGCGCGGGTGGTATGAGATGGGGGCGCGGTTGATCGGTGGGGGCTAAAGCGTCTCTTTATCAGATATAAAAGGCTTATGCATTTTTGCATAAGCCTTTTATTTTTCTGTAGATAACTTTAGAGACATTGAGTATTGCGCGTAGTTGGGTATGTTTATGGCATGTGAATTTGGGAACAATGCCTAAGGTTAAAGGGTCGAAAGACTGATGAAAAAAGTTCTGATACTGATCATGCTTCTGGCACCTGCCATTGAAGCGCAAACAACCGATTATCGCACCTTGTGGCAGCGGGGTGCTTATGCCGAGGCGATTCAGGTCTTGGAGACGCGTTTTGAGCAGCTGTCTTATCGGCCTCGAACGATGCGGCGCGAGTTTGCAGAGCTGTTATTTACTGTTGGGCGTATTGATGAGGCGATTGAGGTGCTTGAAGGTTTGGCTATGAGTGCGATCGACCCGGCTACAATGGTGCGGTTGGCTCAGCTGTACCGGTATCGAGGGCGGATCGATGATTTTGATGGCATTGTGAGGTTGACCGAGCAGCAGCTTCAAAGTTTGTCCAATTATCGGCGAGGTCGTGATGATATGTTGGCACTGGGGCAGTTGATGGTGCTCAAAGGGGAAGACCCGCGTGCGATTTTACGCCACTTTTCAACTGTGACAAATGCGTTTCCAACCTACGATGAGGCGTTTGTGGCTGCGGGTGATTTGGCCCTGTCTAAACGGGCTTATGATGTGGCAGAACGGGAATATTCACAAGCGCTGCGGGTCAATGTCGAAAACCAAGATGCGCTTGTGGGTCTTGCACAATGTTATTATCACGCATCGGACCCACGCGCTGAAGACGTGATGGCGTCTTTGCAGACGATGAATCCCAATCACCCACAATTGCGGCTGTTGCATGTTGAACAGTTTTTGGATTTGGGGCAGGCAGATGAGGCGCTGACGGTTTTGGATTCGGTGACAATGATTAACCCCAATCATTTAGACGCTTTGGCCTTGAAGGCTGCTGCGTTTTTTTTGAAAGACGATTCGACACGTGTGACCCAATTGCGTGAAGAGATGTTTGCTGTGAATCCCTCCTTTTCTGGGGCATATCGCATTCCGGGGCGGCTGGCATCTCGGCATTATCGTTTTCAAGAGGGGCGCAGGTTTCAACTGGCGGCTCTAAAGGTCGATGCAAATGATCATGAGGCACGTTTGTTGTTGGCTTTTGATTTGTTGCGGTTGGGGAATGACGCCGAGGCGCGGGGCGAGTTGGAACGGGTTTTTGCTGTGGATCCTTACAGTGTCAGGGCCTATAACTTGTTGGAAGCGGCAGATGCCATTGACGCGTTTACGACCATTGATCGCGGCATCTTTCGTTTGCAATTGCCCGAGTATGAAGCCAAGCTGATGGGGGATGATTTATTGGCGCTATTAGATGAGATTTCTACGTTGTACCAAGAGAAATATAAAATAACCCTGAAGGTGCCTGTGGTGGTACAGGTGTTTGATGATCACGATGTGTTCATGGTGAGGTCTGTGGGGTTGCCAGGCAGTGCGGGGCATTTGGGCATTTGTTTTGGGCAGTTGGTCACAATGGATTCTCCGCGTGCCAGACCACTGGGGACTATGAATTGGCGGCAGGTTTTGTGGCATGAATTTGTGCATGTGATTACGTTGCAAAAAACCAACAATCGGATGCCACGCTGGTTGTCTGAAGGGATTTCGGTGTATGAAGAATATGCCGGTGATTTGGCTTGGGGACAGCGGTTGGATCCCAACTTCAAAACAGTGGTAGATGAAGTCGGATATCCGTCACTTGAAGATTTAAACCGTTTGTTCACATCACCCAATTCAGCAACGCAGCTCATGTTTGGTTATTTTTCGGCAGGGGAGTTTGTGAAATTTTATGTCGATGCATATGGACACGATGCTTTGGTGCGTGTTTTAGACCGTATTGGAGAGGGTGAAGATGCGACGGACGCATTGGTCACAGCGTCTCAAGAATCTTTGGATGAACTCAATTTGCGTTTTGATGCGCATATGCGCGTGCGATGCTCGGCATTTAACCAATTGGCTGAGCATTCGGTGTTTAAGATGGTTTTAGCCGATGGGGATGAGGCCGCCAAACGCGGTGATTTGGAAGCGGCTGAACGGGCTTATTTGTCGGCTTTTGAATTATATCCCGACTATGTGGCCGAAGATGCGCCCTTGCATCGGTTGGTAAATCTTTATGCCAATTCTGGTGATCGGGTTCAGTACATAAAGGCCCTTAGACGATTGGTAGATTGGGATGCCACTGCAAACGAAACGTGTGTCAAGTTGGCGACCTTGTTAATAGAAGAGGGCGATGCCAAAGCCGCTTTGGATGTGTTAGATCGGGCGTTTGCTGTTCATCCGTTTCAGGTTGCAATGTTGAAACAACGTGTGTTGGCCGCGCAACAATTAGGTGATCTGACACATGCCCAGGCCAATTTGAAAAAGTTGGTGTATTTGGATTTGCCCGAGCGAGCAGAACATCAGTTAAATTTGGCACGTGTGTTGGCAAAACAAGGTGATCGTGTGGCAGCGAAAGCCGAAGTGATCGCTCTGCTTGAAACCGTGCCGCACTTTTGGGATGCTCAGCAGCTTTTGTTGGATTTGGTCGAGGGAGAGCAATAAGGTGTCATTGTCAGGATATTTAAGTAAAAGAGGTCGCAAGGTTGTTAGGGTGCAGGGGCCCAAGGGAAAAACAATTTTCCCCTTGGGCATCGACGCATCGATCCTATTTTTTCTGACGCTGATCTTGGCGTTTTCTTTTTTTGGCGATTCTGCCGATGCGCAACGACGGCGCAGGGAGAGGCGTTCTTTGGTTCGGATAGAACGCGATATTTTTCCGAGCAATGCATTTACTTTTTGCCGAGTCGAATATAACAGTGATAGCAGAGGGTGGGGAAGGCGTGGGGGGAGTTGGGCAACGGATTATCCTGAGGCCGATGAAAACTTTTCACTTCGTTTGTCACAAATCACAACCTTAAATGTAAATCGCACGGAAGAGGGCCGGTTTCAACATATGGTTGTGCGTTTGGATGACCCCGAGTTGTTTAAGTATCCGTTTGTTTATATGCTCGAAGTGGGGCGTATGGTTCTGGGTGAACCTGAGCGCGAGGGGTTGCGTTCTTACTTGCTGCGGGGTGGTTTTTTGTTGGTGGATGATTTTTGGGGCGATGATGCCTGGGAAAATTTACAATATGAACTTGCCCAGGTTTTGCCAGCAGAGGAATATCCCTTGGTTGATATTCCATTGGATCACGAAATTTTTCATATTGTATTTGATGTTGATGAAGTACCTCAGGTGCCGGGTGTGGGTAGTTTTTACGATTGGAAGGTTACTGGGTTGACGTATGAAGGGTATGAAGGGCGTTATACAACGTATGGTACAGAGGCGCATTGCAAGGGTGTTTTTGATCACAATGGTCGGTTGATGGTGGTGGTGATGCACAATACAGACTTGGGCGATGGGTGGGAACGCGAGGGGGAAAATTATGAATATTTTCGAACATTTTCTGCACCGAAGGCCTATCCCATGGGCATTAATATTGTGGTGTATGCGATGACACATTAAGAACTTGCGACTTAATTTTATAAAGGGGATTCTTTTGAGCGAGACCATTCAAGAAACGGACGCATCAGACGAAACACCATTTGAGGAAGAAACCTTGCATAAATTACGCGATGGGCGTGAGCGGATGTTGACGCAGATTCGCAAGGTGATTGTGGGACAAGATGCGGTGGTGGAGTCGTTGATGATTGTGTTGTTTACGGGGGGGCATTGTTTGCTCACTGGCGCACCTGGTTTGGCCAAGACATTGTTGGTGCGCACCATTGCTAAGATTCTGGATTTGGATTTTAAGCGCATTCAATTTACGCCCGATTTGATGCCGTCTGATATTACGGGTACCGAAATCATCGATGAGGCGCGTGTGGAAGGGCAACGCGAGTTGCGGTTTATTCCCGGACCCGTTTTTACGAATATTTTGCTGGCCGATGAGATTAATCGTACGCCGCCTAAAACACAGGCTGCTTTGTTAGAAGCGATGGAAGAGAAGCAGGTGACTGTTGGAGGGGTCTTGCGCCCACTGCCACCCCCGTTTTTTGTACTGGCAACGCAAAACCCTATTGAGTTGGAGGGAACCTATCCGTTGCCAGAGGCGCAGTTGGATCGTTTTATGATGAATGTGCGCATTGATTATTTGAGCGAAGATGAAGAGCTTGAGGTGGCGACGCGTACCACAGCGGTGACCGAAACGGATGTTGATGCGGTGTTTTCAGGTGCCGATATGGTCGATTTTGCACGGCTGGTTCGTTTGGTTCCTGTGGCCGCTCCTGTGGCGCGTTATGCGGTGCAGTTGGTGCAAGCGAGTCGGCCCGATTCGGAAACCTCACCTGACTTTGTCAAAAATTGGGTCAATTGGGGGGCAGGCACACGTGGGTCTCAAGGATTGTTGTTAGGAGCCAAAGCACGCGCCCTATTGCAGGGACGTCATCATGTGTCGTTTGGAGATGTGCGTGCTGTTGCGCCTCCTGTGTTGCGGCATCGTATATTGACCAATTTTCGGGCGGAAGCAGATCATGTGACGGTGGACGATGTGATTACGCAATTGTTAGATACGGTACAACCCCCAACGGCGGATTTGAAATAATGCGTG